>Ga0070737_10000677_pt1 | contig 64498 bp, 55 predicted proteins | sample Coa_R1_10_FD_66438 | JGI IMG/M metagenome (GOLD analysis project Ga0070737, IMG submission 66438) | Surface soil microbial communities from Centralia Pennsylvania, which are recovering from an underground coalmine fire - Coalmine... | ecosystem: Environmental > Terrestrial > Soil > Unclassified...
TGATGTGGGTCAGCAGGCACATCGCCCAGGCCAGGGAAATGTTTCAGCGCGCCGACCACTTTACCGCTTTCCTGCAAGCCCTGCAAATACGCCCCCGCCATCTTGATCACCTGCTGCGGCGTCGAGCCAAAGGTGCGCCCTCCCAGGTCTCCGCCCGTCGTGTTCATCACATCCACGACGGGCGCCAGGTTGAGGTTAATGCCCAGGCTGGCCAGGCTCTGCGCGTCTTGTTCGCCGCGCTGGCGCACATAGTTGGGATCGTTTGTCGCGCCCATGTCGCTTGCCGAGGGCAACGGACCATCCACCGCAAGCAGCCGGTTGACCGGCCCACCCTCCTGATCGGTGGAGATCAGCAGCGGAGGCAATCCGGCGGCTGCGGCGGCAGACTGCATCCCCTGATCGAGCGCCAGCAATTGTGGGCCGCTTTTGATGTTGAAGGCATAGATGATGGCCGAGCCAATATGATATTTCTGGATTTCGTATTGCAGCGCCGGACTCATCTGCGTATCGGCGAAGCTGATCATCATCATCTGGCCGATCTCCTGGTCGAGCGTCATATGCGCGATCATGTTGTTGACGTAAGCCAGCGCCGCCCCCTGCCGTAGCGATTGCGCCAACGTTGCGCCGTGCGGATTGGGCGTGCGCAGGGGAAACGTCCCAAACGTCGGTGTAGCGATTGTCCCCGGCGTGAAGGCTCCAGCGACGCCGTAGGTATACATGATCGGAACGGCGATCACGATCACCAGTAGCGCGCTGAGCAGGCCGATCAGCCAGCGCGAGCCTGTGCGTTGCTGTATGCGCTGGGCCTGGCGAACTTGTTGACGCGCGTAGGGTGGACGTGCGGCTGGGGAGACTGCGGTAGAGACAGCAGATATGGATGGAATACGCAGATCATCTCGCTCAAAGGGGTTGTAGCGGGTAAACCGCTGTTCGGGCTGATCGACGATTTCCTCCTGTGAACGATACGCATGTTCCCAGCCATCGCGCACTCCGGTTGGCATGCGCGCCTCGTGCCTCACGCGCTCTGCCTGATCGATCCTCGCCTGTCGTTCTCGTCGCTCTAACGGCTTCACGCGCCTCCCCAGCCTTTCGCCCTCTTCAGAAGCAATCCATTCCACCAAACAAGTAAATAGAAATGCCTGGATTTTTCCCACCGCTCTTCCAAACGAGCGGCGGTACCGAGTATAACGGCGCTTGACGCGATGGGCCACTTCAGCGTACTGTAAAGGAAGATGATAGCCGAATGTTCAAGGAGCCGTTGCGCGTGGCGACTGATGCGACCTCGCTCACCCAACCAAATAATGCTCCCCATGATGAAGGCTCGCCAGAGCAGCCTCAACCTGCGCGGACACACATTCCGTCTGGGCAGGTGGATACGTCCGAACAGGCGGCGCAGACGCGCGCCAGCTACGACGCCAGCCGCTACGAACGCCCTTCGGTGACGGTGGATGTGGTGATCCTGACGATGCGACGGCGGCGGCTTGAAGTCTTGCTAGTGAAGCGCCGCCACTGGCCCTTCGAGGGCATGTGGGCTATCCCCGGCGGCTTCATCAATCCCGATGAATCGCTGGAAGATAGCGCCCGCCGAGAACTTGAAGAAGAGACGGGCGTGCGCGATGTGTATCTCGAACAGCTCTACACCTTTGGCGATCCTGGACGCGATCCCCGCACACGGGTGATCACCGTTGTCTACTACGCGCTGATCCGGCAGGAGCAACTGCACGGGATGGTTCGCGCGGGCGATGACGCCGCCGAGACGCGCTGGTTTCCGGTCTATAGTCTGCCGGAGATGGCCTTTGACCACCAAAAGATTCTCACCTACACCATGCAGCGGATGAGCGGCAAGCTCGAATATACCACCATTGGCTTCCAGTTGTTACCGCCGGAGTTCACGCTTGGCGAGCTTCAGGAGGTTTACGAGGCCATCCTCAACCGACCCCTGGATAAGCGCAACTTTCGCAAGAAAGTTCTGCTGACGGGCATCCTCGAGCCAACGAACCATACGCGCAAAGAAGGGCAACACCGCCCCGCCGCGCTCTATCGCTTCAACCCCCGCGCCGAAAATTAGCAGGCGGGCGGCTAAAGCCGCGCCTTGAGGCATTGCATGCCACAAAGGCCGCCTACGCGGCCTCATCCCAAGCTGGGCGCTACACTACATGGCGTGACCATTCAACGAGCCAACTGCCCCGCGAGGATGAAGCGTTCGAGCGCAAGCGCCACTCCGTCGTTTTCGTTCGAGGCCGTTAGCATGCGCGCCCGTTGCGTCAGCGCGGGAACGGCGTTGCCCATTGCGATACCCATCCCCGCCGCCTCGATCAGCGAGATGTCGTTCTCGCCGTCGCCAATGGCAAGCGTCTCTTCTCTGGTGATTCCCAAGCCGTCCATCAGGCGAACGAGCGCGACGCCCTTGCTGACCGAGCGACTCATACACTCCAAAAAGTCAGGCGTCGTGCCAATTACTTCGAGCGTCTCGTCGAGCGTCGGCGCAATCTCCGCCCGCAGCCGCGCCAGCCGCTCAGGCGTCCCCGTCACCAGCAGCTTGACGGCGGGCGGCAGGTTGGGCTGAGCGGGATCGAGCGCGGCGATATGGCGGATCGGCGGCTCATGATAGGCGCGCAGGATGGCGTCGAGTGGGCCGGTAGGCGCGTCGGTATAGATGGCGTCGGGAGTATACCAGGCAATGGCCAGGTCAGGGGCATGCGTGCGCAGGGCGGAGAGCACGCGGCGTGTTTCATCGGCGGTGAGAGGCTGCGACCAACTGAGATCGCGCTGATTAGATTGGCCGGATGAATCGGACGAATGAGAAGAAACAGGGCGCTGAGCCTCGGCGATAACGGCTCCGTTGCAGGTGATGTGCGGGCCATAGATACCAAGCTCGTCTATCAGCGATTGCACCGAGCGAAGCAGCTTGCCGGTCGCCAGGCTGACGATCACTCCCTGGGCGCACGTCGCCCGCACGGCGCGTCGCACACGCGGTGTCAACTCGTGCGCGCCGTTGAGCAGCGTGCCATCCACATCCAAAGCCACCAGCCGATACATTATAGCTTCTCCTATGCCCCTGCCCCCGCCCATCGCCTGATGGAGCGCCGATTACCATGATCAGGCTCCCTGTGTATTATATGCGCCACACATAGCGCACTTCCCATACCAGGACAGGAGGGATAGCCCGGTTGTATCCTGAGCCTGCCATCCTGAACACGTTTTCCATTTTTCCACACATCCGGCGAGTTTTCCACAGAAAGGGGCAAGTTATGAACATTTGTTCTTGTGTTCGTGCGGCGCCGTGTGTCCCGTATATCCCTCATGGGTACTGAATTGTGATCCTAAAGTCCCCTTCAATGCGCGTTGAGTTCCGTTATATAATTAGTTTGTCGTCTTATAAATGATCTCATTTTGCCTGACTTCCTTGCGGACATTTGGTGCTCCCGCAATAGGCGGGCGAAGTCTTATACCATCTTCCCAACATGAAGGACACAGGTTCCGCATGAATCGAATGACGTATCGCGGTGGTTCCGGCGGCGGCATGACCATCCCCGGCGGGCCAATTGGCAAAGCGCGCATGGCGCTGGCCTATGGCCAGACAGATGAGGCCATCCGCATCTGCCGCAAGCGCCTGGAGCGTCAGCCGGACGACCACACCGCGCGGCTGCTGCTGGCGCAGGCGTTGCTCCAAGACCGCGAGATTGAGGAGGCCGCCAAAGAGGCGCGCCGCGTGACCCGCGAGCAGCCCAACAACGCCGACGCGCATCTGACATTGGCTGCGGCGCTGATGCAGCAGGGACGCATCCGTATCCCCGCCGAGGCCGAGACGGAGGCGCGGCGCGCGGTGCAGTTGCAGCCGAAGCTGGCCCGCGCGCGTGTGCAACTGGCCGAGGTGCTGGTGGCAAACGATAATCTTGCAGGCGCCCGCGAGGAAGCCGAGAACGCCATCAAACTGGAGCCACGCTCCCCATCAGGCTATTTCATCAAGGCGTTTGTGCTGTTGCGCGAGAAAGACTACGAAGGAACCGTGCAGGCGTGCGATTCCGCGCTGCGCTTCGACAAGGAACACAATCTGGCGCAGGCCGAAACACTGAAGGCTCGCGCGTTGATCGAACTCAAACGCTACGACGAGGCGCTTGCCTCCATTGACGCGGCTGAGAAGCAGAATCCGCTGCTGGGCGGGGCAAATGCCCATAGCCTACGGGGAACCATCTACTTCAAGCAGTGGAAGATTCGCGACTCCTATCAGGAGTTCCTGACGGCGCAGCGGGAATCGGGACGCACACAGCGATGGTTCGCGCCGATTGGCGCAGTCATCAGCATGATCTACAGCCCCTTTGGCGAACGCGCGCAATACTGGCTGCTGGCGACCGTGCTGCTGATCGTGGCGCTCATCCTGTTCGGCGTCTCGTTCATTCCGGTGGCCGGAACATGGATTGACGCAGCGCTGATCATCGCGCTCGTCGGTGTGATGTCGTTCGCGGCGCTCCGCTTCGGTACAGGGCGTATCCTCCCGGAGAACCGAGGAGAGTGGCTCATCACGATTGGCGCAATGATCGCTGGTGGCATCCTCGGCGGGGCAATCGTCGCAGGGATCGAATACCTGATCGCCAGCTTCACGACCAGACATCCGCCAATCGTACAGCTCAACCCGACAAACATTGGCTTGTTGGGCAGCGCGGCGCTGGCGGCTGCGGCGGCGACTGGCTACGGCTGGCCCCTGCTTATCGATAAACTCAACCGGCGCTCACCACAAGCGGCTTCGGCGCGATAGGCGGCTGATCATCTTCCATTGCCCCCTCTTCATCGAATGGAGAGGGGATATTTCTTTTGGGACAGGATTTCATATACCCCACACGCTGCCAGGGATGGTAACGCTACCGCAAGCAAAACATCACTGCGTATATGATGCAAGGCCGCGCAGGCGGCCTTGGTGGCCGCTAGGCCCTTCGGCGCGGTTTTCACCGCCAGTCCGCCCCCCACACAACAGGCCGCCGCATCAGCAGCAGCGTCACGCCCTGCATGGAGAGCGCCGCCAGCGTGGCCAGCGCAAACGAGAGCGCGATACCCAACGGAACAAGCAGCGTCGCCAGGATCAGGAAAAACGCCGCAAAGCCAAACAGGCCAAGTACCAGGCCACGCAACACGCCAAGCGCCGCGTTTGCTCCTTGCTGCTGGTAGGCGAAGGCTGCCAGGATGCTGGCGTAAAGAGGAAACGGCGCAAGCAGCCCGGTCAGGCGCGGGCCAAGCGCGGGCGCGATGGCAGTGAGCGCCACGACAAATATGGTCGCCAGCCCCATGCGCGCAGGGAGATCCCACCAGGGCAGCGCAGGCGCAGTCGGCCCTTTTGCATGCCCGATAGCGGACGGCTTACGCGCACGTGGCATGAGCAGCAGCCCGGCGCCAAGCGAGACAACGGCCAGCGCCACATATGCCCAGAGTGGCGCCGATATGCCCTGCAAGACAAACGTCGCCAGCGCGAAGCCCGCCAGCCCACCAAGCAACGCAAGCAGCCATCCTAGCCGCCGGAGATGGCGCATATCGCGAACACCTGTAAGGAGCCAACCACCCCAGGCGAAGGACAAACAAAACGCCACCTCCGAGGCGACGCCTGTCAGCGTGCCGCTCGCTGCTGCCGCCGCGAAGCTATTGCCATGGCTCAGCGCCAGAAAGAACGTCACTGGCCCCGACGTGAACGGCAGCCCGATCAGCCATCCGCTGATTTGTGTGCCCCAGCGGCGGCCCACGAGGCTGGCAAGACCAATCAGCGCGGGCGTGATGGTGAGTTTGAGGAGAAATGAGGTCATGATGACATTGTAAACCTCGTATCGTGATCTTGCCCACAGAATTGGCGCCGCTCCTATGATATACTTCCCCAGAGATCATCCCAGGCACAACATACCCTGCGCTTCGCCTGAACAAATGAGCAAAACGTGTTCGCTCGTGCGCCTGTATTTCCTGCTATCGTACTTTGCTCCCAGTAGCATAGGGAGGGCATCATCCATGTTGATCACCGTCGCGGGGCCACGGAAAAGCATTGACCTTGAACTACCGGATGAGACGCCGGTTGGCGAATTGATCCCGCTGATCGTACAGGCGCTTGGCCTGGCCAGCGGCAATCCACAGGCGGATGGCGCACATGTCTGGGGGCTTGGCCTCCAGCAGGGGCAGCCGCTCAACCCCAGGGCAACGCTCGCCGATACCGGGATAATGGATGGCGCGATCCTGGCGCTGCGTCAGTTGACCGCATGGCGCGCACAACCAGCGCCCGCCGCGCAGCGTCCCAGCGCTCAGCCGGTTTCGCAACTGTCCGCCACCCCCACACGCACGCCTGTCGCTGCACGACGCATCACTCAGGGGCAAGCGACGCCCACACCGCCCTATCGGCCCCAGGCGCCGCACTATCCCCCAACGCAACCGCAACCGCAACCGCCGCAGCCTGCACAACAACCAAACCCTGGCGGCATCGGCATACGCTGGAACAAAGACGGCCTCTAGCGAAGGGAGCATGAGCATATGTCGCGCGTGCAGTTTCACCGTCCGGCGCGTGCCTATCCCGCGCCGCTGCCCGATAGCGAGGTCGTCGTCGTCGCTCCTGTTCCCATTCAAGCCGCCCAGCAACAGGGTTTCACGCAGTATCTGCAATTGCTCGTTCCGGTCATCGGCAGCCTGGGATCGCTGGTCTTCATCATCGCTAACGCTGCGGGCGGCCATGGAGTGAGCATCCTGGTGATCCTCGCCAGCGTGAGCGTCGCTGTGCTCTCCGTCGGCATCGGCGTCGCCGTACACCTCTCGCAGCAGGCGGGCGTCAAGCGGCAGCGCGCCAGAGAACGCCAGAAGTACCTGCGCTACCTGGCCGACCTGAGCGCGCAGTTGGATGGCACGGCGCAGCAACAGCGCCAGTATAGCAACCACATGAATCCCACCATCCCTGAACTTGCCAGCGAGGTCGCCCGGCAAGATGGCGTCTGGGAGCGCCGCTTCGAGGATGCTGACTTCCTTGACCTGCGTATCGGCTCAGGCCCGGCGCCGCTCTGCCGTCCCATCCGGCTGGACATGGGCAGCGATATGTACGCCGACTTCCCACAGGATCAACTTGACGAGGCGCGGCGCGTGGTAGACAAATACAGCTACCTCGACGATATGCCCATCACCGCGCCACTTGGCCGCTACGGCACGGTGACGATCAACGGGCGTACTACCCCCACGCGCAATCTGGCGCGCGCGCTGCTCTGCCAGGTGGCCGCGCTTCACGCCCCCGATGATGTGCGCATCATCGCAGCCTTCCCTGCTGACGCCACCCAGGAATGGAGCTGGCTGAAGTGGCTGCCGCACGCCCGCAGATTACGCAGGGCGCCCGCCGGGCAGAACGGCGCGGGCGAGACGTTGGCGATGCTGGCGACCAACGCCGACGAACTGCGCGACGTGCTCAACGGCCAGGTGACGCCCGAACTGGAGCGCCGCCGCAAGCTGGCTGACGCTCAGCGCGATGGCGTGGCGCTGCCCAGTCGCCCGCACTTCATCCTCCTGCTGGATGGCTACGCGCCCAACTCGTCCATCGCACAGATTCCCATCATAGACGATCTGCTGCGTAGCGATGGCGTGGCGGGCGTCACCGTGCTCTGTCTGATTCAGGATCGCCGCCAGGAACCAACGAAAGTGCAGGCGCGGCTCACCATCAGCGACGGCGGCTTTCTCAGCTTCGAGGAAAACGCCACGAACGGACGCCGCCTGCAAGGAATCACCCCAAACGCCGCCGATCCTGCCATCTGTGAGCGTATCGCCCGTGCGCTGACTCCCCTCTCATTGCGGGAACGCGGGGGCAGCGGCGGCGGCGAACTTGCCAACGACGTGCAACTGCTCGATCTGCTGAATCTCCACTCGCCCGACAACGTGCATATCAGCCAGACGTGGCGACCGCGCGAGCTACGCGACCTGTTGCGCGTGCCGATTGGCATCCGCGCAGACGGCGAGCCGCTGATCGTGGATGTGAAGGAGTCTGCGGCAGGCGGCATGGGGCCTCATGGCATCGTGGTCGGCGCGACTGGCTCCGGCAAGAGCGAACTGTTACGCAGCCTTGTCACCAGCCTCGCTGTCACGCATGATCCCGAAACGCTCAACTTCGTGCTGGTAGACTTCAAGGGAGGCGCCTCGTTCGCCGATCTGGCCGAACTACCGCACGTATCGGGCATGATCACCAACCTCGAAGGCGAACAATCGCTGGTGGAGCGCATGTACGCGACCATCAGCGGCGAGATGGAGCGCCGCCAGGTGATGCTACGCAACGGCGGCAACCTGGATAACATCCGTCAGTATCAGGCGAAGCGGCAAGCCGAGCGCACGATGGAACCCATGCCCTACCTGATGATCATCGTTGACGAGTTCGGCGAACTGATCGCCAACAAGCCGGAGTTTTTGGAGTTGTTCATCGCCATCGGGCGCATCGGGCGCAGCCTGGGGATGCACATGCTCTTCGCCACGCAGCGCCTTGAAGAGGGCAAGATCAAGGGGCTTGAGGGCCACCTGCGCTACCGTATCTGCCTGCGCACCTTCACCCCCGCCGAAAGCACAACGATGATCGGCAATCCCGACGCGGCGTATCTGCCCGCCTTCCCCGGCATTGGCTACTTCAAGGTAGACAACGCGATCAGCCTCTTCAAGACCGCGCTGATCACCACACCCTACCGCCCGGCCAGCGCCCGCGCCGACACCCAGATCGTGATCCGCGAGTTTACGTCGGTGGGCAGACTGGTAAAAGCAGCCGCCAGCTCGACGCCTCCAGGAGCAAATAGCGCCCACACCGCGACGGGCGGTGATCCTGAGACGGATATGGATAGGGTGATCGCGCGCCTCGTCGAAGAGTCCGGCCCACAGGCGCGCGAGAGCGTACATCAAATCTGGCTGCCTCCACTGCCACGCAAGCTGCCATTGGCACAGGCGCTCGGCATGGCGCATATCCAGACGATGAACGGCAGCCGCTGGCAAGACACGCCACCACTTGGGCCGCTGCGTACGCCGATTGGACTGCTCGACCGGCCCGAACAGCAGCGCCAGGAGCCGATGATTCTCGACTTCTCAGGCGCGGGCGGACACCTGGCGCTGGTGGGCGCGCCGCAATCGGGCAAGAGCACGCTGCTGCGCACGCTGGTCGCCTCGTTGATCGTCACACACTCGCCACGCGATGTGCAGATCTATTGCATAGACCTGGGTGGCGGTCTGTTGCGTATCTTCGAGGGCGCGCCGCATGTGGGCGTCGTCTGTGGCAAGGGCGACCGCGAGCGCATCATCCGGCTGGTTCATCAGGTGCGCGGGCTGATTGACGAGCGCGAGTTGCTCTTCCGCAAGCGCGCAATTGATAGCATGGCCAGCTATCGCGAGCGGCGGCTGGCAGGCCAGTTCGCCGACGAAGCCCTTGGTGACGTGTTTCTGATCATTGATGACCTCGGCCAGTTCCAACGCGAGTTCGATCAGGCGGAGGGCGAGATCGCCGAGTTGATCACCAACGGTCTGAACTACGGCATTCATCTGGTGGTGGCGACGAACCGCTGGGCCGACGTGCGCCCGAAACTGAAAGACAACATCGGCTCGCGCCTGGAGCTACGCCTGAACGATCCAATTGATTCGGACTTCGGCAAGGCTGCGGCGGCCACCGTGCCGGTTGGCGTGCCAGGGCGTGGGCTGACGCAGGCCAAGCGCCAGTTCCAGACGGCGCTGCCTATCGTCTACGGCGACGATGTGACCGAGCAGACGCCCCAACAGAAGGCTGTGGAGGCGCTAGTGGCGCGCGCCCGCAGAAGCTGGACGGGTGAGAGCGCGCCGCCGCTGCGCATGCTGCCCGACCGCGTGACGCCTGCCGATCTGCCCTCGCCAGGCGCGCCAGACCGGCCAACAGGCATCCCTCTGGGGATCGAAGAGTTCCGCTTAGAACCGGTCTATCTCGATCTGCTGAGCAACGTCGGCCCGCACTTCATCATCTTTGGCGATGGCGAGTCAGGTAAGACGAACCTCGTGCATGCGCTCTTGCGTGGTCTCGAATGGCTCTACACACCCGAACAGGCGCGCTTCTCTGTGGTGGACTACCGCCGCACCTCGCTCGACTATGCTGAAAGCCCCAATTTGTTTGGCTACGCAGTAACGGCGGATATGCTCAAAGACCTGGTAGCCAAGCTCAAAAAGGAGCTTGACGCGCGCATGCCATCCGGGTCGAACATCTCCATCGAGGCGCTGCGTAATCCCACGCGCTGGGAGGGGCCACACCACTTCCTGATCGTAGACGACTACGACCTGATCGTGACTCCTGCGGGCAATCCGCTGGCGCCGCTCTCGGAGTTGCTCTTGCAGGCGAAAGACATCGGGCTGCATGTCATCGTCGCCCGCCGTGTCGCCGGTAGCTCGCGCTCGTTCGATCAGGTGTTTGGCCGCCTGAAAGATATGGGGACGCCGGGGATCATCCTGAGCGGCGAACCGCAGGAAGGGCCTCTGCTTGGCGGCCAGAAGGCGATGTCACAGCCACCGGGGCGCGGCCTCCTGGTGCGGCGCAACCAACGCACAGCCCAGGTACAAACCGTTCTGCTGGAAAGCTGAACCTCTCCCCTGCCCCTCCCCCGAACGGGGAGGGGAGTCTGATTCTCTCAGGCTAATGCCATCGCCGAACGGGGAGGGAGGTTCTCTCAGAGACACTGTTCTCCCCCTTCCCGTGTGGGGAAGGGGGCCGGGGGGTTAGGTTATGTACACACAACCGGCGACCGGGCTAACCCCGGCGCTTGTGATCTATCTGCTCGACGCCAGTGACTCCATGAACGAGCCATGCGGCGCGACCTCGAAGATCGATCTGGTCAACCAGACGTTGCGCGCGGCGATCAAAGATATGGTGCGTCGCTCCATGCGCGACGGCATGCCACAGAAACGCTACCGGCTGGCCATCTTTGCCTACAGCACCTCGGTCGTAGACGTGCTTGGCGGTATCCGCGACCTGCCGGAGTTACTGCAAATGGGCACGCCAGAGCTTTCGGCAGGCGGCGTGACCGACACCGCTGGCGCTTTCGCGGCGGTGGAGGCGCTGCTGCGGGCGCATCTGCATGAATATCAACGTTGCCCCGCGCCGCTGGTCTGCCATCTAACCGACGGCCAGTTCACCACCGTAGACCCCTCGCCAATGATCAACCGCATTAAGGCGATGAGCGTGCCGGATGGCAGCGTCTTGGTGGAAAATATCTATTTCGCCGATCATATGCTACGCAAGCCGGTAAGCGATTGGAAGCAGTGGCCGGGCGTGCTGCGGGCAAACGACCTGACGAACGAGTATGCGCAATTCCTCTATGACCTCTCGTCGCCCCTGCCAGAGACCTATCGCCAGAACATCAACAACTTCGGCTACCATCTGCAACCGGGCGCGGCGCTGTTCTTCCCTGGCTTCCACAGCGATCTCGTGCGACTGGCGTTCGCCGTCTCGGCGGCCACGCAGCTGAAGTAATGACTCACCTCTTGATGACGCGCAGCAACAGCACGCTCAGGTAGAAGAGCACCGTAAACGCGACGCCGATGATCACCGGGCTATATGGGTCGGCGCCGGGCGTGATGAAGCAGGAGATGAACCACAGCCCAAAGAGGATATACGCCTGCTTCGCGATCAGCGTCTTGCTGTTGACGATGCCCAGCACGCCGAGGAATGTCAGCACCAGCGGCAGCTCGAAGACAATGCCAAACGCCAGCAGGAAGTATGCAATGAAGGTGAAGTAGCTCTGAGCAGTCAGCAGCAGATCGAACTTATCGGAGCCGAACGCGATTAGCCAATCCACCGGATAGCGCAGTACGATAAAACCAGTGACAAGACCGGCGAGAAAAAGTCCGACGCCCAGCAGTGTGAAGGGCAGCGCGTAGCGTTTCTCTTTACGGGTGAGCGCGGGAGAGAGGAAGGCCCATAGCTCGTAGAGGATCAACGGGCTGGCAAGCGCAATGCCCACCGCCAGTGAGACCTCAAGCGCGACAAGGAACGGGCCACCAATATCGGTGACAACGAGTTTGACCTGCGAACCGCCATGATGCAAGCTTTGCGGATCGATCTTGTTGACGGCGGCGGGCAGGGGAGAGAGCAGAAAACTGAAAATTTGCTCCCAGAAGATAAAGCTGACAATCGAGCAAACGACAATAGCAATGGCGCAGATGATCAGCCGACGCCGCAACTCTTCGAGGTGCTCGACGAGGGTCATCGTGGCCCCTATCTCTTCCTCTTCGTCGTCTTGCTCATCCAACAGATCGTCATCTACTGCGCTGCCAGCGGCAGGGCTGTTGCGTTCACGTACAGGTGTCGCTGCCATCACCACACTCCTCGCCAGCGTCCCAACGCTGCCCGTTGTCTATCCCCAGGGATAGATAGCGCCAGGGCAGCGTTGAACATCGCTCAATTGTCCTCACCCAGCCACAAAAGGCAAGCGGGCTCAGACTGCTAGCCGAGAGCCTCTTCGCTGACCGTAGCCGCAGGCTCAGGCTGCGTCACAGGCTGCGCGGCGCTTGGCGCTGGCTGCGCGATCTGCGGAACTGCCGGAGCGGCGGGCGCCTCAACCGCGTTGTTGGTCTCGTCCTTCATCGAACGCTGGAAGGCTTTGATTGTTTTGCCTACCGAGGCGCCCATCTCTGGAAGACGCTTGGGGCCGAAGAACAGCAACGCCAACAGGAGTAAGGGCGCCAGATCCCACCAATGAAAACCACCCATGTGTGTTTCTCCGTTTCTTTCTCGATACGCCTCTGCCGCGCTCCCACGCAGTTCCAGAGGTCAGATGGTGTTAGCCATATTATAGGGCAGCGACACGACCTTGAATAGTCTTCTACGCCACACTTTGCTAAGAAGACGCTGTGAGCGTGACCTGTGAGCGCGGCCTTCGCTTTTTCCGCCCTTATTCTCCCTCCGCAGATGCGGCGCCACGCTGTCCATAAGGCATGTACCCGCCGAGACACGTTATAGATGGCCCAGCGGATCGATCCGCCGAGCGGGCGATACGGACATATCGCACTGTTCGTGCGCGATAACGCTTTGCTTTATATTACGAACGACATGCGCTGAAGGATGCGTCTTCGCCAGATGCGCCAGATCAGCCCATTGCCCAGCAGTTCGCTTATTATTCGTTGTCTATAGCAATATCTTCAGCGCCTTCCAGATGGTGCGCGTCGTTGCAACGTTCCAGAAACCACCATACATTTTCTCCTTTCACATCATTGTAACATGTACATAGGCGTCACGGGCGCAATCGCTGAGCAAAGGGAGCAATAAAAAACCTACCGAGGACTATCAAATGACTACTTGACAACGTTTGGTTTGCAATGTATGATGCGCTCACCGTTGTTGGCGCTTGCATGGAAAGGAGTATTTTTCATTTTATCGGGCGTTATGCCTTTGCTCAGATAACGCACAATGCCCTGATGTTGTTAGTTTCTCAATTCAGATAAAACGTCGAAAGAGCAAAGAACGCGGATGAGTGCGCTTGGTGTTTCACCTTGCGCTATGGCAGGATCGCCTTGTTATACATCGATACCTGCGGCGCTGTGACATATCAGCAATCAAACGGGCAACTCAATTACGGAACGGGCTGTGGCTCGAATAGCAACGGCGGCCTCCAGCGCGTCAAACAGTCCATTCTGTGGAATGCCATCATAGGTGTTCCGGTGGATTCGACCGATGGCGGCTGGGTCTGGTAAGCGGGACGATAGAATGAGCGTTTTGCTCTCTACAAGGCTTTGACTAAACAGTGGGCGCATTCATTTGGGCTGGCGATATGGCCACCGCTCGCTTGATAAGTGCGCTCATACCTCTCACACCGCCAGGATTGGCGAAACATCCAGCATGTACTGTCACTCCCTATGCTGTTCGTTCTCGGTGGGAAAGGACGTAGAAACTCCATGAGCTCATCATCGCCGCGTCGCTTCCAAGGCTACAAGCAAAGATACCCGCGCTGGCTGACTGGCCGTAGAGGCGTCATTTTGTCACTAGCGATTGGCGTCCTGATCGTGATTGCGCTGATTGCCGGTATCACCAGGATTGCGCTGACCCCGGCTCAACCACAAGCAAGCGCCCAACCCACACCTCCGCTGGTCGTCTCGACCATCACCTATGCGCCTGGCAAAGGCCCAGCCTCGAGTGTTGTGCCATCACCTACCGTGGGCGTCAACACCGCGTTACCCGGTTTCAGCGATTGGCGGTTGGCGTATCTCAACGTAGATGGCCGCCTGCATGCTGTCTCGCTGGATGGGCGTGTTGATGTGGCGGGGCCAACCCTACCGAATCTCGAACCACCAGGCGTTAGCATCTATGGCGCAAGCATTTCACCAGATGAGCGCTATCTCGTCTACGGCCTACCAGGCGTGACTACCGTCAACCTGACGAGTCACCCACAGACACAGATCATCACGTATCCACAAGGCGTGCCTGAAACGATATTCTGGTCGCCAGATAGCTCACACGCTGCCTACAATGATGGGGGAACCATCTATCTCCTCGATCCCGCTACGTGGCAACCGATTGCTGTCTCAGGAACTGCGAGTCAATCAGTCATTGCATTGGAAAGATGGATTGACTCGACTCATCTCTTTGTGTTGTACAATCCTTCGCTCCCAACACCTTATCCTGCGTATGATGCGCTTGGATCGCTCGATATTTCGACGGGCGAAATTCGCGAGATTATCACCATCCCCGTCGCGCAGAAGCTAGGGGTCAGTCTGGCTCCTGATGGAGCGTATGCGTTGCTCCATGGACAGGATAGCCAGGGACAATACACTATCCTGACCGAGTTGCTCAATACCACGACAGGCTCTTTGCAACTATTGCCCACTATTGCCCAGACCATCGGCTCTCAGTATTCCTTCCTGGCCTGGAACCCACAGGCAACGCTGATTGCGGTGGATGGCGAGACAGGTATATTTGTGCTTGATCTCACGCATGATCGGGCTATTCCGCGTCAGCAAGATAGTATTCCTGTTGGTTGGACACCAGACGGCTCAGGGCTGATCGAAAGCACCTCTGGTGACAGCCTTGTCTACGATCCAAACAACCCCCAAACAGGATTGATCACCTTTACCGTGGTCAACAATGTGATCAGCCCAAATCCAACCACGGTACACTGACCACGCATGCCATCACGTTCTCCTATTTGGGGCTGACGCGGACGGAGGAACATCCAATCAGCTAGAGCGCCACAGCTAAGAGACACTGCGCAATCACCACCAGCGCGCGATCAATATCGGCGGCGGTGATGCCGTAGTGTGTCACCGCGCGAATGCGCCCGTCGTCGCCGCCGGAGAGCAACACGCCCTCACGCGCCGCCGCCTCGGCCAGCGCCGTATTCGCCGCAGCGTTGATCCCGCTCTCAGACACGACGCCAAAGAAAAGGATATTGGTCTCTACGCTGGCGGGATCAACGGCGACACCTGGAATGTTGGCAAGCCCCTCGGCTAGATGGCGCGCGTTGGCGTGGTCTTCTGCCAGGCGATCTACCATCTCGTTCAATGCCACAATGCCAGCCGCCGCGATAATCCCGGCCTGGCGCATACCGCCACCCAGCAGCTTGCGCACACGACGCGCCTCAGCGATGAACTCACGCGAGCCTGCCAGCATCGAGCCAACCGGCGCGCTCAGCCCTTTGGAAAGACAGAACATCACACTATCCACCTGGGCGGCAAGCTCACTGGCGGGCAACCCCAACGCCACAGCGGCGTTGAAGAGACGCGCGCCATCCATATGCACAGGCAGGCCGCGTTCATGCGCAGGCGTCGCCAGTTCACGCAGCGTCTGTGGGGGGATGACGCGCCCGCCGCACATATTGTGCGTGTTTTCCAGGCAGAGCAGCCCTGTCCGCGCCTCGTGAATATCGCTGCCCTGGAAGGCGCTTGCCAGCCGCACGCGATCCAGAGTGCCGTCGGGCCGTGTGGGCACGCTGCGTGCAGGTGAGCCATTCAGGCGGGCCGCGCCACCCACCTCGTAGAGATAGATATGCGAACGGTCGCCCACGATGATCTCGTCGCCCCGGCGGCAGTGCGTCAGGATGGCAGTGGTGTTGCCCATCGCGCCGCTGGGCACATAGAGCGCAGCCTCTTTGCCTACCTTCGCGGCGGCCAGCTCTTCCAGCCGGTTCACCGTCGGGTCTTCGCCGTACACATCGTCGCCCACCTCCGCGCGGTACATCGCCTCGCGCATGGCGGGCGAGGGCTGAGTAACGGTATCGCTGCGCAGATCGATCACATTGCCTTTGCCGGGGCGCTGGCTGGCGAGGGAGCCGATCTGCCCCTCATAGCTTTCATTGCTGGCTGGATTGCTCATAACCTATCCTCCTATCGCGACGCCGCCGCTGGTATCGGGGCCAAGCGTCGCGGTGAAAAACGCGACGACACGGTTGACATACGTCTGGCCCGCGACCAGGAAGCTCTTGGCGTGCGTCGCCCCTGGCACGATCCAGGTCTGCACATGCGCGTCTTTGCCCTTGCGCGCCGCTGCTACCAATTGTGTCATATTCGAGAGCGGCACATAGGTATCCGCCGCGCCGTGAATGAAGAAGATTGGGCGGGGGGAGATGCTGGCGACGACATCCACCGGACGCACAGCGTAGAAGTTGACGCCGTAGAAGACGCGCGCCGCCAGCAGCGTGCCTGGTGTGAAGATCGGCGGCAGATGCGACATCTGCGGCAATACGCGGTCGAGAATGGGGATCACATCGGCGTAGGCGCTATCCGAGACGATGGCGCGAATGGCCGGTTCATGCGCAGCCGCCAGCAGCAGTGTGGCCGCGCCCAGCGAGACGCCCCAGCCGCCAATGACGTGTGGTCGGCCAAGCGCAGGATAGGGCAACGGGCCAGAGCGCAAAAAGTCTACCGCGCCCAGCACATCGCGCTGCTCGAACTCGCCTGCGCTAAACGGCGCATACGGCGAATCGCCCATGCCACGGAAATCGAACGCCAGCACGGCGAAGCCATGCAACGCAAACTCGGCGCTGAGCTTGAGCAACCCCACACCGACATCAATGCGGTTCGTGCGTGTGCCATGCAGGAGGATGAGTGTGCGGCGCGCGGTCAGCCTGCCAGGGGACAGCACACCAGGAATGAACCATCCTTTGAGCATGATGTGATCGTAGCGGCTAGGGAACGTCACGTCGCGATAGCTCAGGCCATACAGCGCGGGCGTCTGGCCGGTAGGCACGGGCGTCTGCGGGACATAGATCAGCCGCGTCGTCACATAGGTACACAGCCCACCGTAGCCAACCGCCACCAGCAGACACAGCGTCAGCAACGCCCCCACCACACGGATAATCCACCTGCGGCGGGTGGAACGGCGGCGCGCTGGCGCTGTCTGTTTGTTCATTGTCCACGCAGCTTTCAGCTTGCCTGTTGCTGTTTTGATAAGCGATGAGATCATTCCAGGTTTCCATTGTACTTCCTTGTGTTTGCGCTAGCAAGTGAAAATTGGGGCCTGGCTTGACAGCGCCATAGATGATGGCTTCTCGGAACGAATGAAACAAAGGATTTGTGATCGTAGCGCCATACAGTTCATACAAAAAGAGGAGAAAGTGCTGGAGCCGTGTAGGGGAGATCAGTTTCAATTAATCGCTGAGCATGGCGCTTGCCACGCCGCAACATAGCTTTATGCCGCATGAAGCGATCTGAGATCTCATAGCTGCTTCCGACATACTCTTCGTGAGTGATAGTATTGATACTAAAAGCCGAGGGTGTTAAGAACAAGTGTACCAGAGTAATGGCTCAATATCAAGAGGCTGAGCTTGATGAAGCAAGGTGTTGCTCTATACGCGATACCCTGGCTTCATCACGGCAGGATCACTTCGCCTTCGGCCACCACCACTGAGGAGCCGCCCACACGCACGCCGCTGATCGTTGGAGTGGGCGCTGCGACATCCGGCGTCGTGGCGACGGCCACCGTCAGGCGACTGGCGCGGCCCATCTCTACCCCCTGCCAGACGACGATACGCGCCTCGCCATCGGTCTGCGTATCGGGCTGGGCGCGTCCGTGGCGGACGAGATAGGCGCCAAGCGGCCCGGCTGCTGAACCGGTCGCTGGGTCTTCGCGTAGTCCCAAAAACGGCGCGAACATGCGGCCATACACTGTGAACGTGCTCTCCGCCACCGGAGCGTTTGCCTCGCTGGCGTTGTCATCGGCAAGGGTAAAGAGAAACGCGCCGGTCTGATCGGTTGGCGCGGAGAGGCCAAGCGCACGATAGAGATCGGCGCCGGGCCGCACCCGCGCAAGCGCCGCCCGCGAACGCAAGGGAATATACACAAATGGTACGCCAGCAGAGCCGCGCTCGATGGGCAGATCGTCAGCAGGGTCATCCGCTGCTAGCCCAAGCGCATCGGCCAATTGCGTGCGGTCGCCCTCCCAGGCGCTAAACGTTGGCAGCGGCTGGCGCATCCAGGCGAAGCTGAGGGTTTGCCCCACATCCAGGCGATCATCGCTGGCAAGATCATCAGCGCCCTCATAGAGCAGGTCAATCGAGAGAGGGCCGACGCCAAGCTCAAAGATGACGGGTGAGCCATCGCGCTCCGGCTGGACGCGCCCGACGTGCGCCAGCGCGAAGACAGTTCCAATCACCGGATGCCCGGCGAAGGGCAGTTCGGTGGCGGGCGTGAAGATACGCACACGCGCCAGCGCAGCGGGGTCGGCAGGCGGCAGCACAAACGTTGACTCCGAGTAGTTCATCTCGTTGGCGATGGCCTGCATCTCGGCGTCGCTCAGGCCCTCCGCCTGGGGGAAGACCGCCAGTTGGTTGCCCTGGAACGGCGTCTCGGTAAATACATCGAGCTGTATGAATGCGTATCGGCGCATAGTTGGCTCCTCCTCATCTTCCTATCTTATCTTCCCCAGCGTGCGCGCTCACAGACAGCCACGCACTCGATATGCGACGTAAACGGGAACATATCCACTGGCTGCACGGAGGCCAGCCGGTATGCGCCATCCTCGCAGAGCAGCCGCAGATCGCGCGCCAGCGTGGAGGGATCGCACGAGACATAGACCAGCGTACGTGGCCCCAGCGCCTTGATCTCTGTCAGCGCACGTGGATGACATCCCGACCGTGGTGGGTCTACCAACGCGATGTCAACCCGCTCGCGCTGCTGCCTGAGCGTTCCCAACACGCGCTCGATCACCCCCTCGCTGACCGTGATGTTATCCATGTTGTTGAGCGTGGCGCTGGCGCGCGCATCGGCCACGGCGCTGGGCTGCGATTCAATTGCGCGGACATGCGTGACATAATCGGCAAGGAAGAGCGAAAACAACCCTGCTCCGCTGTAGCCATCCAGCGCCCAGTCGCCCGGCTGTGGACGCAACGCCGTCAGCGCCGTCTCGACAAGCACCGGCGTCTGCGCGGCGTTCACCTGGAAGAACGACCCAGCGGAAATGCGAAACAGCTTATTGCCCACACGCTCATGCACGAAATCTTGCCCAACGACAATGCGCCCACGCCCACCGGGCAGCCCCAGGATTACCACGCCCACCAGCGTTGGCGCAGCCGCCAGCAGTGCACGTCCCACCTCTTCGGGGGAAACATCGCGGTCAAAGGCGCTGGCGGGCCGCGCTTCGAGCGTGAGCAATCCCGCCTCATCGGTGCGATAGGCGTCCCAAGCAGGCATGGCGCGGCGCAACCCTACCTGGGAGCGAGAAAACACACCCGACGCGCTGAAAACGCCGGAATCGGAAAACGAGGCGGTGACAGATGTAGATGACGCATCGGAGGAGGATGGCGCCGTGACTCGCAGGGTGAATCGTTCGGCGTAGTCGCTGGCGTGTGCGCCCCAGGTCTCGCGCATCCAGCCGCGCACGCGCTGATAGAGGCGGTCGAGCGCAGGATGCACGATGGGGCAGCTGTCCATATCCAGCACATCGTGGCTTTCCATCCGCCGGAAGCCAATGGCGCCGTCTGGCCCAATGGCAAACTGCGCCACCGTCCGATAATGCCAGGGATCGGCTCCCTCCGGCGTCCCACGCATCGAGAGGACGGAGGGATTGGCGAAGCGCCCGACGCGCATCAACAACTGGCGCACGATATGGGTCTTCCACTTCACCTGCGCCGGATAGGCGATATGCTGCCACTGAAAGCCACCCGAATCAGCCAGCGCGGGGTAGCGTGGCGCGACACGCTCAGGCGCGGCGCGCAGTACTTTGACAAGCTTCGCCCGCGCATAGGTGTTGCGTTCACGGGTGAGCCGTGCCCGCACACGCTCACCCGGCAGCCCACCCGTCACGAAGATCGCACGCCCCTCATAGCGGCCTACGGCGTCCCCACCATAGGCCAGGTCGTGTAACTCGATGTCAATCATCTCGCCATCCTGCTGGTCGTGTTCGTGCGGTGAATGCTGTGTGTTCCCCTGACGATCCTCTGTGATCTCTGTAGCCTGTGTAGCGCCGTGACGTTGGTTACTTTCCATCCTGCCCTGCCTTGTCGCCACCTGGATTCAACGATCTTCACACACACTTACTTCGCGAGTAGGGTGATGCACAGTATATCGCCATTATGGCACAAAACGGCTCAGGGCAGCGTCGTGGCTAATGTCTGTCCCAGAAGGAAACTTCCACATTTTCGTTCCAGAGAGAGAATAGCAATGACGCGCCACATCCATTCCAGTGGCGCATGAGTAGCCACGTTGAGAAACAGAAAGGGGAAAGCAGGTATGTTCTCGAAAATTGGCACGATCACCGTTGGCGTCACCAATCAAGACAAAGCTCTTGAGTTTTATGTGGATAAACTCGGCTTTGAGAAAGTAAGTGACGAGCCAATGAGCGAGACGGAACGCTGGCTGGAAGTCGCTCTTCCCGGCGGCCAGACGCATATCATGTTGGGCTTGCGCGGCCAGAGCGGCAGTGATAGATCAGGCATGACCGGCTTTGTGCTGCATACAGACGACATCGAAGAGACCTGCGCCACACTCAAAGAGCGCGGCGTCACCTTTGTGCAGGAACTCTCAACCCAACCCTGGGGCAAGTGGGCGCAGATTGCCGACCCCGACGGCAATGAGTTCGGCGTCTGGGCGCCTGCCAGGTAGGACTTTCCTGATCGGGCCTACACAAAAGAGACCTCCAGAGCGGCTGATAGAGTATCAACACCTCTATCTATCGTCCCCGCCTGGAGGTCTCTTTGATTGTTCTTAGGTGGTTCTTTGGTTGTCCAAAGGGCGGCCTATTTGCGGCCCATCAGTTCACGCGCCAGTGTGGCGATCAGACCGATCACGATAAAGGCGATCAGCGCCACCGCGCCCAGGATGTTTCCGGTTGACGAGCCAGGCGCAAAGGCGAAATGCAGAAAGACCGTCGCCAGCAGAAAGGCGACCGCCGCTCCCGCCAGCAGGATCACATCGCCCACGAAAAAGTTATACGTCGCCTTGAGCGCATTGAGAATCACTTGCATGGTTTATTGCCCACCTTCTCCAGTTGAAAGACCGGCAGCCGCCTCCGCCGCTGGCCCAGGTTTGGATGCGGGAATGCGCGCGCCCTTCCCGGCGCTCGCCGAGCCAAACTGGCGCAGCCAGAGGATCAGCGCGCCGGAGACGACAAGATAGAACGCGATCAGCGCCAGCAGGAAGAGATCCTCTCCGGCCCAGTGGACGCCAAGTCCCTCGCCGCCCCAGAACGTGCCGAAGCTAGTCAGCATAATGCCGACCACAAACTTCAGCGTGTTTTCAGGCACGCGCTGCAAGGGAGCGCGCACGAGGGCGCCCACAACGACAACGAGAATGCCCGCAGCGATAGCCCCATACGTGGCGTAGAGAATACCGACGCCGGGGCCACCATTCCCTGAGCTGATGGCGCTACCAAAGGTAATGACAATAAAGGCGACCTCAAGCCCTTCCAGCAGCACGCTCTTGAACGAGGTGACGATGCCAAACGGATCAAAGCGTCTGGACGGCTCCTCACCACGCGCGCGCATCTCGGCAAGCTCCTCCTCGAAGATCGCCTCCTCATCGTGCATCGCCTTCAGGCCCGCATAGCGCATGATGGCCTTTTTCAACCACTTGAGGCCAAACAGCACCAGCAATACGCCCACCACCAGCCGCAGTGCCTCGATGGGCACATAGTGGACAAGCGCCACCCCAAAGATACCAACGATCACCGCAAGCGCCGCCGCTGCGGCAGCCGTCCCCGCGAATGCGCTGCGCCAGTTGACCGTCACACCGACCACCAGCACAATGGTAAACGCTTCGACAAACTCCACTGCGGACGCCAGAAACGCCGCGACCAACACTCCAATCTCAGCGCCTGTCATGCGCAACTTTCTCCCATCTCTTATCGCGCGGTTGCGATACACGCACACGCATCGTGTTCAGCATGTTCGACCCGCGCCGTAGCACGCGCTTCTCCGCCAGAGTATAGGCGTTGGCGCTGTAGCGCGCCAAATACTTCCTTTTCATCGTACCATGTTTAGGAGGTAGGAAGGGAATGGGATGCGCTCGGTTAGACTGCTTCCGGCCTATCCCCTCGACGCTGGACAGCACAAGATGCTATCATCCCTGTGATAGCTATAGGGCTATACGGGAAAAATGGCGCAGTCGTGCAGGCGCCTCATAGATGTAGGTATGTACTATTGGGCGTCCGGTGAGACGCCATGAGCGCCAGGCATGGAGAAGGGATATTGGCGGATGGGAACACGGGCAGAGCCACAGGCGGACATCTCCGCCAGGTCGGGGACGAAAAGCGATGGGCGCACGGCGCGTGAAAGCAAAGATACGCGCCCGGAATCCAAACCGGAGACGAGATCGGAGGCGCGACCAACCGGCTCATTTCTGCCCAACGCCAGCGGCGAGACCCGGCCCGACCCACGGCTCTCGGCTCCGCGTGCGGTTGATCTGCGCCGTGGACGCGCTCCTGAGGTAGAGATCATCGCTTGCCCCACCTATGACTTCCTGCTCAGCATTCACGTTTCACTGGCGACCCCCGATAACACCTACGCCGATTTTGATGTAGGCCGCGCATGGATCGAATCGGCCCGCGCCCGCTGCGCCGCACGCGACCCCTCAGCGCTGACGACCCTTGGTCACTATCTGGGCGACGGACGCCCCGGATCGCTGCACGCCACGCTGATCTCGCTGGTGTGGCAATGCCCGGCGCCGCGCGATCCTGCGGCCTTTCTGGCGTGGCTGCCAACACTGCCCGCCGCGCAATTCGCCGAAGCGCTGCTCGATCAGGAGGGGCTTGCCTCAGACTGGGTGGCGCTGTTGCAGAGCGCCCTGGCCGAACGAAGCGAGCAGCGCAATGAGCAACAGAACAAGCATGGAAGGGCAAAAACTGATGGCGCCCTTATCCCTACGCCCGCGCTCGACCGGCTGCTCGAAAACTATGCGCTCGATGTGCGCCCCACTGTGCGCGCCGCGCTTGACGACCTTCAAGGCGCACGCGCTGAATTGATTCGCGCGCTCCATATCTGGCTGGAAGCCGTTTTCGCGGCTGAGGCGCCACGCATCGAGCCGATGCTCGCACGCGAGGCGGCGGCATTGGAGCAGCGACGGCGCGAGATGGCCCAGGAGCCGTTTATCGAACTGGCGATGCGCGGCGTGCAGGTGAGCCGACCAGCGGGATTGCGGCGCATCATCTTCGCGCCAAGCTATTTCTGCCGCCCGGCGGTGTATTACCACTTCTGGCGCGGAACATTGACCTTCTGTGCGCCAATCGAGTTTTCCACCCGCGACGCCGAGTCGTCCTTTGCGGATCCACGCGCGCCCGGAGAAGACATCCTGCGCTTCTTCGAGGCGCTTGGCGACAGCACACGCCTGCGCATCTTACGGCTGTTGGCAGATCGCGAGATGTATCTCACCGAACTTGCCGAGCGACTTGGGCTGACCAAAGCCACCACCAAGCACCATATGGTGCGTCTGCGCGCCGCCGGTTTCGTCACGCTCTATGATCGTGACCGCCTGACTTATTACGCATTGCGCCCGGATATTGCGCGCCGGGCCGCCCAGATGCTCGATACCTACCTGGGGCGCCCCCATCAGAAGACAGGAATGAAGCAGCCTGCTCATGATGATTCTGCGTCTGACCTGTCGTCCACAGTCTAAATTGCGTAGCGAACCGGAACGCGCGCCTTCTCTTTTCTCCTGCCCAGCCCTTGGCATGGCGCCTGCTATCTCCCGCATAGAAGCGTGAGTTTTTTTCTTCCCCTTGTGGAGCGGCCAACGCAGTCAGTGTTAAGGAACAATCATAGCACGTTGGATGATGCAGCAATGAATGGCTGCTGCTCCATCTCGCCGCTAGCCACTGACCATTCTGTCGCTGGCGCTCTTTAAAGAAAGCAATGATGTCGCGCCTCCCATGTCCCTCTCTGAGCCAATGCGCATACAGACTATTGAGGTGATCGAGGAGTCGCCAGCGGGCAGTCCTATTGAGGTAATACCATCTGACGCCCAGGATACGCCTATGTCTACAGCGCAATAACCGTCTCATCGTCTCTCGATGCCAGGCGCGCTGGATAAACGCCTCCCGATTCGCTATACTCCGCGTAGAGCGGGTGTATCCGCGCCGAGATAGGATGAGTATAGCGAGACCTGGGGGAAGAGCAATGGCTGAAGGATGGACACGCATATGCGAGGGCGTAGTCAGGCGTGTGGCGGCTGCGTTACGCGCCGTGATCGATCAGCCCAGCAGCCTTACGCTCACGGGAGTGGGGTGTCTGGCGCTCGTCCTCTCCAACGCGCCTCCCGCCTGGCCACATGCGCCGTTTATCGTCTTCGCCAGCGTCGCGACATTTTTCCTCCTGGGCGCCTTTGTCTGCTTCACCCTGGCCACCCGTCATGAGCATCCCGCATGGCTGCGTCAGGTCATGCGCTGGCTGGCGCTGCCCGTTCTGCTGTGGGCGCTGGTCGCCGCCGTGCAATCCAGCCTGCTGCTGGCGAGTGGCCTGATCGTCACGGCAACGTCCTCTCCACCAGCCTACACCAGCGACGCCATGTACTACATGCACTACAGCGCGATCCTCGTTGTTCATGGCGAAAATCCGTATACGGGGAACCGGCTGGCAGAGGTGATGGCGTACTATCACATTCATGGCTATACTCCCATCTCGCGTGGCCGCTTCAGCGATCCCAGACATATGCCCACTAGCGCCGAGCTACGCGCCGCCATCAACGCCTATCTGGCGCACCCGAATTATCCGCCGGTTGAGGTTGATCCGCGCACGTTCGCCAGCTATCCCGCAGGAGCCTTTCTTGTGGATGTCCCTACTGTGTTGCTCGGACTGCCAAGCATTGGCTTCCTTCAACTGCTGCTCTTCATCGGGCTGGGCGTCTCGCTGCTTGCCCGCGCTCCGGCAAATAGCCGTTTCGCGCTGGCGCTCTTCCTGCTCAGCAACCCCGAAGCGGTGCGCCGAATGACCAATGGAGACTTCGACATCTGGTGGGTGGCGTTTCTGATCTGGGCGTGGATGCTGCGTGACCGGCGCTGGGCTGCTGGAATACTTCTGGGAGCGGCCTGCGCGATAAAACAGACGGCATGGTTCGCGGCTCCTTTTTACCGGCCTGGGTCTGGCGGCGTCATGGCCCTGCCGAGGCAGCGCGCCAGGGAGTGATTGCGCTCGGCGCATTCCTCGCGATCAACCTGCCGTGGATTGTATTCTCGCCGCGCCCCTGGTTCGAGAGCCTGCTCTTGCCAATGAGCCTCCCCTTGGAGCCGGGCGGACGTGGGCTGATTGACCTCTCATTGTCGGGCGCGCTGCCGCTCTTCCCCTCGGCGGTCTATTCCGTGTTAGAGCTGGCGTTCTGGGTTGGCGCCGTCGTCTGGGCATGGCGCAAGCACACTGGCTATGCCTTCGCGGGGCTGATCCTTCCGCTTCTGCCGCTGGTGGTCGCCTGGCGCAGCCCAGAACGCTACTTCCTCCTGCTCTCCGTGTTGGGTGTCGCCGCGACGATAGTAACATTGCGACATTCATGTTTTCGTAGCCACCCGGCTGGACAAACCGTCTGAGATAGTATATACTGAGTGGTATATCCGATGCGGCGCAGCACGGACTCCTGCTGTACTCTTGGCGATGCGTGGCAGCGCAAAGGCGCGCTCCGCAGCCTGTGATCCATCGCGTAAAGCGAGTTGCGTACGTCCACAGGTACGACGAGAGGAGATCTCAAATGCGCTGTGAGCAGTGTGGCCGCTGGATGAAGAGCGCAGAGTTGTGGCGATTGGCGAACGACCCAAACGCGCCCACCTCGCGATCCATGCGGCAAATGTGTTGGGATTGTCGGTTGAACGGCGGGCGCGCTGAGCGGCCAGCGTCAGCTACAACTGACGGTCGGCAAGCGGAAGGCCAGACAGGGCAGGTAGACATTTTGGCCGAGGCGCTGGCGATTGTGAGCGCCTACGAAGCGACGCTCGACGCCGACCCCTCCTTTTGACGCTGACAAGCATGTGAACTGAGGTCGGCAAAAGGCTGCCTGTAGATGACCTAGAGATGATCTGTTTGGGCGCTACGAGATCGTAGCGCCCTTGTCTTTAGTAGGCTACTGTACTGGCACGCAAAGAATCTGCTCAGGGTTGCGGTCGGTGAAGAGTTCGGCGTCGTGGTCGCGTACGAGGATCATATCCTCCAGGCGCACGGCGCCCCAGCCTGCATAGTACAGCCCCGGCTCGTTCGTCACCACGGCATTTGTCTCGATCTGCTCCACCTTGGCCAGTTCGGCGTCGCGCTCCGGCGTCTGGATGCGCAAGCGACTGATGGCAGGCAATTCATGGACGGCCAGCCCCACGCCGTGCCCCAAACTGTGGATAAAGTAATCACCGCTGCCTGCTTCCTCGAAGACCTTGCGCGCCGCCGCATCCACATCGCGTCCGCGCCGCACGCCGGATTTCAGTGCGGCCAGCCCAGCGTCTTGCGCCTTTCGCACCAGCGTATAGACCTCGCGCAGCTTGTCGTCCGGCTCACCCAGGCAGATCGTGCGCGTCAGATCGGAGCAGTATCCGGCCACCCGGCAGCCAAAGTCAATCAGCAGCGGCTCACCCATGCGCGCCTCGCGGTCGCTTGGTGTCCAGTGTGGCAGCGCGCCACCTGGCCCACAGGCAACGATGGTATCGAAGCTTGGTTCGTCGGCGCCAAGGTCGATCATATGGCGTTCGAGGGTCGCGGCGATCTGGCGCTCGGTCATCCCAGGACGTAGCCCGGCCACCAGCCGCGCGAACGCCTGATTGGCGATCTCCGCCGCGCGGCGAATCACCGCAATCTCAGCCTCATCTTTGCTGGCGCGCACAAACTCCACCAAGTCGTCGCTGGGAACCAACTCCACATAGGGCAGTTGTTCGCGCAATGCCCGCGCGACATGCGCATAGGCGGCATAGGAAAACCACTCCTTCTCAAAGCCCAGGCGCAGTTTACCGCTCTTTGCCTTTTTGGCCTTGCCGCCGCTGGTTCCCTCTGCTTCTCCTTTGATCGCCTTTGCCAGCGCATCCCACGAGAGCATTTCATCGGTGGGGACGAGAGTAACGCCGCTGGGAACGATCTGGTCTTCGATGCCGTTGAGATGAAAGCTGGAAGTGATCAGCGCGAAGGTCTGCGGCGTGATCAGCGCCCACCCCGCCGACTCGGTGATGTCGCCATCGGTCGCGGTGAAGCCCGTCAAGTAGCGGCGATTGTACTGGCTGGCAATCAGCAGGCCATCAAGTTCATGGTCGGCCAGCCGCGCGCGTATGCGGGCGAGCCGCCGGGCGTAGTCGGGCGTGATGGCGCCGCCGATGGCTGGCTGCGTCGCTGTTGGCTTCGGCGCGCGCTTCGCCTTTGTCGTCGGCTTACTGGTAGGCTTGTTTGCAGTGGTCGTCGCGTCTGGCGTGTTGGGCATGTCGGGCGCGGTGGGCATAAATGGTGGCTCCTGTCTCGGTGATCGGCAACGGTGAATGGATGGCAGGCGGTTGAAACCGCGCCTAAGGGAGGCAGACGCCTCCACGAAGTCCGCGTAGGCGGACTCTTCAGAGGTATGTACGCCTCTTTTACGCCTCTTTATGGTATCACACGCATCATACATGAGGCAGGCGCTTCCGTGCGCGAATTGCTGGTGAGCAAGGGTATTTACCCCGAACACTTGCCCACGCCCAGCAAGAGCTACCAGCAGCTTTTACGCGAAGAGAAGGCTCGCCAGCGCATATAGTTTGATTGTATTGAACGCATGTGCTATGCTTGCTTCATCACATTGCGTCAGTTGTTTCCCCATGATGAGGAGAGATGCCCCTATGAGCAAAGCACAGCGATCTCATTCCCTGGTGGTGCAAAACACCTCGATTTCTGTGTTCGAGGCAATCAAGCATGTTGATGAGAATGGCGAAGATTACTGGTTGGCCCGCGAGTTAGCTAAAATTTTAGGCCACCAGCGTTGGGAAAACTTTGCTGAGGTCATCGAAGAAGCCTAAGAGGTGTGCCGCCTCAACGGGGGTATTGTTGAGGCGGTTTTTCGCGCTATCACGAAAAACCCAGCGCGCAAGGGAGGTCTGTCGGCTGAACAACGGTGATGTAGACGGCTTTTTACTGACAGCGGTAAAAAGTCTCATGAGGGGGTAATCTACTCATTCGCTTGATGCCGCAACGGCGTACTTTCTACCTCACAGGCTGCGTGCGATGTAGTCTACTCGCCCACATGCCTGCAAGAAACCATCCCTCGTCCATATAGTAGCCAAGTATATCTTTCGCCAGGTTACTGAGATCATAGCCTCGGGCATCGTGGGTCGTCACAATGACATGATCTAAGGTTGTATCATGCTCCAGGTAGCTTTGGATTTCCTTCAAGGCAATTGTGGCCGCTAGTACAAATGGAAACCCGCGCTCCGCGCTGACCGGATCCCAATACCGGAAAGACTACGGTGCGAAACTGGCGCTGACTGGCTAAAGTCAAGGCTTTGTGATAACATTGCGCCAAGAACCGTTGCTCCTCCTCGGATGGGCCGTGCGCCGTAGGGACAAAGGCATGCAGTATGTATCGGGCGGGCAATTCATAACCCAAAGTCAGCCTGACCTCGCCTATCCCCTGCTCCTTCAGCCTTCGGCTAGATCGCATAAGATGTGTCCCCGCCATCTGATATATTTGGCGATTGAGTCCACCACAACACTTGAGCAAAGGATCGACTGAATTAACAATAGCATCCACCTGGAACCTAGTGATGTCACGTTCAGCAACTAACAGACGGATAGGCGGCATTTGGGACTTCGACTCCTTGCCTCAGCGCGCGACGCCTCCTTTGATTGCAAAGGGTGAGATGAAGCAGCCGGGCTACATTATTGGCAGTAAGACACAATAACTCCCCTAAGCGATACGATAAACACTCCCTACCGCCGCCCGCCATAGGTTTCTACATACCACTTGCAGAACAGCGGAATGCCCTCGGTAATCGTTACTTTGGGCTGATAGCCGAGCAGCCGGTGCGCCTTCGAGATGTCGGCGTAGGTGAGCGGCACATCGCCGGGCTGCTCTGGCTCACGGCGGATGCGCGCCTTGCGTCCCAGCGCCCCCTCGATCAGCTCAATCAGCGCATGCAACTTGATCGGGTTTGAGTTGCCAAGGTTGAAGATTTCGTAGCCAAATGGCTCCGGGCGATCCAGCGCAGCGAAGTAGCCATCGAGAATGTCGCTATAAAAAGTGTAGTCGCGGGCGGTCGTGCCGTCGCCAAAGACGGGAATCTCCTCGCCCTGCCAGATGCTTTTGGTGAACTTGTGGATGGCGAGGTCGGGACGCTGGCGTGGGCCATACACCGTAAACAGTCGCATGCAGGCGACTGGCAGGCCATACAGGTGATGATAGGTATAGCAGATCAACTCGTTCGAGCGTTTCGTGGCGGCGTATGGCGAGATGGGCCGGTCGCAGGGATCATCTTCGCTGAAGGGAACACGCGAGGTCGCGCCGTAGACTGACGACGAACTGGTGAAAAGCAGACGCTCAACCTCGGCGCGACGACAGTATTCCAGGAGGAGCATCGTACCGCGCCCATTGACACGCTCATACAGCAGCGGATCGAGCAGCGACGGGCGCACCCCTGCGCGCGCCGCGAAGTGGATCACCGCGCGAATAGGCGCCGCCGCGAAGGCCGCTTCTACCGCCTGCTCATTTTCCACCTCGCCGCGAATGAGATGTACGCCCGGCTGCTCAGCCGCCCAGGCGATGTTGCGCTCTTTGATCGTCGGATCATAATAGGTATTGAAATCGTCGAGGATCACCACCTCATCGCCGCGTTTGACCAATCGCTCAACGAGATGCGAGCCGATAAATCCCGCTCCACCAGTCACCAGTATCGCCATAAATGTTTCACTCCATCGCCGAGAATCACAATGATCATACAGGCGCTCTCTTGCATAGCGTAGGCCACCGCCAGCATAGCATGACCCATCTGACGCGCCGTGTCAAGCATATCACATGAGTACAATCAGTGAAGCGGAAAGGCTATTCAGGCAAGCAGCGCAAATGGCGTGCGCAGGAGGATAGCCAGATCGCGCCAAAACGAGCTATGCGCCACATACGCCAGGTCAGGATCGTCGCATGCTGGGTGATCAATAGGATCGGCAGCTTCGGCCTGTTCATCGCTTTTCTTCGGCTGCGCAGGAGCTTTGGGGCGATTGGTCAGCCAGGAACCTGTCAGGCCGGGCTTGAGGTAGTAGCGCGCCAGCGATTGACTGATGGCCAGTGAGGGCGCCGCAGGGGAAAGGCCGCCGCTTTCTACCAGCGCGTAGGACAAAGGACGAGGACCAACCAGGCTCATCTCGCCTCGTATGACGTTGAAGATCAACGGGAGCGCGGCGAACCTACGCAGGCGCGTGGCGCGGAGCGCAGGAATACTCAGGCCCGTGAAGAGCCGCCCGTCGCGCCCGACATATCGCTGGCGCACAAAGATCGGCTCCCCCGGCTGGTGGTGTTTCTTCGCTAGTCCCATACGCACGGCAAGCGCCAGCACAGCAATCAACGCGAGCGCCAGCGCCACCAGGGGAAGCCCAAGCGCAAGATCGAACGTGCGCTTGGCGAAGGCATTGCGGCAGCAGGGCAGCAGACTGGCCAGCGCATGGGTCACATAGGCGCTTTGTAGGCGCTCCTGTAATCGCTGCTGAATATCGCTATCTGCGCCATCTCGCGGCGGCGTGGGCGCATCAGTGGAATGAGCAGCCCCTGGCTCCGTAGCCGCCAGCCCTACCAGGTGTGTGATCAACCTGTCCTGTTTGTCTTGCTTGTCCTGTCGGGGGTGTTCCCGCAAAAGAATCATCGCTTGCCGCTTATCAGTTTCTTTGCCCATCTCGCTGTCCCCCTCATCTCCCCATCCCCAGCGCCACAAATCTCATAGTCGGCGCAGATGGCTCCGATTGTTTAGTCGTTAGGAAAGCGCAATGGTGTATGTCACGGTAGAGGTCACATCAAGGGGCAAAGATGGTATGGCGCCGCGCGTGTGGGTAGGCGCGGGGCGCGCTGGTGGCTGGCTGCCTGAGTGTGTTACAACGACCTGATGAATAATAGCAATGATCGCCACCACCACGACCAGGGTGATGACGGCCCACCGGGAAATCATACGAAGTTTCATGCTCTTTCGCCTATCGCCTTGCTTCCCTCTGCCTCCAGGATTGCCTTGCCCGCACACACGCTCTTTTTGATGATAGGTCATCGCACGCGGCAACGCAAGCGCATACGAAGAGATCGCCAGACGGGCTACTCCCCATCCGGCGATCTCACATGTGCAACAATTGGTAGCGGCTGATATCAGTTAGCGCGCGAAGATGCGATCAAGCACCATGAGCGCGAACACCAGCGCCAGGTAATAGTTCGAGAACCAGAAGACCATGCGCGCCGCACGCATCGTGCGTACGCGCCAGAGGTAGAGCGTCAGCCCCAGCAGGCCCACCCCACACAGCAGCGCCGTCACCAGATAGAAGACGCCGAGCGTGTGGATGAAGTAGAGCGCCAGCGACGAAGCGATCAGCGGCAAGGTGTAGATCACGATCTGCTTGAGTGTTTCGCGTTCGCCCTTGACGACCGGCAGCATCGGGACGCCAGCGCGGGCGTAATCTTTCTTGATGGTCAGCGAGAGCGCCCAGAAGTGCGGCGGAGTCCACAGGAAGATGATCATGAACATCCAAAACGCTGCCCAGCTCAGGCCACCCGTCGCCGCCGCCCAGCCAATCAACACCGGCACAGCCCCCGCCGCCCCGCCGATCACGATGTTCTGCGTCGTCGAGCGCTTGAGCCACATGGTGTAAACAAAGACGTAGAACAGGATGGCGCCCAGCGCCAGCCATGCGCTGAGGAAGTTCACGAAGGCGCTGAACAGCACAATCGAGACGCCGCCGATGACTACACCAAACACCAGCGCGTTGGTGGGCGAGACTTTGCCTGCGGGCAGCGTGCGGGAACGAGTGCGCGTCATGATCAGGTCAATGTCGCGATCATACCAGCAGTTGATGGCGTTGGCGCTACCCGCCGCCAGCGCGCCGCCGATCAGCGTCGCCAGCACAACGCCCACCGACGGAAGTGTGCCTCCGCGTGCGACCGCCATCGCCGCCAGCGTCACTCCCAACAGCAACACCGTGACATGCGGCTTCATCAGGCCCACATATGCGGCGAGCGTCTTGGCGAGCGTCTTGCGGAACGTGCGGGGCGTCGCAGAGGTGGCGGCGCTCGTTGAGAGATGTTGCATGGGATACAGCTTTCTTTATGCTAACTTGCCTCACCCATAGGTCGCGCCTGAGAGCGAGCCGTGGAGATAGGCGTGATCTGTCCTCCGGCAGGCGGCGCCGACACTTGCGCCGATGGAGAAGCTACAACACGCCCAGAGGTTTCCAGGCCGGTCTGACGGCTATTCGCCAGCGCCTGGCGTTGTTCGCGCACCATCGCGTCGTGCGCTTTGGTGGCGGCCTCCTCGGCCAGCAACCACAGGCCAAGCATCACCATAATGGTTGAGGCCAGGATGAACGTATCAAACATATCCATCACGCCGCCTGCGTAGTGGACATCTTCGGTTGCGGTGATCATACTCGGTGTGCGCGGGAGCTGCGCATAGTGCTGATAGATCGGCGTTGACGCGAATAAGAAGAAAAGGCCGAAGAAATCGCCCTGCAACGCGGCAAGGCTCAGGAAAACCGCCCGTTTGAAGAAGCCCAGGCGCGGTTCCAACGGACGCGACGGGATGACCTGCGCCCAGAAGAGCGTGGCCGTGGCAAGGAACATAATATGTTCCAGCACATGGATCGTGTCGTTTTCAAGCGTCGCCTCGTACAACACCGGCAGATGCCAGCCATCGAAGACGCCAATAAACAGAATCCAGACCAGCCAGGGTGTGCTGAGCCAGTGGCCGACGGTCTCGCCAAGGCTGCGCGGCCAGCGCCGCCTGATGGCCCAGCGAAGGAACGCGCGCCGCCAGGATGGCGGAAATGCGCGCCACATGGGCCAGGCCGGTTCGCCAAGCAACAATAACGGCGGCGCCACCAGCGTCAAGAGTTCGTGCTGGAGCATATGCGTCCAGAGATACTGATCCGAATAGGCGTCAATTGGCGATTCCAGCGCGAGAAAGATGACGAGCAGGCCGCCCGCAAAACAGGCGGCGCGCCACCAGCGGAGATGGCGCGCCAGCCCACGCCGAATGGAGTAGCGCGCTCCCCACCAGTAGAGGAAGGCAGCGACCACCAGACCAATGATCACGGTGGGCTCGAACGTCCACATGGCAAAGAAGCTCTGAATATCCATTGGGCGAAGCTACTTCCTAATTTTCTGGAATGGCGATTAGTGCCCGCTTGCTAAAGCTGTGGGGGCAACACAATCGGCAGCAGCCAGATAATGATGCCCAGAATGACTGCCCAGTACCAGAAGTATCCCACGGTCGTGATGCCCAGATGGCGAGCAGCGGTGTAACGCCCTTGGAGGCTGCGCACCGTCAGACCAATCATCATCGGAGCCGCAAACAGCAGGTGGTACAGGTGGTAACCGGTCAGCGTGATGTAGATGCTGGCGAACGCGCCATTGGTGGTGACGAAAGGCAGATGGCCCGCGAAATAGAATTGCACGATAAGCGCCACCAGCCAGCCCAGCGCAGCGATGACAACGCCTATGCGCGTAAGCGTCTGGTTATCTCCGCGCACGCCAACATGCGCTACAATAAAGGCAATGCCGCTTACCACCAGCAGGATGGCCTCCAGCAGCGCGATGCCTTGTACGCCACCCAGGGTAGGCACGCCCGCAGGGAACCACGCCCCCTGTGTATTATTGGCGCGCAGGAAGAGATAGGAGATGAGCAAGAACAACGCAAAAAGAATATCGGTGACGACGTACAGAAACATGCCAATCCGCACTTTCTGGTCGTCATCAACATGGCTGACATGCGAGGCGCCCGCCTCGGCATGGCCGTGTTCCAACGAAGCATCCATGAACAACCCTCTCTTGTCGTCGGGGAGATAGCAGTGATGCGCCGTGGCTGGCTTCCCTGGGCGTCTGGTGTGGCGCGCCAGGGAAGCGCCCACTCACATCAACGAAACGTCTTAACCGGCGACTTGCACGCCAGGCGCGCCAGTCGAACTTCCGGCGGTCACAGGCTCGCCATAGTCATATGGCCCACTGGTAACGACCGGAATCTCCTCAAAGTTCTCCAGCGGGACGGGCGTCGGGATCTGCCACTCCAACGTCTTGGCGCCCCATGGATTGGCCTCGGCCTTTTCGCCTGCAATCCACGAGACGATGATGTTGTAGAAGTAGAGGACGATGGACGCCGCCAGGAGATAGGCGAAGATGCTGGTGATAAAGTTCGCCGTGGCGAAGGCGGGATCGTAGTCGGCGACGCGCCGTGGCATCCCCTGGAGGCCCACATAGAGCATCGAGAGGAAGGCGACGTTGAAGCCAATATTCATCCCCCAGAAGGCAATCTGGCCCAGGCGCTCGTCCATCATGCGTCCGGTCATCTTTGGCATCCAGTAATACACCGCGCCAAAGAAGCCAAAGAGCGCGCCACCCACGAAGGTGAAGTGGAAGTGCGCCGTGACGAACATGCCGCCGTGCAACTGGATGTCGGCGGGAACGTCGGAGAGATAGACGCCTGTCAGGCCACCGATCAGGAAGTTCCAGACGAACGAGAGCGCGAAGAGCATCGGCACGGTCATCCAAAGTTTGCCGCGCCAGAGCGTGCCAATCGCCACCAGGAAGACCAACCCCGTCGGAATCGAGATCATCTCGGTGGTCGCCATGTAGAAGCCGCGCAACTCCGGTAGGAAGCCCGATACGAACTCGTGGTGCATCCAGACCAGAAAACTCAACACCGTGACACCCATGATGCCCAGGATGCCGGTCTTGTAGCCAAAGAGCGGCTTGCGGGCGAAGACGGGCAAGACCTCCATCACCCAGCCAAAGGCGGGCAGGACGATCAGATACACCTCAGGATGGCCGAAGAACCAGAAGAGGTTCTGCGAGAGCCAGGCGTTGCCGCCAATGGGAATCGTTTGGCCGTTGCCTGGCATTGGGTTTGAGCCTATCAGGTAGACCCCGGTTGCGTTGCCACCGGTTGAGGCAATAAAGAAGCCCGTCTTGTAGACGCGATCCAGCAGGATCATCACGAGGTCAACGGTAAAGGAACTGGTCGCCAGAGCCGAGAGGATCGCCGAGGCGATGATGCCCCAGACGAACATCGGCAGGCGGGTGTAGGTCATGCCAGGGGCGCGCATCGCCATCACCGTGGTGATCAGGTTGACGGCGCCCAACATGGAGGAGACACCAGCCAGGATGACCGAGACCGCCAGGGGAATGATGCCGGAGCCGGTCTGGTCGGCCAGCGGGCCGTAGAGTGTCCACCCGGTCTGCACACCGCCGCCCGCGCCGCCTGCCTGGCCCATATCCACAAAGGGGATAAAGGCGAAGATCGCCATCGAGATGAGGAGGAAAGCGAAGCTCAGGGCGTTCAAGCGAGGGAAGGCCATATCACGCGCGCCGATCATGATCGGCACGATGAAGTTGCCAAAGGGGCCGATGAACATCGAGATCGTCGCCATGATCATCAACAGCCCGTGCATGGTGACGATGGTGTTGTAGGTCTCAGTGGGGAAGGCGCGCGCGCCAGGGAAGATCAACTCCGTGCGGATCATCATGGCGAGCAGGCCACCAACCGCCAGCATGAGCGAGACCAGCACAAGATACTGGATACCGACAACCTTATGGTCGGTGGTGAAGCGGAAGTAGCGAATCCAGCCGTCATCTTTCCCGGCCAGCTTCATCTCTTCGGCATGGTCGGGGTCTTTCATGCCAAGCAGCCAGGTAAAGACATACTTGAGCGCGCCGACGCCGATGAACCAGCCCGCCGCCATGAAGATAAATCCCCAGAGCAACGCTTGCTCCGTGAAGTTGTACGTGTCTCCTGGTTCGTTGCCAGGGACAGTCCCCGTGCCTGCCAGGAGGTGTGGCCCGACAAACGATTTGATGAGGTAGTAACCTGCAAAGTAGCCAACTACCGCGAGTATGGCGCCCGTGAGGTAGCTCGGAAAGAGCTTGCTCACCTGGAACCCCGTCCGGGTGGTAGTGGACTCAGCGCCAGCAGTTGCTGTTGCCATTGTGTGTTCCCTTCCTGCGAGAGACGATGGTTAGGAAGACTTGCCGACACCGACCAGCGCGACCGGCGCCGAAAGCGATGGAAGGACATAGGCGGATGGTGGCGCAACCACTGGCGGCTGTGCCTGAACCCAACTCAGAAAATCACTCATACTGACCACCTCAACCGGGGTGTTCATATAGGCGTGATAGATGCCACACAACTCCATGCAGCGCACCTGATAGGTTCCCAGCCTGGTCGGCGTGATGGTCGCCTGGTTGATCTCGCCGGGCACTGCATCTTCTTTCACGCCCAGTTCGGGAATCCAGAAGGAGTGCTGCACGTCAATCGAGTGAATCCTAAACAGGATTTGGTGATTGATGGGGAGCATCAGAGTGGTCGAGCCTGCGTTTTTGTAGCCCGGATAGCTATAGTTCCACAACCATTGCTCGCCTGTGACGTTGACGACGATGGCATTGCTTTGTGGACTGGCCTGGATCGCCGCCAACCCCTGGAAGCCCACCACATACAGGAAGCCCGCCAGCGCGATGGAGATCAATATCCAGGTGAGCTGCAAGCGCGCGTTGCCAGTGATGGCCGGCCCATCTTCGGTCGGACGGCCTTTGTTCCAGAAGGCGTAGATCGCATAGCCAACAAACGTCACCACCAACGTGAACACAGGGATTGCCGCGATGGTGAAGATGTACATGATGGTGTAGGCGTCAGCCAGGCGTTGCGACGCCACGACAGGGATAGCGCCATTCGCCGCCAAAATTGGCGCCAGCAGGAGATAGATGACCTCGCCGATGACGGTAAAGATCACCCAACCGATGCTGGCAGTGCGTATGGCGTTTGGACGAGATGAGTTCATGCCTACTCTACCGTGCCTCTCTACTGAATCAACTCCTCGAACGAAACCGTAGCGGCTTCACTAGCCGACATTGAACTCACCCGACATATAGCCCTTGGTAGACATCGGACCGCCGAAGCCATTGTAGTTCGCGCCGCACGGATCGAAGCACTGCCAGACGTAGTGGCCCGGCGTCGAGGGTGTTCTGAAGTAGAACGTTGTGATGATGGGCGCAACAGACATCGTGGCAGCGTCAGCCGGCGGCGGCGTTGGATTTTGGTCAGTAGGATTGGCCGGTTGCGCGCCCAGAATTGGCACAGACACATACAGATACGGCTGACTGCCGCTGGCGATGCCGTGAATCACAAACGTGTGGGAGACAGCATAGGGATCAACGTTCGCCTGAGAGGAATTACCGCTCCCAGGCCCATACACCACGCCAGGCTGGTAGGCCGCATAGCAGGTGCTCGTGTTGCCGGGGCAAGGTACCACAGTACCTGGAACGCTCCCATTTCCGTTGGCCGGTATGTTCGTGACAGGCACTGTCTGTGTGCCAATGCCCTGAGATGTCACCTGGTCGGTCGCAGAAGTCCCCAACGTCTGTGTTGTATTTCCCTGTTTATCCGTTGTCACGGTTTGCTGGGGGAAGTAGACGTTGATCGCCGAGTCAGCGTTAGCGACCGTGTCGGAAATGCCGCCCGGCGTATTGTTCACGCCCTGGGGCTGAGTGTAGTAGTTGTTCAAGATGGGAGTCGCACTGTCGTAATTGTAGATCTCCATCTCGACAACCGCGTTGGTCGGCACGTTGATGATGGGGTCAGAATAGTAGACCCAGTTGTAGTTGTCATGGCTGCTGCTACACTGTGCATAGCGTGGATGCAACGCTACAAAGGGCGCGTCCACGTCAGGGTTGCTGGGATCGCTCGTACATGTGTTGAACGGGAAGACATCTTCGTGTACCACATACACATCCCCCTGGTTTGTCGTCAGATGCGCCACATGAGTTGGGGCAGGCATGCGCGCAAAATAATTGAGGGAATACGCGACACCCGCCACGATGGCGGCTACCACCACAACGAAGATGGCGGAGCCAAGAGCTTTTCGCATGATACCGTTCTCCTGCTTTCCAGAGGCGATGAAGCAAACAGCGTAACGGCTACGTTCCCTACAACAGCACAGGGAAACGTCTCCATTGACGCTTTGCTACGCGCCCGATGCGCTCTGCTGGAACCTGAACACGGCATGGCTTGACCACTCTCTCCGGCCTCATTCCGTCATCCCATGACATACTCGCGTGGCATGACAGCGCCTGCCAGACATTTTCGGCCAAACCGGTCTCCCCGCGCTCAGGCAAACCGCGCTTTGTTCTCCCTTGGTGCGTGAAGGTTGTTTGTGCGGAAGCGCCACGCCCTGCTCTTAATGAATGAATCGCACGGCGCAACACGGAACAGGATAAGAAAAAACCGGATGTGTCCGCTCGATCCGGTCTTTCCTTACACCACTATCATATGGCCGACATCTTGTACATGATGCGTTTGCATCATATTCACACGCCACACGCCAAATATAAATAAAGACAAATGTCGCTCGCCGTTTTCGCTGGCGCTATTTATAACACAAGCGTCTTGCTCTCCCGCAGAGGGGGTCAGAGCAGATTGCGCTGCGCGGCGACTACCACAGCTTGCAAGCGCGAGCTCACCCCCAGTTTTTCGATCACCTTGTTGACATGGTTGCGCGCTGTCACACGGCTGATGCTCAGCTTCTGGGCGATCTCATCGGTCGCCATCCCACAGGCAAGCAGCCTGAGCACCTCGTGTTCGCGTGGGGTGAGTTGCGCCCGCATTGGCGGTGTCTCTGGTGGCGCTTTCTCAGCCATATCGCGGTTTACCCGAAGATCATGGGCGACGGCGCCACTCTCAGCATGGTGATCTGGCGGGTGGGGCGTCTGCGTCAGATCAGAGGCGGTAGTCAGCAGCGAGGCGTCAGTCGAACGGTGTGGCGTTTTGAGCCGTGGCGCGCTCTTGTTATGCGGGCCGGTTCCCTGCTCATGGCTCTCATGGCTCTCTTGGCGCCTGGCCGTCTTCTGGAAGCGATGATACTCGGTGACATCGCGTATGAGGTGAATGACACGCATCTGGCCCTGTGCGGTATGCGCCGCAAGCGTTGTCAGCGCAAGCCATTTGCGAGTACCGTCGCTCGTCTCGATAGATGTCTCGATGCTTGGCATGATGCGCGGGCGGCGCGAGGTGGCGAAGGCGACGCAATGAAAACGGCACTCATCACATTCAACGCTGCGGTCAGGCTTCAAAATCTCATAGCAATGCGCGCCCAGCGCCTCATCCGCGGGATAGCCAAGCAATCGCTCGGCGGCGCTGTTCCAGGCGACGATACGCTGGCTGGCGTTCACAGCGAACGCCGCATCGGGAATCTGGAGCACATCGAGGACTAGCTCATGCTCCTGGTTCGTCATGGCTCCGCCCAATAGTATGTCCTCCTTTCCCGTAACCCTTACCGACTCTGGCTCCTCTGGGGGGTCAGGATGTACCAAACGGTACATAAATACATTACTATCACTATACGCCATCTCGTACAATACCTTCACATCTTCTACCTTCTTCATTTTCTGATGCTTTCGGCGTTTCTCATCGTTTTCTCATGAGCGCCTCCCGAAAAGATTATGCAAAGACGGCGCAATCTTGGAAAACCAGGTGGTAGTTTGCCAGAGAAAATAGGCGCTATTGTGCTATAATTGCTGAAAATGAGCGCATTCGGCGGGTTTTATTCGGCGTCATTCGCTGGTGCGCAGAGAAGCGCCAACTCACATCAAGAAGAAGCGGGCGCTATTGGCCAGATTGGCCAACCTGGCCAAGTATTTTGTGTCATTCGGTAGGAGTGATGGAGCGGCGCAGGTGTGTAGGTATCACAAGGGGACAGGAAGTAAAGGCGCTATGGAATTGGAACAATCGGGCGCGGAGCCAGCGGTTGATGATCATTTTGACACGGAGGGCGCGCTCGACCCTCGCTGGACTATCAGGCGGCCAGGTGGGCGCGTGGAGATCGTCGGATCGGCGCTTCGCTTCGCGCTGAATGGCGCACGCGCTGGAGTGTACAGCGATGCGCAGATAGATGATTACACAACCACGACGCCTGCGACCTTTCGTTGGCGGCCACCAGTGCGAATGGCGGTGCGCGCCCGAGCGTCGCACCCTGCCCCTGCGCCACCTGCGTCAACACCTGCCTCCCCACCAGACACACGGGGCGAGTCAGAGGGCCAGCGCCATCTGGTGGGTACGTTTGGCTTTGGCTTCTGGAATGCGCCTGCCTCACTACGCCGCGTGCCCCGCCTGCCCGCCGCCGTCTGGTTCTTTGGCGCATCACAGCCCTCAAACATGGCGCTGGTTCCAGGCGTAGCCGGATGGGGCTGGAAGGCGCAGGTGGTACACGCCAATCGGCCAGGCATGGCGCTGACGGGCGCTTCTGCGGTGGGCGCGGCGCTCTGGGCGCGGCTCAGCGGCGACCCGCTAGCCTATGCGCAGGCAGAACGGTGGACACAGCGGGCAACCGGCGCGTATGAAGCCCAGCTCTCCCCGCTGGCCGACCTGCGTGAGTGGCGTGAGTATACACTGGAGTGGCGGCGCAATGTCGCGCGCTTCTGGGTGAATGATACCGAGGTGTTGGCCGCGCCTTCACCGCCGCAGGGGCCGCTTGGTTTCATCGCCTGGCTCGATAACCAGTACGCCATTGCCACGCCGCGCGGCGAGCTTCGCTTCGGCACGCTTTCAAGTGGCCCGCAATGGCTCGAACTCGATTATCTGCGCATCACGCCGCTGTAAACTACGTGAAGTCCTATGCTCTCCCTGAGGGATGGCGTTACCGGCATATAGGCTTGTATACTTAAGGTGTAAGACATTCAGACATATGTGCCTTTCACCGTGTTGGTCTATCGGGCACATATGCGGTGGCGCCTGGCAACGGTACCTAGCCATGTTTGAGGGGGACACACATGCCCAACTCCGATGGTATGCGCACTCTGGAGCCTGTAGAGAGTGATGACGCGCTTGATCGTCCGCGTGAGGCGTGTGGTGTCTTTGGCGTCTATGCGCCGGGCCAGGATGTCGCGCGCATGACGTTTTTCGGATTGTATGCGCTCCAACATCGTGGGCAAGAAAGCGCAGGCATCGTCACCACCGACGGCCAAACGCTTCATCAGCGCCGCCACATGGGGTTGGTGCAGAACTTCCGCGAAGAAGACCTGGCCGAGCTTCCTGGCTACGCCGCTATTGGCCATACGCGCTACTCCACCACCGGCTCCAACCGCATTGAAAACGCGCAGCCGTTTCTTGTGGATGGCACACTCGGCCAGCTTGCGCTGGCGCACAACGGCAACCTGACGAATACGCTTGCCCTGCTCGACCGCCTGCTCAGCGATGGCGAACAACTCGACTCTACCAGCGACAGCGAGATGATCGCCCGGCTGCTTGGCAGCGCGCCCGGCTCCGATTATGTGGAGAAGCTGCGCCGGGTGATGCCGCTCTTGCAGGGCGCCTATAGTCTGACCATTCTCACGCCAACCGCCGTGATTGGCGTGCGCGATCCGCATGGGGTGCGTCCGCTGACACTGGGCAGGTTGCAAGACCACTGGGTGCTGGCCTCGGAGTCGTGCGCCATCGAGACGCTGGGCGGCGTGGCCGAGCGCGATGTTGAGCCGGGCGAGATCATCATCATTGACGGCGACGGCCCTGACGGACTGCATAGCCATGTGGGGCAGGAATCGCAGCAGCGTGCGGGCTGTCTCTTCGAATATATTTACTTCGCCCGACCTGACAGCGTGATCGCTAATCGTTCGCTCTATCTGGCACGCCAGCGCATGGGTCAGCGCCTCGCCGAGGAGTTCAAGCCAGACGCCGACGTGGTGATCGGCGTCCCCGACTCCGCCACACCAGCCGCGCAGGGCTACGCCGCCGCGCGTGGCCTGCCCTACGCCGAGGGACTGGTGAAAAATCGCTACATCGGGCGGACGTTCATCCAGCCGGATCAGCGGCTACGTCAGTTGGGCGTGAAGATGAAGTTCAATGCGCTCGGCGCCGTATTGGACGGCAAGCGTGTCGTCATGATTGACGATAGCATCGTGCGAGGGACGACGGTGCGCCCACTGGTGAAGCTGCTGCGCGACGCCGGAGCGCGCGAGGTGCATCTGGCGATCTCATCGCCGCCATTCCGTTTCCCCTGCTATCTTGGGCTGGATGTCGCACGCCGTTCCGAGTTGATTGCGGCGCGTCTGCCCGATACGAAAGACATCTGCCGGGAGGTGGGCGCCGATAGCCTGCATTACCTCTCGCTCGAAGGCCTGATGGACGCGATTGACCTCGATCACTCAAGCTTCTGTGTCGGCTGCTTCACGGGAACCTATCCCATGCCAGTGCAGATGGATCTTGCGGATAAGCTCTCGCTCGAGCAAGTGTTGCGCACGGCTGAACCTGCGGGCGCGTCGGCGTAAATCTCGTGTGAGTCAGCAGCAGTAAAGAGTTGTTGTGTATGTCGAACGTTGGCGATCTTTTAGGGCGTATGCTGGCTATCCCAGGCGTCCGCACGACGGTAGTGGTCGGGCGCGAGGGGCTACCCATCGAGGCGCGCGGGCGTGGCGACCAGCGGTTCTATGACGCGCTTGGCGCGCTTGGAGCAAGCGCCCTGGGGACAACCGAGGCGCTAGGCCGTGAGCTTGGCCAGGGAGCGACTATTGGCGCGCTGCTCGAATTTGAGGATGCGCTGGTGAGCGTTGATCCGCTGGGCGCCTACGCGCTGGTGGTCACACTCGCCGATAGCGCCGCCAGCCTGGGGCGCGTGCGCCATACTTTACGCGCCAGCCACGATGAACTTTTACGCGCGCTTGATATGCGGTAGACCCCCACCCCAACCCCTCCCCCCTTGCGGGGAGAGGGGCTTCATTTTAATGAATTTTAAGAGGAAGGTTTTTAAGATATGAGCCAGGCAACATCGTCGGCGTATACGGCGGCGGGCGTCAACCTCGACGCCGCCGATGAGGCCAAACGGCAGATCGGCGAGGCCGTGCGCTCGACCTATGGCCCACAGGTGTTGGGAGGGTTTGGCGGCTTCGGCGGCCTCTTCGCCATTGGCGACCTGCCTGAGCGCGATCCTGTGCTGGTCTCCTCGATAGATGGCGTGGGCACAAAGCTCAAGATCGCCTTTGCGCTGGATCGCCATGAGTCCGTCGGCGCTGACCTGGTGGCCCACTGCGTCAACGACATTCTTGTCTGTGGCGCGCGTCCACTCTTCTTTCTTGACTACATCGCCCTGGGCGCAATGAACCCCGAACAGGTGGGCGCCGTCGTGCGTGGGGTGGCGGCAGGCTGCCGTGCTGTAGGCTGCGCGCTGATCGGCGGCGAGACGGCTGCCATGCCAGGGTTCTATTCCGTTGGCGAATACGATCTGGCGGGCAGCATTACGGGCGTCGTCGCGCGGGATCGTATCATCACGGGCGCGGCCATCCAGGCGGGCGATATAGTGATCGGCTTTCCCTCGGCAGGGCTGCACACCAACGGCTATTCGCTGGCGCGTCGCATCTTCGCCGAGGATGACTTGCGAGCGCCCGTCGCTGAACTGGATGGCCGCTCACTTGGTGACGAACTGCTTCAGCCGCATGCGTGCTACTATTCCGCCATCTGGCCATTGCTCGAAGCAGGACTGGTCACTGGCATGGCGCATATCACAGGCGGCGGGCTGGTGGATAATCTGCCGCGCGTCCTGCCAGATGGGCTGGCGATCACGCTCGACGCTGCGACCTGGGACATCCTGCCGATCTTCCGGCTGATCCAGCAACGCGGGAACGTCAGTTGGGACGAGATGACGCGCGTCTTCAACCTGGGGCTTGGGTTTGTCCTGTGGTGCCGCCCGGATAATGCAGGGGCAGTGTTAGCAATGACGAAAGCACATGGCGCGCGGCGTGTGGGCGTCGCGCGGACGCAACGGAACGGTGAACCGCGTGTGAGGGTGGAGAATCTGCAAGCGAATTTTTGAGGAAGCAGTTGTATGGAAGATGCGCAATCTCTACCAGCCAGAAGCCCTGTTGCCTTTGGCGCTCCGCCAATTATAGGCGTATTGGTATCGGGGCGCGGCAGCAACCTCGAAGCGATTCTGCGGGCAATTGAGGCGGGCATGCTCGCCGCACGGGTGGGATTGGTGATCTCCAGCCGATCTGACGCCCCCGCGCTCGCTATTGCCGCCCGCTACGGCGTTCAGACCTGCCTGATCAGTCCCAAAGCCTACGCCTCACGGGCAGAGGGTGGCCAGGCGATCCTTGCAGCATTGCGTGAGGCGCGTGTGGAGTATGTGGCGCTGGCGGGCTATAAACCCATTCTCGATGGCGCTGTCGTGCGCGCGTACCCCAATCGCATCCTCAATGTGCATCCCTCACTGTTGCCCGCCTTCGCCGGTGGCATGGCGCCGCGCCCGCAGACCGAGGCGCTGGCAGCTGGCGTGAAGATCAGCGGCTGCACGGTGCATTTCGTCACCGAAGAGGTGGACGCCGGGCCAATCATCCTACAGGCTGCCGTTCCCGTCTACGATGACGATACAGTGGAAAGCCTCTCGGCGCGCATCCTCGAACAGGAGCATCGCCTGTTGCCTGAGGCGCTGAAGCTGGTAACGGCTGGCCGCGTGATAGTGGAGGATGGCCGCACACGCATCCTCACCAGCCCAAAATAACCGGAAAGCGGTACAGGCGAAAGGACAGCGAGCGCCCAAGTACCGCCGCGCGCCAAGACGGCGTGTCTGGCTGCCTCAATCACCATCCATTAGACACACACTCTACGCCAGAAGCCGAAAGAAATAGGACACCATACAGCATGTCACAAGAATATCCAGGAAATGAACATCATCAACAGGTCTTGCGCGCCATCGTGGATTTCTACACAAACGACGAGCGTGTGCTGGCGGTCGCGCTGTTCGGCTCGCTGGCGCGTGGAAACTGGGATGACGACTCCGACCTCGATCTCGATGTGACGCTGGCGGATGGCGTCGTGCTTGACCCCCTGGCCGAACTCACATGGCTTGGCGATGCGCTCGAAGCGATTGGCGAGCGTGCGGCGATCATTGTTCCTACCGGCGCGGACTCTGGCGATATGGTGTTGGCGTCGCTGCTGGAGCTATCAATCCGCTATCATCCCTTGAGCGCGACCAGCCCAAACATCGTCGAGAGCGTGCGCGTCCTCGCCGGTTCGCTCACCACAGAAGCGATCCGCGCCGCTGGATTGGCGCAACCACAGGCTCCAGCAGAGCCGCTCTCAGAATTGCTTGGCAAGAGTCTTCGCTATGCGCTTGAGACAGATGTCGCGCTCCGACGAGAACGGCTCTGGATGGCCATCGAGTTGCTCCACCGAAGTCGCACGCTGCTGATAGAAGTCTTCGCACGCACGCATGGCGGCCAACGCACACCACATACCCTTGAGGCGCATGCCAGCCCGGCGCTGCAAGCGCGCCTGGGGACTACCCTGCCGCAGTTTTCGCTTTCCTCCGCACATGCTGCGCTATTGAGCCTGCTCGATGTGTTGGCGCACGATCTGGACGAACTCTCGGCTGGCCAGCTTCTCCTCACCGACGCCCAACGCGATTTGCTGGAACGAGTACGTCAGCGGCAGGCGGGCGGCGCTTGACGCACCCGCCGCCCTGGCGATAGAATACCTTGATACCTGCTGCTTCCCAACGGCGATAATTGGGAGACGTTTCCGGCAAAGCGGAGCAAAGGATGGCGGCGCAATGGCTGATGTCACACTGGCATTCCTGATGCACAAGGAGGCGCTGCGCCAGCGGCTTGCAGAGTGGATGGAGCGCGCGACCGGCGTTGACTTCGGCCTGGATGACGCAGACGACGCGACCTTGCTGCTGGATGCGCTCTGCGGCGCGCCCGACGACTCCTACCTCCCGCGCTTCGAGGCGTCGGGTCAGACGCTCGCCGAGCAAGGTGGCGCGCTGGATGCTCGCCTGGCGAGCCTGCAACAGTGGCGCGCAGCCCTCGCGCATACCCTTAATGACCTCTTCGGCGACGACTACGAGACGCTGGCCCAGGCGCACGAGGCGCTTGGCTCGCTCTGTGCGCAGGCGGCGCTTGCCCTGGCGCGCGGCTACCAACACGCCAAAAGATACCAGGCGATGAAAGACGCCGAAAACGCTGAGCGCGGTGTCACGCGGCTGCATGCGCTGAAGCTGGTGAACGACGCCGCCAACTCGCCAACCGACATCCACCAGACGCTCATGACGGCGGCGTCGGCCATCGCCGAAGAGATGAACGCCGACCTGTGCTCAATCTTCCTCTTCGATGAAGCGTCCCATGAATTGCAGCTTCGCGCGACAAATGGTCTGTGGCCGTCGAGCGGCAGCCACTATACGCTGGCGATGGGGCAGGGCTATTCCGGGTGGGTCGCCGAGCATGGCTACCCGCTGCTTGTGGCGGATGCGCTTGGCGATGAACGTTTTCGCGATGAGGCGAGCGCCTATCCCATTGAACTTCATGGCCTCCTGTCGGCGCCGATCATCTTCTTCACCTCCGGGCGACTCGAAGGCGCCATCAGCGTGCAGACCCAGGCGGCGCGCGCCTTTACCCCTGATGATGTCACCTTTTTAGAGATTGTCGCGGGGCAGATCGCCATGAGCATCGAAAACAGCCGCCTCTTTGTGGCAAACGATGCGGAGATACGGCGCAAACTCCAGGAGTTGAGTACGCTTTATCGCGCCTCTGCGCTGGTCGCGGCGTCATTGGAGCGCCAAAAAGTGCTGCGGATGATCGTCGAACAGGCTGTGCAACTGAGCGGCGCCGAACGAAGCGTCGTCTTTGAACTGGATCGCAGCGGCCAGGAGCGCCAAACCGCGCATGAGGCACACAAGGCGCAGCAGGGACAACAGGGGCAGCAGGCGCGTGTCGCGGCGACGTTTGGCTTCGCAGAAGATGCGCTGCCGCCCTCTGTGGCGCTGACGGGACAGTGCTGCGTCGTCCAGTTGACGCAAAGCGGCGAAGCTGTGATGAAACTGGATTGTATGCGACGCGAGAAGACCTGCTTCTTTGCAGGGAGATCATCGGTCATTGACGATCAGCATGTCGCCTTAAGTTTGCCGCTGTATACAGTGCATGGGCTGCTTGGGGTGCTTTGCCTGTTTGGCAGACAGCGGCAAGCCTTCTCGGATCAGCAGGTGCAGTTGTTCATGACGTTCGCCAATGTCGCAGCCATCGCCATTGAAAACGCACGCCTCTATGAAGCTGCCAGCGAGGGGTTGCGGGTGCGAGAGAGCCTGTTGCGTGAGATGCACCATCGGGTGAAAAACAATTTACAGCAGGTACGCTCCATCCTGAACCTGACCAGGAACCGAGTGCACTCGCCGGATGTGGAGCAGGTGCTTGGCGAAAGCATGGACCGCATCCAGGGGATCACCGCCGCGCATGAATTGCTCTCGACCGGGCGGCTTGGCATGGCGCCGATAGATGAGATCGTGCGCAAGATTGTCGGCGTCTCACGCATCAACGCCGCTCCTCCCTCGCTGCGCCTGCGCTTTCGCATTGGCAAGGCGCCGTACTACCTGCCAACCGACCAGACGACCACCCTGGCGATTGTGCTCAACGAGCTGGTAGCCAACGCCATCGAACACGGCTTCGATGGGCGCTTGTCGGGCGAGATCAGCGTCAGCGTCACACTTGAGGATGAGCGCGTTGTGATACGGGTAGCCAACAATGGGAACGGCCTCCCTGCGGATTTCTCCGTGGAGGAGGCCGGTGGGCTTGGCCTTGAATTGGTACGTCGGCTGGTCGCCTCAGATTTGCGCGGCTCGTTTACGATGTATGAGACGGCATATGACCCCGGCGCGGAAGGTGAGCAAGTCACCGATCCTGCGCTACCTGCCATCAGGCCCGACCAGGACGACCAGGCGCCACGCTGGACGGTCGCCGAGATCGCCTTCCCCACGTCGTTGCTGGTTGAGCCAGCGAGCAGCGCAGGATGAGGAGGTCTTATTTCTCCGGCGGCAGATGATACAGCGCGGAGAACTTTCGCGTGAGGTACCGCTCGAAATACGTTGGGCTTGGCGCCGAGCCGGTCATCCGGGTGATCAGGTCTTCGGGCAGATAGACCGAGGCGAAGCGGTGCATGTGTTCGCGCAGCCACGCCAGGATGAAGCCGGTGTCGCCTTTGGCCAGCCGCTCATCGAAGTCTGGGAACACTTTGCGCAGCGTCTCGTACATCTGCGCGGCGTAGAGGTTACCCAACGTGTAGGTGGGAAAGTAGCCAAAGCCGCTCGTCCAGTGGATGTCTTGCAAGATGCCGTCGGTGTCGGTGGGCGGTGTGATCCCCAGATACTCCTGATACTTCTCGTTCCACAGGCGCGGCAGCGAATTGACATCCACCTCACCGTTCACCATCTGCTTCTCAAGCTCGAAGCGGATGATGATGTGCAGGTTATAGGTCACTTCGTCGGCCTCCACGCGGATCAGGCTCGGCTCAACCGCATTGAGCGCCCGCGCGAACTCGCTCGGCTCGACGCTGGCAAACCGCTTGCCCAAAACCCTGCGCACGACGTTGAACTGCCCCAGCCAGAACGCTTCTGATCGCCCAATGGCGTTCTCCCACAGGCGCGATTGCGATTCATGCGCGCCCATCGAGGCGCCGCCTGCCACAGGGGTGCGCGCGAACTCTGCGGGGCTGCCCTGCTCATAGAGCGCATGGCCTCCTTCGTGAATCGCCGCCATCAGCGCCGCCTGCATGAGGTTTTCGATAGGCCGAATGGTGACACGCACATCAAAAGGGCTACCCATATCAGTAGTGAAGGGATGCGGTGAACGCTTCATCTCGCCGCGCTCAAAGTCGTACCCCATGTGCTCTAGAATCTTTATGCAGAACTGATCTTGTTTCGCCGCCGAAAACTTACCTTCCAGGCAAGAAGTGTTCATTGGCGTGCCCAGCGTCTGGATGCGCTGCAAGAGCTTGACGCTTACCTTGCGCACGGTGGCGAACAGACTATCCAGCCGTTTGGAGGTCATCCCCGGCTCGTAGATGTCGAGCAGGGCGTCGTAGCGTGTCTCTTGGTAGCCAAAGCGGTCGGCCACCTCGCGTTGCAGGGCGATGGTCTTGGTGAGCCAGGGAGCGAAGAGCGCGAAGTCGTTGGTGGCGCGGGCCGTGCGCCATGCCTCGAAGCTGGCCGAGCCGACGCGGGCCATCTCCTCCACCAGCGCACGCGGCAGTTTTGTCGCATGGCTATAGTTGCGCGACGCCTGGCGCACCAGGCCGCGATCCGCGTCGGAGTAGCGTTTGTCACTCACAGCGCCCTCTAGTTCACCAAGCAGTTTGCCGATGCGCGGATTCGTCTCGCGCTCGTGCATCAACCCCTGTAAGGTAGCCATCTGCATGCCGCGTATCTCGCCTGCTCCATTGGGCAGCGAGGTGTTTTGATCCCATTCGCTTAGCGCCATCAGCGCACGCAGATCGGCGATCTCGTTGAGCAAGCTAAGCAATTCATCAATGCGATTGTCGTTTCGGGTGAAATCGAGCGTGGGTGCGGTGGTTGCTTCCGGTTTACTGGAAGCCTGGAGGTTGCGGGTTGCCGTCACGGCCATGATATGCTCTCCTGATGTAAGGCGCACGGGCGGATGTTGGGATGGTGTAAGATGGTAAGATGCGCATGAAACTCGAAGACTATCGTATCACATCTGGAGAGGATTGGGGCGTTCCTATGCCAAATGGCTACTCCTCTCCAAATGCGTCACCCGCAGGCAAAAGTACCAGCCGAAACGGTGATCCTCGTCACATTCTCAAAGTCTTATAGGACTTTCAGGTGGTTTTCAGGTCTGTTTCATCCTCATCAGTCTTGACCTTTGGATGATATGTGGATACAATAGGGGTGTGGGGCGTAAGCCGCGTGGTTGATGTGGGGTAACGTGTGGAAGAGCGCATGCCCCATACACGCGCTTGCGCCCTTTGGCGTGTCGCGATTGTGCTTTTTCGTCACCTGGGTAGTAAGGTTGCTCTTCCTGCGAACCTGGCGCAACGCCAGGAAATCGGGCAAGGAGTAGCCGTCAGAAAAAATGTAAGGCTGGCTGATTATGAACTCTTCCCTGACGATTCCCGCCGCGCCCGCAAGCGCCGTAGAGGAGCCACAACTCCGTCCACTGGGAGGACGGCGTCAGCGCCATGCGATGATTCTCGTGGTGGAAAACGAAGACAGCAACCGCCTTCTCGCCGAACAGATTTTACGCTATGCTGGCTACCGAAGTATCTCCGCACGCAACGGACGCGAAGCCTTGAATATCCTCGACCGCGAACAGATTGACCTCATCCTGACCGACCTCTCGATGCCCGTTATGGATGGCTACCGCGCCACAGAACTGATACGTCAGCGCCCCGGCTATGCCCGGCTGCCCATCATCGCCGTCACCGCCCATGCGATGAGCGACGACCGCGAGCTGGCGTTGCGCTCCGGCTGTGTGGACTACCTCGTCAAGCCCTATCGTCCGCGTGATCTGGTACGGATGGTCGAGCGCTGGCTACGCTCAACGCACTCCTAGCCTGACGCCGGGCGGCGGCCTTGCAGTAAACGCCGTGCCTGGGATACGATACGATGCACAGGGAGCGCAGCCGGAGGAGGCGCGTCTCAACGCATAAGGGGAAAGTACCGTACCCAGCATGGTAGACATTCAGGATGTCACTCGCCGCATTGTGGAGCAGCGACTACAGCGCTATACCGATATTGGGCCAGACCTTGCTCCCTATGGGGCGGCGCGCTTCAAGTTCGACGGCGCGCGTTTGCGCGTGGCGTTTGCCTCAGCGCGGCCAGACGCGGCAAGCGAAGTGATTGCGCGGGTGCTGCGGTTCGCGCGCCATCGCGGCATGCAAACACAGTGGACGGTAATGCCCCAGCGGTACGGCGAGAGCGAGTTCGTCGCGGCGTTGCCACGCGCCGGTTTCATGCTAACCGAAGCCCTGCTGTTGATGGCCCACCACGGCCCGATCACCGCGCCGCTCAATCTGCAGGCGCGCGTCTTTCCTGTGCGCTCGTGGGATGAGATGTGGGCGTATGAATATGGCAGCCGCCGCTCCTTCTTCGACGACAGATATCCACAGGATGTGGTGGTGCGCCAGCGGGCGCGTGAACGCTGGCGCGAACAGGAACAAGGTTGGTGCCGCTATTACGTGGCGGCGCTCGAAAGCCGTATCGTCGGGGGCGCGTATGTCACTCTCTTCGAGGAGATTCCAACCATCATGGGGGTGTATACTGTAGAAGAGGCGCGCCATCGCGGGGTGGCGACAGCCCTCCTCGCGCGCGTCATCGGCGAGATCATCAGGCCAGGGCATGAGACGTGCTGCTTGTTTGTGAAACACGGGAATCCGGCGGAACTGTTGTATCGCCGCCTGGATTTCGTGCCGCTGGTGGATGAATTGACCTACCAGCGCGAGGTTGGCTACTGACGACTCCTACGCTTGAAGGCGAACGCTTTTGAGCGCGCACTCTATCGGACGAGGAACGACGCTATGCTGAAAAGCACACCAAACAGTGAACGCCGCCAGCGTTCACAGCCTGCCGACGACGCCACAAGCGAGACGGCCGCCGATGAGAACGCCAGGCGTGACGAGCGGTCGGCAAATGATAGCCTACCGTTGACCCCTGACGTCAGCGCCAAGGCGCCACAACGGCTGATCAGCCTGTTCGTCTGGGGCGAGGCGCGGGTGCGTCTCACCCGCGCCGTGCAAGCCGGAGCCATCAGGCAGGTGGCGCAGGCCGACGTGCTGGCGGAGTCACGGCTGCCTGCGCTGGCGGTTAGAAGCTTCTGGCTACTGATCGGCTCGGCGGCGTTGCTTTCCTCTTTGATCTCCCTCGCGCGCTACTTCGCGTATTCAGGGACATTGTTGGGTGATGGGAACGGCGTCTGGCGTTTCTTCCTGTTCCTCTTGGCAAATATCGCTGCCTATATCATCATGATTCCCCTGCATGAGGGCGTGCATGCGCTGGCGATCCTGGCGCAAGGTGGGCGCCCACGCTTTGGCCTGCGGCTGCCCATCGCGGCATACTGCACGGCGCCAAACCAGCTCTTCACGCGCAATGGCTATCTCGTCGTGGCGCTGGCTCCGCTGGTGGCGCTGACGCTGGCCGGGCTGGTGGTCATCTGGCTGGCGCCAAACGTGGGAGCGTGCGTGCTGTTGGGCATCGCTGGCAATATCTCCGGCGCGGTGGGCGACCTGGCGGTGGTGAACGAGGTACGCCGCCTGCCCCCTCACACACTGATCGCCGACACCGAGACAGGCTATATCGCCTACTCAGTGGAACGATAACAACAGGAGTTATGAGCGCGGTACGCGATAGATATATGCAATTGGCGTCAGACACTCTTCATCTATCAATGCAGTTTCATCGCAAGGCGTTCCCTGGCTCGCTCAATGACAATGCAATAGGCAAGGAGCGCCAAGCGATAACAAGCGATAACCGGAAGCGCTGATATAGGGCTAAAGCGCACAATACCTGTCTTTTACGCTACGGGCGCGCCTGCGCCGACACGCTCGCGCAACCCGGCAAGCTCTTCGGCAATGGCGGCGGGCAGATGATCGCCGAACTGCGCGAAGAACGGCTCCATCTCAGCGCATTCCTTCGCCCAGTCGGCGTTATCCACTCGCAGCAGTTCGCGCAACGTCTCGGCGGAGATGTCCAGGCCATCGAGATGGAGCGCGTCTTCCGTAGGCGTATAGCCAATCGCCGTTTCTTGCGCCTTGCCGCGCCCGTGAATGCGGTCGTACATCCACATCAACACGCGCACATTTTGCCCAAAGCCCGGCCAGAGGAACTTGCCGTCGGCGCCCTTGCGGAACCAGTTGACATGGAAGACCGCCGGTGGGTTGGTCAGCTTCTTGCCCATATCGAGCCAGTGCGCCCAGTAGTCGCCCATGTTGTAGCCACAGAACGGCAGCATCGCCATCGGGTCGCGGCGCACCTTGCCAACTTTGCCTTCCGCCGCCGCCGTCTGCTCCGAGGCCATGCTGGCGCCCACAAAGACGCCGTGCTGCCAGTTGAACGCCTGATAGACCAGCGGAGCCATCCGCGCACGCCGCCCGCCAAAGATGAACGCGGAGATCGGCACGCCCTGCGGATCATTCCACCTCTCTGAAATGGATGGGCACTGGCGCGCAGGCGCGGTGAAGCGCGAGTTAGGGTGAGCGGCGACGTTTGGCTTTTCGCCATTCCCGCGCGTCCAGGGGCGTCCCTGCCAATCGAGCGTGCCTGGGGGTGGCGTCTTCTGGTCAGGGTTGATGTCTTCCCACCAGGGCAGGCCATCGGGCGTCAGCGCCACATTGGTGAACAGGCTGTTGCGCGAGAGCGCGGCCATCGCGTTGGGATTGGTGCCCTCGTTGGTGCCGGGGGCGACGCCAAAGAAGCCGGCCTCCGGATTGACCGCCCAGAGCCGCCCGTCCTCGCCGATGCGCATCCATGCGATGTCGTCGCCAATCGTCCACACGCGCCAGCCCTGTTCGGCCAGCGGCGAGACCAGCATCGCCAGATTTGTCTTGCCGCATGCGCTGGGGAAGGCGCCCGTCATATAGGTGACATTGCCGGAAGGGTCTTCCAGCCCAAGGATCAGCATATGCTCGGCAAGCCAGCCCTCGCGCCGCCCGGCCCAGCTTGCCAGCCGCAACGAGAGACACTTCTTGCCCAACAGCGCATTGCCGCCGTAGCCGGAGTTGATGCTCCACACAAGATTTTCTTCGGGGAAGTGCAGAATGTAGCGGTTTTTGGGATCGAGGTTGGCGATGGAGTGCAGTCCCGGATAGAAGCCGTCATCGGTCGTCTTCAGATGATCCAGCGCGGGCTGGCCGACGCGCGTCATGATAAACATGCTGGCGGCCACATAGGGGCTATCGGTGACTTCAAGCCCAACCCGCGCCAGCGATGAGCCAACCGGCCCCATGAGATAAGGAATCACATACATCGTGCGGCCACGCATCACGCCATCGAAGAGCGGGCGCACCTTCTCTTTGGCGACGGTGGGATCCATCCAGTGGTTCGTCGGCCCAACGTCTTCTTTTCTGGGGGCACAGATATAGGTATCACCCTCGGTACGCGCTACATCACTAGGAGAGCTTCGGTAGAGGTAAGAGTTTGGGTATGCGCGCTCGTTCAGCCGCGTTATTTCACCCCTATCGAGCATCCCAGCGATCAAACGCTGATACTCATCATCCGAGCCACTCAGCCAGACGATCTCGTCCGGTTTAGTAAGATGGGCTGCGTCGTCAACCCAGTCGTTGAGCGCGTCCATTCCCGACATAGAAAACACCCCTTTATTCTGTTTCATCAACATTGAAAAGCAAGACACGGCGACATCGCCCGGCTTGCCATCGTATTTGCCAGGATGGAGCGATGATCATTCCACCGTAAAACGGCAGGAATATTCACACGACTCTACCCCGGCTACCTCCTTAACACCGTAGCATGAAGGCTCCAAATGGCGCAAGTGAGGGCGCTGTGGGGCATTGCGGCGGCCAGAAAAAAATAGGCTGGCCGCCTCGTGTTGAGAGGGGGGCAGCGCGCATGGAGGCAACTGGAGGCAACCGGCGAAATATGAGCAAGCTAGAGCTGCATGGGGCCGCCATGGCCGCCGTTGAGTTGGCGCTCATGCAGCATAGCCAGCAACCCGTCGTATGCTACGTCAATACCTGCCTGGAGAGCTGCACGGATGAGCCAGATGTGATCAACGATCACCTGGCGCGCGCCATCGGTCTCTTGCCCCGCGTACAGCGCCGCCAGCAACGTCTCGGTCTCGTGGCTCAGTAACTCGGTATGCGCGCGGAGGAAGCTGCGTGAGCTATTCCAATCGGGCGTTTGTATCCATTCAACCAATGTGGTCAACAATCGCTGCTGGGCAGACGTCAGTCTCCTCTCGCCTGAGCCGCGCGCCTGCATCTTGCCGCGATCCATGTATGCCTGATCGATCCCCTTCAGCCTGGCGGCGCGCAACAGCACCTGGTGATCCTCAATGACCGGGCGGTCTTTCGTCCCAAGCTGATACATCTGCTCGAGCACCGCCTCTGCCACATCGCTGAGAAGCTCTGGATGAGCATGCAAGAATTGCCGCGACGTTCCCCAGTCGGGCGTTTCGAGCCAGGCCAGCAGCAGATCGAAATAATGCCCAATGGCGTCTTCGTCGAGCGACTCGCCGCTTTGTGTGGGGCTGGGCGGCGTGAACGCTTCATCGCCGATGATTGAGCGGTATGCGGAATCTATGCCTGTTTGTGTCGCTTCGACGAGCAGTTGTTCATGACGACGCAGCAAGTGAGCCGCCATCTCAAAACCATGTGTCCGCGCCTGGTGGCTGGCCTGCGCGAAAATCTCTATCGAGTTGCGCGGAAACTCACGATGATGCTGCATCAACCACATGCGCGAGGCATACCAACTGGGGGTATGATACCAGAGCTTCAGAGGCCGTGGCATCTCTTCGACCAGCGCATCGGCTTGGGCAACCTGCACCATTACGTCAAACGCCTGAAGCGCCGCCATACCCTCTTCAATCTCGGTTTGCGTGGGATGCGGCGAGAGGAGCAGGCGAAGCGCCTGCGTCAAGCCTTCCGGCAAAGAAGCGCTCAGTTGAGGCTGAGACAGAATGGAGAGCACAAACTGGCGGATGCGCGACTCAACGCCGTTCTCGCCGGGGTCTCTCAGGGGAACCGACATGCCTTCCAGCGAAGCGGATGGGCTATCGGAGCGGCGCGCAAAGCGTGAGTTTTTCCTGTGAGGATGCTCGCTCTCGTTTAGAAACGGGATGGAGCCACGCTGCGGCGGCGGTATGCTCAATCCCTGGCGCGCGGGGAGCGAAAAACTTGGCGCGACAGGAGGCATCCCAGGAGTCGCCTGTTGTGCGCCGTCAGGCGGCTGCGCAGGTGGCGCGGGAGCCTGCTGGGGGGGAGCCGTGCGCAGAGGCGACATCTGCGGCTGCGACGCCTGCTGGCGTCCGGCGCTGATCTGCCCGGCGAGCTGTCCGGCGCTCACACTCGGATCGCCGACTTTGGTGGAATCGAGCCGGGAGGAGGCTTTCTGCAGGAGCTTGGCAGGCGTCAGCAGCGTTTTGTCAGGGTCATCCTGCCGGGCGCGACGCTGAGCTTCGAGAATCTCTTCTATCGTCTGTGCCATTTGATCGGAAGATTGATCCGTGTGATCGCCGCCTGAGCCAGCATTGTGCGTCTGGTAGGCGATAGGGCGCACTGAAGGAGACGCAGCGCCTGGCGAGTCCTCTGGCGAGTCCTCAGGCGCTGTCTTGTTCCTCTCCGGCGCATTCTGCGAATCCGTCGCTAGCTCCTCATGATGCTTCTGTAACCAGTCAAACATATTGATATGCCTTTTTATGCCTTTCCACGCCTGCGCTTTCGCTCCAGACTACGCTGCCAAACTCATACTGAGATTGAATGAATACACAATACCATAACTGACGCTAAATTGCAAGACGTTCCATTGAAGATTTTAATGGATCAATTTATTGAAGAAGTGTGCATAACTCTTTTGCAAGCGTTTGGTGATAAAGGGAGGGCGACTACCACATAGCCATCGCCGATCATATACGCCGCTCTGGTGCTGCTCTTCTCAATCTACGCGGTATCATGACACTCAAAGCGCAAGCAGCGGAGAGCGACCTGATCATGCAATAATGATCTACTGGCGCTGTGACGTGACACAAAAGATGAGAGGAGCCAGCGTGACTCAGAAACCGGTGAGGGCAGAGCAAGAAACGCCACTGGCATTGGCGCCGTGGAGCTGGCGGCACACCATCGTAGGGACGACGCTGACGCTGGTTCCCTGGTTGACACTGGCGATTGGCTCACAGGCTGCAAGCGGCAGTGGTTCTCAGGCAACGGCGCGCGCTCCCTCGATGGCGGCTGACGCGGCGGCCGGAGTCGCCGTGTTTGTTCTCTCTGCGGTGATCGAGGCGGTGTTTTTGCTGGCGCCGCTCTACTTCGCTTTGACGCTGCCCGTGGATGACGCGCAGACGAGCGACGACCGCCCTTGGCGCACGCGGTGGCGCCTCGCTACACAAGCGTTAGGCATGAGCAAAGGTAAACCGAGCGGCGCAACGGCAGATGGACACGGCGCGTCACCCTGGCGTGCCATCTGGCTGACAACCTGGGTCAGCGCGCTGGCGCTAGGGGCAAGCGCATTCTATAGCCTTGTGATCGGCCTTACCCACATCCCCCTGAAGACAAACGCCGACGCGCTGGCAAAGCAGGCGCATACAGCGCCATTGACCACGCTGGGGGCGTTACTGGCAGCGATCCTGGTGGCTCCCCTATGCGAGGAGATTTTTTTTCGGGGGTTCGTCTTCCCTGGCCTGTTGCGTCGCCTCTCACTCTGGCCTGCGATGACGCTTTCTGCGCTGCTCTTCGCGCTGGCGCACGCCGATCTCGGCTCATTCCTTCCGCTGGCGCTGATTGGGCTGGCGCTGGCCTATCTTCGCTGGCGCACGCGCTCACTCTGGCCGTGCGTCGCGCTGCATACCCTCAACAACCTGGTCGCGGCGGCGCTGCTGGCGCCTGCGCTGTTTCCACTGATCCGCTGAGGCTCTTTATTGAGATTTGGTTTCTATTTTATATTGCCGACGGGAAGGCCGGAAGGTGGACGCATCACGGAGAGCGATCGCGTTGAACATACGCTCGTTCAGGGATGAGAACCAGCTAGTAGATGAAGCTGATTCTGCCATCCAAATGGACGTAGCGATAGTTGACGCGCTGCCAACCACCACCTCGCCAGTAGAAGTTCATCTCGCTGATCAGGATCCAATACCCCCCAGGCGAGACTGCCACCACATAGCCATAGTGGCCACCGCTGCCTGCGCCTTGATCGCCCGGCGGGAAGACCACCGTAGCGCCTGGACGTGGCGTGGCATAACGCCGCAGACTGAGCAGGTTAGGCCGATTGGGATTGAGCACCTCGGGCCACCAGTTGCACCATCCATAGCCGGAACGATACACAAACCACGCCGGGTTCACCCGGTAGATCGTCGAAAAGCAACCGGGTGGAACTGTCCACTGTGAGATGTTGCTCACGAAGAAGTCAGTAGAGTGGCACAACTGGCTCCATCTCCACCCACCAGGAGGGCAAGCGCCGCCGTAGCCGCACGAGGCGTAGGGGTTGCCTGAGGAACCGGTGGCATTGCGCATCTTGATGTGCGGATCTGTTGGAGTGAAGCCGGAAGCCGGTTGCGTAAGAGACGCGGCCTGCGCGGTCATCGCCGGGGAGGCGGGAGCCAACGCAGTCGTCATCACTGCCAAACTCAGCGCGCCTGCCACCGCAAACCCCACACGCATTAGCCGCCGCGCGCCCTTGCGAGAGCCAAACAGGGCGCCCAAGCGCTTGACACGCCGGGCAGCGCGGCTGCTTAGCTGGCCCGCTACCTTCATCGTTTTCATGATGTTTTCTTGTTGTGTAGACATGAACGGAATGGAACCTCCTCTATGGCCCCGGCGTAGCGCCCGAAGCCATCGCAGCTGCGAAACCGCGATCCTTTGCCCTCCTCGGAAGCCTGCCTGCGTCTACCGCATCTACCCGTTGCTCTGTGCGACCTTTTCACATGAGAGACGCGCGTTGCGAATCCATTGTGGTCGCATTGGCAAGGGAGCCTGCCGCAAGGCGCTTCCAGTTGCTTTCATGCGGCGCCGCTCATTGTTCATCATGGTTCGCTGTGGTTCGCCTCACACGGGCCGATTGCCCCAATGATGTAGGTAAAGTAAACCATGACGAGCAAGAACGAGGCGCCGTGTCCGTTGTTCCGGCTGTTTCCCGTCAGCCCTGCTACGCAGCAAGCGCTTAGCCATACCAGCGACCTAACTGGCCGATTGGTGATCGATTGGTACTGAAGTACCAGTGAGCATGGATGTGACGTGTTGAGAGGTTGCTTTTCAACATGTGAAGCGCATCCGTCAACACCACACATCACACTCCGCCTGCATGCGCAAGGTACGGGAACAAGTGTACCTGAAAAAGTCAAGGAGCGCCGAACAGGGGGTCATGGGAGGGGGGCGTTTTACCCAGAGGAGTAGGCCAGATGGTCCAATGGTTATGTAGAAACTATAGCCAGCTACAGGTTTTTCGAGGGGATGCGTGGGGCGCAAAACTCCTGCCGCTTCTTTGCGCCTTTTTTCGCGCAAAAGCGGTGAACGGATGTTCGTTTTCCTGCGTGCAACCACCCCCTGCCTTTCCTGTTTCACATGCTATGGGTGAGCCTGTGAAGACAGTACGGCGAGAGCAGGGATGCGCCAGGTTCAGAGAAATTACCGGATCAGAGACTCAAAGCTAGAGATAGGGTTTGTATAGAGACTTGCAAAGCTTGTTCCGTTGTTGGTGGTTGTTTTACTCTACCTAATTGGTTTTGCGCTTGTTTGTGTTGGTGTTTTGTTGAGGAGGCGCCCATCGAGTCAACGCTCAACAGGGCACGCTAGAAGTATGACCTATTTCCTGCCATCTTGTCAAGGGGAAAATGACAAATTTTTCATCAATTTTTGCCAATTTGCTAACAGGCGCCACACCTTCACATTGTTTGTCATCGTGCAGGGGGAAAGCGGCAATACGCCATCCGGCTTGACGCTCTTTCGCTGGCGGCGCTATAATTATATCCGACCTGGCAAGTCGGAATAAGCTCAAAACGCTGTACAGCAGGCGACGCGCTTATTGAGTATGAGCAGGTGGCGAGGAGGACAAAAATGCTGCGAGTCTCCACGAAGGGCGAGTATGGCGTGCGCCTACTGGTTGACCTGGCTCGCCACTATGGCGAAAGTCCGCGCTCGCTCAACGAGATCAGCCAATCGCAGGGGTTGGAGCTCAAGCTCCAATACCTCGAACAGCTTGTGCGCACGCTGCGGGAATGTGGCTTTGTCGAGTCTACACGCGGAGCGCATGGTGGCTATCGTTTGAGCCGTCCCCCTGCAGAAATCTGCATGGGCGAGGTGTTGCGCGCGCTCGAAGGGCCAATCGCGCCGATGATCTGTGCGACCGAGGGCGAGATGGAGACACTCTGCGACCGGCTCGACGGCTGCTCGACAAAGTATCTCTGGGCGCGGGTACGCGACGCCATCGCCGCCACACTCGACGCGACCACGCTGGCCGACCTGGTACGCGAGGCCGACGAGGAACTGGCGATGCGCCAGGCGATGCGCCTGACACCAAGCATTCCGCTTAGTCCGCGTCTGCTCAGCGCCAGGGCGCGCCTGAGTGAGAGTGACGACTTGCTGCCAGCCAATCTCAGCGAGTAAAGACGCTTTGCTGTTGTAAACATAGACAAACCATTTGGAGGATAACGAACTCTCATGGAGACTACCACCGCGACCGACCCAGCCGAGACGCAAACGGGCGCTGCGCAGTTGATTATTCGCGATCTGCATGCGCGTATCGAAGACAAAGAGATCTTGCGGGGCGTGAACTTGACCGTCAGCCAGGGCGAGACCCATGCGCTGATGGGGCCGAATGGCTCTGGCAAGAGCACGCTCGCCAACGTGATCATGGGACATCCCCGCTATGAGGTCACGCAGGGCGAGGTGCTCTTCAACGGGATCAACCTGCTCGATCTCTCGCCCGATAAGCGCGCGCGGCTAGGGGTCTTCCTGGCGTTTCAGTATCCCTCTAGCGTGCCAGGGGTGACGGTCGCCAACTTTTTGCGGCGCGCGGTGGAGGCGCGTCGTGAGGGCTTCGACCCCAACGCCTCAGGCGAGCCGACCGGCCAGGCGCCCAAGCGTAAGGGCATGCCCCCCGCCGAGTTCCGCAAGTTGCTGACCGAGAAGATGAAGATTCTCAAGGTGGACAACACCTTCATCACCCGCTACATCAACGAGGGCTTTTCCGGCGGCGAGAAGAAGCGCGCCGAGATTTTGCAGATGGCGATGCTCGAGCCGCGCCTGGCCATACTCGATGAGACGGATTCCGGCCTGGATATTGACGCCTTGCGTGTCGTTTCAGATGGCGTCAATGCACTACGTGGCCCGAATCTTGGCGTCTTGATCATCACTCACTACCAGCGCATCCTGAACTACATCACCCCTGATGTGGTGCATGTGATGAGCCACGGACGCATCATCAAAACAGGTGGCCCTGACTTCGCAATGGAGCTTGAGCAAAAGGGCTATGAGTGGCTGCTCAAAGAAGCGGGTGAAGAAGTTCCTGAGGAGGAGTAGACCTCATCCCCATATCCCACTCCTCTCTGGGAGCGAAGTAGTTATAATAAGGAGCGCGCGACGATGATCAAGACGACCGGCGAAATCCCTGAACAGGCTGACGTAGCAACGATCAAGATCGCGTCGCTGGCTCCGCGCGCCGACTTTCCCATTTTGCAGCGCGAGATGAACGGCAAGCCCCTCGTCTTCCTCGATAGCGCCGCCTCCTCGCAAAAGCCGACACAGGTACTCGACGCGATGACCATCTTCGCACAGGAGCATTACGCCAACATTCATCGCGGCGTCTATGCGCTCAGCGAAGAGGCCACCGCCGCTTATGAGCGCGCGCGCAAGCTGGTCGCCCGCTTCATCAACGCCCGTCATGCTCGCGAGGTCATCTTCACCCGCAACACCACGGAGGGGATCAACCTTGTCGCGCGGACATGGGCCGACGCCAACCTGCATGCGGGCGATGTGATCCTGCTGACAGAGATGGAGCACCACAGCAACATCGTCCCCTGGCAACTGGCCGCCGCCCGCACAGGCGCGCGTTTAGTCTATGCGCCGATCACCGACGCGGGCGAGCTTGATCTCGACGCTTTTGATCGCCTGGTGGAGAGCGAACGCCCGAAGCTGGTGGCGATCACGCAAATGTCGAACGTGCTGGGCACATTGCCACCAGTCGAGGCAATCATCCCAAAGGCGCATGCGGTGGGTGCGCTCGTGCTGCTTGACGGCGCGCAGAGTGTACCCCACATTCCGGTGGATGTTCGCACGCTCGATTGCGACTTTCTGGCGTTCAGCGGGCATAAGATGCTAGGGCCGACGGGGATCGGTGTGCTCTGGGGACGCCAGGAGTTGCTCGATGCCCTGCCGCCGTTTCTGGGTGGCGGCGATATGATCCGCGAGGTACATCGCGATTTCTCAACCTGGAACGATCTGCCGTGGAAGTTTGAGGCAGGTACGCCTGCCATCATCGAGGCGGTGGGATTGGGCGCTGCGGTGGAGTATCTAAGCGTGCTGGGTATGGAGCATGTGCACGCGCACGAACAGGCGCTCACCCGCTATGCGCTTGAACGGCTGGCCAACGTGCCCGACCTGACGATCTATGGGCCATCGGCTGAGCGGCGCGGCGGCGTTGTCTCGTTTACGCTTGGCGAGATTCACGCGCACGACCTCGCTACCCTGCTCGACCGCGAAGGCGTCGCCGTGCGCGCAGGCCACCATTGCGCCCAACCGCTGATGGAACGCTACGGGCTGGCGGCTACGGCGCGCGCCAGTTTCTACGTGTACACCACCTCGGCGGAGATTGACGCGCTTGCTGAGGCGCTCGAACGCTCACGCGACGTGTTTGCGTTTTGACTGACCTACCCCGACCCTTCCCCACACGGGAAGGGGGCGGCGGAAGAACCTAACCCCTGGCTCCTTCCCATCTATGGGAAGGGGAGATCATGAGGGATGACTATGGATGACGTTTACAGAGAGTATATCCTGGATCACTATCGCGAGCCGCGCAACCACGGCAAACTCGATCAGCCAGACGTCCATGCGGCTGACACGAACCCACTATGTGGCGACCGGGTAGAGCTTGATCTGCGTGTGAAGGATGGCCGCGTGACGGAGGTGGCGTTTCAGGGGCGTGGCTGCGCGATCAGCCAGGCGTCGGCTTCCATGCTGACAGAGCGCATCGAGGGAGCGACGCTCGACGAGTTGCGCGCGCTCACCCCACAGGATATTTTCGAGATGCTTGGCGTGCCGATTGGCCCGGCGCGCCAGCGATGCGCGTTGCTGGCGCTTCGCGTGTTGCACGAGGGCATCGGCGGCTCCTATACTGGTCGCTATACAGAACTGGACGAGGAAGGGGCTGGCGACTGAAGTCGCGCCTAAAGGTTTCGCAGAGCGAAACCACGAAGTCCGCCTACGCGGACTCACCTGAGGAGGCGTGATATGTTTCAAGAGATTGCGGCGGCAATGGCGCAGGGCGAGGCGGTGGCGCTACTGACAGTAGTTCGCACACACGGCGCGGCCCCCTGCGCGCCTGGAACAAAGGCGCTGCTACGCGCGGATGGCTCGCTGGTTGGCGGCCTTGGCTCAGCCAGCGCCGAAACACGTGCACGCGCCGATGCGCGCAAGCTGCTGGAAGAGAGCGGCGCCGCCGACATCTTCGTGTATCACCTCGATCCTGAAAGTGGCGAGAGCGTGGGCAGTTGTGGCGCGACGCTTGAGGTCTTCATCGAACCGGTGCGCCCGGAGCCTCGTTTGCTGATTGCCGGGTCGGGCTATGTGGCGCTGGCGCTGGCCCGGCTGATCGTTCCCCTGGGCTGGCATGTGGCGCTGGTGGATGACCGCTCGGAGAATACCCGTAGCGCCCGCCTGCCGGAGTCCGTTGACATCGAGCTAGGCGAGATCGCCGACTTCATTCGCGCGCAACGCCCCAACCAGATGACCGCCGTGGTAATCGTGACACGTGGCCATCGCTCCGACCGCGAGGCGCTGGCGGCGGCGCTGGCGACCGAGGCAGGCTACGTCGGCATGATCGGCAGCCCATCCAAGACGCGCGCCATCTTCAAGGCACTGCTACGCGAGGGGATGGCCGCCGAGACGCTGGCCCGCGCGCATGCCCCGATTGGGCTTGACATCCACGCGAAAACGCCCGACGAGATCGCGCTGAGCATCGCCGCCGAACTGGTGATGTGGCGGCGCGGCGGCGCCGGGATACCGCTCTACGCCAGCAACGGCATCCTGGAGAAGCTGCTGGCGGGCGATGCGCTAACCACCCAGGATGAGGGCGAAGAGGTGGAAGCGGCGGCGGGCTAAGCGCCGTCGTCGCTTTCTCCCAAATGCAGCGACGATCCCAATTCGCGCAAGAAGCGGTTGATCAGGGGATACTCACGCTCTGGAATCTCATCGAGCGCAAAGAAGAATAGCTTGTCTATGCCAGTTTTCTCGGCCTCGCGATGCAGATCGATCAGCATTTGGGCATTGTCGCGCGCCTCTACTTCTCCGGCGCGCAGTTGGCGCATGCCCTGTCCA
>Ga0070737_10000680_pt1 | contig 64167 bp, 56 predicted proteins | sample Coa_R1_10_FD_66438 | JGI IMG/M metagenome (GOLD analysis project Ga0070737, IMG submission 66438) | Surface soil microbial communities from Centralia Pennsylvania, which are recovering from an underground coalmine fire - Coalmine... | ecosystem: Environmental > Terrestrial > Soil > Unclassified...
GCCGCCTGCACGTACTCGGCCCCGAAACGGCAAAAGCGGTCCCGATGCTCAACCAGGATCGTCGTCACCGTCTTGTCTTTGACAAGGGCCAGGAACTTCCGGCGCTGCCCGTTCAACGCCGAACCAACCTCGGTCACCACCTGGTCCACCGACAACCCGTGCTCGGTCGCCCAGGACAGCACTCTTGCCACCTGCCGGTCCAAGTCCGCGTTCTGGTCGGCGGACGAGACCCTGGCGTAGATCGCCGTGCGACCCCCCATCCCGCCGTCTGCCGGTTCCAGGTCTCCGACCAGGATGAGCTTGCCCATCTTCGTTGCAGGTACCGGCAGCTTCCCCTGCCTGAACCAGCGGTAGGCGGTCTGAGGGTGGATACCTTGTTTCAGCGCCCACTCACGAAGGTTCACTAACGTACATCATCGTTCATTGCATGAGGAACAGTTGCAACCCTCTTTCACAGCCGTTCACGGCCGCGGCCGATACCACGGTCATGCGAACACCGATCGCGCAGCTACCAGCGGCCGGCACGCCGGCAGCACGTCATCGCCACTCGCTCCGCCCGGGCCTGGCGTGGTGCGTCACCCTGAGCGCCGTGGCAGGCACCTTGACCCTGACGGCGCTGCCGGCGGCTGCCGTCCCCGCCGGGACCGGCGCCCACCTCGAGGCCAGCGCCACCTACACCAACCCGCTGTCCCCGCTCGACACCCCTGACCCCGACGTCGTGGAGGCCGGCGGGACCTACTACTCCTTCTCCACGGGGGACTTCCTGCACAACGTGTCGGAGATGTCGGCGCCGACGCTCACCAGCTGGCCGACCAAGGTCACCGATCCGCACTTCACCGACGCCCTGGCCTGCACGAGCGGTGCGCCTCCCTCCTGTCCCGTGAGCGCCTGGGGGAGCCACACCCGTCAGCACGCGCCCTGGGCGCCGTCGGTGCTCGCCTGGGACGGGACCGACTTCCTCTTCTATGCCGCGTGGGATGCGAGCGTGGGCCACTACTGCATCGGCGTCGCCACGTCGCCCACCATCGCCGGCCCGTACCGGGACACCACTGCCGCGCCCGTGGTGTGCCAGACCGACATCGGCGGCTCGATCGACCCGGCAGCGTTCCTGGGCACCGACGGCAACGCGTACCTCGTGTGGAAGAACAACGACGGCTTCGGCAGCAGCGCCCCGGCGACCTTGTGGGGTTCGCAGATCGCCCGCGACCCGAACGGTGTGCACCTGGTGGGTCCCACCGTGGCACTCCTGCACCAGGACCAGTCGTGGGAAACGACCATCGAGAACCCGTTCATGGCCGAGCTGTCGGGGAACTACGTGCTGTTGTTCTCGGGCGGTCTGTGGAACACGGCCACGTACGCCATCGGGTACGCCATGTGCCAGGGGCCGCTCGGGCCGTGCGCCACACCCTTCGACCATCCGGTCCTGAGCTCGACGGCAGCGGTAGCAGGACCAGGTGCACCATCGGTGTTCACCGACACGTCGGGGGTGACGTGGCTCGCCTACCACGCCTGGACCGGCGACCACATCGGTTACCCCGACGGGGCCCGTTCCCTGCGCATCGACCCACTGTGCCTGGTGGGCGGCCAGCCGGTGCTGCTCGGACCGTCCTCGACCCCGCAGCCGCTCACCCCCAGCTGTCCAACCCAGGTGCCCGAGGGCTACCGGCTCGTCGCCGGCGACGGCGGGTTGTTCTCCTACGGCGCACCATTCGACGGATCGATGGGCGGCCAACCACTGTCGGCACCCATCGTCGGCATGGCAGCCGACCCGGCCACCGGAGGCTACTGGGAGGTGGCGGCCGACGGCGGGGTCTTCGCCTTCGGTGCCCCGTTCTTCGGTTCGATGGGTGGCCAGCCGCTGCACGCGCCGGTGGTGGCCATGGCCGCGGCGCCCGACGGCGGCGGCTACTGGCTCGTGGCGTCCGACGGCGGAGTCTTCGCCTTCGGCGACGCCCCGTTCCTCGGGTCCATGGGCGGCGCGCCCCTGCACGCGCCAGTGGTGGGCGTCGCCGTGGACCAGTGGACCGGCGGCTACTGGGAGGTGGCAGCCGACGGCGGGATCTTCGCCTTCGGCGCCCCGTTCCTCGGGTCCATGGGCGGCGCGCCGCTGGACGCACCCGTGGTGGGCGTGGCGGCCGCAGCAGGAGGCTCGGGCTACTGGGAGGTGGCTGCCGACGGCGGGATCTTCGCCTTCGGCGCCCCGTTCCTCGGGTCCATGGGCGGCGTGCCGCTGGACGCACCCGTGGTGGGCGTGGTGGCCGACGGCTTCGGGCCCGGCTACTGGGAGGTGGCTGCCGACGGGGGGATCTTCAGCTTCGGCGACGCTCCGTTCGGTGGCTCGGCCGCCGGTCTGCCACTGGTCGCACCGGTGGTGGGCATGGCGCCGGCCTGAGCGCGACGAACCGACCGGGGGTGAACCGACCGGAAGTCCTCGACCGGCAGGTTGCAGTCGGGCGGTGGGGGTGCCCGGCTAGTAGCCGAGGCGCTCGATGGCCTCGGGTCGCTGCTGCCAGCGCTTCTCCACGCCGACGTGCAGTTCCAGGTAGGCGCCGGGCGGCAGTTGGCGCCGGACGGCCGTGCCGACCGCCTTCAGGTTCTCCCCCCGGTGCCCGATCACGATCCCCTTCTGCGAGGAGCGCTCGACCAGGATCTCGACGCGGATACGCGGCCACTCCCACTCGGTCACGCGGCAGGCGATCGAGTGGGGCAGCTCGTCGCGGGCACGTGCCAGCAACTGCTCGCGCACCAGCTCCGCCACCCAGAACGCCTCGGGCAGGTCGCTCACCATGTCCTGGGGGAAGTAGGGCGGTCCTTCGGGCAGGCGCGACACCACGGCGTCCACCAGGACCTCGATACCGGTGCCGGTGGTGGCGGAGACGGGGAAGTACTCGGCAGCGGCCGCTGTCGAGATGCAGCCGTCGCCGCCCGGTTCGTCCAGCGCCTCGTGGGCCTCGGCCAGGCGCTCGAGCACCTGTCGGGGCCTGGCGACATCGACCTTGTTCACGGCCACCAGCAGCTGCCGCCCGGACCCAGCGGCGCGCCGGAGCACCAGCCGGTCGCCAGGGCCCACCGGGGCCGTGGCGTCGACCACCGCCACGACCACGTCGACGTCGCCGAGCGCCTCGTCCACGTGCTCGTTGAGCCGCCGGCCCAGCGCCGTGCGGGGCCGATGCAGTCCGGGCGTGTCCACGAACACGGCCTGCACGTCCGGGCGGTGCAGCACGCCGCGCACCGATCGCCGCGTCGTGTTGGGCCGGGGCGAGGTGATGCTGACCTTCGTACCGAGGACCCGGTTCACGAGCGTGGACTTGCCCACGTTGGGCCGGCCCACCACGCTCACGAACCCGGACCGGAACCCCGGACGCGCGCTCGCCATGCCAGCCGCGCTCACCTCGCCGGAGGGACGCCGTCGCCCCCACCGGTGCCGGCCTGGGAGCGGGGCGCGATCCTGATGCGGCCGATGCGGCTGCCCTGCACCCGCTCGGCCACGAGTCGCAGGCCGTCCACCTCCACCGCCTCGCCCTCGGCCGGCACGTGACCCAGCAGGTCGAACAGGAGCCCGCCGACGGTGTCCCAACCCCCAGTCGGCAGCTGCGCGCCCAGCAGGTCGTTGATCTCGTCGACCCCGACCCGGGCCGACACCGACAGCTCACCGTCGCCCAGCGACTCGACGGGCGCCTCCTCGACGTCGAACTCGTCGACGATCTCGCCCACGAGCTCCTCGATCAGGTCCTCGAGGGTGACCAGGCCGGCCGTGCCGCCGTACTCGTCCACCACGATCGCCTGGTGGTACTTGCGCTCCTGCATCTCGCGCATCAGGCCGGCCACGCGCTTGGTCTCGGGCACGAAGTGGGCGGGCCGCAGGAAGTCACGGACCGGCGCTGTGCCATGGCCCTCACGCTCGGCACGCACGAGATCCTTGACGTAGGCGATGCCCACGATGTCGTCGACGTTGCCGTCGTGGGCAGGGAGGCGGCTGAAGCCAGCTGCCATGGCCACCTCGAGGGCGTCGGAGACGGTGGCCCCGGCATCGACGGTCCGCATGTCGGGCCGCGGGACCATCACCTCGCGCACCACGGTGTCGCCGAAGTCGATGATCGAGTGGATGAGCGCCCGCTCGCCGGTGTCGATCACCTGCTCCTCCATGGCCACGTCCGCCATGGCGAGCAGCTCCGACTCGCTCACCCCGGTCGTGCCACGGCGCGAGCCCGACAGGAGCCGGGCCAGGCGGATGAGGCCGTCGGACACCACACGAACGGGCGGGAAGGCGAGGACGGCGGCCACCACCGGTGCCACCAGCAGGGCCGAACGCTCCGGGTTCTGCACGGCCCAGTTCTTGGGCAGCGCCTCGGCCAGCACGAAGATGACGACCACCTCGAAGGCCGTGGCCGCGGCCACACCCCAGACGCCGAGCCAGTGCTCGGCCAGGATGCCCACGATGGTGGCGACGACCAGCTGGCACACGAGCACCAGCAGCAGGATGGCGCTGAGGAATTCCTCGGGATGCTCGGCCAGCCGCACGAGGTGGTGCGCGCCGCGCCGGCCCTCGTCGGCCAGGGACAGCGCCTTGGCCCGCGAGGTGCGCACCAGGCTGGTCTCGGCCAAAGCCAGCAGGGCGGATGCGACCAACAGCACGACCACCACGCCGACCAGCACGCCGTCGACCCACGCGGATCCGGCCGCTGCCGCCACGCCGGTCCCCACCACGCCCGCCTATCCGGCTCGTCGGTGGAACCGGGCGAGCAGCTGGCGCTCGCGTCGCTCCATCGCCTCGGCCTCGGCGTCCTCGACGTGGTCCATGCCGAGCAGGTGCAGCACGCCGTGCACCACCAGCAGCGCCAGCTCGTCGTCGAACGTCTCGCCGTGGGCCTCGGCGTTGCGGGCGGCAACGGCAGGGCACACCACCACGTCACCGAGCAGGACGGGGATGCCCTCCTCGTCGGCGGCCAGACCGCCCCCGGGCCCGGTGCCACCCTCGTCGGGCGAGCGGCCGCCGTGGTCCGGCTCCTCGTCGATGGGAAAGGCGAGCACGTCGGTGGGTCCCTGCTTGCCGAGGAACCGCTCGTTGAGCTCGGCGATGGTCGGCTCGTCCACGAACAACAGGGACACCTCGGCGTCGCTGCGCAGCGAGTGGTCCTCCAGCACGGCCCGTGCCAGCGCCGCCCACCGTGCCACGTCGACGGGCCGGTCGGATTGCTCGTCGGCGACGAAGACGTCAATCGCCACGAGCGTTCCCCCCCGGCCCCCTGCTCGCCTCGGACGAGGGGGCACCGCCGCCGCGGACGGTCCCCGGGCCGTCGGCAGCCGCGTGCTCGTAGGCGGCCACGATGTCGGCCACGATCTTGTGCCGGACGACGTCGCGCTTGGTCAGGTACACGAAGGCCACGCCGTCCACGCCGCCGAGCACCGCCTGCAGCCCCGGCAGTCCCGAACGGCCACCGGGCACGTCGATCTGGGTGACGTCCCCGGTCACCACCGCCTTGGAGCCGAAACCGATGCGGGTGAGGAACATCTTCATCTGCTCCGGCGTCGTGTTCTGCGCCTCGTCGAGGATGATGAAGCTGCGGTTGAGCGTGCGCCCCCGCATGAACGCCAGGGGTGCCACCTCGATGGTGCCCCGTTCGAGCAGGCGCTGGGCGCCGTCGGGCCCGAGCAGGTCGTAGAGCGCGTCGTAGAGCGGGCGCAGGTAGGGATCGACCTTGGCCATGATGTCCCCGGGCAGGAAGCCGAGGCGCTCACCCGCCTCGACGGCGGGGCGGGTGAGGATGATGCGGTCCACCTGGCGTGCCTGGAGGGCCTGGACCGCCAGGGCCACGGCCAAGTACGACTTGCCGGTGCCGGCCGGCCCGATCCCGAAGGTCACCACGTTGGCGGCGATGGCATCGGTGTAGCGCTTCTGCCCGGCCGTCTTGGGTCGCACGGTGCGGCCGCGGGCCGACCGGAGGACCTCGGTGGTGAGCACCTCGGCCGGGCTGACGTCCTCCTTGACCATGGCGATGGTGCGGCCGACGTCCGACGCGTCGAGGCGCTCGCCCTGCTCGAGGAGCATGACCAACTCGTCGAACAGGCGTCCCACCCGGTCGGCCTCGTCGCCCTCGATGGAGATCTCGTTGCCCCGCACCACGATGCGGGTACCCCCGAAGGCTTCCTCGATCAGCCGCAGCAGCTCGTCACGCTGGCCCAGCAGCCCGACCATCAGGTGGTTGCCGGGAACGAGGATCTTGACCTGGGTCGACGACACGGGCGTTCGACAGCAGGCTACCAGCACCCCGGCCGGAACCGGTCCGGAGACCCCGGGTACCGGCGCCGACGCCGCCTGCCGCACCCGCTGCGCCGGGCAGCGCGCCGGCTCACCCCGGCGGCCAGCCGAAGCGCCGACCCCCCAGGACGTGTAGGTGCAGATGCGGCACCGAATTGAGGGCATCGTCCCCCACGTTGCACACGAGGCGGTAGCCGGAGGCGGCCACGCCCTCCACCTCGGCGACGCGCCGGGCCGTCACCACCATGTCGGCCACCACCTCGGCATCCTCGTGGGAGACGCTGGCGGCGTTCTCCACGTGCCGGCGGGGCACGACCAGCACGTGCACGGGCGCCTGCGGATTGATGTCGCGGAAGGCCACGGTGTGGTCGGTGGTCAGCACGACCGAGGCCGGCACGTCACCGGCCACGATCCGGCAGAAGACGCAGTCCTCGGTCGACGGGGTCGCTGGCACGGTGCCAGCAGGCTACCGGTATCCGGCGCGGACGCGACGCGGGAGACGACCGCTCGGCCCGCTCACCTGCCACCGTCCTCGGTCCGGCGCGGGGACCGGCTCGTGCCCTTCAGTTCGGGATACAGATGCTCCAGGCTGCCTGGCTCGATCCGGCACGATTCGATGAAGGCGTCCACGTCCTGTTCCTTGAGCCGGATGACGCGCCCGAATTTGTAGGCGGCGAGCGAGCCTTCGTCGATGAACCGGTAGAGGCTCCGCAGCGTCACGCCAAGACGCTCGGCCGCCTCCTTGGTGCTCATCCAGCGGATCTCGTCGGCCACCGTCATCCTCCGTCGCCGGAGCCCGCCGCCAGCGTGCAGCCGGGCGTCCGAGCGAGCCACCTCCCGATGTGCAGTGTCATGCTATCCCGAGGTGTTCTCGCCCCAACCTGGCGCCCGGCGGCCACCGGAGCGGGTCGGCAGCGCCCAGTGTGCTGCGACCTGGTCGGCCTGCGTGGGCCGGTTCAGGCCGTCACGCGCAGGCCCAGCTCGTCCAGCCGCCTGCTCATGGCGTCGGGCGTCACGCCGAAGAGGCAGGCAATCGCGCGCAGGTCCTCGGCGCGGATGGTGATCATCCGCCCGTTGAAGTCCTGGCGCTGGACCTGGATCATGCTGAGGAACCGCCGCAGCAGGTCCCGTTCGGGGCCGCTCACCGAATTCAGCTTGGTGAGGTCGATGGTCACCTTCTCCTGGCCGTCCCACGGTCGCAGCGTGCGGCGGGCACCGTGCCCGGCGGCGCCGTCGCCGTTGCCACCGTCGCGCCCGGCGCCCCAGCGGCTGGCGTCGTCGTCGTCCTGGGGCAGCAGCTGGTCCACCGGCACGTCGTAGAGCTTGGCCAACCGCTGCAGGCGCGGGACCGAGATGGCTCGTTCCCCCCGCTCGTAGGCGCCGAGCACCGATGCCTTGAACTCCTGGTCGGACATGGCCTCCACGGCCTGCAGCGACAGGCGCATCTGCTTGCGCACGGCGCGCAGCCGGGACCCGACGGCCCGGGCATACGCTGCGCGGGCGGTCTCCTCCTGCTCGTCTTCCTCCAGGTCCACCGTGGTCTGGTTCGCCATTGACCCCTCGACTTTGCGCTCGTCGTCGGGCAGCGTCCGCGTGCCGCCCCGTGTTCCGGTCTGTGCGGACCCCTGACCCCCCGGGGCAACCGCCCGCAGCGGGCTCCACTGGCAGTCTCGCTCACTCAGCGTGGCAATTGCAAGGACTGCACGTTGTGGCAGCCACGGATGTCGACCTCGGTCCCCGGGGCGGGTGGCGAAGGACGTGGCGGGCGTGGTCCGCGGGCCACGGCGACCCCGCGTGCGGCGGAGAGCCGGTGGCAGCGCTCAGCTGCTCGTGCCTGGCGGTGGCGGTACTGCGGCCCGGACCGAGCCGTCGCGCAGCGCGCAGAGCAGGATCCCGGCCGCCACGGCGGCGGTCTCCGTCCGCAGCACGCCCCGGCCCAGACCGACCACGGGCCGTCCCGCCAGCTCGGCCGGGTCCCACCCCCCTTCGGGACCCACGGCCACCGCCGGCCATGCCAGGCTGGGCGGCACGCCCCCGCGCTGGGCGAGGGCCAGCGGCGTCGGAGCCAGCAGCGCCTCGACCTCGCCGAGGCCCGTTACCCCGTGCACCTCGGGGAGCCACGCCCGACGGCTCTGGGCGCCGGCCTCCCGCGCGACCCGTCGCAGCCGCGCCAGCTGTCGACGGGCCCGCTCGCCCTCCCAGCGCACCACCGTGCGCTCGGTACGAAGGACCACGATGCGGTCCACGCCCGCTTCGGTCAGCTTCTGCACCGCCCACTCGGGCCGGTCGCCTTTGACCGGCGCGAACCCGACCGTAAGCGGCGGCTCGGGCGGCGGGCACCGGACCACCTCGCCGTCGGGTTCGAGCAGCTGCCCACCGGACGCGGTGAACCGGCACGGGCGCCAGCCTCCCTGCCCGTCGGCCGCCACCACCACCTCGCCGGCGCGCAGCCGCAGGACCCGGGTCAGGTGGTGGGCATCGTCGGGCCCGGGCTCCGGATGCCCGACGTCGTCCACGTACACCTGGGCCACGGCCCGGACTCCCGCCGGCGACCCGGCGCCGTCGGGACCGCGCCCTGTCACCCGAACGCGGACCGGAGCCGGGACACGAACCCCTCGCCCGGCGCGGCCACGGCCTCACCCCGCAGGTCGGCCAGGCGGCGCAGCAGGTCCTCCTGCTCCTTGGTGAGCCCCGTCGGGGTGTCCACCACCAGCTGCACCACCAGGTCGCCCCGGCCGCGGCCCCGGACGTGGGGCACACCCAGGCCGCGCAGACGCACCGTCGCCCCGGACTGGGTACCCGGCGCCACGGCTAGCTGCTGCTCACCGTCGAGGGTCTCGAGCACCACGGTGGCACCCAGGGCGGCCTGGGTCATCGACACGTGCAGGTCGGTGTGCAGGTCGTCACCATGGCGCGTGAAGCGCTCGTCGGGCTGCACGTCGAGGTGGACGTAGAGGTCGCCGGGCGGTCCGCCGCGGGGCCCCGCCGGGCCACGACCCGAGAGCCGCAGGGTCGACCCGTGGTCCACGCCCGCCGGCACGTCCACCGCGAAGGTCCGCTGCTCGACCCGGCGCCCGTCCCCGCGGCACGACGGGCACGGGCTGGGCACGGCTTCCCCCGACCCCCCACAACGAGAGCACGGCACGGCGGTGACCACCTGGCCCAGGATCGACTGGCGGACGCGGCGCAGCTCGCCGGTGCCCCCGCAGTCGGGGCACCGCACGGCGGTGGTGCCGGGCCGGGCGCCGGAACCGCCGCAGGTGTCGCATGTCACCAGGGTCTCCACCGTCAGGTCCCGGCGCGTCCCGAACACCGCCTCGCGCAGGGTCAGTTCGAGGACCATCTCCGCGTCGGCGCCACGCGTGGGACCGCTCCGGGCGCGCCGGCGGGTCGTGCCACCGCCGAAGAAGGCGTCGAAGAGGTCACCCAGCCCACCGCCGAAGGGGTCGAACCCCGTTCCGGCCACCGCCCCGTCGACGCCGTCGGGGCCGTAGCGGTCGTAGCGAGCACGCCGCTCGGGGTCGCGCAGGACCTCGTAGGCGCGGGTCACCTCCTTGAAGCGAGCCTCGGCCTCGGCGTCGCCGCCCGTGCGATCCGGGTGCAGCTCGCGGGCCTTGCGCCGGTAGGCACGCTTGATGTCGTCCTCGCTGGCATCGGGGCGCACCCCGAGCAAGGCGTAGTAGTCAGCGGCCACGGCGCCCTCCCCTGCGCCCGCCACCGCTGGTGCGACCGAGGCGCTCGCTCAGCTCGTCGCCCACGATGCGCACCGCCGCCAGCGCCCGCGGGTAGTGCATGCGCGTCGGGCCCACCACCCCGATGGTGCCCACCGCCTCCCCTTCGATCGACACCGGCGCCACCACCAGTGCGCAGGAGGCCAGCGGCTCGAAGCCGTGCTCGGCCCCGATCGCCACCGACAGGCCCCGCTCGAGGATCTGCTCGATGAGCTCCACCACCACCAGCTGCTGCTCGAGGATCGACAGCACCGACCGCACCGTCTCCACCGCGTCGAAGGCGGCGGCCATGTGGGAGGAGCCCCCCACGAAGACGTGGTCGGGCTCGTCCGCCCTCCGGAGCTCGGTCAGCTCGCGCACCGTGGCGCGGACCACCGCGTCGACGGCGCTGTCACCGCTCGACGGCGGCTCGCACACCTCGGCCAGCGTCCGTCCCGACAGCCAGGCGGCCAGGTGCGCACCGGCAGCGCTCAGCACGGCATCGGAGGGCTCACCCGCCAGCTCGACGGTCCGCTTCTCCACCGCCCCGTCGGCCAGCACCACCACGGCCAGTGCCACCGAGGCGCTCAGCCCCACCAGTTGGACGGTGCGGATGGGTGCGGTGTCGTGGGCCGGGCCGACCACGACGGCGGCGTAGTCGGTGAGGTTGGCGAGCAGGTTGCTGGTGCGACCGAGGAGGTCCTCCACCTCGCCGTGGACGTGGGCGAAGAAGCGCCGGACCTGCTGACGCTGGACCGGTCCGAGGACGCCGGGTTCGGCGGTCAGGTGGTCGACGTAGAAGCGGTACCCCTTGTCGGTGGGGATCCGCCCGGCACTGGTGTGGGGTTGGACGAGGTAGCCCTCGCGCTCGAGGGCCGCCATCTCGGCCCGCACCGTCGCCGACGACACCGCCACCCCGGGACCCTCCGCCACGTGCGCGGAGCCGACCGGTTGGGCGGTCTCGATGTACTGGGCCACCACCGCGTTGAGGATGGCCGCCTTGCGGGGATCGAGCGGCTCGGATGCTGTCAGGGGTGGGAGGCTCGCGTCGCGGGCGGCAGGCGAGCGGTCCCCGGCCGCGGCACCCGGCGAGCCCGAGCCGTGCGCCCCCTGCCCGGCGCGCCGTGCAGGCGATCCGTCCGGGCGGTCCTGCCAGGAGGCACCCGGCCGCGAGCCATCGCCCTCGCGCCCGGCACGGGAGCGACGAGGCCGGGGGATGTCGGTGGTGCGGGTGGCGGCCATGGCTCGTCTTGGCACTCGATTCTACCGAGTGCCAAGCCCGGACCGTGGCCCGAGCCGCCACCGGTGGTGGCCGGGTCCAGGAACCCGCCGCGGCGCGGGCCAGCTGCACGTGACGGTGCCGGAGGGCTGGTTCACTCCTCGAGGCGCAGTGCCGAGATGAACGCCTCCTGCGGCACCTCCACGCGGCCGATGGCCTTCATCTTCTTCTTGCCCTCTTTCTGCCGCTCGAGGAGCTTGCGCTTGCGGGTGATGTCGCCGCCGTAGCACTTGGCGAGGACGTCCTTGCGCTTGGCCTTCACCGTCTCGCGGGCCACGATGCGCCCGCCCACTGCCGCCTGGATGGGCACGTCGAACAGCTGCCGGGGAATGAGCTCGCGCAGCTTCTCGGTCATGCGCCGGCCGTACGCGTGGGCCTGGGAGCGGTGCACCACCGTGGAGAAGGCGTCGACCGGCACGTGGTTGATCAGCAGGTCCACCTTCACCAGATCGGAGGTCTGGTAGCCCGCCGCCTCGTAGTCGAGGCTGGCGTAGCCCTTGGTACGGCTCTTGAGCTGGTCGAAGAAGTCGACGACAACCTCCGCCAGCGGGATGCGGTACACGAGCTCGAGGCGCTCGGGGGACAGGTACTCCATGCGCACGAGCTCGCCCCGGCGGTTCTGGCACAAATCCATCACGGTGCCCGTGAACGCCGCGGGCACGATGAGCGTGGCCTGGAGCACGGGTTCGTCGACGTGGTCGATGCGGGACGGCTCGGGCATCTCGCTCGGATTGTCGAAGCGCACCGTGGAGCCGTCGGTGAGATGGGCCACGTACGCCACCGAGGGAGCGGTGGCGATGAGCGACAGGTCGAACTCGCGCTCGAGGCGCTCACGGACGATCTCCATGTGGAGCAAGCCCAGGAAGCCGCAGCGGAACCCGAAACCCAGCGCTCCCGACGACTCCGGCTCGAAGGTGAAGCTCGAGTCGTTCAGCCGCAGCTTCTCCAGCGCATCGCGCAATTGCGGGAGCTCGTCGCCGTCGATCGGGTACAGGCCGCAGAACACCATGGGCTTGGGATCGCGATATCCCGCCAGCGGGGCTGCGGCCGGCGCGTCCGCATCGGTCACGGTCTCACCCGTTCGGGCCTGGCCGACGTCCTTGACGCCTGCGATCAGGTAGCCGACCTCGCCCGGTCCCAAGTCGGCGACGGGCGTGGGCGCGGGCGTCCGCACGCCGAGCTCCTCCACGTCGTGGACCGTGCCGACCTGCATGAAGCGCACCCGGGACCCGGCCCGCAGGACGCCGTCGACCACCCGGACCGAGCTCACCACCCCCCGGTACTGGTCGTACGCCGAGTCGAAGATGAGCGCCCGCAGGGGGGCACTGGCGTCGCCCTGGGGCGGGGGCACGCGAGCCACGACGGCATCGAGCAGCTCGGCCACGCCCTCCCCCGTCTTGGCCGAGATGCGAAGGATGCCCGACGCCTCGAGACCCAGGACCTGCTCGATCTCCGCCGCGCACCGCTCCGGGTCGGCCGCGGGCAGATCGATCTTGTTGAGCACCGCCACGATCTCCAGGTCGTGCTCCAGGGCCTGGTAGCAGGTGGCCAGCGTCTGGGCCTGGATCCCCTGGGAGGCGTCGACGAGCAGGACAGCACCCTCGCAGGCTGCCAGCGATCGGCTCACCTCGTAGCCGAAGTCGACGTGACCCGGGGTGTCGATGAGGTGCAGGACGTGGCCAGCCCAAACGACGCGCACGTTCTGCGCCTTGATGGTGATGCCGCGCTCACGCTCGATGTCCATCGAGTCGAGGAACTGCTCGCGCATCAGGCGGGGGTCCACCGCCTTCGTCAGCTCGAGGATGCGATCCGACAGGGTCGACTTGCCGTGGTCGACGTGGCTGATGATCGAGAAATTGCGGATGCGTTCGGCGGGCAGCACAACACCCGGAGCGTACCGGTGGCCGGCGCACCACCCGGCGGTTCCCGGGCAGGGGGAGGACGCGGGCAGGAGCATCCGGCCGGCACACCGGCGATGGCGGGGCCCGCACGTGGCCCGACCGTTCGAAGCCCTGCTAGCCTCGGTCCCCGCTCCGGCGGATGCCGGCCATGAGGCCGCGTCGGCACCAGCAGGCGGGCGTCGCCTGCGCAGCCCGGAGCACCGACACCGGAGCGACGAACAGCAGTGGCCAACATCCGCAGCCAGATCAAGCGAAACCGCCAGAACGAGCGCCGGCGCCTGCGCAACAAGTCGGTCCGCTCGGAGATGCGCACCCGCACCAAGCGCGCCATCGCGGCCGCAGAGTCCGGTGACGAGCGCAGCACCGAGCTGCTGCGGGCAGCGGTCAAGCGGATCGACAAGGCGGCCGCCGCCGGGGTGATCCACAAGAACCAGGCGGCCAACCGCAAGTCCCGGCTCATGCGGCGCGTCGCCAAGGCCGCTGCGGGCGCCGCGAACTGACCGACCGCGGCGCACCGGCCGCGCCGGGGCGTGCCTCCCCGGGCGCCGGCGCCGTGGAGCACGGCGACCATCCTCCGGGATCGCTCGGCCCACAGGTAGGCTGGGTCCGTGCTCGAGGTCACCGGCACCGTGGGCCGGGGAGTCATCGCCGGCTACGGGGTTGCCGCTCTCATCCTGACGGCCCTGTGGTTGTGGGGGCTGATCGACGCCATCGTCAGGCCGGGCTGGGCCTTCCAGCGTGCGAATTCGAGCAAAGCGCTGTGGATCGTCTTGCAGATCATCGACGTCTTGTACATCCCGACGCTCGTCTACCTGCTCGCCGTGCGGGCACGGGTGGCCGCCGCCGAGCGCGCCGGGAACGGTGCCGGTGGCTTCGCCCAGGCCTGGTCGCCCGCCGGCTACGGACAGCCGCCGCTCACCTACCAGCAGCCTGTCCCGCCCCCGGCGCCATTCGGTGCCGAGGGTCAGGCTGCGCCGCCCACTCCTCCCCCGCCGCCCACTCCTCCCCCGCCGCCCACTCCGCCTCCGCCGGCGGATCCCGCTCCTGCATGGCACGCGGACCCGACCGGCCGCCACCAGCTGCGCTACTGGGACGGGGCGCGCTGGACCGAGCACGTCGCCGACGCCGGCCAGCAGTCGGTGGACGCGCTGTTCGGCTGACCGTCCCACGCTCGGCTGACCACCCCCGATCGGGGTGACCGCCCCCTCGCCCGGGTCGGCCGCGTCGCGGGGCGCCGCGGGCCTCTGCCAGCTGAGACGACCTCCTGGTCAGCGCCGCCCGCCGCGTGCGGCAGCCGCCAGGCGGGCCAGGCGGGCGACGAGGATCTCGAGGACCACCTCTGGCGCCAGCGCGCTTCGCCCCCGGAGGTCGAGGTCGGCCTCCGCCAGCAGGATCACCGCCCGGCCCAGGCGGGCCGAGCCCAGTCGGCGGCCCTGCTCCATGGCCTTCTTGACGGGGTAGACGCTGCGTGCACCCAGCAGCGCCGCGGCCTCCTCGGCCGTCGCCACCGGCGCGCCGTCGAGACGCAGCATCGTCTCGTAGTGCCGGTGCAGCACGGTCAGCACGGCCAGCGGGTGCATGCCCGAGGGACCGAGGAGGCGGTGCAGCACCCGAAGGGCCGCAGCCTCGTCGCCCGCGCCCAGGGCGTCGGTGAGCTCCCACGGTGCCAGCCCGCCCTCCTGTCCCAGGAAGGGTTCGAGCTCGGCCTCACCCACCCGGGCGCCCGGACCGTAGGCCGCCGCCAGCGTGTCGAGGAGACCCCGCAGGCGGCCCACGTCGTCGCCCACGTGGGCGTCGAGGCGGGCAACCGCCCGGCCGTCGAGGCGGACCGGCGCGTCGCGCACGCGTCGTGCCAGCCACTCGCTGCGCGCCCGTCCCGTGCCCACGGTGGTGTCGACCACCGCGCCGGCCTGTTCGAGCGCCTTGGCCAGCCCGGCTGGCACACTGCCACCACCGGCTGCCACCACCAGCACCACGCCCGGCACGGGATCGGTCAGGCATGCCGCCAGGCGGGCGGCGTCGGCTGCGACGAGGCGGCCGGCGTCGCGCACCACCACGATCCGCAGCGCGCTCAGCAGCGGCGGGGTGGTCAGGGCGTCGACCACCCCGCCGAGGTCGAGGTCCTGCCCGCCGCCGCCGAACTCTTCGACCACCGACCCCGGATCCAGGTCACCGACCAGGTCGCCCACCAGGTCCCGCACCGCCTGGCCCACCAACGACGGGTCGTCCCCCCGCACCAGGTAGCACGGGTGGCGGCGTCCGGCAGCACCGGCCGGAGCCGTCGCCTTGGATCGTGGCGCCCGAGGCCGGGTTCCTGCGGTCCCGGCGCGCCGACGGCCGCCGTCTGTGTCGCCGTCGGTGGTCACGGCGCCTGCAGGACGGCATCGAGGGCGTCACGAACCTGGCGCGTGCGTGCCACGTCGTGGACCCGCAGCACCCGGCAGCCGAGGGACACGCCCACGGCGGCCGCGGCGATCGAGGCGTCGCCACGCTCCTCCAGGCCCAGGCCGAGGATCTCACCCAGGAACGTCTTGTTCGATGCCGACAGCAGCACCGGGTATCCCAGGGAGGTCAACGCGGCCGACGAGCGCAGCAGCACGAGTGACTGGCGCGGCGTCTTGCCGAGGTCGAGGCCGGCGTCGAGCACGATCCGGTCGCCAGCCACGCCCGCCCGGCGGGCCCGGTCGGCGAGCTCGGCCAGTCTCGTGCGCACCGCGGCCACCACGTCGTCGTAGTGCGGATCGGGGTCCCGGACCCGGGGGGCGAGCCGGATGTGCGTGGCCACCACGGTGGCGCCGGCCTCGGCCGCGGCAGGCAGGTAGTCGGGGTCGGCGAACCCGCTGATGTCGTTGCCCACCACAGCACCGGCCGCATAGGCGGCCCGGGCGACCGAGGCACGCCACGTGTCCACCGAGATGGGGATGTCGAAGCGGGCCGCCAGCGCCTCGATCGCGGGGAGCACGCGCTCGAGCTCCTCGGCCTCGCTCACCTCCGGACCAGGACCGGCCTTGACGCCGCCCACGTCGACGATGTCGGCGCCCTCGGCCACGACCTGCTCGGCCCGGCGGAGGAACGCATCGAACGCCCAGGTGGCCCCGCGGTCGTAGAAGGAGTCGGGGGTCCGGTTCACGATCCCCATCACCAGGGCGCGGGTGGTGACGTCGTAGCTTCGATCGCCCAGCCGGAGGCGCACGGCGTCAGAAAAGCCTGGTTGCCAGCGCCTTGCGGTAGCGGACGGTGCGCGGGTCGTCGGGGCCGAGCGTCTCGAGGACGTCGAGGTACTGCTGACGTGCGGCCTCGTCGTCCTTGACCCGTTCGAGCAGCGAATCGAGCAGCGCGTCCACGTCGTCGGCAGACACCTCGACCTGGCCGGCGGCCAGTCGCGCCTCGGCTGCCACCTGGCGGGCCTCGGCCGTTTCGGGGATGCGACCCAGCAGCTCGAGGGCCTCACCTGGCTCGCCCCGCTGCACGAGCAGCCGCGCCAGGGCGACCACGGCGCCGGGGTGGTCGGGCTCGAGCTCGAGGGCCCGGCGCAGCGACGCCTCGTCCCCCGCCGCCACCAGGGCGTCGGCCTCCGACGGTGCGGGCGCCAGGCGGGCCACGAACTCGGCCACCTGGGCCTCGGGCAGGGCGCCGATGAAACCGTCGACCACCTTGCGCTCGCGCAGGGCGTAGACGGCCGGGATCGACTGGACCTGGAACGTCGCGGCCACCCGGGGGTTCTCGTCCACGTTGACCTTGGCCAGCTCGACGGCCCCGCCGGTGGCACCCACCACCTTCTCGAGAATGGGGCCCAGGACGCGGCACGGCCCACACCACGGCGCCCACAGGTCCACCACCACCGGGACCGTGTCGGAGCGCTCGAGGACGTCGGTTTCGAACGTGGCGTCGGTGACGTCGATCACGTCCGTCGAGGCTACCGGCTCGAACGTCGCCGTTGGGCCGGCGGCCGGCGGTAGCGTGCAAGGCGTGGAGCGGACGGGAACGGTCGAGGGCATCGACGTCGGGCCGGTGACGGCGTGGTTCGAGCGCCACGTGCCCGGCGTCCGCCCTCCGCTGCGCTTCGAGCTCATCGCCGGCGGCCGCTCGAACCTGACCTACCGGGTGACGGACGCCGCCGGCTTGCACTGGGCACTGCGCCGCCCGCCCCTTGGGCATGTGCTGCCCACGGCCCACGACATGGCCCGCGAGCACCGGGTGATCAGCGCCCTGGTCCCCACGCCGGTGCCGGTGCCTCGGACGGTGGGCCTGTGCACCGACGAGCGGGTCAACGGGCAGCCCTTCTACGTGATGGAGTTCGTCGAGGGCCACATCCTGCGCGACGCACCGGCAGCCGAGGCCGCGTTGGACATGGCCGGCCGGCGCCGGGCAGGCGAGTCCATCGCCGACACCTTGGCCGCCCTCCACGCGGTGGACGTCGACGAGGTGGGGCTGGGCGACTTCGCCAAGCGCGACGGCTACATCGAGCGCCAGCTGCGGCGCTGGTACGACCAGTTCACGAAGTCCCGGGTCGGCTCCGACCAGGCCAGCGCGGTGACGGCGGCCCACCGCGAGCTGGCTGCGCGAGTGCCGCCGCAGGTCGGCACTGCCATCGTCCACGGCGACTACCGGCTCGACAACACGGTGCTCGCCGACGACGGCTCGGTGAAGGCGGTGCTCGACTGGGAGATCTGCACACTGGGTGATCCCCTCGCGGACCTCGGCCTGCTCATGGTGTACTGGACCGAGCCCGGCGACGAGGTGACCGCGCTGGTGGGGGTCACCCCCACCGCCCTGCCCGGGTTCCCCACGCGTGCCGAGATGTGCGAGCGCTACGCGGCAGCGTCGGGCCGCGACCTGTCGAACCTGGGGTTCTACGTGGCGTTCGGGTACTGGAAGCTGGCATGCATCCTGCAAGGCGTCTACGCCCGCTACGTCGCCGGGGCGGCCGCCGGGGACCGCACCAGCGTGGACGGTTTCGCCACCAGCGTGCAACGGCTCGCCGAGCTGGCACTGGCCACCCTGGCGGGCCGGTGACCAGCGTCGGCGCCTTGGTACGAGCCTCGACGATGACCCTCAAGGTGATCATCCCGGACATGACGACCCCGGACGGGACGGCACTGGATGTCCCGCTCCCGACCATGACGGCGCTCGACGGGACGGCACCTGCCGTGACGGCGCTCGACGTGACGGCGCGAGACGGTCGCCCATGAGCCTCTACGAACGGCACCCCGGCCCACCACTCGCACGACCGGTACTGGTGGTGGCACTGGAGGGGTGGGTCGATGCCGGGCTGGGTGCGGCAGGCGCCCTGGCGGCGCTGCTCGGTGCGCAGCCCACCACGGTGATCGCCGAATTCGACGGTGAGCGTCTCATCGACCAGCGGGCCCGCCGTCCCCTGGCGCGCATCGTCGACGGGGTGAACGAGGGGCTGACCTGGCCCCGCATCGAGCTGCGAGCGGGTACCGACCGCGAAGGGCGCGACGTGTGCTACCTGGTGGGCCCCGAGCCCGACTTCGGCTGGCGGTCGTTCACGGACGCCGTGGTCGGCCTGGCGCGCGAGCTCGACGTCCGGCTCGCCGTTGGGATGGGTGCGTTCCCGGCGCCCGCACCCCACACCCGCCCCGTACGCCTGGCGGCCACGGCACCGGCGCAGTCGGCCGAGCTGGTGGCGCGGGTGGGGGTGGTGCCCGGGGCCATCGAAGTGCCCTCGGGGATCTGGGGGGCCTTGGAGGTGGCCTTTGGCGAGGCCGGCCTCCCCGCGGTCGGGCTGTGGGCCCGGGTGCCGCACTACGTGGCGGCGATGGCCTATCCCGCCGCCAGCGCGGCGCTGGTCGACGGCCTGTGCGCTGTTGCCGGTCTGGCCTTCGACTCGGCTGCCCTCCACGGTGCGGCCGACGCCACCTTCCGCCAGGTCGACGAGCTCATCTCGCGCAGCGAGGAGCACGCCGCCATGGTCCGCAAGCTCGAGCGCACGGTGGACGTGGCCGAGGGCAACCCGCTCGACGTGGGCGGGGAGCTGCCCACCGGCGACGAGCTGGCAGCGGAGTTGGAACGCTTCCTGCGGGAACGGCCCGACCGCTCGCCCGGCGAGGGCTGACCGCCTGCGCAGCCTCCTCGGCGACGGCTGACCACCCGCGCGGCGAAGGCTGATCCTCGCTCGGCGAGGGTTGGTGCCCGTCCGAGGGTCGACGCCCGCCGGACCCCGACCCGTCCTACCCGCCGGCGCCGGACGAGCTGGCGCCGGACGAGCTGGCGCCGACCGAGCTGGCGCGGGCCGCGGGCGGCTGGAGCCAGGCCGTGCCCGCCACACGGTGCAGGGGCACAGGCTCCTGCCGCGCCCCGGTCCCGGATGGGGCCGGGTGCACCCGTAGCGCGAGCAGGAGCCCCACCACCAGCAGCAGGGCGAACATGATGACGACGACCACGAGCACCTGCCAGCGCAGGTTCTGGCGGGAACGTCGGGAGGTGGCCGCAGCGCCGAGCCGGGCGAGGTCGACCGGATCCAGCCCACCGCTCCACCCGGACGTTCCTCCCCACCCGGCCGTTGCGCCCCACCCGGCCGAGCCCATGCCTGGCGCGGCGCCGGCCGGGCCGGCCGGCCGCCCGGCGCCGGCGGACGGTCCGGCGGCCGACGCCATGCCCCTCAGCGGCATCTCCTGGACGATGCGCTTGAGCTCGTCGACGCTCTGCGCCTGTTCGAGCAGCTCGACGAGGTGGGTGTAGTGGACCGGCTCGAGCAGCTCGCGTTCGAAGGCATTCAGCACGAGCTGCAGGTAGCGCTGGCGTTCCTCGGCGGTGGGCGGCACGCCCGCCGGCTCCTCGGGCACCGCGGCATTGTCGGCCAGGCTCGCCCTGCGCGCAAGCACTGGTTTAGCCTGCGCCCATGCGTATCGACGGTGGCCTGGCATTCGATCCCTCCGACGCCGCCTCGGCGGCCACGCGGGCCGAGGAGGACGGCTTCGACGGCATCTGGTGCGCCGAGACCGGCCACGATCCGTTCCTGCCCCTGTTGCTCGCCGCCGAGCACACCGAGCGCATCGAACTCGGGACGGGCATCGCCGTGGCATTCGCCCGCAACCCGATGTCCATGGCCATGGTGGCCAACGACCTGCAGGCGTACTCCAAGGGCCGGTTCATGCTGGGCCTGGGCTCCCAGATCAAGCCGCACATCGAGAAGCGCTTCTCCATGCCGTGGTCGAAGCCGGCGGCACGGATGCGCGAGTTCATCCTGGCCATGCGGGCGATCTGGGCTGCCTGGCAGGACGGCACGACGTTGGCGTTCCGGGGCGAGTTCTACACCCACACGCTCATGACGCCGTTCTTCAACCCGGGACCCAACCCCTACGGGAACCCGAAGGTCTTCCTGGCAGCCGTGGGCCCGCTCATGACCGAAGTGGCGGGCGAGGTCGCCGATGGCCTGCTCGTCCACGGGTTCACCACCGAGCGCTACCTGCGCGAGGTGACCCTGCCGGCGTTCGAGCGGGGCCTAGCGAAATCAGGCCGCACCCGGAGCGACGTCGAGGTGTCGTACCCGGGCATGGTAGTGACCGGCGACACCGAGGCCGAGGTCGAGGCCGCCACGCAGGCGGTCAAGGCGCAGATCGCCTTCTACGGTTCCACCCCCGCCTACCAGCCGGTGCTCGAATTGCACGGCTGGGGCGACCTGCACGCCGAGCTCAACCGGTTGTCGAAGCGGGGAGCGTGGGCCGAGATGGCCACGCTCGTCGACGACGACGTGCTGCACGCCTTCGCCGTCGTCGCCCCGCCCGACGAGGTACCCGCCAAGGTGCTCGAGCGCGTGGGCGACGTGGTGGACCGCTTCAGCTTCTACGCCCCCTACCGGATCGAGCGCGATCGCTGGCGGGCGCTGCTGGCCGGCTTCCGCCAGGCGCCAGCCGGCAGCAGGTGAGCCCGATCAGGGCACGATGTTGACCAGCCGCGGCGGACGGGCGATCACCCGCCGGGGCGCAGCGCCGCCGAGGACGTCGGCCACCTTGGGCGAGGACAGCGCCAGGGCCACGGCGTCGGCCTCGGTGATCTCCGGCGTCACCTCGACGCGGTCGCGCACCTTGCCGCCGACCTGCACCACCATGGTCACCCGCTCGGCGCGGGCCAGCTCAGGGTCGGCCACCGGCCAGGGCTGGCCGTGCACGCGGGCGCCGGCGCCGTGCCGCCGCTCCCATGCCTCGGCCGCCAGGTGCGGCACCATCGGCGCCAGGAGCAGCACCAAGGCGTCGGCGGCCACGTCCCAGCTGGGCCGGTGCCCGCCGTCGGGCACCTGGCGCAGGTAGCGCTGCATGGTGTTGGCGAACTCCATGCAGGCGGCCACGGCGGTGTTGAAGGACCAGCGCTCGATGTCGTCGCTCACCTTGGCGATCAGCCGGTGCGCCGCTCGCACCAGCTCGGTGTCGGCGGCCGATGCCGCGCCCTGGCGCCACGTGCCCGCCTCGGGTGCCTCCACGACCAGGCGCCACACCCGGTCGAGGAAGCGGCCGCAGCCCTCGATGACCTCGTCGGTCTGATCGGTCCAGTCGACGTCGTCCGCCGGGGGACCGACGAACAGGTGGAACAGCCGCAACGCGTCGGCACCCACGGTCTCGAGGTACTTCGACGGAGCCACCAGGTTGCCCTTGGACTTGGACATCTTGGTGCCCTCCATGCGGATCATCCCCTGGGTGAACAGCCGGTCGAACGGCTCGCGTGGCAGGCCCTCGGCCAGCCCGACGTCGATCAGCGCCTTGGTGAAGAACCGGGCGTAGAGCAAGTGCAAGATGGCGTGCTCGATCCCACCGATGTACTGGTCGACGGGCATCCAGTGGGCGGCGACCTCGGGGTCGAACGGACGGGTCGTGTTCCACGGGTCGCAGAAGCGCAGGAAGTACCACGACGAGTCCACGAAGGTGTCCATGGTGTCCGTCTCGCGTTCGGCCGGGCCCCCGCACTTTGGGCAGGTGGTCCGCCGGAACCCCTCGTGGCGGGCCAAGGGCGACTCGCCGGTGGGGAGGAACTCCACGTCGTCCGGTGCGAGCACCGGCAGCTGGTCCTCCGGGACGCCCACGATGCCGTCGACCGGGCAGTAGACGACCGGGATGGGGCACCCCCAGTAGCGCTGGCGGGACACCAGCCAGTCGCGCAGCCGGTAGTTGACGGTCCGGGCGCCGATGCCGCGCTCTTCGAGCCAGGCGATGGCCCTCTCCTTGGCCGTGGCCACGTCGAGGCCGTCGAGGAACCCGGAGTTCGTCTTGATGCCGTCGCCGGTCCAGGCCCCGCCCTCGAACCCCTCGGGCGGCCGGGTGGTGCGGACGACGGGCAGGCCGTGCACCTGGGCAAAGTCCCAGTCGCGCTCGTCCTCGGCCGGCACGGCCATGATGGCGCCCGTGCCGTAGCCCATCAGGACGTAGTCAGCCACGTACACGGGGATGGCCGTCCCCGTGAAGGGGTTGACGACGTGGCTGCCGGTGAACGCCCCTCGCTTGGACAGTGCCTGGGCGTCCGCCTCGGCGGCGGTGCGCTCGATCTCGCTGGCCACTGCGGCCCGGGCGCGCAGGTCCTCGACGGCCGCCCGGTGCTCGGCGGTGGTGAGCTCGTCCACCAGCGGGTGCTCAGGGGCCACCACGGCGTAGGTCATGCCGAAGCTGGTGTCGGGCCGGGTGGTGAACACCCGCAAGGTTCGCCCCTTCGCCGGCCCGTCGGCCACGACCAGATCGAACTCCGCGCCCTCGGAGCGGCCGATCCAGTTGCGCTGCATGGTCTTCACCCGCTCGGGCCACTCGAGCGCGTCGAGGGACCGGAGCAGCTCCTCGGCATAGGCGGTGATGCGCAGGAACCACTGCTCGAGGTTGCGCTTCTCCACCACGTCGCCCGAGCGCTCGCACGTCCCGTCGGCGAGGACCTGCTCGTTGGCCAAGACCGTCCGGCAGCCGGGGCACCAGTTGACCGGTGCCTCGGCCCGATACGCCAGGCCCGCCTGCAGCAGGCGCAGGAAGATGACCTGGTTGAAGCGGATGTAGGCGGGGTCGTGGCTGCGCAGCTCGCGCCGCCAGTCGTAGACGGCGCCCAGGGCCTGCACGCTGGCCTTGAGCTCGGCGATCCGGGCCTCGGTGAAGGTCCGGGGATGCTCGCCGGTGCGGATGGCCGCGTTCTCCGCCGGCAGACCGAAGGAGTCGAAGCCAAAGGGCGACAGCACGGCGAAGCCCTGCATCGTCTTGTGGCGCACGAGCAGGTCCCCGAAGGTGTAGTTGCGCACGTGCCCTTGGTGGGCCGGGCCGCTCGGGTAGGGGTACATGCACAGCACGTACCACGGTGGCCGCGGGTCGTCGGCGTCGACCTGGTAGGTACCCTCCTCGGCCCACCGCCGCTGCCACTTGCGCTCCACTGCTTCGACGTCGTATGCCCGGGCCATCGTGCGGATTCTACGGAACCGGTACCAGCGGCGGTCCCCGGAGAGGCCCGCCGGCCGCCCCGAGCCAGGTGGCCGGACAGGTGGCGGCTGGTATCGTGGGGGCCCACCCACGGGGGCGTAGCTCAGTTGGTAGAGCGCTTGACTGGCAGTCAAGAGGTTCGTGGGTTCGAGTCCCATCGCCTCCACTCGGCCCCGACGCCCAGGTCAATGGCGCAGCGATCTGCGCGGCGAGCTCCCGCTGCACCGCGTGGTGCACATGGTGGGCGATGTCGATCGGTCGGCGAGGGTGGCAACGCTGGCAGCCGTGGCTTCCCGTGGGATCCGTTGCCGATCGGCCACGGCAACCGGCAGCACGAGGGGTTCGATGCAGGGCCTGGAGCCGATCCACCGGCCTGGTGCCCGGATGCCGTCGTCACGGCCATGGACAGCGCCCGCCGCGACCAGGCCGGCGGCCGGTCAGGGCTCGGCCAGCTCGGCACCCTGGGCTGACGCCGCGATGCCCGTCTCCCATCGGGCTTCGACCCTCGCGAGTCGCCAGACCGCCGCGGCGACGATCCAGGTCACCACGAACAAGGCGACGATGACGAAGCCGGCCTTATTGATGTCGAATCCGGCCATCGCATGCCAGAAGGCGCCACCGAGATGGAGCTCCGAGCTCAGCAGCCCCAGGATCTCGATGGTCCCGATCACGAAGGCTGCCGTCACCGACAGCGCCGTGATGACGATGTTGTAGTACACCTTGCGGACCGGCCGTGAGAACGCCCATCCGTAGGCGAAGTTCATGAAGCAGCCGTCGAGGGTGTCGAAGAGGCTCATGCCAGCGGCGAACAGGATGGGGAGGGACAAGACGGCCCAGAACGGCAGTCCGCCGGCCACCGCCGTGCCGGACAGGACGAGGAGGGCCACCTCGGTGGCCGTGTCGAAGCCGAGGCCGAACAAGACGCCGACCGGGTACATCTTCCACGACGCGTCGATCCGGCGGGCCAGAGGCCCGAAGAAGCGGTTCATGAACCCCCGCTGCTGCAGCTGGCGCTCGAGCTCCTCCTCGTCGAAACGTCCTCGGCGCATTGCGCTGAAGGTCTTGAGGATCGAGAACAACACGACGACGTTGAGCGCGGCGATGACGTAGAGGAAGGCGCCCGACACGGTGGTCCCGACGATGCCGGTGACGGTGTGCAGGCGCGAGCTGCTGTCGGCCACCTGGCCGTTGAGGGCCCGGATGCCGAAATTGAGCAGCACCGACAGGACGAAGACGATCGTGGAGTGCCCGAGGGAGAAGAAGAACCCCACGCTCAACGGACGCTTGCCCTCGGCCATCAGCTTGCGGGTGGTGTTGTCGATGGCCGAGATGTGATCGGCGTCGAACGCGTGGCGCATCCCGAGCGTGAGCGCCAGCATGCCCGTCCCGATGCCGAACACGGTCGTCCTCGACAGCTGGTAGTGGTGCGGGGCGGCGGCGAACAGCAGGACGAACCCCACGACGAACAGCCCGGCCACCGCAGCGGCCAGCACGGCGAGCCGGGTCCATTCGCCCGGCGTGAGGGCATGGCGCACGGCTCGGGCGCGCTCGGCGATGGCCATGGTCATCGGGTCGGGTCCTCCACGTCGCGGTGCACGGTCCCAACTCTGGCCTAGATGCAAACAGCTCGCAACAAGATGTAAGCGGCGGCGGTGCATGCCCCTGTCGTCCTCGAACCATGCCGCCGCTCGCCGCTGGCCCGGGAAACAAACTGCTCTGTGTCAGAGGTATTCTTTTCCCGGTGACGGCTGCGCCCACGGTCCCGCTCCCTGAGCAGGCAACTGCCCTGGTGGACCCGACGACCCGTCCTGACCAGCCGGCCCAGCGGTCCCGGGCGGCCCGTCCTGACCAGCCGGCCCAGCGGTCCCGGGCGGCCCGTCCTGACCAGCCGGCGCAACCGGGCCAGCCGGCGCAGTCGGACCAGGCGACGCAGCCCGCCCAGGCAGCACGGCCAGATCGGGTGGTCCTGGCCCAGGCCCTGCTCGACGCCGTCTCCGCCATCCGGCGCAGCGGGCGCCGCGCGGCGCGGCCGGTGGAGCTTGCCCCGCTGACCAGCGCCCAGCTCGAGCTCGTCCGTTTCGTCCGGCGCCATCCGGGCGTGTCGGTGGCGCAGGCCGCGACTGCGCTGCGCCTGGCCGCCAACACGGTGAGCACCCTGGTCGGCCAGCTCACCGAGGCGGGCCTGCTGCTTCGCCAGGCCGATCCCACCGACCGGCGCATCGCCCGGCTCGACCTGGCGCCGGACATCCGCCACAAGGTGGATGCCTGGCGTGACCGGCGGGCCACAGCGGTCGCCGACGCCTTGCGCCGGCTGCCGGAGGACGACGTGCGACGGATCGCCGCGGCAACGCCTGCCCTCGAGCGCCTCGCCGCCGCGCTCGACGCCGACCCCGGCGGGTGGCGGTGAGCCGGTCGGCGACACCGACGCCGGCCGGGCCGGGGTACGCCCCGAGGGTGCCGGCGGTCGCCTGCAGCGGGCTACGCCATCGCTTCGGCGAGCACGTGGCGCTCGACGGCGTCGATCTGGAGGTGGCCCAGCACGAGGTGTTCGGGCTGCTCGGTCCCAACGGCGCGGGCAAGACGACCACCATCCGCGTCCTCAACACGCTCCTGCCCCTGCAGGAGGGTCGGGTCGAGGTCTTCGGGCACGACGTCCGCCGCGACGCCATGACGGTCCGGCGCCTGCTGGGCTACGTGCCCCAGCAGCTATCGATCGAACCCGCGCTCACGGGGCGGGAGAACGTCATGTGGTTCGCGCGGCTCTTCGACGTCCCGCGGCGACAACGGGCCGCCCGCGTGGCCGAAGCACTCGAGACCATGGGTCTCGCCGACGCCGCCGACCGGCTGGCGGGCACGTACTCGGGCGGGATGGTGCGACGCCTCGAGTTGGCGCAAGCGCTCGTGAACCGACCGGCGCTGCTCGTCCTCGACGAGCCGACGGTGGGGCTCGACCCTGTCGCCCGCGACGGCGTGTGGCAGCGCGTCGAGGAGCTGCGCCGCGAACGGGGGACGACCGTCGTGCTCACCACCCACTACATGGAAGAAGCCGAGGCGCTGTGCGACCGGGTCGCCCTCGTGCACCTCGGTACCGTCCGAGCCGTGGGCAGGCCGGCCGAGCTCGAGGCTGCCCTCGGCCCCGGCGCCAGCCTCGAGGACGTCTTCCGCCACTACACCGGCGCGCAACTCGACGACCGCATCGACGATGGAGGGATCCGTGCCGTACGCCGCACCCGTCTCACCGCCCGGCGTCTGGGCTGAACCGCGCGCCCTCGCCCCCGAGCACCCCTGGCGCCGCCTGGCCAGCAGGGTCGTGACGTTCTGGGTCGTCGAGCTGCAGAAGCTGCGCCACGATCGCACCGAGCTGCTCACGCGTGCCGTGCAACCGGTGCTGTGGCTGGTGATCTTCGGCGAGACGTTCAACCGGATCCACGCCATCCGGACCGGCCACGTCCGGTACCTGGACTTCCTGGCGCCGGGCATCATCGCACAATCGGGCCTGTTCGTGGCCATCTTCTACGGCATCCAGATCATCTGGGAGCGGGACGCGGGTGTGCTCACCAAGCTCCTCGTGACGCCCACGCCACGAGCCGCGCTCATCATCGGCAAGTCCTTCGCCGCGGGCATTCGAGCCCTGGCGCAGGTCGTGGTCGTCCTCGTGCTCAGCGCCGTCCTCGGCGTCGCCCTGCACGCCGATCCCCTCGACATCGCAGGCGCCTTCGTGGTGGTGATGCTCGGGTCGGCGTTCTTCGCCTGCCTCTCCATGACCGTGGCCGGCATCGTGCTCAAGCGCGACCGGCTCATGGGCATCGGCCAGATGATCACGATGCCCCTGTTCTTCGCGTCGAACGCCCTCTACCCGATCGGGCTCATGCCCGGCTGGCTGCAGGCGTTGAGCAAGGTCAACCCGCTCAGCTACGAGGTCGACGCCCTGCGGCGGCTGCTGCTCGGCTCGCCGGGGCACCTGGTGGTCGATCTGGGCGTGCTCGTGCTCGCCGTGGTCCTGGGCGTGACGGCAGCCTCGGGCCTGGTGGCCCGCCTTGCCCGCTGAACCGGCCGTCGTGCGTCGCAGGACTCAGGAGGCCGACGCGGCACCTGCGGGGATCACCACGGCCCGACCCTCGAGCCGGCCCGCCTCCATGGCCCGGTAGGCGTCGAGGGCCTGGTCGAGGCTGAAGGTGGTCACCCTGGCCCGCACGAGCCCCCGCGCCCCGAGATCGAGGACTTCGACCAGCTCCGGGCGCGTGCCCCAGTACGTGGTCTGCAGCGACACCTCGTAGGGCACGGAGAAGAACGAGAACGGCAGCGTGCCCCCCGCGATGCCCACGACGGTGACATCGCCCACGGTGCGGGCCGCTGCCGCGCCGAGGGCCATGGTGGCCGCGTTGCCCACGAAGTCGAGCACGACATCCGCGCCGCGCCCGCCGGTCGCCTGCCGGATGGCCTGGGCCGTGTCGTCGTCCGGTGCCATCGTCAGTTCCGCACCGCCGGCCTCCGCCAGTGCTCGGGCCTCGGGGCGGGTGTCGACGGCGATGACGCGTGCCGCGGTGGTGGCCTCGAGGATCTGGACGGCGAGGTGCCCGAGCCCGCCCACACCGATCACCACGGCGGTCGAGCCGGGGGGCAGCTTGTGCCACGAACGGCGGACGGCATGGTACGGGGTGAGCCCGGCATCGGTGAGCGGGGCAGCCGCCACCGGGTCGAGGCCGTCGGGGAGCGGGACGAGGTGGCGAGCGTCGGGGACCAGCATGAACCGGGCCATGCCGCCGTCGGCCCCGAGCCCACCGCCGCCCATGGGCACGGGGGCGGACGCCGGGTCGTCGCAGTAATTCTCCGCCCCGACCAGGCACCGCGCGCACCGCCCGCAGCCCCAGGGCCCATACACGGCGACCGGCTGGCCCACCTCGAGCCCGCTGACGCCGCTACCCAGGGCGTGGACCCACCCGGCGTTCTCGTGTCCCAGCGTGAACGGCGGGCCCCAGGGCAGGGCGCCGGCCTCGAACTCCCGCATGAGGTGCAGGTCCGAGTGGCAGGCTCCGGCCGCGCCCACCTCGATCACCACCTGGCCGGGGCCCGGCGTCGGCTCCTCCACCTCCACCAGCACCGGGTCGGACTTCCACGCCAGGAGCCGCAGCGCGCGCATCGGGTCCTCCTCGCCTCGGGATCAGTGCTGGCCCAGTGCTCCGGGGGTCTCCCCGCCGCGTCGGTGGGCGCCACTGCCCATTCTCCCCCCGATCGCGCCCGCCGTCACCGGCGCTGGCCCGCTCAGGGCGTGAACGGCACGCGGGCCGCGCCGAAGGCCATGGCAGCCACGGCCGCCATCACCAGGGCCGAGGTCCCCAGCACCACCGGGAACCACGAGCGCGGCAGACGGGCACCCACCAGCGCCAGCAGGGGGAACGCCCGGAGGGCGACCCGTGGCGACCAGCCGATGACCGGGGATGCCGCCGCCAGGGCGAGCGCGCCGAGCACGTAGGTGGCAGTCGGCCATTCCGGTCGCAGCCGGAGGAACGCGACCAGCAGCCCCCCCACCACCAGGAAGCTGGCCGCTTTGATGGTGATGTTCGGGTTGGCCAGTCCGAAGTCCCACAGCCACCCGAATTGTCCCGGGATGCTCGTGAACGGAGCGCCGGCCTGCCAGCCGCGGCGCTGGGCCACGAACCATGCGAGCGGCGTACCGGTCCAGGCCCACAAGAAGGCGAAGAACCCCACGACGCCGCTGGGCGCCAGGAGCGGTGCCCACAGCGAGCGCCGGTCCCCTCGCCGCAGCGCCACGGCGGCGGCCACGGCGCACGCCGGGACCATGGCGACGCCGAGGGGGTCGGTGCCCGAGGCCACGCCGGCCAGCACGCCGGCCAGCACCCACCGACGGCGGCGCAGGGCCAGCAGCGACCCGGCCACCGCGCTCAGCAGCACACCCTCGCTGTAGATCATGCTCAGCACGAAGGCCCCGGGCGAGAACAGCACCAGGGCGACGCCGCGGTCGGCGGCCGACGGCCCGTCGGTGTCCGCCACCAGCCACCACACCAGCGCGGCTGCCACCAGGCCGGCCCCGAACGTGGTGAGCAGCCCGGCGCGCTGGTACCCGACGCCGAGCACGAGGTGGACGGCGGCGATGAGCAGTGGCAGGACCGGGAAGAAGCCGAGTGCGCTCTGGGCGGCGTCCCCGTGGCCCTGGGGCAGGTGGTGGGGGTACCCGGCGGCGGCGGCCGTGTACCAGCGCCCGTCCCAGGCCAGCAGGGCGTGCGCGAAGGGCAGGCCGCCGTCGGCCGATGTGGCCGCGGCCACCAACAGGACACCTGCCCGCGACGCCAGGTAGATCGCGCCCGGCCGCGCGACGCGCGCCGCCGCGGCGGCCAGGGCGGCCCGCGGGTGCACGAGCACCCCGACCGAGCCGAACCCATCGGCGCGCCGGCGTGGGTCCATGGCCACCGCGTCGGAAGCCGCCGCGGCCACCGCCGCCACGGCATGCTCGGGAGAGCGCTCGGGAGACCGCTCGGGGCGACCCCACGAGCGGCGCGCGCTCATCGTTCGGTCGCACCAGCGGTCGAGCCGGCCACGGGGACGCCGGCACCACTGGCCCCCGCCCGTGCCGGCCGGCCCACCGGCACGCCTGGGCTGGCCCCGTCCCTACCGGCGCCGGCGCCCGCCGGCCGCCAGTGGGCCCACTGGCGGCGCTCCTGCCACGCCGAGGCGCCGAGGGCGGTGGCGATGGCCGCGTTGCGGGTGACGAGGTTGAGATGGAACACGTTGCCCCAGTACCACGGCCACGCCGGGCCGCCTTCGAGGTGCAGGGTCATCATGGCATTGACGAAGTCGACCAGCCCGGCGAACGCCGTCACCGCCAGCACCCACGACGGCCAGTCGGCGAGCAGGCCGAAGGTGAACACCCACAGCATGTACTGGGGCGAGTACGCCTTGTTCACCAGCATCAGCACGGCGAACGCGGCGGCTGCCGCGAACTCGACCCGGGCTGTGCCCTGGACCACCTTCCACCCGAGGAACCCCACGGCACCGAGGACGATCGCGGCGCTCAGGGCGTCGACCGCGCCCACCGGCCACCCCGACACGATGCGCAGCTGGAACAGGATCCCCTGCCGGTCGGTGCGCCGGGCGTTGAACGCGAAGAAATGCAGCCAGGACCCGAAATTGAGCAGGGCGAAGGGTGCGTTGACGACGACGGAGGTCACCAGCGCACCAACCGCCAGGCGCTCGAGGGGTCCGCTGCCCGACGAGGCCCGCTCCCGCCACAGCTCGGCCGCGCAGAACGCCAGCAGCACCACGGGGAAGAACTTGGCGAACACGCCGAGGGCGAGCAGCACGCCCGCCGTGGCGTGGCGGCGGGTCCGATAGGCGTCCCAGCCGGCGAGCATGAGCACGATGGCGAGCAGGTCCCAGTTGTAGATGGCGTAGGGCAGCAGCAGCGGGCACAGGGCGAAGAGCCACGCCCGGCGGGGCGACGAGCGGTACAGCAGCCACACGCACCCCACGGCGCAGGCCCCGAGCCCCAGCGCGCTGAGCGCCACGTAGCCCTGCACACCGGGGGCCCAGGCCGCGCCCCACATGAACAGCCCCGTAAGCACCGGGTACTCGATGGCCACGTGGACGTAGGGCAGTGCGTGGTCGAACAGCGAGCGCTCGCGGTACAGGCTCACGACGTCGGTGTGCGTCAGGTGGGCGAAGGACCAGCGCGCGTAGGTCCGGAGGTGACCGGCGGCGACCGACGCCGGCGGGCGGTCGCGCAGGTAGGCCCACAGCGTCCACCCCGCCGCCACCAGCGCCGGCGCGACCCAGCCCCGGTCGTGGCCGTCCTGGCCGGCTGCCGCCGGCGGGCGGGCAGGGAGCGCTCCTGTGGGGCCGGGGCCCGCCGGATCGGTGCCCGGTCGCGTCCGGGCTGTGGGTACCTGGGCCTGCCGGTTCATCGCATGCGCCTCCAGCCGGGGCTCGCCCGGCGGACGCCGAGCACGATACCGGGCAGGGAACCTGGCGGCCCGGCGCGTGGAGTGGCCGGCCTCTAACCTGGCCGTCGGACGGCCGCAGCCGCCCGGAGCGAGGGGAGGGATCGCCATGGCTGTCACCGAGGCACCCAGGATCGTTCGCCACGTCGGCGAAGCCGACGTCCCGTGGGTGGACACCGGCATGGGCATCGACCTGCAGGTGCTGCGCGTGGACGTGGCGGCAGGCGTGTGGGTGGTGCGCAACCGCTTCCAGCCCGGCGTGCAGCTGCCCGTCCACAAGCACACCGGTGCCGTCGAGGGGTTCACCCTCAGCGGGCGCTGGCACTACCTCGAGTACGACTTCTGGTCGACGGCCGGCTCCTACATCCACGAGCCGGCCGGATCGGTCCACACCCTCCACGTCCCCGCCGACACCACCGGTCCCACCGACGTCCTCTTCGTCATCGAGGGCGCCCTGCTCTACCTCGACGGCGACGGCGCGGTGGAGAGCGTGGTGGACGCGGCGTCGATGCTCGAGGCGTACGTGGCCCTGTGCGAGGGCGCCGGCCTCGGCCGGCCGCGGGTGCTGGGCGCCTGACGCCGCCCGTGGGGCCGGGTGCCGTGCACCGACCGGCGGACGGGCGCGCCCGGCCCGGACGCGATCTCGCCGCCCGGCTCACCGACCCGGCACTGTGGGCCTCCGATCCCCACCCGTTGCTCGCCCGCCTGCGCGCCGAGGCGCCGGTGGCATGGAACGACGAGTGCGGGTTCTGGGCCGTCGCGTGCCACCGCGACGTCGTCGGCGTCGAGGCGGACGCAGCGACCTTCTGCGCCGGCAGGGGCATCCTCGTGAGCGAGATCGGCACGACCTACGAGACGCCGCCCACCATCATGCACACCGACCCGCCGGCGCACACCCGCTACCGGCGCCTGGTGCAACCCGGTTTCAAGCCCTCGGTGGTGCGGGCGCTGGCGCCGGGCATCCGCGCCCGGGCCGCCGCGCTGGCCGACGCCCTGGACGGCGGCGGGGTGGTCGACGTCCTGCCGGCGCTGGCCGTTCCCCTGCCCGTGCAGGTGATCGGCCAGCTGCTGGGGCTGCCCGAGGACCACTGGGAGCGCGTCTTCGCGTGGTCGGAAGCCGCCATCCCCGGCGCGGCCGACGTCCCCGAGCCAGAGCGCCAGCGGCTGCTGGCCGAGATGACCGAGGAGCTGCTGGCCCTCGCACGCGCCCGGCGGGCCCAGCCCCACGACGGCCGCGACGACGTGGTGGGGGCCTTGGCGCACGCCAGCATCGACGGTGACGCCCTGAGCGACGCCGAGCTCGCCATGTTCCTCGTGCAGCTGCTGGTCGCCGGCAACGAGACCACGCGCAACCTCATCGCCGGCGGCCTGGTTGCCTTCGCCGAGCACCCCGCGCAGTGGCAGCGCCTGCGGGAGGCACCCGACCTGATCGACCACGCGGTCGAGGAGCTGCTGCGATGGACCTCGCCGGTGGTGTCGTTCCTGCGCACCGCCACCCGCGACGCGCTCGTCGGTGGTCAGTTCGTCGCCGAAGGCGAGCCCGTGCTCATGCTCTTCGCCTCGGCCAACCGCGACGAGGACGTCTTCGGCCCCACCGCATCGGAATTCGACATCGCGCGCGACCCCAATCCGCACGTGGCCTTCGGGTTCGGCAACCACTTCTGCCTGGGAGCGGCGCTCGCCCGGCTCGAGGCCAGGATCGTGCTGGGCGAGCTGCTCGCACGCTTCGCTGCCGTGGAGCCGGGGGGCGTCGTGGAACGAAGCCCGTCGTCGGTGATCGCCGGGTACCGCCGGGCCGAGCTGCGGCTGGTGCCGGCCTGAACCGCGCCGGGTCCCCGGCTCAGCGACCGGGCCGGTGCACGAGCGACCGCAGCGTCCGCACGATGATGCGGGCATCGAGTGCCAGGCCCTGGTGCCGGAGGTAGTAGAACTCGTACTGGAGCTTCTCGATGGCGTCGGCCACGCTGGCGCCGTAGTCGAATTTCACCTGGGCCCAGCCGGTGAGACCCGGGTGCACGAGGTGGCGGACGTCGTAGAAGGGGATCTTCTGGCGCAGCTCGGCCACGTAGTGGGGCTGCTCGGGCCGGGGACCGACCACCGACAGGTCGCCCGCCAGGATGTTGAGGGCTTGGGGCAGCTCGTCGAGATGGGTGCGCCGCAACCACCGGCCCACCGCCCGAAGCCGCGGGTCGTCCCGCTGGGTCCATTCGGTGTCGCCCACGCCCGGTGCCATGGTCCGGAACTTCACGATGGTGAGCTGCCGCCCGTCCTTGCCCACCCGTGCCTGGCGGTAGAACAGCGGCCCTCGGTTGCCCGCCAGGTCCACCAGCGCCACCAGCGGCACGGCGAGGGCCAGGGGGACCAGCGCCGCCCCGGCGACGGCGAGGTCGAAGAAGCGCTTGAGCCGGGCATATCGCCGGGCGTGCACTTCCTGGATGTCGAACATGAGCGACATCCGCTCGAGCTCCCCCACCGGCAGCTTGCCGAGCCACTCGTCGTAGAACAGCGACAGCGTCCGGACCCGCAGCCCTCGCCCGTGCAGCGCGGCCGCCTGGGCCACCACGGTGTCGTCGGCCTGGGCCCGCCGGTCGAGGACCACGACGCTGGCGCGCCCGGCTGCAGCCGCCGCCACCAGCGGCTCGCCGCCATCTGGTCGGCGGGCGGCCTCCTGCGGCGACAAGGTGGCGACCAGCCGGGCCGGACGCTCCGGTGCCCGTCCGAGCTCCGCCGCCAGCGCGTCGGCCTCCTCGGGGTTGGCCACCAGCACCACCAGATCGCTGCCTTCCTGCCAGCGGCGCACCCGCTCGGACACCACGGTCGAGACGACGAAGGTGGGCAGCAGCACCGCGATGGAGCCGAAGAGCACGAAGCGCGGCAGCAGCGGCACGGCGAGGACCAGTTGGGCCACCGACACCACGGCCACGCCCGCCACCAGGGCAGCCACCGACGCACCGAACGCGCCGGTCAGGGTGCGGGGGACGTCGGGGACGCCTGCGGCGTAGGCGCCCAGCGCCAGCAGCACGGCCAGGGCCACGGTCCAGGGGAACGTCGTGCCGCGGAAGTAGGGGTAGTGGCCGATCAGGGTGGCATGGACGAGCGCCAGCCCGAGCACGGTGACGAGGGCGGCGAGGGGCACGAGCGACCGCACCAGGCGCTGCATGGGCACCCAGTCAACCCGTGCCGGGACAGCCGATGCCCGGCAGCGGTGCGAGCACACCGGTCGCGGCGCAGCTGCCCGTGAGGTACCGGCGCAACGCCGGCTGGGACGGGTCGGCCTGCACGGCCCGCTCGAACCACGCCTGCTCGGCCGCCTTCTGGCCCTCGGCACCGGCCACGATGCCCAGCTCCACCATGGCGGGTGCGAAGTACGGTGCACGTGCCAGGGCCTCCGCCGCGGCGGCCCGCGCCGCTGCGTACCGATGGAAACGGATGTCGGTGCTCGCCAGCACCGCCCACCGGTCGGGATCCCCGGGATCGCGGTGGGCCGCCGTGGTGTACCAGGCCGCGGCCAGCAACCCCTGGTGCTCGTCGCCGGGGAGCCCGAGGTAGTAGTGGACTTGACCGAGCAGCTGCGCCGGCTCCGCCCACGGTGCGAGGAGGGTGTTGGCGAGCGCACCCACCGACAGGGCCGTCGCGTCGTCAGCCACCTCGTAGGCGGCCGTCGCCCGGTCCAAGGCGTTGTCGCCCACGAGGTAGAGCCCGGCGACGACCAGGCCGCACGCCGCGGCCCCCCACGTCGTCCAAGCCAGGAGCCTGCCCCGGCGCCCCGGCTCGCCGCGTGCGACCGCGCTCCTCCCGCCACCGGCGCCGGCGGCGCCGAGAGCCAGCATCGCCAGGGGCAGCACCACCACGTTGAGCGGCTCGGCCAGGGCGACTGCCCCGACCACTCCGGCGAACAGCACCAGGCGTCGACGCTCTGGCTGTCCCGGACGACGAGCACCGCGCAGCGCGCCACGCCCGGCCGCCACCAGCCACGCCACCAGCAACGCAGCGCCGAGCACGCCGGTGGTCACGGCGTACTCGACGAACAGGTTGTGGGCGTCGATGAAGCTCCATCCCGGGTGGCGTTGCACGAACGACAGCGGGAACAGGGCCGAGGTCGCCGCCTGGTACTGGTCAGGCCCGGTACCCACCAGCGGGTGGTGGACGACGGCGAGCAGTCCGGCCCGCCACGCCTGGAGCCGGTCGCCGAAGGTCTCCTGAGCGGTAGCGTGCAGGACCTGGCTGCTCAGACGGTGACCCCGAACCTGGGCCAGGACCACACCGGCAGCAACGCCAGCCAGGCACAGGACGCCGTAGGCGGCAGCACGCCACCGCGCCGGCGTGCTGCGGTGGTGCCGGCCGGCGCGCACGACGTCGATCGCCACCACCGCCACCGCCATCACGAGCGCCAGGCGCTCGCTGGCCACGCCCAGGGCCACGGTCACGAGCACCACCGCCAACCACCACCGGCGGGGTGCGGCCAGGAACCGATCGCCGAGGAGGGCCAGGCTCGCCGCCAGCAGGGTGGCCAGGAACACCGGGTTCCCGAGCAGCCCGGTCACCTCGCTGCGGCTGGCCACGACGTCGAGGAACCCGCCGCCCACGGCACTCTGCGCCAGGGCCACCACCGCGTTGGCCAGCGCGCCGGCCACCAGCGCCTGCTCCAGCAGGAGGCGCCCAGCCCGCCCCAGCGTCGTGCCCAAGGCCCAGGCAGAGGCCAGGGCGACCATGAACACCCATCCGGTGCCCTGGATGAACGAGCCCACCAGCGCGAGGGCGGGCGAGGCGGCCAGGGCGCTCGACACCGCGCCCACCGCCACGAAGCCCAGGGCGGCGCGCGCCGCCCACGTCCCGGTCCCGTCGATGCCGGCGCCCGCCGCGCGCGCCAGCAGGACGGGGATGCCGGCGGCGGCCACGACGACCATGACGGCCAGGTGCGGGGGAAGGGATCCGGTCGTGAGGCCGAAGAGGACGGCAGTGGCGAGCAACCCGGCAGCCACGGCCACGGCTCGCTCGGCGGGCGTCGCCAGCGACCACGCCGGTGCCGAGCCCACGGCCCCGCCAACATCCGCCGGGGTCGGTGGAGAGCCGTGCACGACGGCCTCCGTGACGGTGCCTGGCGTGGAACCCGCACCGTCGATGCCAGCTGCGGCCGGCGCTCCTGTGGTGTCGTCCACCGCACCATTGAAGCCGGGCACAAGGCCCACCATGGCGATTCCCGTCCCCGCGCACCGCCCCGCTACGGTGTGGCCATGCGCGCCCCCGTCCGCTTCGCCCCCGCCCCCGAACCGTGCCCGGTGGTGCTGCCCGCCACCTTGACGCCCGGTGCGGCCCGGCAGGCGATCGCCGATGCCGGTGCCGCCCTGCTCGACGAGCGGCGACCGCTGTCTGCCGAGGAGCTCGGCCGGCTGGCGGTCGTACCGGACACGGCGGTGGCGTCGCTGGCGGCGCTGGCCCACGAGGTGCGCCTGGCGTGGTGCGGGCCCACGGTCGAGGTGGAGGGGATCCTGTCGGCGAAGACCGGTGGCTGCCCCGAGGACTGCCACTTCTGCTCGCAGTCGTCGCGCTTCGACTCGCCGGTGAAGGCGACGCCGTTCCTCGACACCGACGAGGTGCTGCGCGCCGCGCGCGAGACCGCCGCACTGGGCGCGTCGGAATTCTGCATCGTGCTGGCCGTGCGCGGACCGGACGAGCGCACCGTGGAGCGCATCGTGGCCCTCGTGCCCGAGATCCGCGGCGCGACGGGGCTCAACGTGGCCGTGTCCGCCGGCATCCTCACCGACGACCAGGCCCGGCGCCTGGCAGAGGGCGGGGTGCACCGCTACAACCACAACCTCGAGACGGCGCGCTCGTTCTTCCCCGCCGTGGTGACCACCCACACCTGGGAGGAGCGGGCCGACACGTGCCGCCTGGTCCGGCACCACGGGATGGAGCTGTGCTGCGGGGCGCTGCTGGGCATGGGCGAGACCGACGCCCAGCGCGTCGAGCTCCTCGTGCAGCTGCGCGACCTCGACCCCACTGAGGTGCCGGTCAACTTCCTCAATCCCCGACCCGGCACGCCGCTGGGCGACCGACCGCTGGTGGGCGCGTGGGAGGCCATCCGCTGGATCGCCCTGTTCCGGCTGGCCCTGCCGGGGGTCATCCTCCGCTACGCCGGGGGGCGCGAGGTGACCTTGCGCGACCTGCAGGCGATGGGCATGACGGCAGGGATCAACGCCCTCATCGTGGGCAATTACCTCACGACACTGGGACGCGCGCCGGAAGAGGACCTCGCCATGCTGGCGGACCTGCGCATGCCCGTGGGCGCCTTGCGCGCCGCCTGGTGAGCAGCCCGCCGCCGGCGCCCACCCACTGCACCGGCTGCGGGCGGCCGGCTTCCCAGTGCGCCGGCTGCGACCGTCCCCTCGATCCGCCCAGGTTCTGTCCCCGCTGCGGCCGGCGCCTGGCCGTGGTGGTCACCCCGGCGGGATACCGGGCGCGCTGCCGCCAGCACGGGGTCGTCGCCGAGCGCTGATCTCCTCGGCCAGCTGGCGAAGCGACGCCGGCGTCGACGGCACGGTCCACGGCCACGCCCGCGTCCGCAACCACTGCAGGTTGGCGCCGTGGAGGGGTTCGGACTCGCAGAACCGGTTCAGCACGACCACGAGAGCCGGGACCGTGCTGGCGCCGTCGAGCGCGTCGAGGCACAGGCGCACCGCGTTGATGGTCCCGAGGCCGGCGTCGGCCACCAGCACTACGACATCGGGCCGGATCGCGCCCAGCAGGTCGACCGTGTCGCCGTCGGCCGCCAATGGCGAGCGCAGGCCACCGGCCGACTCGACCAGTCCCACGTCACCGTCGCTGGGCCAGGCCAGCCCACGGGCCAGCTCGGCCACCGAGAACGGGGGCCGGCCCAGGACCTCGGCTGCCATGGGCGGGGCCATGGCGAGCTCGTAGGAGCGCTCGGGTGGGCACACGGCGACCGGGGACTCGCCCGCTGCTGCCGCCAGCACCTCCGCGTCGGTGAGTCCCTCCCCCGCAGCGAAGGACTGTGCTGGCTTGCGGGCACAGACGGCCAGTCCCGCCGCCCGCCAGTGCTCGAGGAGACGGGCCGACACCCAGGTCTTGCCCACCTCCGTGCCCGTGCCGGCGACCAGCACGACGATGCCCGGTCGGGCGCCGCTCACCGCTGCACCATCCCGACGGGTCGATCAGCGCCCAGCGCGCCGCCCTCGTCGAGCACAGCCACCTGCGCCAGCGCCCCGGCGAGGCGCTCGACGTCCTCCGGGCGGTGTGCGGCCGACAGCGTCACCCGCAACCGGGCCGTGCCGGCGGGGACGGTGGGGGGACGGATAGCGGGGACCCACAGCCCGGCCTCGGCCAATGCGGCCGACGCGGCAAGCGCCCGCTGCTCGCTGCCCAGGATCACCGGCACGATGGGGCTGGGGTGCGCGGGGGCGAGGCGCGCCACGTAGCCCGCCAGCCGTGCCCGCAGCACGTCACCCTCGGCCGAGCGCACCACGCCCAGCGCCGCCAGGGCGGCAGCGGCGTCCGCGGGAGAAAGAGCCGTCGTGAAGATGTACGGGCGGGCCCGGTTCTCGAGCAGCTCCACGAAACGCGCCGGGCCGGCCACGAACCCTCCCAACGCGCCCAGGGCCTTCGAGAGCGTGCCCACTCGCAGCACCTCCACCCCCTCGAGCACCGGTGCGGGGTCCGGCCCGAGCACCGCATGCGCCTCGTCGAGGACGAGCAGGGCACCGTGGCGCCGGCAGCACTCGGCCAACGACGCCACCGGGGCACGGTCGCCGTCCATGGAGAACACCAGGTCGCTCACCACCAGGGCGCGGCCAGGCGTGGTGGCGAGCAGGTGCTCGAGGTGGTCGACGTCACCGTGGCGGTACACGGCGACCTCGGCGCGCGCCAGGCGCGCGCCGTCGACGATGGAGGCATGGTTGAGCTCGTCGGAGCAGATGCGCACCTCGGGCTCGCCGAAGCAGGTGAGCACCCCCAGGTTGGCGGCGAACCCGGTCGGGAACACCACGGCCCGCTCGGCCCCCTTCCACTCGGCCAGGGCGTCCTCGAGGTCGTGGTGCACCGGCCGCGACCCGGTGATGAGTCGTGACGCCCCGGCACCCGTGCCCCAGCGCGAGACCGCTGCCATGGCAGCGGCCACCACGGCCGGGTGCGTCGTCAGGCCCAGGTAGTCGTTGGAGGCGAAGGCGACCACCTCGCGCCCCTCCTCCGCCAGCACCCCGCCCGGTCCGGCCGCGTCGAAGGGGCGGGGGCGGCGCCACAGGCCGGCCGCCTCGATCTCGCGGCAGCGCTGCTCCACCAGGTCGGCCCACGGCCCGCGGCCCACGTGCACGGCCACGGAGTCTTGACGAACCGGGACGTCCGTTCCAACCGGGACGTCCGTTCCAACCGGGACGTCCGTTCCGACTGCGGTCGAGCGACCGTGCATGCCCGACGACACCCGACCGCAACGCCGAGACGGACCGTGGCAGGGTCGGAGCCCGGACGCGGGCGTGGGAGAATCCCGGCCATGGATCGCATCGGGGTGGTGGACACCATGTTCGCCCGCTACGACATGGGCGCCGAGGCCGTCGACGAGCTCGAGCACTGCCCGGGCTTCGGGGAGCGCTTCGAGGTGCTCCGGCGCACCGTGCCGGGTTTCAAGGACCTCGGCGTGGCGTGCAAGAAGCTCATCGAGGAGGAGGGGTGCCGGATCGTGGTCGCCTTGGGCATGCCGGGCAAGGCGCCCATCGACCAGGTGTGCGCGCACGAGGCCTCGCAGGGGATCATGCTCGCCCAACTGCTCACCAACACCCACGTGCTCGAGGTGTTCGTCCACGAGAATGAGGAAGAGGATCCGGCGCGGCTGGCGGCCGTGTGCGTCGACCGGGCACGCAAGCACGCCCGCAACGCCTACTGGATGCTCTACGAGCCCGAGCAGCTGACGCGCCGGGCCGGCCAGGGCATCCGCCAGGGTTACGCCGATGCCGGGCCGCTCGTCCCCGGCGGCGCCCGCACTGCCTGAACCCGATCCCGAGGCCGCGGACGGTCACCCCAGGCCCAGACCGGTGTCGAGCGCCCGCTCCGCCCGATGCCCGCTGACGTGGTCGCGCCCGGGCCAGGGTGCGACGGCCGTCCGTTCGAGGGCCACGCCGGCCTGCCGCGCCAGCTCGGCAAGCCGCTCGACCGGGTACCGGCGCTCGCCCACCCCAGGCACGTGACGGCCGGCGCCGTGGCCGGGGTCGAGGAGCGCCACGAGCCGGTCGACACTGGCCTCCAGCCACGGTGCCGGTGCGCCCTGGGCAGCCGCCCACGACCAGGCACGCACGGCATCCCGCCGGGCCACCGGGCGACCGGCTGCCACCAGCGACAGGGCCACCGACGCGGCCTGCTGCTCCCAGCCGGCTCGCTCGCGGCTGGCGTGCGGCCAGCCGGCACTCGCCCAACCGGCCTGCGCCCCTCCCGAAGGCACCTGACCAGCCAGCTCCCGCCTCGGTCGGCGGTCCAGTACCGCCGCCAGGCGCGCGGGCGTGAGCCCGACCGCCTGCGCACGATGCCGCCAACTGGCGTCCAGCTGGCGTGGCCCCAGCCACGGGTCGCGCGCCGGTCGCGTGGCGTGGGCTGCCAGCTCGGCGGCGCGCCGGCCCCCACCACGGTCGGTCAGGTACGCCGCCACCGCCAAGGCACGTTGCGAGAACGCGAGGCGGACACCGGGCCCGATGCCGGCGAGATCAGCCCGGCCACGGCGCGCCGGCTCCCAGGCCACACCGAGGCTGGCCGACAGCTCATGGCGCAGGTGGGCGTGGTAGAGGGCATCGGCTGCCGCCCGGTGGGCGTAGAGGCCCCGGCCGTCGAGGGCGCTCCAGCGACCGTCGGCATCGGCGGCGAGGTTGGCGGTCACCACGTGGGTGTGCAGGTGGGGATCGAGGGCGCGGCTGACGTGGTGCTCGAACGAGGCCGCCACCAGCCCGGCACAGGGCACCGGCACCCGGCGCGCCGCACCCACCCGGCGCCGCACCGCCGCCGCCTGGCGCTCGAGGTAGCCGACGGCCGCGGCCACCGCCTGGCGGTGGGCGTCGGCCACCGACGCCGCCGCCTCGGGCTCCCCCAGCGCGCCGAGCAGCGACACGGACTTCGGCGCACAGAAGGTGAGGTCGAACCCCGCCACCGCCACCCGCTCGCGGGCCCCACCCAGCACCGTGCCCGCCGCAGGGTGCCGCCCTGCCAGGACGGCGGCCAGCTCCGCTGCCCCGACCTCGCCCCGCAGCCCCAGCGCGGTCGAGCCCGAGCCGACCCACCAGCCGGCCGGCTCCGCGCCCGTGCCCGTGCCGGCCGCCACCTGCAGGTAGTAGTCGTGACCCCCGGGTCGTACCTTCGCCAGCCGAAGCACCGCGCTCCCCGGCCCCGGTGCGGGCAGGAGCGCCGGCACCCGTGTGGGACCACGGGCCACGGTGATCCGGGCACGTCGCAGTGCTGCTCGCCGGCATCCTGGCCCGGATGCCGGCAGCGGGCTGGCTGGCCCCTCAGCCCCGCCTTCGATCTCGCCGTGGCCGCGTGCGCCGGGGCGGCGGGGACGTGCGGTAGCGGGCCAGCACGGCCCGGGCGGCGCGAGCCCCGGCGTCGGCCAGCTCGGGCGGCGCGAGCACCTGGGCATGGGGCCCCAGGCGCAGCAGCAGGCGCCCGAACCACACCTCGCTCGCGACGGCCAGGGTGACCTCCATCCGCCCGTCGGCCAGGACGGTCGCACCGAGGTTGGGGACGGTGTCGGCCAGCCACGCTCCGGCCTCGTCGACGACCACCCGGGCCACCGGATCGTCGGGCCCGGGAGCGAAGGGGGAGCCGGGGGGACCGGTCCCCGCCGCTGGGGCCGGCTCGGCCGTCGCGATCGAACGGGCCCCCTCGGCCGCGCCGGCCGCCTCCAGCACACCGGCGTGCCCGGCGGGCCGGCCCGTCGGGCGGCAGCCCATCACGCGGTCCACCCGGAACGAGCGCAGGCCGCCGGCTCGGTGGCACCATCCCGCCAGGTACCAGTGGCCTGCCGTGTTGGTGAGCCGCAGCGGGTCGACCACCCGGGTGGTGGTCTCGTCGCGTGACGCCGAGTAGTACTCGAGCTCCACCTGGCGCCCGCCGTCGACGGCCGCCCGCAGCTCCCGGAGGTGCTCGGGCTCGTCGAGCTCCACGTGCAGCGCCTGGTGCGCGCCCAGGGCCGCCTCGAGCTTGGCCAGGGCACGAGCGAGCGCACCGTCAGGATCCGCCCCCGGTACGGCCGCCACGGCCCGGGCGGCGGCGGCCAGGGCGAACCCCTCCGCCGGGGACAGCTGGCGGGGCCGGGCCAGCTCGGGACCGAGATGGGCCACGACCTCGTCCTCCCCGACCACGATCTCGAGGAGCTGGTCCGGCGTGTAGGGCGGCAGCCCGCAGCACGCGGCCAGCTCGAGATCGGCCACGAGCTCGTCGGCCGGCATGCCGAACTGCTCGCTCAGCTCCGCCAGCGAGGCCCGTCCCCGGCGCGCCAGGTAGGCGAGCACGGCCAACAGGCGGCGCAGGCGGCGCCCGGCATCTGGCCTCACGGCGCCGACGCTGCCACCTGCTCCAGCCACCGCACCACCTCCTGGCGGACATCGGGGGGGCCGAGGACCTCGGCGTGGGGCCCGAATTCGAACACCCAGGCACGCAGCGCCTCCACCGTGGCGACCTCCAGGCGCAGCACCACCGAGCCGTCGGGCCGCCGCTCGGCCAGCGCACCATCGCCCACCTGGTTGCGGGCCACGTCGGCCACCACCGCGTCCACCAGCACCTCGGCGACCACCGCCTCGGTGTCCGCTGCGGCCGCGGGCCAGGGACCGCCGGCCCGGACCGACCCGGAGGTGACCGGCTCGCCACCACGTCCCTCGGCCGATCCCGGTGCCTCGCGCTCGACGGGTCCGTCCATGCGGTCCACGCGAAAGATGCGCAGCGCCCGGCGGTCGAGGTCGGTCCCCACCAGGTACCACCAGCCATGGCGGAACCGCAGCTGGGCCGGCGCGACCGCGCGCCGGGCGCCGCGGTAGGTGAAGCGCACCACGGCCCGGGCCCGCAGCGCGTCGAACAGCAGCGGCAGGGCCGGCAGCGAGGGCAGCGCGGCCAGGGGCCGGGGCGCGTGAGGGCCCCCCACGCCCAGGCGCCACAACGCGTCCTGACCGCTAGGATCCTCGAAGTGGACCGCGGCGACCGCCAGGTTCAACGCGGCCTGCTCGTCGGGAGCGAGGTCGAGGTCCGGCAGGTAGAATTCCTCGGGCCGGATCCGGTACCCGACCTGCTCGGGGCCGTCGATGGGCTCGGCCACGACGGCGATCCCCTCCTGGCGCAGCGTCCGCTTGTCCCGCTCGAAGGCCTGCCGGCGTGCCTCGCCGGGCGGGGGGTACCCGGGCACCTCCTCGGCGATCTCGCGCAGGGACTTGGGCCGCGGCCCGCGCAGCAGCACGAGCACCAGGTCGGTCAGGCGCTCCAGCCGGTCGACCCGTTCCATCGGCGCCAGCGTAGGCGGAGGCGTCGCACGTGACGGCGGGCGGCACATCGGGCGGGCCCTGGGCCTGGCACGGGCATCTCGCCGCCTGGATCGCCGTAGTGGCCCTTGCCGCCGCCTGGGCGACAGCCGTGGCGGCGGCGCGCCGGCGCGGGGTGCCGGTGAGGGTGACCCGGCACCAGCGCCAGGCGGCCGCCGGTGCGCTGGTCGCTCTGGTCGTCGCCACCACGTGGCCACTGGCGGACCTGGCCGCCCACTGGTCGCTCACCGCCCTGGTCGTGCAGCGGCTCCTGCTCACCCTGGCCGCCGCCCCGCTGCTCCTGCTGGCCACGCCAGCCCCCGTGCTGGCGTGGCTGACCCGTCCCTGGCCGCTCGACGCCTGCCTGGAGCGCCTGACGCATCCCGTCGTGGCGGTGGCCGTGGTCACGGCGGTGGCGGTGGGCACCCTGAGCGGGCCCGCGGTCCACGCCCAGGCGGTGTCCACGGGCACCCGCGCCGCCATCGACGCCGCCCTGCTCGGTGCCGGGATGGTGCTATGGGCGCCGGTGGTCCGCCACGTCCCGGGCGCGACGCGGGCCCGGCCGGTGGGCACGGCCGCCTACCTGTTCGTCCAGTCGGTCGTGCCCACCTTCCCGGCGGTGGTCTACGTCTTCGCCCGCCACCCGCTGTACCCGGCGTTCGCCCAGGCGCACCTGGCCATCGGGCTGTCGCCGCTCGGCGACCAGCAGCTGGCCGGCATCGTGGCCAAGGTCGGGACCCTGCCCGTGCTGTGGTCGGCGGCCTGGGTGGCCCTCGCGCGCGCCGAGCGGGCCGACGCCACCGGCGACGACGGCGAGCTGCTGCTGTGGGCCGACGTCGAGCGGCGCCTCCAGCGCGCCGAACGGCGCAGCCGCCGGCGCGTGCGGCTGCGACCGGACCGGTCGCTGCGTCCCCGCGAGCCGAGGCGGACCTTCTTCCCCACCGTCGAACCACCGGCCGCGACCCCCGCCGACGATGCGACGGCTCCCGGCGAGGGGGGAGGTGGTGGTGGGGCGCCGGCGAGGGACCCGGGTGCCGGCCCGCTCCAGGGGCAGTCCACGCCGCCGGGGGGGCGCCGGCCGCCGGGTCGGACGGGGAACGGCCAGGCAGGGGACGAGCCCGGTCCCTGAGCCCGCCACGCCCCCGCACCCTGGTGGGAGCGGCGGGAGCAGCCGCGGGTGCGCGGCGTCGGGCCGGAGCTCAGCCCGCCCCGGGGCTGGCGGCCGCCGGCGTCACCAGGATCTTCACGTGCTCGTCGGGACGGGCGAGCGCCTCGAACGCGCCGGGCACGCCGTCGAGGTCGACCGTGCCGGTCACCATGGCGCTGACGTCGACCGCGCCCGTGACGATGGCCGCGAGCGCGCGCCGGAAGTCGTCGGGCCCGTAGGCCATGGCGAAGCGGACGGTGAGCTCCTTGGCCACCGCGAAGAACGGCTGGATCGTGTCGGGCTCCATGCACACGCCGACCACGGTGACCGTGGTCCCACGCGGCACGTCGCGCAGCAGCGCGTCGATCACCCCGGGCACCCCCACGGCCTCGAAGGCCACGAGCGGGTGCCGGCCGTCGACCCGGCGCCACGCCTCCAGCAGCGGTTCGCGGCGCGGGTCGACCACCTCGGTCGCACCCAGCCTGGAGGCCATGGCGCGCCGAGCCGGCGAGGGGTCGGCCGCGACCACCGGCGCCACGCCCGCCATCGACAGCGCGGCGATCACCGCCAGGCCCACGGGGCCACACCCGGCGACGGCCGCAGCCTGCCCGGCCCCGATGCCCGACACCGCAACGGCGTGGATGCCCACCGCCAGCGGCTCGGTGAGCGACGCCGCCCGGGCGTCGACCCCGGCAGGTACCGGGAGCAGGAGCGGCGCGGACAGCACCATGCGCTCGGCGAACCCGCCGGGGTACTCGTTGTTGTAGGCGAGCTGCTGCACACCGCGGGCCGACACGACCACCGGCATCGACACCACCAGCGTGCCCGGTGGCGGGCCGGTGGTGCCCGGGCCGTGCTCGAGGACCTCGGCGCAGAACTCGTGCCCCATCACGATGTCCCGCCCGAGGTCGATGGGCGGGGGCGCCAGCGCGCCGATATCGCCCAGCGAGGGCCGCAGCTGCTCGGTCAGGTCGACCATGGCGCGGGCGTGGCGCAGGAAGTGCACGTCGGACCCGCAGATCCCGCAGGCCACCGAGCGCACGAGCACCTGCCCGGCCGCAGGGCGCGGCTCGGGCACCTCGTCCACCACCAGACGCTCTCCCCGCAGGACACAGGCCCGCATCGCGCCTTCCTACCACGCTCGGCACGGCCGGCCCACGCCGACCGGGTGGGCACCGCCCTCCGCGCCCCAGGGCGTCCGCGCACCGATGTCCCGGTGCACACACCCCCGCTGCGCGCACGCGCGTCCAGCCGGCCCGGCGCCCGCCACCCGCGCAGCACGACGCCGTTGCCCGGCGCACGTCGCGCCCTACCATGGCGGCCGTGGGGACCCCGACCGGCCTGCACCTGCGAGCTCGGGTCCCCGGCACCCTGGAAGCCGGCGTGGCGGAGCTGGAGGGCCGGCCGGTGGTGCTCGTGCGCTCCTGCTCGGGCCGCCATCGCGGGGCGCTGGGTTCCGGCGACGGCACCACGCTGGCCGACGCGGCGCGCCTCGCACTGCAGGTCCGGTTGCCACTCGTGGTCGTGCTGTCGTCGTCGGGCTCCGATGTGCGCGAGGGCATCCCCGCCCTGCACGGGTGGGGCCGTGCGGCAGCCGCGGTGGCCGCGTGCTCCGGTGTGGTCCCCGTGCTGGCAGCGGTGACCGGCCCGGCCATCTCCGGTCCGGCCCTTCTGCTCGGCATGGCCGACGTGACCGTCATGACGCCCGAGGCCTTCGCCTTCGTGTCGGGACCCGAGATGGTCGAGGGCTTCACCGGCATCCGCACGGGGCTGCGCCAGCTGGGCGGGGCGGCCGTGCACGCCACGAGCACGGGCCTGTGCGCCCTGAGCGCCGCCGATGCCCCCGGTGCCATCGAGCTGCTCGGCGCCGTGCTCGGCTACCTCCCCGACTCGGCCGAGGACGAGCCGCCGGCCGTCGCCAGCGCCGATCCGCCGCTGCGCCCGGTGCCCGAGCTGGCCGACGTGGTGCCCTCGTCGCCCACCGCCTCCTACGACGTGCGCCAGGTGGCCCGAGGGATCTGCGACGACGGCGAGCTGCTGGAGCTGCGGGCGGGTTGGGCTCCCCAGCTCGTCACCGCGCTGGGGAGCGTCGGGGGCATGCCCGTGGGCATCGTGGCCAACCAGCCGCGCGCGCTGGCGGGCACCCTCGACATCGGGGCCTCGCAGAAAGGGGCGCGCTTCGTGCGGTTCTGCGACGCCTTCAACCTGCCCATCGTGACCCTGGTGGACACGCCCGGGTTCCTGCCGGGCAAGGACCTCGAGTGGCGGGGCATGATCCGCCACGGGGCCGAGCTGGCCTTCGCCTATGCCGAGGCCAGCGTGCCTCGGGTGTGCCTCGTGCTGCGCAAGGCCTACGGCGGGGCCTACATCGTCATGGACTCCAAGGGCATCGGCAACGACCTGTGCCTGGCATGGCCCACGGCCGAGATCGCCGTCATGGGCGCGCCCGGAGCGGTGCAGATCCTCTACCGCGACGCCGACGCCGTCGAGCGCCAGCACCGCCAGCGCGACTACGAGGAGCGGCTGCTCACCCCGTGGGTCGCGGCCGAGCGGGGATTCGTGGACGAGGTGGTCGAACCCGCGGACACCCGCGCCGCGCTGTGGCGGGCGCTCGCCATGCTGCGCAGCCGTCGTGAGCGGCTGCCGGGTCGCAAGCACGACGCCGGGCCGTTGTAGCCGGTACCCGGCGCTGCCGGGTGGCACGAGGGGCGGCGGCACCGGCGTCCGGACGCGACCGGACCCGGCCGTTGGCCGGGTCCGGTCGACGGTGCGAGTCCCCGCTGACCGGCTCGCCCGCCCCAGCGGGCGAGCTCGGTCAGCGGGCTGCCGTTAGAAGCTGGTCGCGCTCGACCAGGACGAGCCGCCGGGGTTCGTGATCGACGCGTTCCCGCCGGAGTAGTTCGTGATGTCGGTCGCGCCGCAGCTGGCGGCCGTGTGCTTGTAGTAGAACGTGCCTGCCTTGAGAGGGTTCGAGATGTTGGCAAGCGGCTTGTTACTGGCGAACAGCCCCACGCTGCTCGATGGCGTGGCCTGGACGCTCACCACGTACCAGCACTCGCCGGACTTGCTGGCGTCGGCCAGCACCAGCACCTGGCCGTCGTTGGTCTGGGCCGCGTCATTGACGGCGAAGCTCACGCAGTTGGCCGTGCTCGACGCGCACGTGCTTTGGGTCCACGCGAACTCCGGCGCCGAGGACCCCAGTATGGCGGTCGAGAGGCCGGTGAAGCTCTGGTTGTTCGACTGGTACACGGCACTGGACTCGGTGAGGGCGTTGGTCAGGTTCGACTGTGCCGCCCGGTCGTTGGCCGAGGTGGTCACCCCGAGGAAGGTCGGGATGGCGATGGCGAGCAGGATGGCGATGATGAGCAGCACCACCATCAGCTCGATGAGGGTGAAGCCGGCCTCTGCGGCCTCCTCGCCCTCGATGTCGGTCGCCCGCGACGTGCGCAGACGCTCCACAATGGACGTGAGCATGAGCCCCTCCTTGACGCGCAATGGCTATCGGAGCTGTGTATCGGCCGCTGCGCCCGGGAACTTGAGCACGGCGCACACCAGGCGACGGGGTGGCCTGGCACACCGGCCCCGCGCCGCGCGCAGGCCCGGGCACCGCACGACGACGGGCGCCAGCCGGCGGTCGGTGGTCAGCCGGTGGTGGTCGACGTGCTCGAGCACACGTCGACCTGGCCCGGGCTGTAGTAGACGTCACCCGACAGCTGCAGCGTGTACCCGCCGTTGCCGGCCGGCACCGGCGCACCGCCCACTGCCACCGGGCCGCCCCCGATGGTGGCGGTGGTGACGGTGAACAGCCGGGGCATCGACTGGGGGTTGGTGAGGCCCTTCAGGAAGTTCATGATCTGCCCGTAGTTGCCCGAGAGCCCCACCGACACCTGGATGGGCACGATGCCGCTGGTGGGCGTGGAGTTCCCGGTGGGCGTGACCACCGACACCGAGTTGGTCACCACGTCGCCGCTGGCCACCGCCAGGTTGGTGATGGCCTGGTACACCTGGCTGGTGTCGGGCGTGCCGGGGATCTCCGCCAGGTCCTTCTGGAGCTCCTGGCAGTTCTTGGGCAGCTGCTTCTTCTCGTTCTTGAGGGTGGCGATCTCCGCCTGGAGCTGCTGGACCTGGGCGGCCGCCTGGCTCTTCTGGGCGTCGGCGGCGGAGAGCTTGCTGCCCTCGGGGGAGATCCACGCCACCCACACGATGAGCAGCACCACCAGGGCGCCGGCTCCCACCACGATGGGGAGGCTGAACCGCTTGAGCTGCTCCATCAGTAGCCTCCACTCCCCCCCGCCACCGCCGCCAGGCTCGCGGCGGTGGTGAGCGGCACGGTCGACGAGAACGTGAGCTGGACGTTGCCGCCGCCCACCGGATTGTTGGTGGCCGGGCCGTTGATGCCCGGCACGCCGAACATGGCCGGGTTCCCCGCCGGGATCCCGTCGATCCACTGGCTCACCTTGCTCACCGGTGACGAGGTGGGGAACACGCCGGTCAGCTGCACGCCCACCGTCCCCAAGGTGCCGGGCTGGGCGCCGGTCCCCGACCCGCTCGATCCCGAGCCGGAGCCGCTCGACGCGGCGCCGGGATCGCTTGCAGCCCGGCCCGTCCCGGTGAAGTTCGTCACCTGCAGCCCGCTCGGTGCGAGTGCCTGGAGCTGCTGGATCACCGCGTACCAGTCGATCGCGCCGCTCGACACCTGCTTCACCTGGTTGTGGGCGGCCTGGACCTCGCGGGTGGCCTTGACCACGGCGTCGTAGGTGGGGATCTGGCCGTTGAGGGCGGCGACCTGCTGCTTCAGGCTGGCCACGTCGCTCTGCGCCGCGTGCACCTGGTAGAAGCGCAGGACGCTGACGCCCGCCAGCAGCACCACGAACACCGCCGCTGCCGAGATGGTCCACCGCCGGATCCGGTGCTGGAACGCCCGCTCGGCCACCTCGGGTGGCACGAGGTTGAACTTCTTCACCCCGTCGTGGGGCTCGGGCAGGGCCAGGCCGATGGGTGCGGCCAGCACGGGGTCGATGGCGGCCGCCTGGGCCGGCGTCAGGTCGAGGCCCGACAGGTCCAGGCGCGCCAGCGGGGACACGGCCTGCACCGGGATCCGCACCTGCCCCTGGAGCTGCTCGGCCAGGCCGCGCAGGCGGGAGCCGCCCCCGGTGAGCAGCACCCGGGAGATCGGGGCCCGCCCCGGCAGCGAGGCGAAGTACTGGACGGAGTTGCGGATCTCCCCCACGAGCTCGGCGATGCTCGCCTGCACCGCACGCTCGGCCGCCTGCACCTGCGGGATGGGCTCGCCCAGCCGGCGCTTGACGGCTTCGGCGTCGGCCAGGGGCAGGTCGAGCGCACCTGCGATGGCGGCCGTGGCGGCGTTGCCGCCGGTGCCGATGGTGCGCACGAACTGCGGGCGCCCACGCTGGTGCACGACCACCACCGTCAGGCCGGCGCCGACCGACACGATGGCCTCGGGCATGTCGGTGTGGGCGGCGGGATCGGTCAGGGCCCGCACCAGGGCCGAGGACACGAGGTCGATGCCCTCGACCTGGAGGCCGGCCCGCTCGATGACGTCCACCACCCCGTCGACCAGGTCGCGGTGGGCGGCTGCCACCAGCACCCGGCGCATGGTGGTGCCGTCCGGTGCGCTGTAGTCGGCCAGCACCTGGGCGGAGAGGATCGTCTTGTCCGGCGGGAAGGGGATGACCTCCTCGGACTGGAAGCGCACCGCGCTGTCGACCTCGTCGTCGGGCACGTACGGCAGGTCGAGCTCACGGGTGATGGCCCGCAGACCGGCCAGGCCCACCACCACGCTCTTCGAGGTGAACTGGCCGTTGTGCCACAGGCGGGCGATGGCGTCGGCCACGGCCGAGCGGTCCTGGACCTCGCCGTCGACGATGGCGCCCGGCGGCAGCCCCACCTGCCCGAAGGCGACCAGCTTGGGGCGGCCGGACCCGATGTCGAGCTCCGCACCGCGCACCGCGCTGGCGCCGATGTCCAGTCCGACTACTTGTGGCATCGTCGTGCGTCCCTCACCAGCCGGTCTCCCTCCGCCGGCTCGCCCCGGCGGTCCCCCCTGAGCCGCCCCTGGTGGGGCGCCACAAGCCTCGTCACTGTACTGCGCCGGCCAGGAAGGGGGGCCGATCCTCGCCGATCGTCGAGAGGATCGGCACGTGTTGGGCGCGCCTTGAGCGGCCAATGGGCGGTGCGCCGAGGGCGAGGACGCCGGCCAGCCCCAGCGACACCACCGACCACCACACCCACCACGGTCCGAGGTGGAAGTCGCCGTAGGTGCTGATGGCCACACCCACCACACCGGCGATCGCCAGGCGCCACGGACCGCGCCGCGCTGCGGCGAGCAGGCCGACCGCGATGCCCGGCCACAGGTAGAAGGGCACCATCACCGACTCCGTCACGCACCGCAGCGACAGCGCCAGCGCCACGGCCCACACCACCCCGGCCGGTGACGGGCGGCGCCGCCACACCACCACGCCCAGCAGGCAGGCCAGGGCCAGTGCCACCACCCGGCCCGGGCCCGCGGCGACCGCCACGTCCATGCCGTGGCCCCCCAGGCGAGGCGCCAGGGCGGTGAAGGGCGTGACGTGATCGACGTTGGGGAAGTTGGGCTGGTCCACCAGCACGTGCAGCGTGGCGCGGGGCTGGGCCAGAAGCGGCGTGGCCAGCACGGCGGCAGCCGGCGCCGTCGCCCGCAGCGCCAGGCCCCCCAGCCGCCGCCACCCGCCCAGGCCCCCCACGATGGGCAGGGCCACCAGGACGAGGGGCTGCACCGCGACCGCCGCGCCGGCGAGCCAGCCCGCCGCCCGCCATCGCCCCCCGAGCGCGGCACACAGCCCGTAGAGGACGAGGCCGAGTGCCAATGCGTCCTCCGGATGCCCCCACACGACGTCCACGTTCCACAGCGCCGCCGCCTCGGCCACGCACAGCGAGAACCGCCGGCCTGGACCGACGCCCAGGCGCTGGGCCAGGGCGTCGCAGGCGAAGAGCGCCACCGACGACACCACGATCTCCACCGGCCCGAGCACGAGCCATGCCGTGGGGTGGGGCACGGGGAAGGGGAAGCTCTCGCTCGCGCCCAGCGCGGAGCACAGGGCGGCGACCGGCGCCAGCAGCAGCAGCACCCCGGGGAAGGTGACCAGCCCGGTCCCCACGCCGTACACCGAGCCCAGCCCACCCCATGCCACCCAGTGGGCACCGCGCAGGGTGCTCCAGATGTCGCCGGGTGTGCGCCAGAACGACACGCCGTGGACCCGGTCAGGGAACAGCAGCGTGTACCCCATGCCCGCCACCACGGTGCACACCGTGGCCACAAGCGGCCACCGGCGACGCCGGGCCGCGGCGCGCAGCGCACCGAGGCCGACCATGCCCATCTCGCCGAATCGTCCCGGGCCCGACCGCCGTCAGCTGGTCGGCATGTGCTTGATGTAGGTGAACATCGGCAGGTACATGCTCACCACCATGACGCCCACGCCGGCACCCATGATCACCGTCAGCATGGGCTCGAGCAGCGAGGTGAGGTTGTTGACGGTGTTCTCCACCTCACCGTCGTAGAACTGGGCCACCTTCTGCAGCATGGCATCCATGGCGCCGGTCTGCTCGCCCACCTCGACCATCTGGACCACCAGCGACGGGATGACCTCGTCGTGCTCCCGCAGCACGTCCGCGAAGCTCCGGCCTTCGCGCACCCCGTTCTTGGCCTCCTGCAGCACGTTGCCCACGATGCGGTTGCCCGAGGTCTGGGTGACGATGTCGAGGGACTCGAGGATGGGCACACCCGCCTGCACCAGCGAGGCGAGCGTGCCGGTGAAGCGCGCCAGGGCCACCTTGTGGATGAGCGCGCCGAAGATGGGGGGCCGGAGCTTGAAGGCGTCCCACTTCTCGCGGCCGGCGTCGGTGGTGATCCAGCGCCGGAAGGCGACCACGCCCCCCACGATCACGGCGAGGATGAGCAGCGACCAGAAGCTCAGCACCACGCCGGAGATCTTCAAGATGATCTGCGTGGGCAACGGCAGGCTGGCGTGCAGCTGCGTGAAGAGCTTCTTGAACACCGGCACGATGAAGATCAACAGTGCCAGGAAGATGACCACCATCACCGACAGCACGATGATGGGGTAGGTCATGGCCGAGCGGATCGTGCGGTTGAGCGCGGCCTGCTTCTCCATGGTGCTGGCGAGGTCCGTCAGCACCTTGTCGAGCGAGCCGCCCGCCTCTCCGGCCTGCACCATGGTCACGAACAGCTGGCTGAAGATCTTGGGGTGCTTGGCACAGGCGGCGGACAGGGCCATGCCGTGCTCGACGTCGAGCCGCACCTCGCCCAGGACCCGCGCCAGCTCCTTGTTCTCCACCTGGCTGGCCAGGATGGACAGGGAGCGCACCACCGACAGCCCGGAGTCGACCATGGTGGCCAGCTGCCGGGTGGCCACGGCCACCTCCTGGAGCTTCACCCGGTTGGACAGGCCCGGGATGGTGATCTCCATCTGGGCGTTGACGCGTGAGCGCGGCGTGACCGAGATGGGCAGGTAGCCCATCTCGCGCAGCTTGCCAACGACCAGCGCGAGGCTGTCGCCTTCGAGCTGGCCCTCGACGAGGTTGCCCGTGCGATCGCGGACCTTGTAGTCGAACGTGAGCGCCATCTCCGGCTCCTACGACGCGAGGTGGTTGCGGAGGTCGTCCTCGTTGCGGCAGCGGTCGAAGGCCACCGCTTCGGAGATCTTGCCCTCGCGCACCAGCTTGGCGAGTCCCTGGTCCATGGTCTGCATCCCGTACTGGGCGCCGGTCTGCATGAGGGAGTAGATCTGGTGGGTCTTGTTGCTGCGCACCAGGTTGCGGATGGCGGAGGTGCACACCATCACCTCGCAGCAGGCCAGACGACCCGTTCCCTGGGCGTTGAGGATCAGCTGCTGGGTCACCACCCCCTCCAGCGAGGAGGCCAGCATGGTGCGGACCTGTTCCTGCTGGTTGGTGGGGAAGACGTCCACGATGCGGTCGATGGTCTGGGGCGCGTCCTGGGTGTGGAGGGTTCCGAACACCAGGTGACCGGTCTCCGCCGCGGTGAGCGCCATCGAGATGGTCTCGAGGTCGCGCATCTCGCCCACGAGGATGACGTCGGGGTCCTCTCGCAGGACCCGGCGCAGCGCCTCCGAGAACGATGCGGTGTCCTGGCCCACCTCGCGCTGGTTGACGATCGAGCGCTTGTGGTTGTGGAGGAACTCGATGGGGTCTTCCACTGTGATGATGTGCAGCGGCTTGGTGCGGTTGATGATGTCGATGAGCGTGGCCAGCGTCGTCGACTTGCCCGAACCCGTCGGCCCGGTCACGAGCACCAACCCCCGCCGCAATTCGGTGAAGGAGCGGATCGACTCGGGGATGTCGAGCGACTCGAAGGTGGGGATCTCGTGGGGGATGGACCGCAGCACGGCGGCCACCGTGCCCCGCTGCTGGAAGACGTTGACGCGGAACCTGCCCACGCCGGCGATGGAGTGCGAGGTGTCGAGCTCCTTGTGCTCCTCGAACATCTCCCGCTTCGACTGGGGCAGGATGCCGAAGACCATGTCGCGGATCTGCTCGTTGGACAGCCTGGGGCAGCCTTCGATGGGCCGGATGGCGCCGTGCAGGCGGATGCACGCCGGCATGGCGGTGGTGAGGTGCAGGTCGGAGGCACCCACGCTCACCGCGTAGCGGAGCAGGTCGTCGATGTGCAGGGGCACGTCGTCGCCGCCCGATCCCACGGCGACGGCCGGCGCGGTGGCCGCCGGCGCCCCGTGCCCGTTGGCGGGCGCCGCACCCATCACGGCGGCATGCCCCCCGGATGCCACGCCGCCGTCGGCCGGCGCCGGTTCGGCAGGTGCCGCAGCAGCCTGTTGCGCGGCCTCGGCGGCGGCCGCCTCGAGGGCGCCGAGCACCCGCTCGATGGCGACCGGGTCGGCCAGGACGGGAGTCACCACCCAGCCCACCAACGCGGAGAGGGCGCGCAGGTCGTCGGGATCGGGTGGGTCGCCGAAGGCCACCACCAGCTGCTCGCCCTGCTGCCGGAAGCCCACCGCGTGGTACTGGCGTGCCAGCTGGGGCGCCAGGCACCCCACGGCCTCGGTCGCCGGGCGGTCGGTGTACAGGTCGACCACCGGGAGCTGGGCCAGGTGGCCCAGCGTGCCCAGCACGATCTGCGGGCTCGCCACCCCCCGGGCGAGCAGCAGCGCCGTCAGGGACTGACCGGTGGCCAGCGCCTCGTCGACGAGGGGGCTGACGGTCGCCTCGGCCAGCGAGCCGTTGGCCACCAGTGCCTGGGCCAGCCGGCGGCCCCACTCGGCCCTGGTGGCGGCAGACGGGCTCATGCGACCACCCGCAGCACTTCCTCGAGGGTGGTCTCGCCCTCGAGCGCCTTGCGCAGACCACTGCGCCGCAGCGTCACCATGCCCTGTTCCACCGCGAGCTTGTGGATGTCATCGGCCGATCCTCCCTCGATGATCAGGCGTTCGATCTCGTCGGTCATGACGAGCAGCTCCAGGAGCGCCTTGCGCCCCCGGTAGCCGGTGTTGGAGCACGCGGAGCAGCCCACCGCCCGGTAGAGCTTGGGAGCCCCGTCCACGGAGAAGACCTCCTCCGGCCGCCACCCCGCTGCCACCACGTCGGCCTCCGTCGCCTCGTAGGGCTCCCGGCAGTGCTGGCACAGCCGGCGCGCCAGGCGCTGGGCCAGCGCCGCGCTCAAAGCCGAGGTCACGAGGTAGGGCTCGAGACCCATCTCGACCAGGCGCATGGGCGTGCTGGCCGAGTCGTTGGTGTGCAAGGTGGCGAGCACCAGGTGGCCGGTGAGGGCCGCCTCCACCGAGATCAGCGCCGTCTCGCGGTCGCGGATCTCGCCCACGAGCACGATGTCGGGGTCCGAGCGCAGGATCGACTTGAGCGCCGAGGCGAAGGTCAGGCCGGCCCTGACGTTGAGCTGGACCTGGTTGATCCCCTTGATCCGCAGCTCGACGGGGTCCTCCACCGTGATGATGTTCTTCTCCGGGCTGTTGAGGGCGGCCAGCGTGGCGTAGAGGGTGGTGGTCTTGCCCGATCCGGTGGGACCGGTCACCAGGATGGTCCCGTAGGGCTTGGTGTAGACGGAGCGGTACGTGTCGAGCAGCTCCGGGTCGAAGCCGAGGTCCTCGAAGCCCAGCACGACGTTGGACTTGTCGAGGACGCGCATGACGATCTTCTCGCCGTAGATGGTGGGCAGGGTCGCCATCCGCAGGTCGATGCTGCGGTTGCCCACGTTGAGCGAGATGCGGCCGTCCTGGGGCACGCGGTGCTCGGCGATGTTCATCTCGGCCATCACCTTCAGGCGGGTGGTGACCGCCGAGGCGATGTTGCGGGGCGCGGTCGACATGTCGTGGAGCACGCCGTCGATGCGGTAGCGGATGCGCAGGTTCTCCGCCGTGGGCTCCACGTGGATGTCCGAGGCCCGCTCGTTGAGCGCCTGCAGGATGAGCAGGTTGACATAGCGGACGATGGGGGCGTCGTCCACCACCGCCTGCAGGTTCTCGAGCTCCTCGTTGGCGTCGTCGGCGAAGTCGCTGGCGGCCGTGTTGGCGACCGAGGCGACATCGCCACCGTTGCTGTAGGCCTTGTCGATGTAGGCGTTGATCTGGCTCCGGGTGGCCACCACGGTGACGAAGTTCCGCCCGATGATGGTGCGGAGGTCGTCCATGGCGAACACGTCGGTGGGGTTGGAGGCGGCCACCACCGGAACGCCACCGTCCTTGCCGATCACGATGACGTTGTGGTGGCGGGCGGTGGCTTCGGGCAGCTCGTACACCGTGGCGAAGTCCACGCCCGCCACGTCGAGGTCGACGAACTCGAGGCCCATCTCCTGGGCCATGCCCCACATGAGGTCGCTCTCGCTCACCAGACCCCGCGCCGTGAGCACCCGTGCGATGGTGGACCCCGTGCGCCGGTGCTCGTCGAGCGCGTCGCGCATGGCCTCGAGCGGGACCCGGCCGCCTTCCACCAGCACCCGGGCCAGCGGCGGGAAGTCGGCCAGCCCCCCCGACGCGCCCTCCACCGGCGGCCCGGCCGCGTCCTGCTCGTACTCGGCCACGGCCTCGTCCACCAGGTCGGCGACGCTGCCGGCGTCGGCGCCCGTGGCGTCGGCGCCCGAGGGATCGCCGGCATCCGACCCCGCGCTCACCGCCGCGTCCAGCGCCGCCGCCAACTCGGCGGCTGCGACCGACCCCGGGTCGGTCACCGCCGGTGTCGGCGGTTCGGCACCCGACCCCTCGACCGCTGGCACCGGCCCGCCGTGCTCGTCGAGCGACGGGGTGCCGGCTCGGGAACCAGCGCCCTGGTCGCCGGCCGGGACGGGATCGGCGGGACGCTCCGCCAGCCCGCCGAGCCCACCTGGCACAGCCGCGTTGCCCGGGGCGCCCAGGTGGCCAGGTGCAGGCGGAGCCGGCTGGCTGGCGTCGGCGGCGTGGGGGCTCGATGCGGGAGCGGACGGCGGTCCCGGCGGCACCGCCCACGCCGTGCCGTTGGCTGCCGGGACCGGGGGCGGTGGGGGCACGACGGCGTCGGGCGCAGGCGGTGCCGGAGCGGGGCCGGGCGACGGCGCGAAGGCCATGCCGTACACCGAGAGGCCCAAGGCATCGTCCAGCGCGGCCGACAACACGTCCTCCTCGCCGGCGGGTACTGCCCCCGCCATCGGAACCGGGGAACCGGATGGCACCGTGCCGTTGGCCAGCCCGCGGTCGGCGTCGGCCGCCGCGCGGTCGCCGGTGGCGGCAGGGCCGCCGTACACCCGATCGAGGCAGGAGCGGATCTGCTCCCCGGGTGCCACGACCGAGATGAACTCCCGGCCGATCGTGGCCCGCAGCGTGTCCATGGCCATCATGTCGGTGGGGTCCGCGATGGCGATGACCGGTGCGCCGAACTTCCGGCCGATGGGCACCACGCGGTGCGCGCGTGCGACCGTGGCCGGCAGCACGGCCGAGGCGGAGGGATCGACGTTGTAGCGGTCGAGGTCGACGAACTCCAGGTTGTGCTCGCTCGCGAGCAGCCGGACGGCCTCGACGTCGGTCATGCCCACACCATCGGCACGAACCGGCCGCACATTGAACGCCCCCCAGGTCTCTCTCCGGTCCCGGATCCCGGAGCCGGTCCGGTACCCGATGGTAGCCTGACCTGCGGAATGATCGGAAGCGCGCACGGTCGACCGCTCAGCGTGGCATGCGCTTCACCATGACGCCCGAGGCGGCACCCCCGGGCAGCACCTGGACCAGGACACCCACGATGGGGGCGAGCCGGCGGGGCGGCGGCGGCCCGCCCGGGCGATGACCGCCGTGACGAAGGGCCCGGCCAGTGTGCCGGTGCCGGCAGGACTGGCGGCGGTCGCCACCCTGACCGGTGCAGCCGTGCTGGCCGGACTGGTGGGCGTGCTGGTGGGCTCCTTCCTCAACGTCGTCATCTACCGCGTCCCGCGGGGGCTGTCGATCCTGCGGCCGGGGTCCTCCTGCCCGCGCTGCTCGGCCCCCGTGGCCTGGTACGACAACGTGCCGCTGCTGTCCTGGGTCGTCCTGCGCGGCCGGTGCCGGCACTGTGGCGCGCCGATCTCGGTGCGCTATCCCGTGGTGGAGGCGGCCACGGCCCTGGTCGCAGCGGGCACGACCGTCGCCGCCGGCGCCGCCTGGTCAACGGTGGGCCTCTGCGTCCTGGCCGTGTCGATGGTGCCCCTGGTGGGCATCGAGCTCGACGGGCTGACGCCCCCGCCTGCGATCGCCACCACCGGTACGGCGCTGGGCGTGGTGGCACTGGGGGCTGCCGCTGCCGCCGGGGACGGGCGAACCCGGATCGCCTGGGCAATCGCCGGGATGGCCGGCGCCGCACTGGTGGGCCTGGGGGCGACGCGCCTGGCACGACGGGGCGGGTCGGCACCGGCCCCCACCATCCCCACCGCCCTGCTCCCGACGGGCGCGGTGCTCGGCTGGCTGGGGGGGTGGGCGGCCGTGGCCGGTGCCGCCACCGTGCTCGTCGTCCTGGCCGGTGCGGCCGCTGCCACCGCTCGCCGACGTGAGGCACCCGGTGGGGAGCCACACCCGCTCCCCCGGGGGTGGGGCACCGTGATGGCCCGCGCTGGGGCCGGAGCCGTCCTCGTCGCCCTGGTGGTCACCGGCTCACTGCGCTGAGCGACGCTCGGTGCACTCCCTGCCGGTTGCGCCCCGCCCATGCCGGTCCTGCGAGGGTCAGCGATGCCGCGGCTGTCCGCGGGCGCACTGCGCCGGGTGACGCCGATCGCTGGCACTGCGAGTGGCCCCGGGTGACGCCGACCGCTGGCACTGCGAGTGGCCCCGGGCTGTGCGATCAGCTGCCACCAGCGACCGCTCCGAGGGCGCAGCGGCTTCGCGGCTGGCGCGACGTGTCAGACCGCGACCGGCGTGGCGAATCCGCCCCTGCCGGTCTGCACGAGGCCCATGCGCTCCAGCATGACCTTCAGGTCGTGGGGGTTCGACGCCGCGTTCATCGCCTCGCGCAGGTCGATCACCCCTTGCTGGAGGAGCTTGGCCAGTGCCTGGTCGAACGTCTGCATCCCGTAGTACTCGCCCTCGGCGATGATCTCGTCGATGTCGGAGGTCAGGGCCGGATCGAGGATGGACTGCTGGATGCGGCCGTTCACCACCATGACCTCGAGCCCGGGCACCCGCCCCCTGCCGTCCGCGCGCGGGATGAGCCGCTGGCAGATGGTGCCCTTGAGCGCCCCGGCCAGGCTCACCCTGATCTGACCCTGCTGGTGCGGCGGGAAGAAGTCGACGATCCGGTTGACGGTCTCGGTGGCATTGGTGGTGTGGAGGGTGGAGAACACGAGGTGGCCGGTCTCCGCCGCCGTCAGGGCGGTGTAGACCGTCTCCGGGTCGCGCATCTCGCCGATCAGGATGACGTCGGGGTCCTGGCGCAGCACCACCCGCATGGCCGAGGTGAAGCTCTCGGTGTCGAAACCGACCTCGCGTTGGTCGATCGCCGCCAGGTCGTCGCGGTGGAGGTACTCGACGGGATCCTCGATGGTGATGATGTGGCACGCCCTGGTGTGGTTGATGTGGTCGACCATGGCCGCCAGGGTCGTCGACTTCCCGGATCCCGTCGGCCCGGTCACCAGGACCATGCCGCGCTGCTCCTCGGCGAGCCGGCGCACCACGTCGGGCAGACCCAGCTCGGCGATGGTGGCGGCGTTGGTCCGCACACGCCGCATGGCCAGGGCGACGGAGGATCGCTGGTAGAAGGCGTTCGTCCGGAAACGGCCGAGGCCAGGCACGCTGTAGGCGAAGTCCGCCTCGCGCCGCTCGTTGAAGATCTCCAGGATGTTGGGAGGCATGATCGACTCCGCCAGCGCCCGGGTCTCCTCGGCACTGAAGCGCGGCTCGTCCTCGAGCGTGCGCAGGTAGCCGTCGATGCGCATGCGGGGCGGGGCTCCCGCCTTGATGTGGAGGTCCGAACCGTCCAGCTCAGCCAGGACGTGCAGGAGCCGATCGAGGTCACCACGATCCATGCTGGCCTAGTCTAGGCTACGACGTTTGCAATTCCAACCCTCTACGCGGTCAACTACGCGCGATACGTAGTCGATATCCCGGAAGCGGGCGTCGACGGAAGAAGGCAGCCGCCCATGCGGCATCGGCGAACCTGGGGGGAACAGTGACCAGTTCATGGACGCCCGAACCGGCGCCAGACGAAGCGCCACCGCAGCCGGCTGGGTCCGGTGCGCCGCCGCCCCCGCCGCCCTTCGCCGCACCACCCCCGCCGCCACCACCGTTTGGAGCGCCGCCACCCCCGCCGCCACCACCGTTTGGAGCGCCGCCACCCCCGCCGCCCTTCGGCGCGCCGCCACCGCCGCCACCGCCGCCGGTGGCCGAACCCGGTCCACCGCCACCACCGCCAGTTGGGACGCCGCCACCGCCACCACCGCCGCTGGCGGGCGGGCCGGGTGCGCCACCACCCCCGCCACCCTTCGGCGCGCCGCCACCGCCCCCGCCGCTCCTGCAGAACCCCCCGCCACCGATCGGTGCCGCACCGGAACCCACGGCGATTGACGTGCCCACGCCGTCCGGGCACACCGCCACGACAACGCCCGAAGCCGGGGAGGACGGCACCTCAGCTCCCGGTGCGGCAGGCGTGCAGACGCAGCACCAGAGCTCCGCTCCCGAGGAGGCCGCTGCCAGCGACGCCCTCAGCGCGCGCGATGTCTACCTGCTGACGACGACCGAGACCGGCGGGCGCGTCGCCGTACCGGGCCTCGCGCTCACGGTGGACCAACTCGGGTTGACCGTCTTCAAGCCCGACGGCACCGTGGCCGCCGTCCTGGCATGGGAGCAGCTGACCGGCCTGGCAGCGGCGGCGCGGACCCGCACCCCGGCCGGCAGGGACGCCGTCGTGATGGAAGCGTCCACGACCTCGAAGCGCACCCACCGGTTCGTCGTACCGACCGAGGACCCTGCGGCATTCGAGGCTGCGCTGGCGGAGCTCGCCAGCCGGCGCCAGCAGCGACGGCGCACCTCGCCCGTGCTCGTCGGCATCCTGCTGGCGGTGATCGGCGCCGCCGTGGCGGTGCTCATCCTGGCCGGCATCGGCACCGTCAAATTCTGACGGGGTCACGTCCACCAGGGCTCCGTTCGGGGTCGGCATCGCGTTGTCGAGGCATTGTCGTGGCCAGGCGACCGTGCTGCGCGCAGCCGCTGTGAGCCCTTTGTGCCCGTTGCACGTGATGACAACCCACCAGGTGTTGACAACCGGTGGTGCCATCGCGCGCGCTGGTACCTCGCACCGTGGCGATCCGTGCGCTCGGTGACCAGATGACCACAACTCAAGCGGTTGTCACCGAACCGCAACGCGTCCGCGGCCCCCTCGGCGCCTGGAACCGGCAAAGATCGTCGTATGGAGCCTCTCGTTCTGGAGTCCTGCCACAGCACCTGGCTGTTCGACGTCGAGCGCATGCGCTTCCGCCGGATCCTGAAGGGCATCGACGTCGACAGCCACCAGGCCTCCACCGGTTGGCGGTCGTACTACGGGCTGGACATCGACCCGGTGTCAGAATCCTTCGTCGTGCGGCTCAATCCCGAAGGCACGCGCCTGCTCCGCTCCTGGCGGCACGTCGAGCGCTGCGCCCAGTGCGGCGGCGAGGCGACTGGCGAGCTGTCGGTCGAGGACCTGCGGAGCGCCGCCCGGGCCTGACGGCGGGCTGCCCGGGACCCATGTCGCCGGGGTGCGGCGGCGAGGAGGCTCTCACCGTCCGGATCCTGCCGGCATCGGTTCGGATCCGGTCGGGAGCGTGCTCGCACCGGACCCTGGGCCGGACAGGCCGCGCAACGGCCTTCCGAAAGCGTGGTGGTTCGGCTACGCTTCGCTGTCGGACCCCGGTGCTGGGTGGAGCGGCGCGCCGTCGCACCGGCCGGTCATGCCACACCCGGTGAACCCCAGGGGGAGCAGCTGGTCATGACGATCGAGCATCACCAGCCGGAGCACGCGTCGAGCACCGATCTCGTCCGGTCGATGGCGTTGTCGTCGGCCGAGCTGTGGCACGAGATCCTGCAACGCCTGTCCGAGGTGCAAGAAAGCCAGGCTGCGCTGGCCCGCTCCATCGAGGACCTGGGCACGATCGTTCGCAGCGCCCTCGCCGGCGACACCACGGCATCCCTGCCCGGCGGCACCGCTCCCGTCCTGCCGCCGGGAGCCGGCACCGGTCAGCCGACCCCCTCCGCAGCCCCGGCGGAACCGGCGTTGACCCCGCCCCCGCCTCCACCGCCGGCTGTGCCCGTGGTGCCTGCGACGTCCTCCGGCGCACCAGCCCCTCCTCCGGTCGAAGCGCCCCTTCCGCCCCCCACCGCACCCGCGCCGCCGCCAGGGTTCGCACCAGCGGAGCCGGCCCAGGCAGTCCTCGACGCCCTCCTGGGCACAGCGCCAACGGCAGCGACGGCGGCGCCGGGGGCCGCGCCAGCGCCGCCGACCTCGCCGCCGGCGACCGAGGCGCCGTCAGCCCCGACCGAACCGGCCGGGGTCGTTGGCCCCGGGCAGCCTCTCGCCGGCGCCCGCGAGGCACCGCCCGAGGTGCCCGAGCCCCTGTTCTACGTGCCGCCCCTCATGGAGGAGGGTCCGCCCGAGCTGCTCGATGCTCATGCCGGTGTGCCCACTGGGGCCAGCCCCGCTTCCAGCAGCACGGACAGGCCAGGTACCGCCGAGGCTGTCGCTGCTGGCGCCGACGCCGTCGACATGGGTGCCACGGCAGGGCTCCCGGCCGTCGAGGCTCCCGGTACCGACATCGGTGCCATGATCGATCCGATCCTCGACGACCACGACCTGGACCCCGCCACCATCGACGCCCTGCTGGCTGCCGAATTCGGACCCGAAGCAGGCGTCGTGTCCGTCCCGGCGCGCGTCGTCACTCCTCGCGACGTCAGCACCGAGAATGTGACGGCTTCACGGCACCCGGACACTGACGACCTTCTCGACGCACTGTTGGGTCCACCGGCGAGCCCGCCGCCGCCACCCCCCGGGTTCCGGGTCAGCACCGAGGCGATCCTCGGCGGGCCCGCCCAGTCGGCACCCCCCCCGCCGCCACCGCCGTCCTTCGAGGCGCCGGCACCGCCGTCCTTCGAGGCGCCGGCACCGCCGTCCTTCGAGGCGCCGGCACCGCCGCCCTTCGGGGCGCCACCACCCCCACCGGCGCCGTCCGCATCAGTTCCACCCCCGTCCGCACCGCCGGCGCGCCACACCCCACCACCGCTGCCGCCATTCGGGGCCCCACCCCCCCCGCCGCCGCTGGGCGAAACGCCGCCGCTGCAGGCCCCCCCACCGCCACCGCACGGGGAGGTCGCGCTGCCGCCACCGTTCACTGCTCCAGGTGCGGCGCCGCCCCCACCAGCTCGCGAGGCACCCGCGCCCCCGGTGCTGCTCACCCCCCCACCGCCCCCGGTACCACCGTCGGCGCCGCCATCACCGCCGGCCGCGACCCCGCCACCTCCGCCGCCACCGCTCCTGCAGGCACCACCCCCGCCACC
>Ga0070737_10000690_pt1 | contig 63601 bp, 69 predicted proteins | sample Coa_R1_10_FD_66438 | JGI IMG/M metagenome (GOLD analysis project Ga0070737, IMG submission 66438) | Surface soil microbial communities from Centralia Pennsylvania, which are recovering from an underground coalmine fire - Coalmine... | ecosystem: Environmental > Terrestrial > Soil > Unclassified...
AAAGACCGATGTTGCATCTTGGCTCCTTTCCTCTACTTCTACGAAAAACATTGTCCACAGACTATACAAATCCTTCTCACCCCCCGACGGTCCTCTTAGATCAACTCCACCAGCGGGAACGAGCGGTGCTCCCGCGATGGTTCCAGATAGTTCTGCCGGTGCGTGGTGACCAGAAACTTTGTGAAGCCGGTATTCTCGTCTGCGAGATTGTATTTCTTTTGCAGCTCGATACTATCCATCTCTTTTCGCATTTTCTCGAAGAGCTGCGCCGAGGGCGCAAAGCCGATGAAATGAACTCCAGGAAGCGGAGTAGGGTTCACAGGGCTACTGGCATCGAATTCGAACGGATTTTCCACTGTATCGAAGTCCTGCCTGAGGAAGATGACGGTGCCCTTGGGCACTTTCTCCCCGTAGACGGTTGTGGTGTCCTTCTCGAGGCGGGAGAGGAACTGCATTTGGGCATTGTGGCCGATCACGCCGTACTGCTTTGCATCGGCTTCGAGCTGCTCCTTGAAAGTGGAAGTCTCCGGGGCTTGAGACGGGGAGAGAACTTCCGGCCCCTCTGCCCGGCGAGGATCGAACATGCGGTGCAGCCGGCCTTTGTGCTCCAGGCTGTACCAACCCTCGAGATCAATCGCAATATGCGAGAGATGCATGATCGTCCCATGGGCAAAGTAGCTTTGCGGGGTCTGATCGGTATAGCCGGGTATAGTCTCGAAGCTGGGAAGGTTGCCTTGCGCCAGGCCGTGGACGTGGCTGGAGGTGAAGCCCATAAAAAGCATTGCACCGGCTGGAATTTTGTCCGCCCCTGGAATGCGCAGCCGCTGGGCCATCTTGCGAGGCATCCCGTGGCCTGCGAAGCCCCGGCGGATCGAGGTCACACTGAAGAGATCGCCCAGGTAAACGCTTTCCACCGGAATGCCGTTCAAGAGATAGGTGCCAGGATGAAAAAGAGCGTGGATCACGTCGGTGATGTGCTGGTTGTAGTCGCTCTTGAAGTGGAATGAAATGTCGTTATGTTCGAGGATGAGCGTTGCCGGATCCTTTGGAAACTTGATTGCGTCGATCAGGGCCCAATCCTTGGGTTTGCCGTCACCAAGCGCGCGGGGCATGTATTTGGCTGTTAATCCTGTGGGGATGTAGTTCGTAAAATAGGGCAGGCCGTAAGCTACCTGGATGAAGATTCCACTGGGGTTCAAAGGATAAATTGCCTCAATCTCCTCGAGAGCCCGGCTCAAGCGTTCCTGGGCGCGCTTCAGAGCCTTCGTATCATCCTTTGGCAGGTTGAGCCGGGCCGTCACCACTGCGTGCCACAGCGGAACCACTGCCACCGGGACTCCCAAATGGTCTTCCACGGTGACACCGGGAAGCTCGTATTGGGTTTTAGGCGGAGGGGTGTGAGTCCTTTTCGCATAATTCACCACCTCATCCCAGTTGAAAGTTGTTGCTGTTGCCATTTTGATCCCCTACGAAGCATCTGATGAATTCGTACCTAATACGGGCAGTCTTTGCGCCGAAGCGAGGTGTTTCATGCTGTGAACTGCCCCCTCATTTCTTTGGTCCTTTCTGGCTCTGGAGAAATGCGGTGAGCGCCTGTAGCTGCTTATCGGTGAGGTTCGTGAAGGCTGGCATAATGGAGCCCGACGAATATTTTGAGGGAGCCTTGAAATGGCCGATGAGCCAAGCGTCCGAGCGCCCACGCGTTCCCTCGTAGGTAAGATCGGGGCCTACCTTGCCTCCCTGGCCGTCAAGCTGGTGGCACATGAAGCAGCCCTCCTGCCGATAAAGCGTTCTCCCATAAGCAATCAGTTCCCGCTTCTGCTCGGGCGCGCTCGGCGGCACAGCGTTCGCGGGACCGGCCGTCGCCCTCTCGGCATCAAGCTGAGGCAAAGCATGGATGAACTGTGCGAGCTTCCAGGTGTCGCTCTCTGAAATTGACGAGCTCCACGAAGGCATGCCGGTTAGCCGGATACCGTTCTGAATAATCCAGTAAAGGTCGGCGTCGGTCCAGTGCTGAACGTGTGGAGAAGTCAAATCCATCGCCGGCGGGTACATGCTTCGACCCAAGCTTGTATATCCATGGCCGTCTGTCCCATGGCAAAGAGCGCACGATTGCAGATAAACCTGCTGGCCTTCCTGGATGGCCTTCTCGCCTGGCGGAACGGGATCCTTCAGGTTATGCGCCTCGAGGGGGATCACCACGTCTTTAGCCATGTTAGCCAGAGTTCGCTCAATAGGCGATGGCTTTTTGTGCGCGGTGCAGCTAAGAAGGCAAACCACCGCGGTAGTGACGATGAGCGCCATGAAAGTAAAGACGGGCCTGTGCCTCATTTGATTCCGCCGTGTCAATTTCAAAAGGGGCTTAAACTTTATGTCCCGTTTCTCTAAGCTTCAGCGCACATCCTGCAGTGCGGCGCGAGGTTCAAAATTCGTAGAATAGTCGTCTCCCGTCTATGTGACCAGAGACTTCACCCGCTCCCAATCACTGAGAAATTGATCCTGCCCTTTATCGGTCAAAGGATGCTTGAAAAGCTGTTCAAAGACCTTGTACGGCATGGTGGCGATGTCCGCCCCGGCTTTAGCGGCCTCGACCACATGGACGGGATGGCGGATTGAAGCTGTCAGGACCTGGGTCTTGAAAGCGTAATTGCGATAGATCGTCACGATATCGCGGATCAAATCCATCCCGTCATGAGAAATATCGTCCAGCCGCCCCACAAAAGGACTCACGTAAGAAGCCCCGACCTTTGCCACCAGCAAGGCCTGGGCTGGGCTGAAGCAGAGGGTGGAATTAATCTTGATCCCATCGGCGATCAGACACCTCGCAGCACTCAGGCCTTCCTTGTTTGTCGGGGTTTTCACGACCACCGACGGATGAAGCTTGGCAAGCTTATGCCCTTGCTTGCACATCTCTTTCACGTCGCGGGAGGTGACTTCCGCGCTGACAGGCCCCTTGACGATTTCACAGATTTCGACAATGCGCTTCTCAAACTTTGCGCCTTCCTTGGCAATTAGCGAAGGATTCGTGGTCACGCCGTCCAGCATGCCCATTTCGGCCGCATCCCGGATTTCAGTCAAGTTAGCTGTGTCCAGAAAGAATTTCATAACGCTCTGCTCCTTTTGAATTTGCCGGGCCGGTCATGATGTGTCGCCACGCACTGCTAACCGTACCTGCCTTTCTTTGCTTAAGGATTGCAACATTTTACGCCCGCGACGCTCGCTTTCTTAGCCTCAGGCGATTCCCCGGCTTCAGCCAATCGCTTTTCGAAGGATCCACGCCAGCCAGGTGATAGCGCCGGAATACGCAGCGCCACTCGTGCTCCATCGAGGTTCTCAGAGTCAAAGTACAAGAGCTGATTTATTTTTCGCACGCTGATCTGCTCTGGGCCAACCGTGAGACGTTCGAAGGAATCACCTGCTCCAACCTCACCTTCTTCCAGGACACGCAGCATGAAGCCAACACGACCGCTTGCGAGAAACATTTTCGGGAACTCTGGAAGGGCCATCTTGATGCCTAGCTTGTAGCACGGAACCCGCGGCTGGGTCACTTCCACTTTTGCACTGCCAACCCGGAAGGCGTCTCCGATATGAATGTCATCCTCAAGCATTCCGCGAACGGTGAAATTCTCTCCAAACTGGCCAAAAGCAAACCCGCCGCGGTGGAGCTCATGTTGCCAGAACTCGTAGTTTTCGACCGAGTAGACGTACACTGCCTTATAGATTCCGCCATGGTTAATGAGATCTGATTGGGCGTCACCGTCCAGATTCAGCCGGCGGAGCATCACCCGTCCCTTCACGGGCTCTTTGAAGATCCCTGTTTTTATGTTCTTCCCCAGGTACGTGATTTCGCGACCCATGGAAACATTGACGGAAACTATTTGCATTAGTTTTCCCTTCCGGTCGCCTGCGTAACGCCCGTTTGCTTCTCCTCCGTCGGGTAGCCAGCCGCTTGCCATTCTTCAAACCCGCCCAGAAGCGCATGGACATCCATCCAACCGTAGTACAGCAATTTGACCGCCGCACGGGCGCTCGCCGATTCGTGCGGTCAAGTGCAATAGGTGACGATCGGTTTGTCTTTCGGGATGGACTCAATGCGTTGGTCAATCTCGTTGAGCGGGAGCCGGATGGCTCCCTGAATCTTACGTTCTGCTCGCTCCCATGGGCCAGGATTCCTGATGTTCAAAAATATGATCTCTTCCCCTGAGTCAATCCTTCGCTTGACTTCTTCTTTGCTGATCCTGATCAAGTCTGTCACGGAAGACCTCCTGGACGAAGGTGGTACTTCATACCTTCAGTAGCCCGCAAATTCCCCAGTGCGAATGGCATCGTCATCAATCCCCGCAGCAAGGTAGCCTTTTGTGTTTGCGCGATCACATACACTTCAAGCAGCCTGCGTATCCAGCGCCATCTTGGTCTCAAGATACTGCTTCAGTGCAACCGCATTGTTATGCGCCGAATCGTGAGAGCTGTAAACCAAGACGATGTTGTCGCGCCGAGCAGCCTCTGCCAGGGGTTTCCAGGCATCCGGCTTAGCATCAAGTTCCGCGAAATAGCGATGTTTGAACTCTTCCCATTTCGCCGGGTCGTGACGGAACCAACGCCGTAACTGATGGCTTGGAGCAACATCCTGCATCCAGCTGTCAACACGCAGATCCTCTTTCTTAAGGCCGCGCGGCCAAAGGCGCTCCACAAGGAAACACTTGGCACCCAGACAGCCTTTCGCTTCATAACCTCTTTTCAGAGTAATCATGATCTTTGAACTCCCTTCTGTTTATTTCTGAGGGCGTCCAACTCACGGTTGGAGAAGATCTGCTCAGACCCTCCCGCCGTGTCGCAGAGCCCACACCCGCAACAAGGTGCCGGGCTCACATCATCGATTTAAGCTGGACCTCCTCCCACTTCCCGTTCTTACGAACTTCAACTTTTTCTGCCTGAATGGCCTCATTGTGCATGGTGCCTGTCACCCGTACCTCCTCGCCCACGTAAGGAGCGAGAGCAATAGATGGAGCAACCAGAACGTGGAACTGTTTGGTGCGAGTAAGGATTCCCGCCGGCAGCCCGCTCTTCAGGCAGAGCGTCCCGCATTGTTTCACTCCCATGTGGTCGTTGCCGGTCAGGGCATGGTCTTTCAGGTAGCAGTTGCTATCCACCAACGTGCCTTGCCAGACCGTTGATTTTGGCGCTGCATAAAGCGCCGCGGCGGCCAGCAACAGGCATGCAAACGCCACTGAAAGCTTCTTCATTTGAGTTACCTCCATTGTGATTGGTTTGAAATGTTTCTTCGAACTTCCATCAGCTTCGAGCCTCGCCGTCCAATCTGGCACTGTGCTAGCCCGGAACCCCAACCGAATTCGTGACAGCAGCACTACGAAAGGCAAACTGACTGCAGAGAAGACAATCAGAGAAACATATGGCGACCTGTACGAAAGACACGCTGCACCGAAAAGCTTGCATTGAATCCACAATCTGTGGATCCTTGTCCGTTTCGTCGTGCGATGCCCGACATAGCATGCTCGGATCACACCTTTGTTAGTGGCACGTGGCAGGCCAAAAACCGAAGAAACCGGACAATGTGCATAACTCGTTCAATCAAGGATAGTTGGAAAAGAGACCCGGTAAGCGGTACGAGGGCAAAGGAGCGCGGTGAATGCAGGAGCTTTTTGCTTATCGTCATTTCTGACGAAATAGTGGCGGAGAGTGCTTTCGCCGGTTTGAACGGCTTACAGATCGTTGCGGGAGATTCCCAGACGGCGCATCTTCGAGGCAAGAGTCGTCCGCTTGAGGCCCAGGCGGGCTGCTGCGCCACGCGGCCCACCGATAATGCCATTCGTTTCACGAAGCACGCGAAGGATGTGGTCTCGTTCGGCTCTGGCGAGAGTTTCGGATGGCGTGTCCTCAGGCTTCCGCTGTAATTTAGCGCCCAAAGGCGGGGCGCACAACATGGAGCCCGAAGTGAGAACGACGGCGCGCTCGATAAAATGCTCCAGCTCCCGGACGTTGCCGGGCCAGGGGTACCGTGCGAGCGCCTGGAGAGTCTCGGCAGAGATCGATTCAATCTTCTTACCCATCTGCCGGCTGTATTTTTCGAGAAAGTATCGAGCGAGAAGCGGAATATCTTCTACCCGTTCCCGTAGCGGCGGGAGAAGGATGGGAAACACATTGAGCCGATAGTAGAGGTCGCTGCGGAACCGGCCGTCGGCGACCAGGGCTTCCAGATCGCGGTTGGTCGCCGCGATCAGACGGACGTCCACCGTGATGGTCTGGACGCTTCCCAGCCGCTCAAACTGCTTTTCCTGCAAGGCGCGAAGTAACTTGGGCTGAAGCGCAAGCGGGATATCGCCCACTTCGTCAAGAAAAAGCGTTCCTCCGTGCGCGAGTTCGAAGCGGCCCATCTTCCTCGACGCGGCACCGGTAAACGCTCCCTTCTCATGTCCGAAAAGTTCACTTTCGAGAAGCTCCGAAGGCAGTGCCGAGCAGTTGACCGTAATAAACGTATTTTCGCGCCGGCGGCTGAGGTCGTGAATCGCGCGCGCAATCAGTTCCTTGCCGGTTCCCGTCTCGCCCAGAATCAATACCGCCGAATCGGTGGAAGCGACGGTTTCAACCTGCTGTAGCACGTCCTTGAGTGCCGCGCTCTCCCCGACAATTTCGCCAAAGCTGAACCGGCTGCGGATTTCACTTTCCAGGTATTCCTTTTGCAAGGCCAGCTTCTCTTTCTGTTCAGAAAGCTGGCGATACGAAAGGGTATTGCTCAGCGCAAGTGCAATCTGATTCGCAACCTGGCCGAGGAGACTGATGTCGTCATCTGAAAACGCATTCTCGCGGAGGCTGGCGAGATTTAATGTGCCCAGAACCCGCTCCCGGTTGATCAGCGGAATGCGGCAGGCCGATTTGACTCCCTGAGCGACAAGCTGCGCGGGAATTTCGAACGGCCGCCCTTCCTCGTGCACATGATTGAGCACCAGCGGTCTGCGCGCCTTGAACGCCCAGCCGGCCGGCGAGTTCTCGAGCGGCAGCAGAAGCTCCTCGTGGATGAGATTCCGGCGCGAGCGAGATGGGAGGGCATAAACCCGCAGCTTTTGGACCGATGCGTCGTAAAGCGCGAGACCGGCGTAGTCATATTCCTTGATTTGAGCAAGGGACGCTGAAATGGCCGCAAGAAGATCCTCAAAATTGAGTTGCGGGATCAGCCGGTTACTGACTTCGAGGAGCAGCGCTTCGGAAGCGCGCTTTTGGTCCGTAATGTCGCGCGCAATCTTGGTGAACCCTTTCAACCGACCGCTCGGATCGCGGAGCGCGGTGAGCACAATGTGAGACCAGAACCGGGAACCGTCCTTCTTCACACGCCACCCTTCAGTTTCAATCCGCCCCTTTGCTTCTGCTTCCCGCAGTTCTTCAGCAGGCTTTCCTGCTTTGATGTCCTCCGGGGTGAAGAATGTGGAGACGTGGCGCCCGATAATCTCGTCGGCGTGATATCCTCTCATCCGCCGCGACCCTTCGTTCCACGTCATCACACGGCCTTCCGGATCGAGCATGAAAATGGCGTAATCTTTCACTTCATCGGTAAGCAGACGATAACGCTCTTCGCTCCGGCGAAGGGCCTCTTCAACTTGCTTGCGGTGGCTAATATCCCGGATTGCGCTGATGACCAGGAGGCCGTCAGGAGTGTCAAGAGGAGAGAGGCTGATTTCTACGGGAAAGAGAGTGCCGTCTTTTCGCTGCGCCTGAAGCTCCATGGCACCCATAGGACGCGCGTGGGGATTCTCGACGTAGGCCTTACGATGGTCGACATGTCTTTCCCGAAATGCTTCCGGAATGAGAGCCTCGACGTACAGGCCCAGCAATTCTGCCTGCGGGTAGGCGAACATCTGCTCCGCGAGTTCGTTCGCGGCAACGATCCGCCCCTCCGAATCGACCACGATCACGGCGTCAGGAAGGGCATTCAGTAATTTGTCGTGCTCAATCGAAGTCAGTTCCACGATCATCGCGGGCAATGCCTCAACATGCGCGTCATCTCATCAGGGCAACAGAGATCGCTAGCGAGAGCGTCATCTATCCGGCGAGGAGCGCCTTGCATTCCTCCTCAAGCACTCTGGTTGTCACCCCGGGGGGTTGCGACCAGTTCGGAATATCAGGAGCCAGAAGGATAGGGCACCTTGAGCTGATTCCTCCGATATGCGGCACACTTCGCCCGACAACCACCCTCGAAATGCGCGCAGCCCTTATGACGAAGGAACACATCCAGCATGGCTCTACCGTGGTATATAAGGTACAACCACCGAGATCGAGCGAGCCCAAAGCCCGGCAGGCTTCCCGCACGGCGATGGCCTCGGCATGAGCAGTTGGATCACGTTCGCACCGGACAGCCTCGGCACCCTCACCCACGATCTGCCTGTCTCGAACGACTACGGAGCCAACCGGCGCGTCACCCCGCTCAAGCGCGATGCGAGCCAGCCGGATGGCCTGCCGCATAAACTCTGTGTCTTCAGCGAGGGCTGGAGTTGGCTCCAAAGGCAGGGTTCCCATATCTCTCCGTTCGAAATGTACTTCTGCTTGCCCGCTATGCTCTTCCGCTTAAGCCGCTTCACCGGCGTGCAATTTGCCGACTTTGTCGAATGCGGGAAGCGTAACCGTACCTCCGGGTCTAAGTGAGCAAACGGGCGCTTTCTGTGCTGAATTGTGGCGCCAGCTCAATCATTGCCCTCACTGAGTTTGAAATGAAACACCCTTCTTTAGCACTTTTCAAAAGTTCCTCAGCCAGGGGAATATCGCTTTCCTGTCTAAGGGCAATCCGCGGCTTGACCGCGATGCGAGTTACCCGGTACTTGCCATCCAGGTTCTCCACGGTTCCTTCGGCGTCCGATTTGCAGGCGGCGACCTCGAGCCGCCGGTGTTGTGCGTAGGCAAGAAACGTCAGCATCAGGCATGTGTTGGCAGCGCCAATGAGCAACTCCTCTGGGCACCACACGTCCGCCGAACCCTTGAATTCGGGCGGGCTGCCGATGTCGACCGCAGCATGACTGTCATTCGTCATCACTCCCCGTCGAGCGGTCGAGAACGATATGGCGTTCTTAAAATGGTAGGTCTTGTAGGTCTTCCTGGGCTCCATCAAACGCTCCTTAACTTTTTCGAATCCTCCGGCGGGTCCAGTTGGTTCCCGGCTCTGTCATACGGCGGGGATCAAGCAGGTAAGCGAGCTCCTCCTGACTCAGAAGCTTCTCCTCAACGCAAACGGCGGGAATTGTTTTCCCGAAGGCAAGAGCCTCTTTCACGACCTGCGTTGCCTGGTCGTAACCAAGGATTGGGTTAAGTGCCGTTGCAAGACCTGGCGTCCGGTAAGCGTAGGCCGCGCAGACTTCACGGTTGGCCTGAATGCAACGAATACAACGTTCCGCCACAACCCGGCAAGCGTTCTTGAGGATCTCAATTGCGTGGAGAAGGTTCCACACCATGGCCGGCATCATGACGTTCAATTCCAACTGGCCCGCCTGTGCCGAGAGCGCCACCACCGTGTCACAACCGACGACCTGAAAAGCCACCATATCCAGCATCTCGAGCATCGCGGGGTTCACCTTGCCCGGCATGATGCTTGATCCGGGCTGGACTGGAGGCAGAGTGATCTCGCGGATACCGGCCACAGGCCCGCTCGAGAGCAGCCGGAGGTCGTTCGCAATGCGAATCAACTCGAGTGCGGCATTGCGCAGGGCGCCGGAAACCGCCGCCAAGGGTAATTGGGACTGCATGGCCGCCCGCAAGTCGGAAGCAACTTCAAGCTTCAAGCCGGCCAGTTCCCTTAACTTTCTGACGACCAACCGTGAAAAGCGTGGATGGACGTTGAGTCCGGTGCCGACCGCGCTGCCGCCGATCCCAAGCGGTCGCAAGGTCTCCGCGCTTGAACGAATCTGAGCTTCGGCCTGGCGCAACGTCTCGCTGTAAGCGGCAAACTCCTGCCCTAAGCGAATCGGTACGGCATCCTGCAAATGCGTGCGGCCGCTTTTCAGAATCCCATCGAATTCAGTGGCCTTTTTTCGGAAAGCCTCCTCAAGTCCCTCCAGTGCTGGATAAAATTCATCGAGAAGCATTAAGGCGGCCAGGCGCGCCGCAGTGGGGAACGTATCATTGGTTGATTGTCCAAAATTCACATGGTCATTCGGGTGGACCAGGGTGTGATCTCCCAAACGAGGTTTTGCTCCCTGGTGGCGCGCCAATTTGTGGATCGCCAGATTTGCGATCACCTCGTTGACGTTCATGTGAAAGCTCACGCCTGCGCCAGCCTGGTAGACGTCCACGACGAACTGGTCGTTGTGGAGACCTTGGGCGATTTCGTCAGCCGCCTGAACGATAGCCCGGCCAATAGGGCGCGGAATAAGACCCAGGTTTGTGTTGACTTCCGTGCATGCGAGCTTGAGGAACGCATACGACCGGATGAAAATAGGATGGGCGCGGAATCCGCTGATCGGGTAGTTCTCGATGGCGCGTGCGGTCTGCGCACCGTAGAACGCATCGGCCGGGACTTTGACACGGCCCAGCGAATCAACCTCGATTCGGGTCTTCATACGTGACTTTCATCAGCAAGCGTCGCTGACTTTTCAATGCGACTGCCTCTAAAAGCGCCCTTGAGAACTGTCCTTACCCGAAGGGATTCTCTCCTACCACAGCTTGAGAGCCACGGCATAGCCCGTTAATAGTCCGTGAAAGAACGCCTGCCGCTCCTTACCATTGGCACTTTGATAGGCACAGGCAGCCTCGTGAAACGCTTTGAGCAGCCTCTCTCTCCGTTGCTGATGCTGCCCCCAGCCTTCAACCTTGGCAGAAAGTATTCGCACAGCGTCCGCGTCGGCAATCACATAGGGATGAGGATGACGCTTGATCATTGGGCTTCCTCCGTTAATGAGTTGCTTGCTTTCACTCGGCTCGATTATGAAGGTCTCGGATTTTTATCGCAATACACGCAGCCGCGCTGACACTTTAATGTGCTGCCGCGCGTGGCCGCACCTTCGCCAAAAGGTCCGTCAGTCTGCGAACTTTGATGTTCTCGAGATGTGCTACCGCGTCTGCGATCTCCCGCCGCAGAGCGGCTGGCGCATAAGGCTCGCTGAGTTGATCGAATTTTTCAAGGGCCGTTTCCCAGGTAAAAGGCCGTGTATGAAATCCTTCGTAGTCTCGTCCTTCCCTTGTCAGTACCCGGCCATCCCGCAGATGAACTGTGACGCGACAGGGCATTTCCTCAGGGAATCGCTTGCTATAGGCTTCGTTCGGCCGCACTGCGACATTTCGCAGCAACACCTGCACCACCTGCCGCTTGATATGCTCCGGAAGGTACTGACGGGGCATCACCTCGCCGTCGACAATCGCTGTAGCCACCAGGTAAGGCAGGCTGTGGTCGGCTTCTTCCTTGGTTCGAACAACAGTTTTAGCGCCCTCCTCTCCGCCGCCAATGATGTGGTAGGCGACATCAAACACTTCGATATCGATGTGCTCCACCTGGGCAGCATCGAACCCGTCCTGACGCTTCATCTCCAGCACCGTGTCAAGAACCGATTGCGAATGAATCTCGGCATTATATTTCTTTACGACGGTTCGGTTAACGCGCTCGAGGTCTTCGCTCGACCAGTCAATCTCAAAACGGCCGGAGATTGCATCCATGAAGCCTTTGTTGCCTTCAAAGACCTCGGGTGGTCCCGTGATGCCCCGCATAGCAAGAAACACGGCATGAAGGCAGCCGAAGGCGGTGTTGGGATACGCTAACCCTTTCCAGTTGGATAGGGCGCCTGTGCGCGTGACCCTCAGGGCGTTGAAGGCGGCGCCGCTGATCGCGATGGCGTTGGTGGTTTCGGCTGGACTGAGCCTGAGGGCCCGCGCGGCTCCCGCTGCTACGGCAAAGGACCCGAGCGTTGTGTGATCAAAGCCCTTCGCCCGCACCGGGGCCGCATCGCACAACCGGCAAAGCACCTGATATGCCACCGCAAGAGCCGTCAGAAATTCCCTGCCGTCCCCGCCGGTATATTCCGAGGCGGCCAGGACGGCGCCGATATTGTCGCTTGGATGGCAGGTTTCACCTTTAGCCAAGTAACTGTCGTTGAAGTCGAGGTAGCGGATTAACGCGCTGTTATAAAAAGCAGCGCGGTCGGGCGAAGTCTTACCTCCGCCGATCAATGTTACGAGCGGCCGGCCCCCGAAGTCTCCGGTGTGCTTTCGGAGCAGCGATATCGGCGGTCCGCTTAGCGCCCCAATGGCGCATCCCAGCGCATCGAGAACCCGGATTTTGAGCTGAAGAAGGGCGGGCTTCGAGAGCCTGTCAAACGACGAGCGGGCAACGAAGTGCGCAAGTTTTTCAGCGTAAGTCATTCAATTCAATCACCGCCCTTGACCTCGCCCCAGAGCGCGGTCAGGGCAGAAGCAGTTATGAAATTCTGGGATTAAGCTTCTCTGGATTGATCTCCAGTTCTCGAATCGCCTGGGAGACCAACTCAAGCCCGATCTGGCCTTCACGGTGGAGCGTAGACAAGGCTGCCAAGCTTATGAACCGATGATCGACTTCAAAGAAATCCCGCAACGCCGCGCGATTGTCGCTACGACCGAAGCCGTCGGTGCCGAGCGACCTCATAGGCCGAGGGCACCAACGCGAAATCGAATCCGGAACTGCTTTCACATAATCGCTCGCCGCTACAATTACGCCCGGCACGTTCGAAAGGGCTTTTGCCAGGTAGGGCACCCGCGGCGTTTCTGAGGGATGCAGCATGTTCCAGCGGTCGGTATCATGGCCGTCAGTATACAATTGCTTGTAGCTCGTTACACTCCAGACATCAGCTGCCACGTGGTATTTCTCTGCGAGAAGCCTTTGTGCCTTCAAGGCTTCGTTGACAATAGTGCCGCTCGCAAGAAGCTGAGCGCGCAGCTTCGCCTTGGGATCGTCGGCGGGACGGAATTGATACATGCCTTTGAGGATTCCTTGTCTGATCGCAGCGATGTCCGCAATGGCCGGCATGGCGTAATTCTCATTCATCAGGGTGAGATAATAAAAGATGCTCTCCTGCTCCGCATACATGCGCCGAATGCCATCCTGAATAATGACGGCAATTTCGTGGGCGAATGCCGGATCGTAGGCGAGGAGGTTGGGAACCGGATAGGCGAGCAGATGGCTATTGCCGTCGGCGTGTTGAAGCCCTTCACCGAGCAGCGTCGTTCTTCCGGCAGTTCCGCCCAGCAGGAAGCCGCGGGCCCGGCAGTCACCCGCTGCCCAGATCAGGTCCCCGATCCGCTGAAACCCAAACATCGAATAAAAGATGAAAAAGGGAATGGTATTGAGGCCGTGCGTCGCATAGGCAGTTCCCGCGGCAATGAAATCCGCCATCGACCCTGCTTCGGTGATGCCTTCCTCCAGGATCTGCCCATCCTTCGCTTCCCGGTAATAGACCAGCGTGCTCTTATCGCCCGGCTCATAAAGTTGACCGATGTGGGAGTAAATGCCAACCTGCCGGAACAAGGCTTCCATGCCAAACGTCCGGGCTTCGTCGGGCACGATGGGAACAATCAACCTGCCGATTTCCTTGTCTTTCAGCAGCCTCGCCAAAATGCGGACAAAGGCCATCGTGGTTGAAATCTCCCGCTCCCCCGTTCCTCGATAGAATTCCTCGAATACCCGATCGGGCAGAGAATTAAGGGGCGGTGCCTCTACCTCACGTGAGGGAAGATAGCCACCCAGTGAACGGCGGCGTTCCTGGAGGTATTGAAGTTCGGGCGAATCATCCGGAGGCTTATAGAAAGCCGCCTGGGCCACCTGCTCATCAGAAATGAGAAGGCCGACCCGGCGACTGAAAGTGCGCAATTGGTCCTCCTCCAGGTTCTTCTGCTGATGAGCAATATTCTTTCCCTCGCCAGCTTCGCCGAGGCCGTACCCCTTAATCGTTCGCGCCAGGATGACGGTGGGCGAACCTGTGTGCTCGATTGCCGCCTGATAGGCCGCGTAGACCTTCTTCGGGTCATGTCCTCCAACCCGGAGCCGATGCAGTTCCTCATCACTCAGGTGGCTCACCAAATCGAGCAGGCGAGGGTCTTTTCCGAAGAAGTGTTGCCGAAGATATGCACCCGACTCGGCCGCATAGCGCTGTCGCTCGCCATCCACGATCTCGCCAGCCCGCTCGACTAGCAGGCGCTCAGTGTCTCTGGCAAACAGGGGATCCCAGTCACCGCTCCAGAGCACCTTGATCACGTTCCATGCAGCCCCGCGGAAAACGCCCTCCAGCTCATCCACGATATTTCCATTACCCCGCACCGGGCCGTCAAGCCGCTGCAGATTGCAACTGATTACAAAGATGAGATTATCCAGCTTCTCGCGTCCAGCCAGAGTGATGGCCCCCAAGGATTCCGGTTCATCCATTTCTCCATCGCCCAAAAGCGCCCACACCTTCTGCCCAGCTGCTTCTTTGAGGCTTCGGTCTTCAAGATACCGGTTGAATCGAGCTTGGTAAATCGCCATGATCGGCACAAGGCCCATGTCAACGCTCGGGAACTCCCAGAAATGTGGCATCAGCCAGGGATGGGGATAAGACGAAAGACCGTTTTGGGAACTAAGTTCTCGGCGGAAATTTTCTAGATTTTCTGCAGTGAATCGGCCTTCCAGGAAGGCCCGGGCATAAATCCCAGGCGAGGAATGCCCTTGAAAATAAACAATGTCTCCGCCGCATTCATGCTTCTTGCCGCGGAAGAAGTGATTTAACCCGACTTCAAAGAGCGTGGATTGAGCCGCATAACTTGCCAGATGACCTCCGATGCCGTGCTCCTTGCGGTTGGCACGCACCACCATCGCCATCGCGTTCCAGCGAATCAAGCTGTCAAGCCTTGCTTCAAGCTCCAGGTCGCCGGGGTAAGCTGGCTCCTCGTGAGGAGGAATCGTGTTGACGTAGGGAGTGACCAGCTCATATTCAAGTTGCACCCCGTCGCGCGCCGCCCGATCGAGCAATCGGCGAAGCAGGCGCTCCGTTTGCCCGCGACCCTCGTAGTGAAGGACATAATCCAGAGAGTCGATCCATTCTTGAACTTCTAATTCTTCAAGGTCAGTAGGGCTCCCCATAAGCGTGTTGCCCATTCTCCGTGCTCCTTTTGACGTAATAAATGATCGCCAGTTTGAGAAGCTTTCGCACGAGGCTCCTGCCTCCTACTCTGATCATCATCGGTGGCTGGGCTCCAAAATGCTATGACTTTAGTCCCATACCACGCAAGCGTCTGAGGAAAAGCGAGAGCACAAGAGGGCGCGTTTTTTGCAATGCCAACAACCGAAGACTCGAGGCCGAGAAGCAGGCTAAAGCCCGGAAGAACGGAAAATCCTGAACAGTTTCGTCATCGGATCGTAAAACTCATCCACCACGCGTTCTTTTAGGGGAATGATGGCGTTGTCGGTGATCTGGATACCGGCCGGGCACACCTCAGTACAGCATTTCGTAATGTTGCAGTAACCGATGCCGTGCTGATTGCGTATCTCCCGAATCCGATTTTGATTGTCGAGGGGATGCATCTCAAGCGCTGCGTCGTGGACGAAATAGCGGGGACCAGCGTAGCGGTCGAAAAGACGATGATTGCGTAAGACATGGCAAACGTCCTGGCAAAGGAAGCATTCAATGCACTTACGAAATTCCTGGACGCGGCCAATATCCGCCTGCGCCATGCACCACGTTCCGTCGGGCGAGTCCGGCTTACGCGGGCTGAAGGGTTTGATACCCTTTTTGACCTCGAAATTCCAGGAAACATCGGTGACCAGATCCTTAATTAGAGGAAATGCCCGCATCGGCTCAACGATAATGGGCTTTTTGAGGGGCAGCGAGCTCAGCCGCGTCATGCACATCAGCTTAGGCATCCCGTTGATTTCCGCAGAGCAGGAGCCGCACTTACCAGCCTTACAATTCCATCGCACGGCAAGATGATTGGCCTGAGCCTGCTGGATATCAAGGACAGCGTCGAGCACGACCATACCGGGTGCGATTTCGGTCCGATAATCCTGGAACTTGCCTCGCTGGCGGTCCCCGCGCCATATTCGAAATATTGCGGTGTCCATAGCTGGATTGTCGATGCCTTGCGGTTGACTTTACGACGACTTTAGTCATAAAGTCCGCCTGTCGAGAGCAGACTCCATCGTCGTAAAACCATTTCGCCGGATTCGCCGGTCTGCTCCTTCTGATGGTATTCTACAAGCAATCCGCGTCCATGATAATCACGGATCTGTTAGTCCGCGACATTCGTTTTCCTACCTCGAAAACCCTTGCAGGCTCGTATGCCATACATCCGGACCCCGACTATTCAGCAGCCTACGTGGTGCTCAGGACAGACAGTCCTTCAGGCCTCGAAGGACATGGCCTGACGTTCACTTCGGGACGAGGCACCGAGGTGTGCGTGGCAGGAATCCAGGCCCTCAGGCCGCTAATTGTAGGAAGATCGCTCGAATTCATTGTTGAGAACTTCAGGGAGTTCTGGCGCTCGCTGACGAGTGACGGCCAGTTGCGATGGATTGGGCCTGAAAAGGGAGTCATTCATCTCTCAACCTCGGCGATCGTAAACGCGGTATGGGACCTCTACGCCAAGTCGCAAAACGTGCCGCTTTGGAAATTGCTGGTGGAGATGCCTCCGGAGCAACTGGTAGGCGCGATTGACTTCCGCTATATCACCGACGCATTCACCCCGGATGAAGCCGTTCAAATCCTCCGGAAGAACCGACCCACGCGCAGCGAGCGCGAGACGAAACTCCTGGAGCAGGGCTATCCCGCCTACACTACATCCGCCGGGTGGCTGGGCTACTCTGACGATAAGTTGCGGCAACTGTGCCGGGAAGGGATAGCACAGGGCTGGGACCAGTTCGAAATGAAAGTGGGTGCGAAACTTGATGACGACATCCGCCGAGCTGCGATCCTGCGCGACGAGATCGGCTGGAATCGGAAGCTCATGATGGATGCAAACGAGGTTTGGGACGTCAACACCGCAATCTTTTGGATGAAGGAGCTCGCACGGTTCAAGCCCTGGTAGATTGAGGAGCCGACCAGCCCCGATGATGTGCTTGGCCATGCTGCCATCGCACGCGCCGTTGCCCCCATCCGGGTTGCCGCCGGGGAACAGTGCCAAAACGGGGTAATCTTTAAACAGCTTTTCCAGCTCGGCGCCATCCAATTCTGCCAGATTGATGCGTGCCGCCTGGGCGGAGTAAACGAAGTGCTCGCGGTGATCCTGATGTCGGCAAAGTTCGGAGTGCCGGTCTGCCCGCACGCAGGAGGCGTGGGGTTATGCGAATACGTTCAGCATTTTGCGATGTTTGACTACATCTGTGTTTCCGCATCACTTCAAAACCGGGTGGTGGAGTACATTGACCATCTTCACGAGCACTTCGAGTGCCCAGTCGTCATGAAAAACGGCCGGTATATGCCGCCCCGTGAGCCTGGATTCAGCATTACGATGCGCTCGAAGTCTCTCGATGAGTACGAGTTTCCGCGTGGAAAGGCTTGGCGAGTCTGATTGCGAGCCTTGGCGGGTGAATTCGTCTGGAGTTGAAAAGCAGCGGAATGCGATCGAACAGTGGTTCGCGTGGATCGAGTCCAGTGGATCAAACTAGAGCGAGGCTAGGATGATGGACGTCCACCGTACTCCCGGAATGCCAGCAAAACTCGGCCTGCAAAACTTCTCGCCTTCAACATTACCGAGAAAGGGCAACCCTTAACACTTCCCGCAGATTAATTAACAAGGAATCGCGGATCATGACCGCTGATGCTTCCGGGAACTCAGCCGACCGAGAAACGTTGGAATGCGACGTGCTCATTGTCGGAGCAGGGCCAGCAGGCCTCAGTTGTGCAATCCGTCTTGCTGAACTTTATAACCGAGGCGAGCAGGAAAACGACAGTCGTAGTGCGACGCCAGTTCCATCGCAGACTGCTTTCAATCCTGCGAACATCTTCGTTCTTGAAAAGGCATCCGAAGTCGGCGCCCACTGCCTTTCCGGCGCGTTGCTTGATCCTCGTGCTCTGCGTCGGCTCATTCCCGACTTTGAATCGCAAAACCCGCCTTTGCTTTCTCCTGTCACCGCAGACGCCGTCTTTTACCCGACGCACTGGGGCCGCTTCAAGCTCCCCGTCACTCCGGCTTTCTTGCGCAACCGTGGAAATTACATTATTTCGCTCAACCAGTTCGTCAGGTGGCTGGGGCGCCGTGCGGAACAGGCTGGCGTAAGCCTGTTCTGCGGCTTCGCCGGGGTCGAGACCCTCTGCGAAAATGGCCGTGTCGTCGGCGTGCGTACGGGCGACAAAGGCGTAGACCGGAATGGCCACCTGCAAATCCAACTTCCAACCGGGATATGATATACGGTCGAGAATCACCGTCTTCACAGAGGGCGTGGATGGGTCCCTAACTAACTAACTGATCCGCCGGCTCAACCTGGATCGCGATCGCAATCCCCAAACCTATGCCCTTGGGGTCAAGGAGCTTTGGGATGTCCCTCCAGGCCGCGTCCAGAAAGCTGAGGTGATCCATACGGCAGGCTGGCCGCTCAACAGCTGCCAGTTCGGCGGAGGCTTTATTTATGCCCCCTCGGAAACGCAAGTTTCTCTCGGGCTCGTCGCCGGTCTTGATGACGAAAACCCGGCATTTGATCCGCATCATGCCTTCCAACAATGGAAAACCCATCCGTGGTTGCGACGACTGCTGGAGGGTGGCCAGATGGTTCGATACGGCGCTAAGTGCATTCCCGAGGGCGGCTATTTTTCAGTGCCAGCCACCGCGACAGATGGAGCTCTGATCATTGGCGATGCTGGGGGGTTCCTCAATTCGCAGCGCCTCAAAGGAATCCACCTGGCCATGAAGACGGGCATGCTCGCTGCCGAAGTGGCTTACGCGGCTCTGGCAAAAAACGACTGCTCGGCGCGTGAGTTGGAGCGCTTTGAGGAGGCCTGGAAAGCGGATTGGGTGGGTAAGGAGCTTTGGAGGGTTCGAAACTATCGTCAGGGCTTTCAACACGGTTTCTGGCGCGGTAGCCTCCGCGCTGCCCTTGGACTCGCGATCGGTGGCCGGCTCAGGTCCTCCCGCGTCGGCGTGATGAGGGACTACCAGCACATGAAGCATGTTTCAGAAGTGAGCCTCCCGGCTACGGCACAGTTCAACCCGGATGGCCGGTTCACCTTTGATAAGCTCACCGACGTCTACCACTCGGGAACTCATCACGAAGAAGATCAACCTTCACACCTGCGGATCACCGACTTCAGTATCTGCAACGGGCGATGCATCGTGGAATACGGGAACCCTTGTGTGCACTATTGCCCAGCCGTCTATGAGATGGAAGATAAGCCCGATGGGTCGGGCAAGCAGCTTAAGGTGAACTCGTCGAACTGCGTTCACTGCAAGACGTGCGACATTCGCGACCCTTACGAGAACATCCTCTGGGTCTGCCCTGAAGGCGGAGGAGGCCCTCACTACAATGGACTTTGAGGGCGAATCAGCAACCATCCGTGCTCATCGATCTCGCACCGACCTGCGAGTGCAATCTGTGCCAAGCCCGAGCGCCAGTTCACACCTACTTACAATCTACCAGCGCATTCACTTGGTCAGGTCCGCGAACGCCTGCGCCTGCCCTGTTGTAGGCGCTCCTGCCCATACCACGATGACAATAAAGCTGCTATCCTCCAGCGACACGATATGATGGTGAACCTCGCGATCAATCGCGACGCTGTGCGCAGTCGGCAAATCAAACGCCTTGTGAGGTGTCTCGACGCGGATGCGCGCGCTGAGCGTTTGAATGCAGGTCCGACCGGCGTTTTGGTGCTCCGTGAGCGTCTGACCGGCGCGAATCGTGGTGAGAACGAGACGAAGATCGGGAAACTTGACGAGCGTTTTCGCATTCCGCCCATGCTCCCACGCAGGCTCTTGCCGGAGGCGCGCCGCCTCCTCTTCGAGATTGAAGCCAAGTGCTGTGCCGCGCATCGGTTCAGAGGCTCATTGAGGCCCTTGAAGCTCGTGGACCGTCGTGTGGGTAGCTGAAGTCTGCCTGAGCGTCACGGCAACCGATTCGAGTCTTTCAACTGCACTCACCATCTCTGCGTACGAGGCTGGCGAACAAGCAGCCTCGGCACGGTTGAACCTCTCTGCGAGCAAGGCATGCTCATCGGCGTTGAGCAGCTTGTTGGTCATTGGAAAGAGGAGGAAATTTTCGATCCAGAGATGATGCGGGTATGTCTCCGCTAAAGTTACAAGGCTTTGCACCACAGCTTCAGCTTCCGGGTTCGAAGTCTCGTAAGCTGCCGCCGCCTCCGAGAGTTCGGCCAGTATAGCGCGGATCTTCTCATGCGCATTCCTGAGAGGAGGGAGCGGACATCCTCGCGCTGAGACTCCTTTCTCCTCCAGCAACTCAAAAAGGATCGAGTCCTCTTTCATTCGGTGGTAATCTCTGACATAGCGCTGCATGAATGCGATGATCTCGGGGAGAAGCCCCGCAGGTAGACGCTCGCCGCGATTAAGGGTTTCCGATGTGGTGGCAACGACCTTGAATCGCCCGTTCAATCAGTCGATGTTCATCTTCGAGGATGTCTGTTGGAACCATGTCGTCCGTCCTCCTTTAGGCACGGTGCACGAACCTTTCTCTTGGATACTCGGCTCGACCCTGGAACTCTTTCGGGTGTGGGCAATCAACGGGTTCATTTGCCACATCGCTCCGCCTCGATCCATGAGCGGTCGAGGCAAGCGATGGACTCGCATCCAAGTAGCTTCAAAGTACGGTCTATATCCGCGCTCAAGATTTCAAGCGCTCGTGCCACTCCGCTCGTCCCTGCTGCGGCAAGTCCGTACGCATACGCACGCCCGATCAGGACGGCTTTTGCACCGAGACACAGTGCCTTTATAATATCGGCCCCTCGTCGTATACCACCATCCATTAACACGTCTGCCTGTCCCTCCACCGCCTCCGCCACTTCCGGGAGTGCACGCAATGAAGCTGACACGCTATCAAGCTGACGCCCACCGTGATTTGAAACGATGACTGCGGAGGCTCCCGCGTCTAAGGATCGCCGGGCATCCTCAGCCGTTAAGACTCCCTTGATCACCACGGGTCCTTTCCATACTCTCCGAATCCAATTGAAATCTGCCCAGGTAGCCGAGGCTTCGGTTAAAGCTGCGAATACGTCTGTCATTGGCATTGGACCTTTGCCGGGAATGACGACGTTCGGTAGTCGAGGCAGCCCTCCATCCAACAGGAACCGGGCGAGCCAGCGCGGCCGAGCAAGCAATTGGGGAAGAAAAGGCATTTTAGCCCACGGGTTGCTTCCCATGAGCTGCTTCATGCCGTTGCGAACATCCCGCTCACGCATTCCGCCAACGATCGTATCAACAGTGACCACCAGCGCGGAAAAGCCTGCATTCTGCGCCCGCTCCAATGTGCCCTCGGCGGCTTCGCGTCCGCCGAGAAGATACAGTTGGAACCATGCATGGCCTGATGTGGCGGCTTTTACGTCTTCCAGCGAATGCCCGGATATCGTCGAGAGAACGTAGATGGTGCCGGCAGCACCTGCCGCTGCGGCCGCGCCGATTTCACCATCTGGATGAAACAGGCGGCTGTATCCTATAGGAGCAAGCAGCACAGGAATCGATAAGTCGACCCCCAGCACCCGTGTAGTGGTGGTGTATTGGGAATGCCGTACGGCCTGATGGGGGCGGAAGGTGATCTGATCAAAAGCCCGACGATTGGCTCTCAGAGTGACTTCATCTTGAGCGCCACCGTCGATATAGTCGAAGACCACCTTAGGCAATCGTTTTCGGGCCTGCCGACGGAGATGTTCGACATTAATGGCTGCCGCAGCCGAACCGCTACGTTTGAATCGAGTGGCTTTCGGCTGAGTGGGGAGCGTTTTGAGCTTCATACACATAAATCCGGCTGATTAACCCGAAGTGCTTGAGGTCTTCGGAGGCATATGAAATCGAACACGAAAGCTGTCAGAGCATCAGAATCTCACAGCGCCTTAATGCCGTTTAACCGCCCCAGCGCTTCCCGAACTGCCGCGAAAACAAATTCCGGTGTGCGTTCGTAAGGCTTCAGGAATCGATAGGAAAATCCAAGGCCATCCGGTCCATCAACCCTTACCGAAAAACCCGGCTCATTGTTACCTTGTGTCAGCCACGCCTTCCACATGCCGGCTCGATCTCCCACAGCCTGGATCACGGCTTGTTCCTCGGGTTGCCTGTCGCCGGCTGGCCGAATGCTGTCGTATAGAACGTCTAGCGCCATTTCGGCAGCTTCCTCCTTTCAAGGATGACATAGAGCCCCTTCAACGATTGTTTAATCAAGGCGGAAAACCCTTATCGCTTTCCTATCCGCTCTGTAACTTCCTCTACGACCAGAGTAAGCGTGACGCTCCAGGTTTGTCTGCGACTTTAGTCATTGTGACGCTTCTCATCCCTACCGTTAAATAACCTTAGGTGGCGAATCTTAAAGCACTTCGAAGGCTGCTGCCATGTTTTCACTACAATCCCCAGGATCGGCGAACAGAGCGTCTCCAACCACAGGCAGCCAACTCGAGATACGAGAGCTATTGCGAACCGCCAACGATGTTACGTGCTGCTCGCCTACTGTAAAGCCAAGGGCTGTGGGGTGGGAACACCAAGCGGTATCAACATTCCCCAGCCTGCCTGGGGTTTACATTTTCCGAGATCGCGAGGGCAGGCCGCTTTATGTGGGAAAAGCGAAATCCCTCGATCGGCGGCTGCGGTCGTATTCCCGCAAAGCGCGTCACGCGGATATTAAGCTTTCTCACCTGTTTGATTCGACCTGGCGCACCGAGATCATCATGACCAACACGGAGGCAGAAGCACTCCATCTTGAAAATCGACTGATCAAACAAACGAAACCCCGCTACAACGTTCTGCTCCGGGATGACAAGGCTTACCCGTACGTCAAGCTCACGGTGGGCGGGCCAAACCCCCAGGTGGCGGTGACCCATCAGAGGCCCGTTGACGGAACTGGCTATTACGGTCCATTCGCTCCGGCAAGCCTTGCGCACCAGATTGTAAGGGTCATCCGACGCTGCTTTCTTTTTTCTTTAAGCGAAGGTCGCTCCGCGGTACTCTGTGCAACCGCGAAGCCCATTGAGAGTCGGGAGGATAAGCTGGAAGCTGACAAAGCACGCGCGTGTGAAGCTCAAGCTGTGAATGTGAGGAGGATCCGCAGATTGCTGGAGGGACACATCCAAGGTCCGGTCCGTAACTTTGCGCGCTGCATGCGGCATGCCTCAAACGAACAGCGCTTTGAAAAGGCGGCTCTCTATCGTCACGACATCTCCGTCCTTAAGCAACTACGGGAGCACGTGAATGCGGCGCGTATTCCGGAAGACGATACGGACATTATCGGGATCAGTCGCGGCGGGCCATGGACAGCGTTCACAATATTTCAGTTTCGACACGGCAGGATCGTGGATCGTTATGATCTGATTGGAAAAAGCCGTGGGCGTTCGTCCCGCTCTGTCCTGTTTCCTTCTCTGGCCCGATGGTTGTATAGTTCTTCGCCGATGCCTCCTGCGGTCGTTGTCCCATTTTCCAGAAAGGGGCGAAAGATTATCGGCCGGAGGCTTTCGGGCGCAGGCACGAATGGAGTTTGTATCCGGGCGCCGGTTGCGGGTGTGCTCCGTGCATGGCAGACAATCGCCGACAAAAATGCGCAGGTGTCGCTTCAGGAGTGGCGTCAGACGTCGAAGTCACAAGCCATTCCGATAAGGCTCAGGAACAACGCATTCGTCAGGTTGTGTGCGACACCGCTCTCCGCTCAGCAGTTACTCGACTCAGACGGAAGGAGCGGTTGCAAGGATCAAAATCAGCGTGATGAAGGGCAGTCCGGGCCCGGACGGGGGCAACATTTTGTGGCTGTGAGGCACAGCGCTTATTCCTTTCCAACGCCGTATACCTCCGAACATCCCTTTAGGCGAAGCACGTCGGCCGGTGATGTTCCCGTATCACCAGCAGGAAACTGCGCTCGCTTTGAAGTGGCCGAATTCAACGCCCTTACCGGCAATCCGCCAGACTGTGAGGCGACGTCAGCGTCTTGGCACACCCAGATCTGATCGCTTGGAGTAATGTGCGCTACCAGGAGAAGCTATGACAAGACCAGTATCTCGAGAGGACCAGCGTGCCTTGGTTGACCGGCTCATGACAGCCTGTGGAGGAAGCCATCCGCCTGATGTTCGGCGCAGTTTTTTCATCAGTGGCCCTCAATGGGCTGCCGCTTACCAGGGGCAGGCGTTATTTCACGCCCCGACCCGGGACCCGGTTAAGCCCGCGGAAGTGATTGAGCACCTGGCTGAAATCGGGATTGGGTGGTGGTCTACCCACGACACCGACATTATCCCGACGAATCAATTGATGACCGGGAAACAGGATGAAATTCTTGAGGGCATTGGGAAGGCACTCAAGGAAAATGGTGTGAAATGCTCCATGGTTACGGGAGAGACTTTCTATCATCCCGTGTGGGCCGCAAGTCCTGCCGGAGAGCAACCGGAGGTCCGTGCCTATGCCCGGCGGAGACTCGAAAACATTGTCGAAATGGGACATAAACTGGGCGCCCAGTTCATCGTGTATTGGCCCGGAACGCTGGGATACCAGTTTCAGGGCATCGTCGATGAAACCCGGATGCTTGAGCGGTACGCAGAAGAGATCAACGCTGCCTGTGAAAAAGACCTGGCGATTGCGGGAGCCAAAGCGACCTCTCCGATGCGGCATTGCCTTGAGGCAAAACCTTTCGAGCCTCAGGCGGAGCTTATTCTGCCTACGACCGACGCAATGCTCACGTTTATCACCTCCGGGCTGTTGAAGCATCCTGAAATGGTTGGGGTGAACCCTGAGTATCTTCACGAGTTGATGTGGGGAGAGGCGCCGAGGGCTGCCCTGGCGCGCGCCCTGATCGCTCGAAAACTCTGGCACTTTGATGTCAATGATGGCTATCGGTTAAAGCACGACGTTGATATCGGTGTGGGTCTGGTGAATCCGCTTGACTGGCTGAACGTTCTGATCCTGCTCAGATCCCATGGATACACCGGGCCGTTCAACCTGGATTTCAAGCCACCGCGCACGACGAGCAACTACGGCGTCTTTCGAGTAAGCTTTCCGTCAGCAGTAGATCGATTCATTACGCTCTGGGAGATCGCCGGAGAGGCGATCTCCGATCCGGTCATCCAGGAAGCGACAAAAGCGCTCGAGGCAGGCGCCGGTCTTCTGGATGCGAAAGATGCCGACGCGGTTTTCGAAGCCAACAAGGAGCTCTGGACCTTACATGAGCTTATCGCCCATCGCCTGGTTCAGATTCTGCTCGGGCTTCATCGCGAAGGACGTTTGTCAATCTAACCTCCTGAACGGAGTCTGATACTCGGATCACGGCAAAAGATCGCCGACGCTATGATTGATCTTTCTAATCTCGAAATCTGGTTCGTAACCGGAAGCCAGACTCTCTACGGTAAAGAAGTCCTGGAAAAGGTCCAAGAGCACGCGCGGGAAATCGTACAGGCGCTTTCACAGTCTCCGGAGATTCCCGTCGGGATTGCGTTGAAGCCTGTACTGACCTCGCCGGATTCGATTGTTAAACTTTGCGCGGAAGCGAACGCGGACAACCGGTGTATCGGCCTGGTCGTTTGGATGCATACCTTCTCCCCCGGCCGGATGTGGATTGCGGGCCTGAACACGTTGCGGAAACCGCTTGCCCACCTGCACACTCAGTACAACCGCAACCTGCCGTGGTCGACCATCGATATGGACTTCATGAACTTGAACCAGTCCGCGCATGGAGATCGCGAGTTCGGGTTCCTGGCGACGCGGATGGGGCTGAAGCGAAAGGTTATTGCCGGTTACTGGAAAGAGAGCAACGTAATCAAAGCCATTGCAACTTGGGCTCGTGCCGCCGCTGCCTGGCACGATGCGCAGCGGCTGCGAATCGCCCGCTTTGGCGATAATATGCGCCACGTTGCGGTTACCGAAGGCGACAAAGTCGAAGCACAGATGCGGCTCGGCTACTCCGTGGAAGGTTATGGCGTCGGGGATTTGGCCGACTGCGTGAAAGAGGTCACTGACGCGGAAATCGACCGATTGGCGGCCGAATATGATGACACCTATGATGTCGTGAGGCCGCTACGCCGAGACGGGGATCGCCGTCAGTCGCTTCGTGAGGCGGCAAGGATCGAATTAAGGCTGCGGGCCTTCTTGGAAGCCGGCGGTTTCAACGCTTTCACAGACACCTTTGAAGACCTTCATGGCCTGGCCCAATTGCCGGGCATCGCCGTGCAGCGGCTGATGGCAGAGGGTTATGGGTTCGGAGCCGAAGGAGACTGGAAGACCGCGGCTTTAGTGAGGGTGATGAAGGTGATGAGTGCGGGCCTCTCAGGCGGCACATCCTTTATGGAGGACTATACGTATGACTTCGGCCAGCCAGCCAGCAAAGTGCTCGGGGCGCACATGCTTGAAGTCTGCCCGTCCCTTGCAGAAGGCAGGCCCTCGCTTGAAATACATCCTCTTGCCGTCGGAGGAAAGGCCGACCCGGTTCGTCTGGTGTTCACTGCACGAAGCGGGCCGGCGGTACAGGCATGTTTAATCGACCTTGGGAATCGGTTCCGGATGGTCGCCAACGAGCTGGATGTTGTCCCTCCGGATGAGCCTTTGCTGAAGCTCCCGGTAGCAAGAGCCGTCTGGGTTCCAAGGCCCAGCCTTGAAGTCGCTGCCACCGCCTGGATTTACGCCGGCGGCTCGCATCATACGAGTTTCAGCCAGGCATTGACGTCACAACACCTGGCAGATTTCGCTGAGATGGCGGGCATCGAATTCTTAAACATTGACGGCAACACACGTATTGACCAGTTTAAGGAAGAACTCAGATGGAATGATGCGTACTATTCCTGGAGAGCCTGACGATGTCGCGAGGCGCCCAAGAGAGCGTTTTTATGCCTTCAAACCCCGAGCTAACCAATGGCTTGATCCACCTGAAATCGAATTATTCAGTCTCCGAAACGATGGCCAGGTTAGAAGCCGCGTTGAAGGATCGGGGTCTTCGATTATTCGCCCGAATTGACCATGCTGCGGCAGCAGCGGAAGCGGGGCTGGAGGTGCGACCCACCCAAGTGCTCTTGTTTGGCAACCCCATGGTTGGGACTCCGATGATGCTGGCCGCGCCGACTTTGGCCATTGATCTCCCATTCAGAGCCTTGATATGGGAGGATGCAACCGGCCAAGTCTGGCTTACCTATAACGCTCCCGATTACTTGGCAAGCCGCCACGATGTTCCAGACCCTCTGGCTCGAAATTTGAACGGATTGGTGGATTTACTTCAAAAGGCAGCGAAGGCAGTGCAGAACGGATGAGAACTTGCGGCTGTCGGCCGCACCGGAACGAGCCACTTCATCAATCCATTGTTTCCGTTGCAGGCGCCGTTGTTTCGAATGCACCCTCCCCTTGTCGTGAAGCCAGTCAAGAACTCTGGGCCACCATGAGTTCATTGCGCACCGGATGGAGAACACAAGGATGAATTATCGCGAATTGGGACGCACCGGCTGGAAGGTATCGGAAGTGAGCTTCGGAGCATGGGCTATTGGCTCTGAGTGGGGCCTGGTGGATGACCAAGAATCCTATGCCGCTCTGAGTCGAGCGATTGACCTCGGGGTGAATTTCATCGACACGGCGGACGTCTATGGCATGGGGCGCAGCGAACGCCTGGTCGCCCGGTTGCGTAAAGAGCGAAAAGAGGATATCTGGGTTGCCACCAAGGTAGGACGCCGCCTCTCGCCGCACACGGCCGAAGGTTACACCAAGCAGAAACTCACAGTCTTTGTCGAAGACAGCCTGCGCAACCTGGGAACCGACTGTATCGATCTCCTTCAACTTCATTGTCCGCCCATCGAGGTTTATTATCGGCCGGAAGTTTTTGGAATTCTGGATGGGTTGGTTCGTGCGGGCAAAATTCGGTATTACGGAGTGAGCGTCGAGCGGGTGGAAGAGGGCTTAAAAGCCATCGAGTATCCGAACTTCCAATCCATCCAGATCATTTTCAACGTGCTTCGCCATCGCCCCGCAGAGCTGTTTTTCCAGGAGGCCAAACGCCGGCGTGTGGGGATTCTCGCACGTGTGCCGTTGGCGAGCGGGTTGCTCACCGGCCGGATGACCCGCAACACGACGTTTTCTCCCGATGACCATCGCAGCTTCAATCGCCACGGCGAAGCCTTTGACCGCGGCGAAACCTTTTCCGGCGTGGACTTCGAAACAGGCCTCCGGGCAGTTGAAGAGCTGAAGAAACTCATTCCCGCCGACGCGACCATGGCCCAGTTCGCGCTGAGGTGGATTCTGATGTTCGATGCGGTCACGTGCGCCATCCCCGGCGCCAAGCGGCCTTCGCAAGTCGAAGAAAACGTCCGCGCCTCGGGCTTACCGCCGCTTAGCGAGGGTCAGATGGCCGCGGTCCGCCAAATCTATGACAAATATATCCGCGAGACTGTGCACCATCGATGGTAAGGCCAGTGCAATGAGGAAAGGCAGCCGTCGGGCGCGAGAGTTGAAAAAGCTGCAACAGGAAATAATCGCTTCAAACGCGTGCCCACGACTTGTCCGATATTGCAGAAAGGTGGCGCAAAAGAAGCGCGCTATGTTCCGCGATCAGGACTATTGGGGCAAGGCTTTACCCAGCTTTGGCGACCCGGAGGCGGAACTTCTGATCATCGGATTGGCGCCAGCCGCACATGGCGGAAATCGCACGGGAAGGATGTTTACGGGAGACCGGTCCGGGGACTTTCTCTTCCGAGCGCTTCACGATGCCGGTTTTGCCAATCAGCCGGTATCATCCCACCGGGATGATGGGTTAGAGCTGAAGAACTGTTACATCACCACAATCGTCCGCTGGGCCCCACCTCAGAATAAGCCGACTCCGAAAGAAATCCGGCGATGCCTGCCTTTCCTCAAGGGAGAACTGGAATTGCTGGAGCGGGTGAAAGTGGTGCTGGTTCTGGGCCGGGTTGCCTTTGATGCCTATCTTCGGCTGGCGCGTGATCAAGCCGAGCTTCCGGCGAAGTCACGTATGCCTTTCCGTCACGGAGCCGCATACGAAATGCCTGCGCCGCTACCACGCCTGCATTGCTCCTATCATCCCAGCCAGCACAACACCCAGACCGGGCGGCTGACGCGTCCCATGTTCCGAAAGTTACTGGAGGATATAAAGCGGCATCTGGCGCGAGAGCAACAGGTTCAACTGAGATGAAGGCCAAGCCTCGGCCCATCACCGATGCGATCGGTTGCTTTTACTAGACGGTTTCTATGCCGACTCAGAGACGTGTTTTGAAAGTCTTAAGTTCCTCTCGTTCAGGTGCATCTTCAAGGACGGCTGCGATCTTGGCGCTGGGCGGTTATACGTCACCCGCGCGTATGAAGCGCATCTTCGCACAGCTCGACCGGCATTTCCCGCACGCTGGTTGTCTGCTCCGATATGCGAGTGCGTTCGAGTTGCTCGTCGCCACAATCCTTTCCGCTCAATGTACGGACAAACGGGTCAATCTGGTCACGCCGAATCTCTTCAGAAAGTATTCGACTCCCCAGGCATTCTCAGTCCTGCAGCCTGAGGCGCTGGAGCAGGATATTTACTCGACCGGATTCTTTCGAAGCAAGGCCAAAAACATCATCGAAATGTCGAAAAAGCTCGTCCGCGAGTTTAACGGTAAGGTGCCGCGGACCATGGAGGAACTGCTGACTCTTCCTGGCGTGGCCCGCAAAACTGCCAATGTAGTCCTGGGAACAGCCTTCGGAATAGCAAGTGGGATTGTCGTCGATACTCACGTGCTACGAGTCTCGACGAGGCGATTAAGGCTGTCGCGTGAGAAAACAGCAGCCAAGGTGGAGCAAGACCTCCTGAAGATCGTCCCCCGCAGGCGATGGATCCGGTTCAGCTACCAGTTCACGTTGTTTGGGCGGGAAATCTGCCTTGCACGAAAACCTCGCTGCGCTGAATGCCCGCTCGAGCCGATTTGCGATTCGCCGGAAAAGACAATATGATCTTCGCTGGGCTCACGCTTCGTGATTAACCTTCCTGACGCTTATGTCGCCTGAGACAGAAGGGGAAGGTTCTTGGCGGCGCAGGCAGCGACTGACGGCGCTGGCAATTTGTGCGGGCGTAGTTCGTGGTAAAACGCAATGTTCTGTGTAGTCCCGGAGAAGCGCCCTGACATCCTCGATCATCGGGTCACTGCCTTGGATCAGAGCCACCTCGGCGTTGGATGGAACCCGGCGGAGAAGTCGCCAGAGCGCACGGGCGTTCGTGTCTGGAAGATGGTCACTTAGAAGGATTACATCAAATCTTTTCGAGTCAAGCTGCTCGAGCGCTTCCTTCCCTCCCCAAGCGGTCGTCACCTCGTATCCTTCGTCCGCCAATAAAACCTTCAAGCGCATGAGCAAATCATCATCGTTATCGATGATCAGAATTCGACGTGATCGATGTTCCTCCATGTTCTCATCTCTCTGAAGGGCAGCTCATTGTTTTAACAGCGCAGAAGCATTGTACCGACGGACAGTCTTACGCAACGCCGCTCAGGGTTGGAACGAAGTTGTAAATGGTCCTGCTGAAGCGCTCGATTACTTCTGATTCTGAACTTCGCGCGACTCGAGCAGGTGAGATATCACTTACCCTGTGGTATTGCCTCGACAGGCAAGCCAGCTCGCTGCCAGGCCTTAAACCCGCCCCGCAAAGGGTAAACTTTCTGAAACCTGCGCTCTTTGAGTTCACGCGCCACCCGGGCGCTGGTCTTTTCTCCGCTTCAGGTGCAGTAGGTCACGAGCGTGCGGTTTCGAGGTACCTGTTTCATGGCTTTGTCTAAGTTCTTGATAGGAACGTGAATCGCCCCGGGAACTTGCAGAGGATTCCTGGAAAGCGCTGTCGCGCTGCGAGCGTCCACGAAGACGAGGTCCTTCATTCGCCGCCGGACCTCATTGAGATCGATCCGATGAATTTGAGTTTTCGGTTGAGCCGCCATCGTCATCACCCTCCTTAAATTTAGCTTTCTCCTACTGCCTGATTACGGGAGGCCTTGGACGCCGGGCAAGCATTAGCTCGACTGCGGACATACCTTTTAATACCTCTCAGATTTGCTCCTAGGATCACACGGGTCTTTTCAAGAAGCTGCTGTTTCTACACGTTGCCGTGCGCTTGGAGCGATCTCAGGCCGCAGGACTTTGCGGCAACGCTACAGTTAGGAGAAATGCACTCTCTTCGACCGCCTCAACATAGTGTGTTACAGCTCGATCTAAGACAAGAGCCTTACCTTCGGGCAGGTCAAAAAGCCTCCCGCCAGCGTGCATACGGATATGGCCGCGCAGGGTTTGAACACAGATCCGGCCAGGATTGTGATGTTCCGGAATACGAGTATTTGCCTTCATCGCCCGCAAGGTAATCTGAAAATCAGGATAGCGAATGAGCACCTTTCGTACCAGGCCGCCTTGCCACTCGGGACTGCGATGCAGTTCCTCCAGCTCTTTCTGGATATCAAGCTCAATTGGAGGGTTCTCGACCGTAACTGAAGGCTCTCGGGACCTGCCGGTCTGAAATTCGTTCTCGTCTCTTTCGAATGCCACAAATCCAACCTCCACCTAAATCGCAACCGCTGATGCCAATCCTTTGCTGCAGGTCTGCTTTAATCAAGATACGGTACTTCAGGCTGCATCGGAAGTACACTCATGACGATTTAGAATTGAGTCTCTTCTTACCCACGGAGAAACCCGAACCACTTGGACCGAGCAAGGAGCGTCGCGAGTTACATCCTCTGAAATGCTTCCTGAGAAGAAACGCCAGATACTTCTTCGATCGTGCGAACCGAGCACGATCAAGTCGGCATGCCAGGCCTTCGCCTCTTCGATAATCAGCGCGTGCACGTCGCCCTCCTGGGTGGACGCACTGACCGAGAAGCCGGCCGCGCGAAGTATTTGAGTCACACGCTCCAGCAAGTCCCGGGCGATCTCTCTTTGCTTCTGCACAGCGGCCACGAAATTGGGCGTATCGCGGCTTCCGATCTGTTTGGCTAGCCTTGTAGGATACGGGTCTAGAATATGAACAAGGCGAATCTCGGCCTCCTTCGTCTTCATTTGGCTTATCACCTGATTTATTGCGGCTTCCGAAGCCATTGAATCATCTATTGCGATCAGGACTCTCATAACACTACACCTCCAAGGTCGTCCGCCCAAGCTCGTGAAATCACGGCTGGTCCCCTCTCCGGCACCGGTCGTGCTTTCGGCTGATCAGGCGCAGGGATCTGAACAATCACACGGCAAGGGGCGTGGTGCGCCACATGCCGCACCGTCGAGCCCAGGAGAAACTCGCTCAGCTCATGCTGGCGATCATGACCAACTACCAGCAGGTCCACGTGCTGGTCTCGGGCTTCTCCGACGATAGTCTCACCGGCATTCCGCGCTCGAACGAGCTCGGTCGAAAATCCGGCGGGAGCCTTGCCGACTGCGATTCTGCTCGCTTGCGCCAGGATCTCCTTCCCTTCCTGATCAATGCTCTCGTCAGTTGCGTCGAGCGGGGTTACCATGGGGACCTGGACCACGTGAAGCGCAATCAGCTCCGCCCCCATTCCTGTAGCCAGCTGGCATGCTAAGTCAATCAGAATGTCAACGGACACCTTATCCCGAAGTGCCACCATCACTTTCGCCTTTGACATAACGCCTCTCATCACGCATTGGTCCTTTTCGCCTGCCAGCTATCTGTATGCAATGTTCAAAGCAAGGCCCTTTCCAAAATCTCCTTGTAGCACGGAATCCTATAACCTCCGTGCCTTCAGTCAGTTGCAGCCATGTTATCGATAACCACCGGGTTGACGAAAGCGGAATTTCCGATCTTTGCCATCGGCAATCGGCACTTTTGACGAAATTTCGACGCTGGCCCCTTTGAGATTCCGATTCATCAAGACCGGGAATCGCTCTGGAATGTTGGTGATCCGGTACCTTGATGTGCACTCGTTTTTGTCATGCGCATACCTGCCGCCCGGGACGAGAGGTCATGGCCTGAAACCTGCAAGTGACCGAGCGGGATGCAGACTTTGAATAGTGAGGTGGCAGAAACATGAAAATCACAATCCATTCGACGCGAGGGCGCAAGTTGTTTTCTTTCCGAGAAGATGCGAATGTAGTAGAGGCTGTCAGCGAAACTGTCCATGCTTTCGACTTTCCACCTGCCTACCGCTACGGTCTGCTTCTTTCCGGCAACACGAGCGCCGCACTCGACGCCAGCCGAACGCTCGCTTCCTACAATATCCGCGATGGCGCGGTCTTGTTTCTCACAATAATCAGCTCCTGACACTTCCATCGGCATGGTGCCTGGGGAAGTGTCAACGAGTCTGCAGGCGATCGGTTGATTCGTCCGGGCCGCTTTTCGACCGCACTGAGTTATGTGATTGTGCCAGCCGGATTGCGCGCAGGTCCCGGTAAATGGCTTCTTTTCCCTGCGAACAGTCCGAGTGATCCCATAACAGAGTCCGCTGTCTGTGTCTCGAACGTGAATAGCGCTGTCGCCATTTCGGCAAAAGTGTGATGAATGCGCTTTGACCATCCGGTTGACGTACCTGGCTGCGATCGGCTGTTTCTCAGGGTACTCGTTCTGGGTCAATCACTTGTGATATAGCACCTGCCGGAAAGAGCTTTGGCTACCACATTGCTACAGGAGAAAGCGGATTTCACATGGAAGGTGAACTCGATGGGGGGCAATCAGTGGTTCTTGAGAGGAGAAGTGCTATGTACACGGTGACAGTTTGCATCGTTTGTGCAACGGCAGTAGTTGCTCTTGCCAGCGGCTTATTTGTTCTGGCGGTGGCTGCGGTAACGATTTCACACGGTGTGAAGTATGCTTCGCCAGTTCTTCAGACTGTCTGCCGCGATCGAATTGTGGCGGGCCTTTTTAGTTCGAAAGCCCTGCCAGGCTTAGCACTGCGGCGAGTGCGTTAGGGACGAACTATGAATCGGAGTTATGGAAATTGTGAGTTTGAGCTCGCCCGACAGCAGAGGAGGAACGAGCAAGCCTGGAGCCGGAGGAAGGATCGATGATTACCTTGAGAAGCATTTACAGTCCGTGGGGTGCGCCCTACGCAAGACGGTATCTTGTCGAACGACATTGGCCGCGAGATCCTGAAAGGCCTGCACTGCATTTCGAAGGGTGGCTGAAAGATGTGGCGCCGAGCGATGAGTTGCGCACCTGGTTCGCGAACGAACGCAGCCGCTGGCAAGAATTCTGCAGGTGTTATTTCGCCGAACTGGATTCACGCCCAGAGACATGGAAGCTTCTGTTGGAAGATGCTCGCCACGGGACTATAGAGTTGCTTTATGACTCGCACGATCCCAAGCACAACAATGCTGTAGCGCTGAAGGAATTTCTGGAAATGAAGCTTTCAGCCATCGCGCAGCCAGCTTGAATTGTCTCTCGTTGTGATGATTGGGTAAGAAAGGAGTTTGAGATGAACGCACAAGAAGCAAAGTGGCCGGTATTCAGGGCCAAACTGGTTAACCGCACAGAGATCGCAGAAGCCACGATGGCCTTCCGGTTTGAGCGGCCGCGTGAGTGGACGTTTAAGGCCGGCCAGTTCGTAGATATCACCCTGCTTGATCCGTCGGAAACGGACGCCGAGGGCAATGTCCGGGGATTCTCGATTGCCAGCGCACCCTACGAGGATACCATTATGGTGGCAACGCGAATGCGCAACACCGCCTTTAAGCGCGTGCTAGCAACCATGCCGCTCAAGACCGAGGTCCAGATCGAAGGGCCGTTCGGCGACCTTACGCTTCACAACAATGCCAAAAAGCCAGCTATCCTGCTGGCAGGCGGAATCGGGATCACGCCGTTCCACAGTATTGTCCTGCAGGCAGCGCACGAGAGGCTACCGCACCGGATCGTCTTGCTCCACTCAAATAACCGGTCGGAAGATGCTCCTTTTTTGGAAGAACTTCGCCAGCTCGAAAAGCAAAACCCGAACTACAAATACGTACCAACGATGACAGCGATGGAGCAATCCCAACGCACATGGCCAGGTGAAACCGGCACGCTCAGTGCGACGATGCTTTCCAAGCATTTAAAGGTCGCAACGCCGTCCGATCCGAGCATTGTCGATGCGATCTATTACATCGCTGGGCCGCCGGGGATGGTTGCCGACATGCGCAAAATGCTGGTTGACTGGGGAGTCGATGAGGACAACATCCGGACAGAGGAATTTGCAGGCTATTGAGGTGAAGGGAAGACCTGAATTTGGAAACCGGAAAAGTGGAGAATGATTGACACGACGACCATACCGGCAACCGACACGCAGCCCGTCCGAACGGCTTCACACCGGACCGTGACGGAAGTTTTAATGCTGGTCACAACCTTCTGTTGGGCGAGCAATATTGTGGCCGGGAAAGAAGCACTGCAAGGCTTCGCGCCGTTGGCTCTTGCGCAATTGAGGATGTCGGCGGCAGCCCTGCTCTATGGAGGTTTGTTTTTGTTGTGGCGGGGTCGACCCAAGCTTCACTTGCCCCGAAGACAATGGCTGTTTCTCGGGCTGATGGGGTTCACCGGAATCACATTAAACCAGATTTGCTTTCTCGGCGGCCTGGCCCGGACGTCGGTGACCCACACGGGCCTGATCCAGGCTGTGGGGCCAATTATGGTATTGCTGTTGTCAGCTTCCCTTGGGTGCGAAGCGCTTACGCTCAAGAACTGTGCAGGTATGGCGATTGCCTTTATCGGCGTGGCCGTCTTGCTGACCGGCAAATCAGCTTCTGTGAACGGATCTCATTGGAGTGGAGATGTCATTCTGCTCGCTGCTGGAGCCTCTTTTGCGATTTACACGATCCTGATGAAGGATGTGGCGCATGTTTACGATTCTCTGACTCTGAGCACGCTGGTTTTTGCGTTGGGTGCTGTGCTCTTGCTGCCGTTCTGTCTGGGATCAGTCGCGGCCGTCGAATGGGGCCATATTTCCTTGCGCGCCTGGGCCGGTCTTGCTTACATGGTGATCTTTGGCTCTGCGGTTGCATACCTCATCTACGCTTTCGCGTTGAGTATCCTTTCCGCTTCAAAAGCCGCGGCGTTTGCGTACCTGCAACCGGTGATGGCTGTGGCGTTGGGAGTTTGGCTGATCGGAGAGAGGCTTACAGCAGGGGAGTTTGCAGGCGGCGCTCTGATTCTGTTGGGTGTATACCTGACCGAGCGGCAGCGGACCAGACACCCGCAGGCGAGAGCTGCCACGGAAGGAGACAGCGCAGGAACAAGAGGAACAGAGGGCTGCCGAGCAGTTCCGCGTGGTCAATTCACCTGGAGGTTCGCAACCTGTATTTCATGCTTCCGCCGAGAGCGTGCTCTCAAAGTGCCGGCCTTGAAACGCTCTTGCTTTTTCATTGTTGCTCCGCTAGATGCAGTCCATCAGGCGGGCGTCAGGCTTGCCCAGTGCTGCTATCGGACTCAAACAATTAAGGAACCTCTCATTGAGAGTACACGGCAGCGTAAGGCGCAATTGCAGCCTGCCAGGTGTTCAACCGGATCAGCCCACCATGGGCGGCTTGCAGCGAAGGCTTTGTCGAAAGGCATCAGAGCGTCACATTGAAGATAGAAAGGAGCATTCCGCTATGGCAGCAAGGATCGATTACGAGAAAGTGGCGCCGGAGGCAATCCAGGCGATGCGCAAGGTCGAAGAATACGTTCGTGGGAGCGGCCTCGAGCGCTCGCTCCTGGAACTCGTACGGCTGCGAGCCTCGCAAATGAACGGTTGTGCTTATTGTGTTGATATGCACACCAAGGATGCGCGGGATCGAGGCGAGACCGAGCAACGTCTTTATGCGGTAGCGGTCTGGCAAGACGCGCCTTTCTTTACCGAAAAGGAGCGGGCGGCGCTGGCCTGGACTGAGGCGGTTACCTGGGTCAGTTGGCAGCATGTGCCCGACAATGTTTATCAGGATGCGCGCCGGCATTTCAGCGAGAAGGAGCTTGTGGACCTGACGATGGCAGTCGTCGCCATTAACGGCTGGAATCGCCTATCCATCAGCTTCCGCCGTGAGGCCGGAACCTACCACCCGGGTGAAACGCGTAAGGCTCCGAGGATCGAGCAGGATGCCGGCTGCGCATCAGCAGCCTGAGCTAAGAGAAAGGAGCACCAAGGTGTTAATCCATATTCGAGCGCTTTTTGAAAACAACGATCTCTCATTTGCCTGTCCAGCTTTCAACACCCAGAACCTGGAGACGACGCTGGGGATTATTCAAGCTGCTGAAGCGCTTGATGCGCCGGTTATTATTGCGACTAGCGAAGGAACAGTGAGCTACGCCGGCCTCGAAACCATTGCCGGAATCGTAAAATCAGTGGCTGGCCGGTCGAAGGCTAAGATTGTCCTGCATTACGATCACGGGAAAGATCTCCGCCACCTCGAGCGGGCGATTGAACTGGGATATTCCAGCGTGATGATCGATCATTCGTACCTTCCTTTCAAGGAAAATGTCCGCGACACGCGGCAGGTCGTTGAGTTTGCTCACCAGAAAGGGGCCTGGGTGCAAGCTGAGATCGGACGGATGAGAGGCACAGAAGACTGGGTGTCAGTGAGCGAGGCCGAAACATTGCTGACCGATCCCGAGGATGCCTTGCAATTCTACCGGGCGACCGGCACCGACACCCTGGCCTGCTCGGTGGGTACTGTTCATGGAATCATCAAGATGCGGGGTAGCGCAAAGCCTCGCGTGGACATCCCTCGGATCAGAGCAATCCATGAATTGGTCAAAATTCCCCTGGTGCTTCACGGCGCAAGCGGAGTCGATCCGCAAACGATCGCGCTGGCGATCAAGGCTGGGGTCAGAATCATTAATATTGATACTGAGCTGCATCTGGCCTTTGCGCAGGCTTTAAGGGCAACTCTAGAAACCTACCCAGAAGAAATCGATCCCCGCCGGATCATGAAGCCTGTTATTCAAGCAGTGAAAGAGACGGCGATGGCGAAGGTCCGACAGTTTGGAACGCGTGAGCTTCCTGCCGTCGCCTGACGGCGTCGGCCTCAGCTTGATTGAGAGAGATGAACATGAGCAATGGAAATGGCAATCACCCTCAGGTTACGCTTCAGTCCGCTGATTGGACCACAGAATCAAATGGTTCCATCTTGCCCGTGCTGCCTATCCCTGCGGCTCGCTCAGGTGACCGCCTGGAACACATTATCCGGCTGCTGCTCACGGAAATGGGCGTAGACGTCACGAGCGAACATTTCCGCGATACGCCGGCAAGGGCGGCCCGGTTTTACCGCGAATTCACGCGCGGATATTGCGCTCGCCCGGCGGAGATTCTAAAAACCTTTCGCTCCCGCTCAGATAGCCTCATCGTAGTTTCCCACATCGATTTTTTCTCGCTCTGCCCGCACCACCTGCTGGTCTATGGCGGGAAAATCCACTTTGCCTACTTGCCGAATGGCCGGATCGTCGGGGTTTCCAAAATTCCGCGTCTCATTCATGCGCTCGCGGCGCGCCCTGTCGTTCAGGAGGCGCTGGTTGCCGATATCGCTGACGCCTTTATGTCGGTGGTTGAACCTCTCGGGTGTGCAGTGAAGGCGATCGGTCATCACGGCTGCATCGCAGCGCGAGGCGTCAAATGCCCGTCGACGGTTATGACCACTCTCGTCAAACGAGGCGTGTTTCAAGAGAAAGAAGCTCTGTGCCGGGAATTCGATTACGTCATCGCAGAAGGAGCGAATTCGCTGCGCGAAACGTAATGGTAGAAGCAGTGGGCATCTGCGGGAGAAGCTAGTTTCCGAGCGTACGCGGCTGACCGCATCGGTGCGACCGAGTAGGAAGTTTAAGGATTGTTCTAGTTCCTGGGGGCGGCTAAGCAAGGTGACTCAAAATGAAAACATTCAAGGTGGGTGATCATGTTCGATGGAATTCGGAGGCGGGCATCGTCAGTGGGACCATCGTCAAAATAATCACAGTGGATACAGTGGTGAAAGGCTACACCCATCATGCCTCGAAGGATGAGCCCCAATACATCATCAAGAGCGATAAGACTGATCATCTCGCGATTCACAAAGGCCAGGCGTTGACGTTAATCCGTAAGGCAGCGCGAAAGCACAAAGGAGGCTAACACCATGGGCTCGCAACCTGTAAGTAGCAAACAACCCAACCAGCCCGAGCGATTGAAGTTCGTTTCTCCTCAAGTTCTGATAGAGCGAGGAGAAGAAATCCATCGTCTGATTGAGCATCGTGCTTATGAAATCCTCGAGCGGCGCGGCCGTGCCCATGGGTCTGACGTATCCGACTGGCTTTGGGCCGAGTCAGGAGGATTTACCGGAGGCGCTCGTCCTCCAAGTTGTGGCGGCACGGGTAAAGCACTTCTCAAGGCAGAGATGCCAGGCAACTTTACGGCTAGTGAACTTGAGCTGAGCATCGAGCCTCGCCGCCTTATGGTGAGTGGTGAAAGGAAGGTCGACGCGATCTATGGCGCTCCAGAGGGCAGCCACATTCAGAAGATGCCGGAGCGAATTTTTCGCGTTCATGAGCTGCCGGTCGAAATTGATCCATCGAGAACGACAGCCACGCTTCAGGACGATACTTTAGAGGTGGTCATGCCTAAGGCTATGGCGGTGACCGGATCCATCAGGCATGAGCAGATTTTGTAATCAGTGGGCCGAAAAATTTATGGAATCCGCCCTCAATCGAGATCGTAATTTGGAGGGTTTTTATGGAAACCCAAAAAGAAGCAGTTAAGGAGGCAATTACACCTACTGCCGAGGAGATTGAAAAGCTGGTCATCGACCCCGTTCAGTCCTTAATTGGATTTTCGGTGCGCCATATGGTGATCAGCAATGTTCGTGGACGCTTCACACGGTTCTCCGGAAGAATCTCATATAACCGCACTGACACAGTCCACTCCTCAGTCAGCGTTGACATCGACACGGCCAGCGTAAACACAGAGAACACTGATCGGGATAACGATCTGCGCGGTCCGAAGTTCTTTGATGCCGCGAGGTTCCCTAAGATTGTCTTCCGCAGCAAACGGATTGAACAGCAGTGCGATGGATATCTTTGTGTCGGCGATCTGACGCTGCATGGAGTGACAAAAGAAGTCGCCTTTCCCTTTGAAATTACAGGGCGCCAGAAGGATCTCCAGGGCAAGGAAAGAATTGGCTTCGAGGGCGAACTGAAATTGGATCGAAGAGAGTTCAGCCTGACCTATGACGAGCGCCTCGGTAACGGTGGCCCTGTCGTAGGCAACGAAATTAAAATCGAAGTCAGTCTTGAGGCGGTTCAAGAATGACGGCGGTTTTCCAAAAATGTTGAGCATTCATCTCAACGCAAACGGGATTGCAAGAGGAGGCAGAAGATGCGTACCTACATTATTCTCACCCGGTTTTCGCCGGAGGCCTTCCGCGATCCGGCGGGATTTAAGAAGTTGGCTGAGGCAACCTCCGCCAGGATCAAAACGGAATGTCCCGGAGTGCGGTGGAAAGAGAGTTTCTCTACACTGGGGCGTTTCGATGTGGTCGACGTCATCGAGGCAGAGGATGTAACCCAGGCGGAAAAGGCGGCGATGATCATTCGGTCTTCAGGTCACTCGACGACAGAAACGATGGTGGCTACGCCCTGGAAAGAATTTCTGGCGGCTCTTTAGACAACAAGAGCTGAAACGATAATAGACGGCTACGCTCGGATCGCTGAGGGTTGCTGATAGACCGGTATACTCTGTCGGCTCTGTTCGGTTGCTTGTAACATAGCGCCTAACAGCCACGGCGCAAGAGTTGATTTCGTAGCTCGTCTGCTACATCACGTCACTCGCGCAAGTGTGACTATGGCTCGACACAATAACAAGCCGCGCAGATTTTCCGGTATCCAGCCAACCGGTACGCTGCACCTAGGAAACTACATCGGAGCCGTAAGCCAATGGATTGAGAAGCAGGAACAGTACGACAGCATCTTTTCAATTGTCGATCTCCATGCCCTTGCGGCGCAGAACCTGCATGAGGCCGAGCCAATCGCTGAGAAGGTAAGACAAACTGCGAGTCTCCTCATTGCCTGCGGGCTCGATCCGGAGCGATCCGCTCTTTTCGTTCAATCCCACGTCTCTGCTCATGCGGAGCTTGCCTGGATTTTGAATTGTCTGACTCCTGTCGGCTGGCTCGAGCGAATGACGCAGTATAAAGCTAAAGCGACCGCCGCTGGAAGCGCCACTGCCGGGTTGCTAGACTACCCGGTTCTTCAAGCCGCCGACATTCTTCTCTATCGCACCGATCTCGTTCCGGTTGGGGAAGACCAGAAGCAACATATCGAGCTAACGGTTGACCTTGCTAACCGGTTCAACCGGCTCTACGGGGAGGTCTTCGTCATCCCAAAGCCGCTGATCCGCGCAACTGGTGCTCGGATCATGGGCCTGGATAATCCATCGGTCAAGATGAGCAAAAGCCTGGCTGAGACTCGGGGAGGTCACGCCATCGGCCTGACCGATCCGCCGGAGGTCATTCGCCGGACGATTATGGAAGGGGTAACCGATTCAGGTTCCGAAACGCGCTTTGAACAAGCTTCGCCAGGAGTGAGGAACCTTCTGACAATTTTTCAGTCTCTCTCCGGGAGGCCACGCATGTCGATTGAGGCCCACTTTGAAGGAAAAAGTTATCGGTATCTTAAGGCTGAAGTTGCCGATCTCGTCATCGCGATCCTTACACCGATTCGGACTCGCTACAGCGAGCTTATGAACGACCCTTTCTACCTCGACGAGTTGGTTGAGCGCGGCGCTGGAAAGGTGCGTCCCATCGCCTTGTCAACTCTTGGTGATGTCAAAAGGCTGATAGGGATTGAGCGCCCTCGCCCAGGTACGGAAACGAAAATGTACACGGAAGGTGTTCGTTGAGCGAAGAACTCCATCCCAATACGATTGAGATTCTACGAAAGCGGTATTTTCTGAAGGATGAAAAAGGGCAGATTCTGGAGGATTTTGAAGGTATGTGTCACCGCGTGGCCCACTTCGTGGCTCAGGCTGAGCCGGACAATCCTCCAGGCCAAAGAGCGAGGATTGAAGAGTCGTTCTTCCAAATGATGGCAAGACAGCTCTTTATGCCGAATTCCCCCACACTTTTCAATGCGGGCACGCCGAATCCTATGCTCTCCGCCTGCTTTATCCTGCCGGTGGGTGATTCGATTCGCGAGATCTATAAGTCAGTCGGCGATGGAGCTGTAATTGAGAAGCTGGGTGGCGGCATCGGCATGGATTTTTCCCGCCTTCGTCCCAGCGGAGCGCGCACTTCACTGGGTGGAATCGCTTCTGGGCCGCTTTCCTTTATGAATTCCTTCCAGATGATGTCGGAAACGATCCGGCAGGGAGGAAGACGCCGGGGAGCAATGATGGCAATGCTCGATATTCACCACCCCGAAATCCTTCTCTTTATCGATTGCAAGCTGATGACACCACCCGAACGGATCGCGCATCTTGCCGCTGCCTACCATCTTCCGGAATCACTCGCGCATAACCTTCTCGCGGATTTAGCCTGGCAGGCACCATATCACGGCTTTAACATCACAGTGAAACTCACAGACGAATTCATGGAGGCGGTTCGGAGGGATGGCCCTTATCCGCTGCGAGACCCCAGAGGCGGCTTCTGGGAGGGAAAGGTCACCGATCCCAGGGGGGAGTTACAGCCCGTGCGCCTCGCTAACGGTCAGAACGGTGTCGGGCTGCCCGCGCGTAAAGTATGGGAGAGGATCGTCGAGAACGCTTGGCGGTCAGCCGAGCCCGGGATTGCGTTCATCGACCGGGTCAATCGCGATAATCCTGTGAAGTCGCTAGGAACGATCCACAGCAGCAATCCGTGCGGCGAATACTGGCAGGTTGACTACAACTCCTGTAACCTGGGCTCGATTAATTTAGCGCGATTCGCACAAAACCACGGGACTTCAGGGGAATCCTGGAGCAAGCAGATTGACTGGCCTCGGTTGAAGGACACGGTTTGCGCCGCGACCCGCTTCCTCGATCACGTCATCACGATGAGCCAGTACCCGATCCCTGAAATCGGCGAGGTCACGGCAAAGTCCCGCCCTGTGGGGCTCGGCGTCATGGGATATGCCGATCTCCTGCTTAAGCTCGGCCTCCGTTACGGCAGCCCGGAATCAATCGAAGTCGCCGAGAAGGTTATGCAGTGGATACAGTACTGGGCCTGGGTGGAGTCTGCCGAGCTTGCCAGGGACCTCGGGCCTTTCCCCGAACTTAATCGCAATCGAGATTACTTTGACGAGAAGATGCGCCGGTTGGCGAAAGGCTTCAGAAACACATTTGAGGCGTCTGAGTTTTCCGGGCCTGAAGAGGAATCTCCAGCCGGCGATCTTGAAGAACTCTACCGCCGGTGCGGCGTTCGAAACTGTCACGTTACGGTCGAAGCGCCGACCGGCTCCATCAGCCTGATCGCTGAATGCAGTTCCGGAATCGAGCCGATCTTCGCATTCGAGTATGAGCGGCAGGATTCGCTTGGAACTCGCTCCTATCGTCATCCTGCCCTCGAGCAGTGGCAGGAATCTCATCCTGGCGAAGCGCTGCCCGAATACTTCGTGGATGCTTCGGCCATAACCCCGGAAGAGCATATTCTCATCCAGGCTGCCTTCCAAAGGCATGTAGACAATGCCGTCAGTAAGACCGCGAACTTGCCGGCAAGCGCCGGCCCGGAGGACGTTGAGAAGATTTATTGGCTTGCTTACGAAAAGGGATTGAAGTCGGTTACGGTTTATGTTGAGGGAAGCCGCGAGGGCGTGCTCTTGCGGAAAGATGGTCAAGCTGTCACGGCTCAAAAAGCGCCATCGATAGAATCCGTACAAACTGGGACAGCGGCCGAAGCCACCGGCCATTTCATCGTTCGCCCTGAGTTTTTGCGCGGCATACCGCGCAAAATTCGCACACCGTTCGGGACGGTCTATGTAACAGTTAACTATGACCCTGGATCCCGACAGATCACCGAAGTCTTTGTGCGCGAGAGCAGTGGCAACGAGGCCTGGGAGCTTATTGGACGCCTTCTCAGTCTCCTACTTCGGGCGCGGGTCCCAATGGAGAAGATTCTACCCCAACTCTACCGCACCAGGGGCCAGAACACCATCATTCTTGACGAAAAGATTCTAACCTCGGTGGCTCAGGCTATTGCTCGGACGATCGAGCGTGCCGAGGAGATATTCAAGGCTTCAGCTCCCGAGGCCCTGGCAGTTCCGTCTGCGCAGCCTGATTTATCGCCCGACAGAGATGCAGTACAACCCGCTGGCGCGAGAGCCCGGAGTTGCCCGGACTGTGGTCGTGACACGCTTTATCCCGCCGGTGGATGCCTCACCTGCATCACGTGTGGGTATTCGACGTGTGGAGGAAGCATGAACTAACAAGAGCGCCTGAAGTGCTCTCTCAAATCTAAGCAAATTTGAAAGGAAACTGCTGCCATGCCTAAACCCATGATCGCAAACAATGAGCGCGCTTTTTCATTTCTCAGGTTGAATGAGCGGCCTCGGAAGCCACGGGAGCGCGGGGTCACGGAAATACGCGGGCCATATTACACGCCGATGGGAACCCGGTACTTGCAAGACATTTTCGACACCATGGGCTGGTATGTCGATTCCGTTAAATTTGCGGGCGGGTCGTTCAGCCTGATGCCACGAAAGGCCGTTAAGGATTTGATTGACCTGTGTCATGCTCGTGACGTGCTGGTTTCGACCGGCGGATTCATTGAATACGTTCTCACCCAGGGTCCTGAAGCCGTGAATCATTACATCAAGGAATGCAAGTCCCTCGGCTTCGATATTATCGAAATCTCAAGTGGCTTCATCACCATTCCTGTCGATGACTGGCTGCGGCTTGTCGAGAAAGTTCAGAAGATGGGGCTGAAGGCGAAGCCTGAGGTCGGCATCCAGTTCGGGGCGGGTGGCGCCACAAGTGCCGAAGAGTTGGCGGCCGAGGGAACACGCGATCCTGAAGCAGCAATCGCCCAGGCGAAGCGTTTCATCGACGCGGGAGCGTATATGATCATGATCGAGTCGGAGGGTATTACCGAGAACGTGAAAGCTTGGCGCACGGAGGTGCCCGCCCGGATTGCGAGCGCTCTGGGCATTGAAAAAGTCATGTTTGAGGCGGCGGATCCGGAAGTGTTTGCCTGGTATATCAAGAACTACGGGCCTGAGGTGAACCTGTTCGTCGATCACAGCCAGATTGTACAGCTCGAATGCCTGCGGTCCGGCATCTGGGGAACCAAAAGTCTGTGGGGCCGCGTTTTAACGTACAAAGGCTGAACGTTGGGTGGGCGATTGCTCGCCGTGAACAGGCAGCGAGCCGGACTGGAAGGATTTCAAAGCTAAGAAGGCGACTGAGTGAAGGGAGAAGGGAGAAAGCGGATGACACCCAAACGTATTGTGATGTACACCAGGGTCGGCTGTGAAGACTCGGATGCGGCCCGAGAATTTCTCAAGAGACACCAGATACGCTTCGAAGAAGTAGATATCGACAAAAATCAGGAAGCAAGCAAGTTTGTGATCAGTGTCAACGAGGGAAAGCGGCGCACTCCCACGTTTAATGTCGATGGCCGGACCTTTCACTGCTCAAATTTTGACCCGAAGAAACTGGCTCGCGAGCTTGGTTTAGCGGAGGCGGCTGAAGCCGAGCGCTGATCCGCGAAAGGTCAGCGCCACATCGCTCATGATAGAGGAGCTTATGTCTAATGGACTTCCGGGCAAGGTCGCGGTTATCACAGGCGGCGCCCGTGGAATTGGATTTGATATTGCCGAGCGGCTGGTCCAAGAGGGTGTGAGCGTCTTTATTTGCGGGCGCGATCCATCCCGGCTGGAGTCAGCGCTCGGTCGCTTGCGGACTCTGGCGGCCACGAACTCCGTAGACGGTGTTGTCGCTGACGTGAGGCGCTACGCGGATTGCCGGAGCATGATCCAGCGGGCTGTCAACCGATTTGGTCGGCTCGACATTCTCGTGAACAATGCCGGCATCGGCATTTTCAAGCCGGTGGATCAGCTCGCGCCTGAAGAATGGGACGCGACGGTTCAAACCAATCTTTCCGGCGCGTTTTATTGCTGCCGCGAAGCAATACCCATCATGCGCCGGAACGGCGGCGGCCACATTTTCAACATATCGAGCCTTCTTGCCGTGCATCCGATACCGAGCGGGGCCGCCTATAATGCCTCCAAGTTCGGGCTAAACGGCTTGAGCGAAGCGATGATGCAGGACGTCCGCTACGACGGCATCCGCGTGACGATTATCATGCCAGGAAGTATCGCCACCGACTTCGGCGGTGCGCCCGGCAGCAGTCTCCATGAGCCCTGGAAACTGTCGGGTACCGATATTGCTCGCGCGGTCGTCGATGCTTATCGGTACGCGAGCCATGCTCTTATCAGCCGAATCGAAATCCGCCCAACTCAGCCTCCGCGAAAGGCTTAACAACGTGCTCCATGCTCAGCGAGGCGTCTCGTCCGAGCAGCCACAGCTCGACTGCGTCGGCCGGGAACGAGGAGCGGGTTCGAGACGTTTTGCCCACAGCGGATAGTCCAGCCCAGCAAGGCGATTGATTACAATTCCCTGTCCCACCAGCAAGGCCACGGCGACTTCGATGACCAACAGATAAAACGGCTTAGTGACCACACCGAGAGATACGATCAACGTGGTGGCGCCAGCCGGCGGATGCGCCGCCCTGAGCAGGATCATCAGGCTGGCCGTAAGAGCGAGCGACAGCGCCGCCGCCATGATTCGCCGCGCATCAACTGTTGTTCCGATGGCGGAGGGCGCATGATGGAGCCCCACGAGCAGGAGCGACGCATAGCCGCACAGGATGCCGATGGCGTGGCCGTACAAGGTGTGGCGGGGGGAGGCCGTCGGCGAAAGCGGCGTGTAAAAGAGGAGGATCGCCGTCGGGCCCAGCGAGGGAAAAACAAAAGGCGTGTGGGAAGCCATCGCCACTCCGGCAAGAATGGCGATGGTGATGAAACCATTGATAAACATGAAGAGCGCCCAGATAGGGCGCTCGGGAAAGCGGCCGACAAGGTGCGTGAGACGGAGACGGACGATGAAGCCACGCGCAACGGCCGGATCAAGCAGCGCGAGGCGGGATTGATGTTGCGAGTTTGATTCAGCCATCGTGTTACTCAGGCGCCGCGAAACGTCCTTGCCACGGAAACCACGGTCTTCAGCTTGGCAATGGCTTCATCCACAGTCCGGGTCTTGAGTCCACAATCCGGGTCAACCCAAACGCTCTCCCGCGGCAGAATCCCCAGGCCCTTGTTCAAACGCTCTTCGACGGTCCGCCGGTCTTCAGGGGCATGGGAATGCACATCCACCACGCCATAGCTGATATCTTTGGTAAACGGCTTCTTCTTGAAAAGCTGGAGCATGTCGAGGCCGCTGTTGGACATTTCAAGGTCGAAGTTGTCGACGGCGAGATCGAGCATCGCGGGATAAATGCTTTCAAAATCCCCGTAACAGACGTGAGTGACGAAGTAGGCCTCGAGATTCTGTGTGGTGACCCGCATGGCTTCGATCGCCAGCGGCAATTCCTCCGGCCGAACCGAAATTGCCGGCTCGTCAATTTGGATGATCTTGCATCCAGCCTGAACCAGCGTCTCCACTTCCTTCCGAACCTCGCCAGCTAAAGCCATGCATGCATCCCTCCGTGTCGGATAAAACTCATTGAAAGACCAATCCATCAGGGTATAGGCTCCGGTCACAATGCCTTTGACCGGCTTCGAAGTCAGCCCTTGGGCATATCGCCACCATTCCACCGTGATTGGCCCCTTCCACTTCACCTGGTCCACGATGACGGGTTTGCGATAGTAACGGTTGCCATAGGAGCGAACCAGGCCTCCCTGCTCGAATCCTGAGAGCCGATCGGCAAAATAGGCGACCATGTCGCCGCGGTACATCTCGCCATCGACCAGCACATCCACGCCCAACTCTTCCTGTTTGCGAAGCCAAAATTCAGTCGCCCGCTTCTCCGCTTCTTTCAGGTCCTCCGCGCCGGTCTTGGCCTGAGTGAAATCGGCTCGGGCTTTCACTAGATAGTCAGGCTTGGGAAAGCTGCCCACGGAGGTTGTGGGAAGGAGTGGAAGATCGATCCCCAGGTGATGGAGCTTCAGTCGACTCATGGAGCCTCACCCAGGAAAGATCTCTTGATGGAAGTCAGGTGCGTAAGTTTCAAGCGCGCCCGGTCTCGCGGCAGATATTCGAGGCCGCACGAGGTGGTCAGATAACTGCATTCTGGTTTGACATGCTGAAGCATTCGCTCGAGCTGACGCTTAACGGTGACTTGATCTTCAAGTCTGGTATTCCTGCCGTCGAGCAGGCCAAAGCCGAGCGGTTTGACGCTCCCGTTGGCTTCGATCACATCGGGTAATGTCGGGCTGTAAGTGAAATCCAGAATCAGGATGTCGAAAGGTAAGTCCTGGAGCGTGGCGTAAAAAGGCGCCGCGTCTCCAAAATACAGTGCCAGGGCCACTTTTGCAGGCCCCTTGTGGGCGGCGATCTGGCTGAGGGCCTCCGAGGCAAGGCGTAAGCCGTCAGGATACTTCACCACCGCCGGCTCATCGATCTGGATCAACGATGCGCCTGCCGCAGCGAGCTCCGCAACCTCTCGCCCGAGCGCCTCTGCAAACGACATCATGACTGAGTGCATGCTTCGCGCCTCACCGTTCAGTAGCGAGAGCCGCGTCAACGTGTACGGTCCCGTCAGGACCGGCTTAACAGGCTGTCGTGATTTCTGCGCTGCCCAGTGGAATTCGTCAACGATGAGTGGCTGGGAGTGCTTAATCATTCCGTCTACTATGGGCTGGCGAAAATAAAAGTTTGTATCGAAAAACCTCAGTAGCCCGTCGATGCGCACACCCTCGAGCTTTCCGACCAGGTGAGAGATGGGGTCATCCCACCGGATCAATCCGTCAGTGACAATGTCAATGCCGGCTTCCTGCTGTTCTTCGAGCGCCAACAGAACCATATGGTCTTCCGCGGCGCGAACGTCTGCGTCCGTCTTTTCGCCCCGATCACGCTGGGCTAGGGTGCGGCGCAGGAGATGCTGGTCCGGCGTACTCCCAATGCGCGGATAGCTGCCGTGATTGAGCGTCAGAAGTTCCATGTGAGCAATTTGGCCGGGTGCCGTACTCAACGTTCAGTGCACCGCTTGATTTGCAGCATCCTGGTCTTGGGAGACTGCCGCATCTTCCATCGCGACAGCACGCGGAAAGAGAATGTTATTTTCAAGATGAACGTGCTGATGCATGTCGCCCTCAAAAGACTTCAGTCCGTCGTAAAGTGCGCGGTAACTGTTGCAGGCATCGGGTGGTAACTGGTAATTCTTGCTCAGGCTTCGCATCTGATGGAGTGCCGCGCCGCTGTTGTCGTGCTCCATCACCATCATCCGCACCGGATTCTGAACCGTCCCAAATGCCGGGCGCGGAAACGGAATGCCCTTTGTCACAGCCTCTTCCATCCGTGCAATGTACGGAAATAGCGTCTGCTCTTCCTTGGTCAAGTGCATCAGCAGCTCCTTCGTGAGTCCCGAGAAGATCGCTTTAATGCGGTGCAACTCGGAGTGCGCGGCGCCGTGCGCCTGCACCACCTTTTCGACAAGCGGCTCGAGCCGCGCGACCTCCTGCCGACAGAAGGTGTGGTGCTTTTTGACAATATGATCCATTAGGCCTGCTAGTGGCTGTGCGGTCCAGTCGATGGTGTCGCCTTCGGGCTGCTTAACGTTCTCCCCGGACTCAAGGGCCCCCACCACTACTTCGGTCCGCAACCCGGCGGCCCGGCAGGCTTCCTCGAGCGGCTTCTCCCCAGCGCAGCAGTAATCGATTCCTAATTGCTCGAATACCTTTGCGGAAGCTGGCATCTTGAGGACGATATCCTTTACAGCCTTCGTGACGTCAATCTCCATGTTGTTCGCTCCTTTCACACTTTCGTAAGCCGCTCTGTCGAAGCGGCACACGAACGTTGCGCCGTGATGCACTTAACAGGCGCCAGGGTCTCATTCACCCTTTCGACTGGCCCTCACGGGCCAAGCCGTAGCCATTCACGGCCAAGGTAGAGTCTAGCTGAACGCGAAGACTCGATCACGATCTGCAAGGGCCTCGGCTCGCGCAGGTGCGCATCACTCTCCATATCACACTCCATAATCTGGTCCCCGGCCTGGTTGTAAAGCAAGAACTGTGTTGGCTGCTCGAGGGAGTACCGGCGGCGAATACCGAATCCATAGCTGCCAACGCCGACGCCTCTGCCGCAGATCGATAAAGTTCCTTCCGAAATCAGCATCCCGGAGTATTTTTGCTGCAATCGCGAGGCGAAGCCGGCTGTCGCAATCAGTCCGAACAAGGTCCTCGCACCCTCTGGAGTCCTAAACAGCACCGCATTTCGCTTTTCCACCGGAATCGCATTGCCCTCTAGATAAAAATCTCGCGGCACTGCGCCCTGAAACAATTTCCCTGTAATAATCTCAAAGCGGCCCTGGGCCAGACCTGACGCACACGTCGCGACCAACGTTAGAAACAGCAAGTATACCGGCATGATCTTGCGTGTCAGCATCTCTGTTTCGTGGGCCAACGGATCGTAATGGCATCGGCATATCCCCATGTAGCGCTGATGCACTCCGCCTGGGTATTATGCACCATCTGATCACGCGGTGCCGGAGGACTCTTGAGGAGCGTGCTGTACCTCCGCGCCTGCGATACGTTCATCTGCCTTTGCGAGCAACCTCTCGGGGATTTGATGGATCTGCCTATACCTGGCAGAGATGGTTCGCGCCCCTTCAAGCCTTTTGAATTCCTCGGCGAGTTCAGCCTGTTCGGCCGCCTGCAGAAAGCTCTCGGCCATCACGAACAATGAGGCTTCTTCCTCACGGAGGTGCGTCCGCATGAGATCCACAAAGTCCAGAGCCGCGGCGGCCCACAGATCGCCTGCCCCGCTATTCCCGGCTTCATACTCAGCCGCCGCTTTCGCCATCTCGCTGACTAGTCGCCGTCCCCTCTCGTGGTCGATCAACATCGACGCAATGACGCCGCCTCGCCGAAACAACCCCTTGGTCTCAAGTCTCGGAAAGAGGAGATCCTCTTCCTTTGCGAGGAGACAGCCTTCCATGCACACTCGAAAGAATTCGACAGCTCGTCCCAGCGTCTGCGGCTGAACGTCTTCGTGCCGTCGCATTCGGGTTGCCAGGTCTTCCGCGAAGTCCAGCATTCTGCCAAGGAAGCGATGCTCGTTCACTAAAATAGTCATTGCCGTACTCATGTCTCCTCACCTACCTGCTGTTATCATCGACGCTTTGGGAATCGGACGCTATGACTAAAGTCTCGGCAGTGTGACGAAGATCGGGCGAAATCTTGAGCTATGCAGGACGACGAACGGCGTAAAGTCGCCTGCGCGTGTGGTGCTCAGGCTTTTGTCGGTTGGCGAGCCTCACTTTCCTCACGCCATCCGTTTGGCCGGTACGTGCAGCATGGTTCGGAAGCGAAGGCGTCCCCGGTCAGTGCGTAAGGGCGCGCCCGTGAGCCGCCACAAATTTCACGATACTCACACACCCCACACTTTCCCCTCCGATTTCCGGCCTATCGCAGCACCACAACCGGAGGCGACGTCTGATAGGTTTCATATAATGAGCCTTGCTCGGCCTGCTGATTAGCCAAAGAGCCGCTCCGATAGACCCCGCTCCTGTAAGAGAATAAAGGCGGTATGCGCGCTCCCCTTATAGTTGCCGCACTGACCAAGCCGCTGCGGAGATACAATGTGTCCGGCCTGCTAACAGGCTGGGTCAACGCCTAAGATTTAACGACGTTGCATGCTTTATTGCGGCAACCCATATTTCTTCAGCAGCCACATATCGTATCTCTCGCGGAAGCTGTCAATGATTGGGATCATGGGTGCAGGCTGGCCCGTGTAGTCAATCTCACACAGCAACATCCGGCCGTAACCAGTCACAATAGGGCAGGCAATGTAACCGTTGTATCGGACCACAGGCTCCCTGCCTTTGAAGAGAGCGAGGAGGTTGCTTGCCACAACCCACGCCTGTCGTACCGCTGCGGCACCCGTTTTTGCGTTTGGCGTGCCCGCGACATCGCCAAGCGCGAAAACGTTGGGGCAATCAACATGCTGGAGCGTATGTCTATCAACTCTCACCCAGCCCTCGTTGGGTTTCTGGGGATCAGCCAGTACGCTTTCGCGAATGAAGCCAGGTGCGCGCTGCGGCGGAACAACATGCAGAATGTCATAGGGAATGGTGACTCGATGGCTCGCCAAATCGTTCTTAAGTTGAAAAAGCGCCTCTCCTTTCTCTGGACGAATCTCGATGAGTTCATGGTTGAAGTGCGCGTCGATCCTGTAGCGGAAAAGGACTTGATTCAGGACCGACGCGTATTCCTTGACACCATAGATCGACGGAAGGGCAGAGCCGTAAATGATGTTCACGTTTTGCAGGATGCCCTTTCTGCGAAAATGATCAGCGGCCAGATACATGATCTTCTGAGGGGCGCCGAGGCATTTGATGGGAGTTCCCGGCATGTGGAACAGAGCCGTGCCGGATTTGAAGTCGCGGATTAGATTCCAAGTCTTGGGGGCAAGATCGTAGCAATCGTTTGTGGAAGCGTCCCCTCGCTGGATTGCCTCCTTCAGGCCAGGGATAGCATCCCAGTTGAGGTCGACGGCGGCCGCCACCACCAGGAAGTCATATCGTATGCACTCGTCTGAATGTGTGGCGATACTCTGCTGATCTGGGTTAATCTCAACAACGGCATCTTGAATCCAACGAACTCCCTTAGGAATGTATTGGGCTTCTTGGCGGACGCTCGCCTCCTTGCCCACCGCCCCGGCACCCACCAGCGTCCACAGAGGCTGGTAGAAGTGTCGGTCAGACGGTTCAATGATCGCGATACCTTCGACTCCAGCCCGCCGCAGCAAGCTGGCAGTAATGATTCCGGCTGTGCCACCTCCAACAACAACCACTCTGTAATGTGATTTCTTGAGGCTCATGGTTTGCAGCATGTAGTCCTCCCTGTGTTTTGTGCAAATTTGTGTCACAAAAAGCGTTGATGTCGGTAATCGCGTGTTACCTGATGAGCTTCTGAGGACGAAATAGCTTAGGATTTACGGTTCAGCTTAAACCGCGGCGTAGGAGAGCAACAACACCCGGACGTGAGATGTAGGCTGGGCACGGACGAGGTGGAAACCTTAAAAGTAAGAAACATGCTTCCTTCGGTGTAGTTGGCAAACCATCGAGCCGGCGTTAGGCGACGGGATGTTTTGCAGCCGTACACCACGTGTAACTCTCCTTCATCGATCAACCGATGTCTGTGACAAATGTCACAGCCGCGTAAGAGCGATAATTGATCCTAAGAACCCACCTTCTGATCCTCTGATAGTGAGGCAAACCCTGCAACAGATGAGCCTGGAACGTGGGGACCCGGCGCCGAAAAAGACCGTATATCCAAATCGAGTCTCATGTGCTTGCTGGGGGGAAGTGGTAGGAGCTTAAGCGCGCAACCCTTTAGCTAAAGACTTCGGAGGAGCCATCGTCACTTGGTGACTTGCACAATTTTCATTTCCTCCCTGTTAAGTCTCAGCCGGCCACGGCGATCCCAGAGTGTTCCGGCATTTCTTCGTCGCCGGAAAACAGCTCATATCGTTCCTGGATTCAATCAGCCGGCGAATTATAGAGATCCCGTGTATGACCGCGCCGGTATCGTTGCTCCACTCTTCGCACGTCAGATGCGAGCGGATGGTCGTGAAGGAGTTCTGCGACCCATTGTGAGAAATCTCCTCGCCGCGCGTGTCCGTCGAGGCACTCGCTTCGGCGACGATTCATCACAAAAGATGCTTCGTCTGGTGGATCGTTCTGAGGCGGCCGCAGCGGCGTTATCGTGCCGCTTCATCCATGATGCGGATGAGCACCGGTTCAACCTCCTCAGCCACAGCCTTTAAGTCAGGTGTTGTGAAGGTCTCGATCATGGCCGTAGGCCTGATGGTCGCCAGAGTCACACCCACACCCTCGGTGTAGATCGCGATGCGGCAAGGCAAGGCGGTCGAGATTTCCGGATTGGCTTCCAGCACCTTCTTAGCCAGCTGGGGATTGCAGACCTCGTAAATCAGGCACTCGCGGTCGAAATCTACGCCCTTTTCCTTCAGCTTCGCCTTCAAATCGTGAACCATCATGACTCCAAACTTGTTTTTCTGAGCAGCAGCCTCCAAGTCCCAGCCGACCTGAGCGAGCGGTTTGCTCGATTCAACCTTATAAAGCATTGCAATGTTCCTTCTCTCTGTAGAACGGCAGGGTGCAACGCCAGAGATGATCGAAGGCTGCACGCAGCAAGCAGCATTTCTACACGTATCCGCTGCAGGGTTGTGCGATCAAAGCGGCGGCTTAATGTCGAGCTTGCGCAAGTCTGACTTGGTCACGGTAATCCCTTGACGTACCGCCTCGGCGCACGCGGCCGAGGCTTCAATCGCCAGGTTGTTCCTGAGACCAAGTTGTACCGCGTCGTAGAAGTTCACGGGCTGCAACGGACGCGTATCCTAGGCCCGCAGGCTCCGCCGAGCGAGAGTAATCGGAGCAAGGAGCGAGATTGTGAAGCCGACACATCACGCCTCGACCGTGGCGGCCTCCTGCACGCTCTCAGGGATGATTTCGTACGTGACCTCGATTGATGCAGAGCAGGCCAACATAGCGCCCACTGAACAATACTTAGTTTCTGACAAATGAATGGCTTGCTCAACGGCCTCGCGCTCAATCTGCCCCCGCAGGATGTGGTGAATTTTCACCTTGGTAAAGACCTTGGGATATTCCTCCTGTTGCTCGGCGCTTACTTTCACTTCATAACCGGTCACCTGCTGCCGCTTTTTGCGAAGAACACCGATAACGTCGAAGGCCGTACAACCCCCGGCCGCCAGAACGACGAGCTCCACGGGAGTCGGACCCGTATTACTATCCTTCGTGTCGATGACCAGCGCATGGCCGGTGCCGGATTCGGCGACAAACTGCCTTGCCTCTCCTCGTACTGTTGCTAGCCGAAGTTTACCTGTGAGCATTGCACGCATCTCATCGGTAGTCTCACTGACCCGTTCTCGCCTGCCGTTCCCCGGTGGAACCTTGAAGAGCCCGTTCAAGCTGTGCGATTGCTGTGCGCAGCCATCCTCTGACCAACTTCTCGAGTTCCTCTTGATCTGCCCATCCTTCGGCGCTCGCCACGGTGTCGCCCGCCTCGGTCAGCGGAATATGGTGGCATGGGATAGCCGCTCTCAAACGCTCCGTGGGCACAAACTGCATCAGGATACATGCGTCGCACGGGCGAGTGCCATGGGGAACGTGGAAGTTCAAGCACGTTGGAGAGTCCAGAAATATCGCGGGGGGTCTCCACAGCGCGTTGTCCGGGTTCCTGTATCCGCCCTTTTCAATAAAGTCTAGCTGGGCTTTGAGTGTTTCAAGTGTTCTGTAATTTTCTTCTCTAGAGGTCATATGCGTTTCCTCCTCAAATCATCGGAACGAGGCCACTTAAGGTCAGAGCCATTTCTCTCAAAGCGGCTACCGACGAACCGTCGCCCTCACACCAAGCTCATGGACCAGACGGCCGCCGGCGTGTGCAGTGTTCGCTGGCACCAAAATACGTTCAACGGCGATGCCACCGTCAGTGGAGCCTTGCAGACGCTTGATTCAGCTTCTCCAGAGCGACCTTGTAGGCGTTGCGATGCTTCATTTCGTCTTGCCGAGTTTCTGAGAACCGTTCTGCGGCAGCTCGATCTCCGGAGGCCGCTGCCTGCTCAGCAAACTCCCGATACATCGTCTCAACTTCGTACGATTCGCCCTTGATTGCGTCGCGCAGGTTCTGCTCGTCGGTGCCGACCAAGCCAGCAAGTTGTGCCTCCTCTGCAAAATGCTCAAACCGCTCGGTCTTGGCCGTTTCCTCAAACAACGTTGCCAGTTCGGGATGTCCGGCCTTGCGCGCGTGCTCTGCATAGAGCATATATTTGGCAAAAGCGAATGCTTCGCCGTGCATCGCAGTGGAGAGGTTTTCGCGTGTTTGCGTACTCATCTCTTTCGCGGCGCTTCCGGCCTGCAAGAGGCCGGCATAGATGAACGCTCCGCACATCCCAGCCACTGCCAATGCCGTGATCACCCACAAGGTTGAATTCTTAACCTTCCTCATATGTGCCTCCCGGAGCCAAGGCTCCTGATCTTCATAAAGTTGCTACTGTGGATTCATCATCATTCGGCGCCTCCCGGCCCACTCGGGGACTCCTTGCGCGTTGCGCAGCGTCAGTGTTTTGCCTCCCATCTTGACCTCGCGCGCGATAGTGGCCTCCTGGTTTTGATATTTCACCTTGGAGCCGGTTACTTCCAGTTGTTTGCCCTTGACAAACTTAAAGCCTTTCTCTTTCAGGTACGTTGACGGCCCAAGGTGCACGTCGAAGGTTCCGGATTCGGTCTTGAGAGTCAGATGAGTTCCGCCCCAGCCCCACGGGCCGGAAATGGTTTTCACTTCCTCAACAACTCCTTTGAGGGTGACTTCGGTGGCTGGATTGTACATGCGATTGGCCCTTCCGGGGTCCATCCCCATGCCGCCTCGCATCTGCGAAAAGGCCAGGGAAGCTGTGCATGCGCTCACAGCCACAGTCAGGATTATGAGCCTGCGAAGACACTGTATATTCATTTTTGCTCTCTTTAGTGGCCTCACTTCCCTGAGGTGCGATGAGTTGTAAAAACCCGTCGCCGCTTCTGCGTAAGTTCGCTATCCGCTGCGCGCCCTGGCGGTGGAATAAATCTGGCATGCGGTCCCCCGAACCCTGATGTTTCGGTCCCCTTACCGAATCGCCAATTTATTCCACCGCACGAGATCTTCGATCCTCTCAGGAGGATCAGCGGAGCACAAACCCCGCAACTTCAACCTAACAGTTGCTCCATGCCCGGGGCTGTGACGGGGATCACACCCGTGTGTGATCCTTATCCCTCAAACCGCTAGAAATCCGTCAGCTCTCCTGGCGGCAGCGACATGCGCACGGCGTTCAGAACAGCCAGGAGATCGATGATTTCCTGAGCAATGGCGCCCGAAATTGGCGGCAGGAGGCCCACGGCCGCCAAGGCCATTCCTAGGAGGCTGAGTGCCATGCCCCCGACGGCGCTCTCTAGCGCAATGCGCCGCATCCGGCGCCCGATGTGCATGAGCTCGTCAACCTTATCGAGCGACTGTTCCATGATGACCGCATCGGCAGCCTCGGCCGTGATGTCGCTCTTAGCGCCGAAGGCGACACCCACCGTAGCCGCCAGCAAGGCGGGTGCGTCGTTGATTCCATCGCCGACAAAGAGAGTTTTTGCCTGCTCGGTCGCCTCCCGCACCATGACGACTTTTTCTTCCGGGCTCGTCCCGGCATAGATTTCGCTGATCCCGACCGATTCTGCCAAATAACGAACTTCAGATTCGCGGTCTCCGGAAAGAAGCACCACCCGGTTTACCCGATGCCGAGGCCTGAGATGCCGTATGAACAGATGGCTCTTCTGCCGGGGCGTATCCCGAAACCGGAACAACCCGGCGTATACTCCATCAATGAAGACCAAGCACTCGAGACCTCCGGCTGAAGCGGGTATCGCATGAACGGCTGGATTTATCTTTCCACGGCCGGTAATGTGGATCGCGCGGCCATCGACCCTGCCCCGAAGTCCTTCGCCCGGCTTTTCACTGATCCCTTCCACGCTTTGCAGGCGCAGGCGGTCGTTTTGGGCCGCCGCAAGAATGGCTCCGGCGAGTGGATGTTTGGAGTATCGCTCGAGACTCGCCGCCACCCCCAGGACCTGATCTCGACTGAATCCGGGAGCGCAGATCACTTCGGTGAGGGTCGGGGTTCCATAAGTCAAGGTGCCGGTCTTATCAAAGATCAGTGTCGAACAGGAATCAATCTGTTCGAGCGCGGCAGGATTCTTGATCACGATCCCGCGCCGTGCGGAAAGCGAGATCGCCCCAATCACGACCACAGGAATCGCGATGAGAAGCGGGCAGGGAGTGGCAATCACCATCACGGCCAGAAAACGTTGAGCGTTGCCTGCGAGCAGCCAGCTTACTCCCGCAATTCCGACGGCAACAGGTGTGTACCAGGCTCCCAGCCGGTCGCCGATGCGGCGTAAGCGCGGCCGGTTTTGTTCCGTCATCTCCATCACCTTCATGATCTTGGCATAGCGGGAATCAATCGGAAGCCTCGTGGCGGTGATCGTCAGCGCGGTATCGTTATTGATCGCTCCCGAAATCACCTCGGAGCCCGGAGCCTTGGAGATTTCAAATGGCTCACCAGTCAGGTAGGCCTCATCCATCGACCCGTGGCCTTCCGCGACGACACCATCCACCGGGCAGACTTCGTGAGGGAAAACAATCAGACGATCCCCGATCGCAATGTCTGCGAGGTCTATGTCTGTGACTCCTTTTTGATCTTTTCGATGGGCGACTCGCGGCATGCGTTTGGCCAGCGCTTCGAGCACCGAGGAGGCGCGGCGAGTAGCATAATGTTCGAGCGCCGTCCCTCCGGAGAGCATCAAGACGACGATGACCCCCACCAGATACTCGCCCAGCAAGACCGAAGTGAGAATGGAGATGCCCGCCAGCAGGTCGGAACCAAATTCATGCCACCAGACCTTTCTTAAAAGATCCCAAACGAGAGGCGCGCCGCCTATTGCAAGCGTGAGGTAAAGGGGAAGCTGCCAAGCGACGGGTTGAAGCTTGAAGGAGTATTTAAACAACAGGTGAACGAAAATCGCGGCGATAGCCAGGATCGCAATGTAGGTCTCCTTGCGGGGGATCGAGGGTTGCTTCAGAGGCTCAAGGAGCTTACGGACTTGTGGCCCACCGCCAAGCCGCACCCGATGCGTTACGATCTCGTTCTCCTTCACGGCATTGGAAGAGACGGGGTTCAGCATTAGAATGGCTCGTAAGGGATCTCAGCAGCAAGTAAAACCTCACCACTACCTTCCTCTTTTACCTCCTTCTTTGTTTCAGTTCTGTGATCGAGATCACGCGTCCCGATAATTTGTGTCACAGCGTGGTCCCCCCTGACCCACCTTAGGCAGCGAGGACCCTCAGACGCATCCAGGAATCACGAATCTAGGGATCGGTTCTGAATCGAGTGGCGGTCGACACGAGATCTTTTGCCGTGGACGCATCTACCGTGTCCCACGGAAGAATTGGGGGAACAACTCTTTCACAGGGGTATTTTGAGAAGGTAAGAGCTTACCGCGACCGACCAGCCAAGTGTCCCGGTGATTTTTTGGCTCAATGCCTCTGCAGGATGGGGTTCTCCATGAACCAGGAAAGTCCGCCCAGGCGGATTCCTGAACCTCCCGAGCCATTGCATAATCTCACCGGAATCCGCGTGAGCGCTCAAATTTTCCATCGATTCGATGCGAGCCCGCACCGGAACCATGGCGCCGTGGATCTTGACGAACGGCGCGCCTGACTCCAGGTTATGCCCGCGTGTTCCTGGAGCCTGGAAACCCACAAGAAGAACCGTGTTCCGAGCGTCGGGGAGGCAGCGGGACAAGTGGTGCAGGACGCGCCCGCCCGTCGCCATGCCGCTCGCGGAAATGATGATCGTCGGAAACCGAGAGTCATTTAGGGCTCTGGATTCTTCCTGCGAGCGGTCAAAATGCACGCCTGGCGGTGAAAAAGGCTTTATGCCTTGCGCCTCAAGCGTCTCCATCGGGAGGTTATGATCTTCGTGATGACGGCGGTAGAGATCTGTGACGTCGATCGCCATGGGGCTATCGACGTGGATCGGCAAGGAGGGAAGGCGGTGACCTTGAAGTAGTTCACGAAGGATGTAAAGGAGCTCCTGCGTTCTTCCTACCGCAAAGGCGGGCACAATGGTGCTTCCGCCCCGAGCCGCTGTGGTCTTCACAATGGAAGCGAGCCGCTCGCGGAAATCATCCGCGGGGTGCAGCCGGTTGCCGTAAGTGGACTCGAGCACGAGGATGTCCCCACCCTCCGGGACTTCCGGTTCGCGAATGACCAGTTGATGATTTCGTCCCAAGTCGCCCGAAAAGACGACCCGGTGCGTCCGGAAGTTCTCGGAGAGCGTCACTTCGATGATCCGGGCGCCAAGAATATGGCCGGCCCGGAAAAAACGCAGGGTGAAATGCGACGAAAGTTTGACCGGCTTTGACTCATCCACTGCCTGAAACAGCGCGAGCGACTGAAGAGCATCCTCGTGAGTGTATAACGGTAGTGCCGGGTTATGCTTACTGAATCCTTTCCTATTTGCATAGGCGGCGTCCTCTTCCTGGAGGTAGGCTGAGTCCAAAAGCAGCAGTCTCGCAAGCTCGACCGTAGCCGCTGAGGCAAAGATTTGTCCGCGGAACCCTTGTTTTACCAGGCGAGGAATGTAGCCCGTGTGGTCCAGGTGCGCGTGCGTGAGCACCAGCCACTGGATGCTGTTGGGCTCGACCGGCAGGTCTGCCCAGTTCCGCAGCCGGAGCTCTTTTTGACCTTGAAAGAGCCCGCAGTCGATCATCAGTCGCTCGCCGCCGGCTTCCAAGAGGTAGCGCGACCCGGTGACGGTTCCTGCAGCTCCGAGAAAGGCGAGGGTGGCCATCAGGAGGCGTGAAGGTCGATCATCGCATGAATGGTCGCGTCATCGAAAGCCCGATTCAGGGTGAAGCCGAGCTTTTCGCAGACGCGTTGCATGGCGTAGTTCTCGGGAAGGATATCGGCTGTGATGGAGTCAAGCCGTTCATCGTGTCCGATTTCCACCAATCGCCGCAACAACTCTGTACCGATACCCCGGCGGTGAAAAGCGTCGGCTACCACCAGGGCCATTTCGGCCTCATTCGCACTGTGGACCTTGGTCAATCGAGCTACTCCAACGATCGACTCCTCTCCGGTTTGACCATCATGATGGACCGCGACAAGCGCCATTTCCCGATCATAGTCGATGAAGCAGATTCGCGTCAGCCGTTCGTGGGAGACGCGATGGCCGAGGCTCAGCATGTGGAAGTAACGCATGTAGACCGTCGACTCGGAGAGCGCCTGATGAAACTTCACGATTAAAGGTTCGTCTTCGGGGCGAATGGGGCGTATGGTTACGCTCAAGCTGTTGTTTGTGGTCCAGGAAGAGACGTATTGAGTTGGGTAGGGACGAATGGCAAGTTTGGGTAATTGGTCCTCACGGATCTCCTTGGGATGGGTCGCTGCACGAGCATCCAGCGCCACAAGCCCCTCTCCCGAGGCGAGTAAAGGATTGACCTCGATTTCTTTGATCGCGTGGTTCTCCACGACGAGCTGGCTGAATCGTACCAGTAGCTCCGCAAGCGCCTCCAAGTCGACTGCCTTGCGCCCGCGAACACCCTTGAGCGCCCTATAGACCTGTGTTTGCTCCATCAGGCGGCGCGCCAAGGTCGTGTTGAGAGGCGGCAAGGCAAGAGCGTGGTCCTTAAACACTTCGACGAGTTGACCGCCCAGGCCGAAGAGAAGCACCGGACCAAACTGCGGATCGAGCGCACTGCCGATAATGAGTTCATAGCCCGTGTGCGTCATCATTGGCTGTACTGTGACACCGAGAAAGTGGCCGGGTCCGGCTTTCTCTTTCACCGAAGACTCGATCTCGCGATATGCACGACGAAGAGCATGTTCGTCTTCCAAGTGAAGGCGCACCCCGCCCACGTCCGTCTTGTGGGTGATCGTTTCGGAGAAAAGCTTCAACACAACCGGATAACCGATTTCGGTCGCTGCTTTGGACGAATCCTCTTCATTTGCCGCAAGCCGTGTTTCGACGACCGGTATTCCATACGCCCGAAGGAGTTCCTTAGCTTCAGGCTCAGTGAGGATGGTTCGGCCGGCGCTCTGGGCTCTGGCAACAATTCTGGTCGCGATCTGGCGCTCTTCAGGCCCCGCTCTGCGAACAGAGACCAGTGCTGGCGTTTCGTACAACCCGCGCAAGTTGTACGTGTAACGCCACATCAAGTGGAACACGCGGGCGGCCGTATCCGGATAGGCGAATGTTGGAATACTGTTCTGATTGAGAATCGCCTCGCCCGCCCGAACCTGGGCTCCGCCCATCCAGCTTGCCAAAATAGGTTTGCCCTCTAGCTTGGCATACCCTTTCAACTGCTCAGCCGTCTGCGTGGGATCGGTCATCGCCTGGGGCGCGAGGATCACGAGGATGCCATCGTTGTTCGGGTCACGCGAAACTATCTCGACCGCCTTGCTGTACCGTTCGGCGCTTGCGTCGCCCAGCACATCGACGGGATTGTTGTGACTCCAATGTGACGGCAGTAGTTGATTCAGAGCGTCGGTGGTTTCCTTGGACAACGCGGCCAACTCGCCACCTTCGCTGATCAGCGAATCGGTTGCCAGCACGCCTGGCCCTCCCGCATTCGTGATAATCGCCAGCCGGGGCCCTTTGGGTCGCGGTTGTTTGCCCAAGACTTCCGCCATGTAAAAGAGCTCCGCGATCGTGCTGACGCGCAGCACGCCACAACGCCGGAAGGCTGCGTCGAGCACTTCATCGCGGCCTGCCAGCGCTCCCGTATGCGATGCCGCCGCCTTTGCCGCGGCTTTGGTGCGCCCGGCCTTGATCACAATAATGGGCTTCGAAAGCGCCACTTGCCGGGCTGCGGAAATGAAGGTCCGAGGGTCTCCGATCGATTCCATGTAGAGGATGATGCTACGCGTGTGCGGGTCATCGCCCAGGTAATCGATGAGGTCTCCCCAACCGACATCCAGCATCGAGCCGATAGAAACGAAGGCGCTGAACCCGACATTCTCGCGCAGGCTCCAGTCGAGGACCGCCGTGCAAAGCGCTCCGCTTTGGCTGACGAAGCCAACGCTTCCTGGACGCGCCATGGCCCCGGCAAATGTAGCGTTAAGGCCGGTCAACGGACACATTAAGCCGAGACAGTTCGGCCCAATCACACGCATCCGGCTTGGTCGAGCGGCGGCAAGGATTTCCTGCTCGAGATAAGCGCCTTCCGGCCCACATTCCCTAAAGCCCGCAGAAATAATGATCGCTCCTTTGACGCGTGCGGCAGCGCATTCGCCCACCACCTGCGGAACTGTGGGCGCAGGAGTGGCGATGACTGCGAGATCAACCTCCTCAGGTACGGTTCCGATCGTGGGGTGGGATTGGATTCCCAGAACGCTGGCGCGTTTTGGATTGACAGGAAATACCGTGCCGCCGAAGGGACTGCTGATCAGGTTCCACAGAATTGCCCGACCAACGCTGCCCTGGGTTTCGGAAGCTCCGATGACCGCGACTGAGCGCGGCTTGAAGAAGATGTCGAGGGGATGGCGTCGCCGCCTCAGAATGTCATGAGCCGATTCGACGGTAACCTGCGGAGTCGCACTCATCGGATCTCGCGGAAAAGAAATGAGTCAGGAAAAAAGACTTCACCGCCTGCCGCGTGCACATCGGTCTCGTTCACCGCTGATGATTACCGAGACCTGAAGACTGGTGTCGCGTAACTGAAATTGGCGCCACAACCGCCCGGCCTTGTCATGCTGAGCGAAGCGAAGCATCCCGGCATTCGGGAATCAAGCAAATACGGGGATTCTTCGGTGCGCCCCAACGGCGCAGATCACTGGTGGGTGAAAGTCCCACCCAGATAGTTGTCGGTAAGTCTGGTAGCTGACAAGCGGCTTGGTTCGGTAACGGGCCGG
>Ga0070737_10000693_pt1 | contig 63476 bp, 54 predicted proteins | sample Coa_R1_10_FD_66438 | JGI IMG/M metagenome (GOLD analysis project Ga0070737, IMG submission 66438) | Surface soil microbial communities from Centralia Pennsylvania, which are recovering from an underground coalmine fire - Coalmine... | ecosystem: Environmental > Terrestrial > Soil > Unclassified...
CCTGGGCACGCACGAAGTGGAAACGGCCGAGACGGTGGCGGCGCGCATCCGGCGCGCCCTGCCCTATGTCAGCCCCGAGCGCCTGGTGATTGCCCCCGATTGCGGTTTGAAATACCTGCCGCGCGAATCGGCGGTGGGCAAACTGAAGGCAATGGTGGAAGGCGCGGCGATCGTCCGCGCGGAACTCTCCGGCACCGCCGCCCGCGCCTGAAGCCACGAAGCAAGTTCCGGGGAAGCGGCGGTTAATAGAGGCGCGATACCGCTGAGCGCGAGAGTCGCGCTTGAACCCGGTGTATCGATTCCGTCCGGCTCCACGTTGGCAGCACACCAACAGCACCGAATACCAGGAAGAGATTCTCCGGCCGTTACGCCACGGTGCCTTCGGTCCCGTGGATTTGCTGGAGGCTCCAGACGCGGATGGGGTCGCGCTGGCGGGCGGAGATGGCGTCGACCGCGGCGCGGGCTCCGCTCATGGTGGTGATGCAGGGGACACGGTATTGGACGGCGGCGCGGCGGATGGCTTTTTCGTCGGCGAAACCGGGGGCGCCGGTGGTGGTGTAGATGGCGAGTTGAATGGAACCGCCCTTGAGCAGGTCTACGGCGTTGGGGCGGCCTTCATTCACCTTAAAGACCGTTTTGGAGGGGATGCCGGCGGCGCGCAGGGCGGATGCCGTGCCGCGGGTGGCGACTATGCCGAAACCAAGCTGCACGAAGCGGCGGGCCACTTCCACCGCATCGCGCTTGTGGTGATCGTTCACGCTGATGAAGACCGTGCCCTTTTCGGGCAATGGGCTCCCGGCGCCGATCTGGGCCTTCAAAAACGCTTCACCGAAGTTCATGCCGACGCCCATTACTTCGCCGGTGGAGCGCATTTCCGGGCCGAGCACGGGATCGACTCCGGGAAATTTGTCGAAGGGGAAGACGGGCGATTTGACGAAAGTCTGCGGCACGGAGAGCTTCCCGGTGGAGTAGCCGTAATCGCGCAGGCGGCGGCCCCACATGAGGCCCACGGCTAGTTTGGGCAGCGGCACGCCCGTGGCTTTGCTGACATAGGGAACCGTGCGGGAGGCGCGGGGGTTCACTTCGAGAACATAGACCGTGCCGTTTTGAATGGCATATTGCACGTTCATCAGGCCGGAGACGCGCAGCGCGCGGGCGAGCCGGATGGTGTAGTCTTCGATGGTCCGCAACACGGGGGCGGCGAGCGACTGGGCAGGCAGCACGCAGGAGCTATCGCCGGAATGCACGCCGGCTTCTTCGATGTGCTCCATGATGCCGGCGATGAGGACATCGGCGCGATCGGAGAGGGCATCGACATCCACTTCGGTGGCGTCTTCGAGGAAGCGATCGATGAGCACGGGCCGCTCCTGCGAAAACGTGACGGCTTCGCGCATGTATTCGCGCACCATGTGCTCGTCGTAGGCGATCACCATGGCGCGGCCACCGAGCACATAGCTGGGGCGCACGAGCACGGGGAAGCCGATGCGGCGCGCGACTTCGCAGGCCTCTTCGACACTGGTGGCCGAGCCGTTGGGCGGCGCGGGAATGGCCAGGTCGTCGAGCAATGCGCCGAAGAGTTTGCGATCCTCGGCGAGATCGATGTATTCCGGATCGGTGCCGATAATGGGCACGCCCAGGCGTTTCAGCGGAAGCGCGAGATTGAGCGGCGTCTGGCCGCCGAACTGCACGATGACGCCATCGGGACGCTCGGTGTCGTAGATGTTCAGGACGCTTTCGAGCGTGAGCGGTTCGAAGTAGAGGCGGTCGCTGGTGTCATAGTCGGTGGAGACGGTTTCCGGATTGCAGTTGACCATGATCGATTCGACGCCCATTTCCTGGAGCGCGAAAGAGGCGTGGCAGCAGCAGTAATCGAATTCGATGCCCTGGCCAATGCGATTCGGCCCGCTGCCCAGAATCATGACTTTCCGGCGGGGCGCCGGTTCGGCCTCGCAGGACGCTTCGTAGCAGGAATAGAGGTAGGGCGTGTGGCTCTCGAATTCCGCGGCGCAAGTATCCACGCGGCTGAATACGGCGCGGATTCCGAGTTCTTTACGGCGGTCGCGAACCGCGATTTCCTCCGTATTCCAGGATTTTGCCAACTGAATATCGGAAATTCCATAGCGCTTGGCCGCGCGGAAGAGATCTTTCAGTTCATCGGGGGATGCGGCGGAAAGGGAGGTTCCGGCGAGCCGGGTTTCGAAATCCACCACCTCTTTTACCTGTTCGAGGAACCAGGGATCGATCGAGGTGAGCTCATGCACTTGCTCGACGCTATGGCCCGAGGCCAGGGCGAAGCGGAGGTAATTCAGGCGATCGGGGGTGGGGGTGATCAGCTTTTGAGCGATCAGGCTCTTATCGAACTTTTCCGAGCCGAAGGCTTTGCCGGTTTCGAGACTGCGCATGCCCTTCCAGAGGGCTTCCTTGAAGGTGCGGCCGATGGCCATCACTTCGCCCACCGACTTCATTTGCGTGCCCAGGGTGGTATCGGCGCCGGGAAACTTCTCGAAAGCCCACTTGGGAATTTTGGCGACGACGTAATCGATGGTGGGTTCGAAGGAGGCGGGAGTCTTCTTCGTAATATCGTTGGGGATTTCGTCCAGACGGTAGCCGACGGCCAGCTTGGCGGCGATTTTCGCGATGGGGAAGCCGGTGGCTTTGGAGGCCAGGGCGGAGCTGCGGGAAACGCGCGGGTTCATTTCGATAATGACCATGCGCCCATCCCGGGGATTGATGGCGAACTGCACGTTGGAACCGCCGGTATCCACGCCGATTTCGCGCAGGCAGCGGATGGCGGCATCGCGCATCATCTGATATTCGCGATCGGTAAGGGTTTGCGCGGGGGCTACGGTAATGGAATCGCCGGTGTGGACGCCCATGGGGTCGAAGTTTTCGATAGAGCAGACGATGATGCAGTTGCCGGCCAGATCGCGCATCACTTCCAGCTCGAACTCTTTCCAGCCGAGCACGCTCTGTTCGATGAGGACTTCATGGACCGGGGAGAGGCCGATACCCCGTTCGAGAATTTCGGCCAGATCTTCCTTGTTATAAGCGATGCCGCCGCCGGTTCCGCCGAGAGTGAAGCTGGGGCGGAGGATGGCCGGGTAGCCGATTCGTTCGGCGAATTCCAGCCCGGCGGCGATGGAGTTGACGAGCTGCGATTGGGGCGTTTGGAGGCCGATTTTGTGCATGGCATCCTTGAACAGGAGCCGGTCCTCGGCCTTCTTGATGGCGTCGATGTTGGCGCCGATCAGTTCCACGCCGTAGCGCTCCAGCACACCGGCCTCCGCCAGCGCGACGGAGAGATTGAGGCCGGTTTGCCCGCCGACGGTTGAGAGCAGCGCATCCGGCCGCTCGCGGGAAATGATCTCCTCGAGGTAGGGCGCGGTAAGCGGCTCGATATAGGTATGGCTGGCGATCTCCGGATCGGTCATGATGGTGGCCGGATTGGAATTGACCAGGATCACTTCGTAGCCATCGCTTTTGAGAGCCTTGGCGGCCTGCGTACCGGAGTAATCGAACTCGCAGGCCTGGCCGATGACGATCGGGCCGGAGCCGATGATCAGGATGCGGTGGAGATCGTTGCGGCGCGGCATGGTTAGGATTCACCGCGGAGGCGCCGGGGCGCGGAGAAAGCCGAAGCGCATTCAAAACCTTGAGGGAGAGGCGGGGGCAGAGGACGCAGAGAAGGCAAGGAAGGGTTCATTTGCGGTTCTCGTTCATTAGGGTGACGAAATCATCGAAGAGGTAATGCGAATCGTGCGGGCCGGGAGCGGCCTCGGGATGGTACTGCACGCAGAACACAGGATGATGGCGATGGCGGAACCCTTCCAGGGTTTGGTCATTCAGATTCGTGTGGGTGAATTCGACCTCGTTGGCGTTGAGCGAATCGGGATCGACCGCGAAGCCGTGATTGTGCGACGTAATCTCGACCCGCTTAGTGAGTTCGTTGCGAACCGGGTGATTCGCGCCGCGATGGCCAAACTTCAGCTTGTACGTTTTTCCGCCGACAGCGAGGCCGAGGAGCTGATGGCCCAAGCAGATCCCAAAGATGGGCTTTTTGCCGATGAGCTTGCGAATATTGGATACCTGTTGTTGGAGGGGCTCGGGATCGCCCGGGCCATTGGAGAGGAAGATGCCATCGGGCTGGAGGGCCAGCACGTCTTCGGCGCTGGTGAGCGAGGGCACAACGGTAACGCGGCAGCCTACCTGCACGAGGCGGCGCAGAATGTTTTGCTTGATGCCGAAATCGTAAGCCACTACATGGAAGCGGGGCTCGGCCGGCCCGGCAACGTGTTCGGAAGGGGAGCAGGGGTCAACGGGTTTCGTCCATTGGTAGCGCTGAGGCGTGCTCACGCGCGAGGCGAGATCCAAACCCGCCATGGCGGGAATGGAGCGGGCTTTTTCCACCAGCTTTTTGATATCCGTATCGACGGTGGAGAGGGCGCCACGCATGACGCCGCGGGTGCGGAGGTACCGCACGAGCGCGCGCGTGTCCAAACCCGAGATCACTGGGACGCCGCCGCGGGAGAGAAATTCGCCGGCTTCGGCATCCGAGCGCCAGTTGCTCGCCACCGTCGAAAACTCGCGAACGGCCAAGCCTTCAATATAAGGTCGCGACGCTTCGCTGTCGGCGGCGTTGGTGCCGTAGTTCCCGATTTGCGGATTGGTGAGGACGACGATCTGGCCGGCATAGGAAGGGTCGGTGAAGACTTCCTGGTAGCCGGTGAGCGCGGTATTGAAAACGACCTCGCCGGCGCGTTCGGCGGGCGCACCAAAGCCGCTGCCCTCGAAGACCGTGCCGTCTTCCAGGGCCAGGATGGCGGAATTCAATTTAGCTGTTTCCTCCCGGGGAAGTGAATCAACTTTATTTTAGCAGCGCTAATCGTTCTCGATGCCTTCGATGCGCTGTTCGTGGTTGTCGAGCCGGTCCTGGTGGGCGGTAGCGATGCGCTCCAGGCGTTTGATGCTATCGAGGGCGTCGCGGGCAATCGCGGTTAGTTGCGCGATCTGCGCGTCGTGGCGCTGCGAGGCGCCGATTAACGCCTCGATTTGCGCGTCGTGGCGCTGCGAGGCTTCGAAGAGCTCGTGGCACGAGTCGTGAAGGGATGTGAGATTGGTTCTCAGCTCGTCGTCGGTCATGCGGTATGGCAGCCCTGAATATAGTGTAACCGCCGCTATGAGATCCTGTGAGCTTCGGAATACCTTTACAGAACCGGCTTGATCTATTCCCGCTCGCTGAAAATATCGTTGAGACAAAACCTTCTCTGAGGCACCTTTTCAACATGCGTACATTTCGGCTCCTAGCTCTCGCTGCTCTGCTCGCTATAGCAGGCGGTGCAAAATCCGGTTCCAATCACGCTAAGCCGGACGGTCGCCAGAAGACGCAACGTGTCCACGGGTACACGACGAAAAAGGGCGAGACCGTGCGGCCCTATAGCCGCAGGCCACCGAAATAGGTTCTAGCCTCGGCGACAACATCAATTCTCTTTCAAGAAAAAGGGCCACGCGAGACACACATCGAAGCGGATCTCCCGGATCGTAACGGCCGGGTATGAGATTCTGTGAGCTTCGGAATGGCTTTACAGAACCGCGTGGATCCTTACGGAACCATTTTCCGCTCGCCGGCCCGCGGGACCATGATGGGGAATCGCGGCGGGGCCATCCATAATGAGGCGCGGGAGATCGTGCGCCGCTATGCCAGCCGGCGATGGATCGCGCGCGTGTTGGAATTCCGAGGGCGGAAGCGCGCCGTGATGTCGCCCGGGCGGTACACCGAGCTGTTTTTCCTGGATGAAGCGGTGGCGCTGGCCGCGGGACACCGGCCGTGCGCCGAATGCCGGCGCGAGCGGTTCCGCGCCTTTCAGAATGCGTGGCAACGGTGGAAGGGAAGCGCGGCGGCTCCGGGCGCTTCGGAAATGGACGTGGAACCGCACGAGGCCCGCATTGGGCCGCGCGGCGCGAAAGTGACGTACGAGGCGGAGCTTGGATCCGTGCCGGATGGATGCTTTGTCGAGGTGGCGGGATCTTCTTACCTGGTTTGGAACGGGGCACGGCACCTTTGGACGCCGGAAGGCTACGCGGGAAAAGACCGGCTCCGGCAAGGCACGGCCGTGGCGGTGTTGACACCGCGACCGATTGCGGAATGCATTCGCGCGGGGTACCGGCCGGCGATCCATGTCTCGGCCGCGAACGGCTCTGCAGACTAAGGCATCGCTTCCAGGTGGCGGTAGAAGCCGAGATCGGCGGTGGTCAGGAGCTTGGTTGCGAAGATGATCTGTCCGGTGTGCATGGAGAAGTGCTCCACCACGTGATAGATCGCTTCCAAAACCGAAACGTCGTAGCCTTGAATCGTGTGCCGGGCGGCCAGTTGCGCGGGCGCCAACGCTTCGATCACCGCCAGCGCATCTTCCACGGTGGCGCGGAGCCGGGCGCGCAGCGCGTCTTTACCAGCGCCGCCGCGCGCCGCAAACTCGCTGGCGCGATCCCGCGTATCCGGACGATTACCGGCCGTGGAAACGATCCACTGCCCAACATTGCCGCAAAGATGCAGGACGAGGTTGCCGACGGCATTTTCGGTTTCCTTGCCGCGGGTCCAAATCTGCTCTTCACTCAACCGATCGAGACAGGCCTCAATGCGGGAGGCAAGTTCGCGCAGCTTACTCGCGGAATAGGCCAAGAACTGGCGCGCCAGCAGACTCTCGTCCATCGCTCAGGCCCGTTTGCGGGATGTTTTCCTCGAGGCAGTTTTTTTCGCCGCCGATTTTTTGGAGGCGCCCTGTTTAGCAGCGGTCTTTTTCGCCGCGCCTTTTTTGGCTGCCCCTTTCTTCTTTGGCGGCACATCCGCTCCCGCGCGGCGCGCTTCGCTCAATCCAATCGCAATTGCCTGCTTGGGATTTTTCACCTTCGCGCGCCCGCCCGATTTCAACTGGCCGTGCTTGAACTCGCGCATTACTTTTCCGACTTTCGCTCGCCCTTTTTGCTTAGCCGCGGTTTTCTTCTTTGCCGCCAATGCGTTTTCCTCCTCAGGCAAGTATATCGATGAAGAGCGAGATAGAGCTAGCAACGTGGAAGAAATCGCACGTCGGCTATGCTGAGAGGAGCGGGGTTCTTCTTGGAGAGAGTTCACGTTATCGGCGGAGGTTTGGCAGGCTGCGAGGCGGCGTGGCAGGTGGCGCGCCGCGGCTTGAGGGTGTCTCTTTACGAGATGCGGCCCCAGCGAAGCACGCCCGCGCACCGCACCGATCGGCTGGCGGAACTGGTTTGCAGCAATTCGCTCAAATCCGAGCAGGTCTCTACCGCGCCCTGGCTATTGAAAGAAGAACTGCGGCGGCTCGATTCGCTGTTGCTCCAAGCGGCCCAAGCGGCGCGCGTGCCGGGCGGACACGCGCTCACGGTCGATCGGGACGCGTTTGCGCAGCAGGTGACGGACGCCATAGCGGGCGAGCCGCTGATCGAACTCGTTCGCGAAGAGATTACCGCCATTCCGGAAGGCGTCGTCATAATCGCCTCGGGCCCCCTCACGAGTGACGCTTTGGCCGCGGAGATCGCGCGCATCACCGGCTCTCACCGGCTGTACTTTTATGACAGCATCAGCCCGATCGTGGAAGCGGAATCGGTGGATACCAGCATCGCTTTCTGGGCTTCGCGCTATGGGAAATCGACCACCGGAACGAACGATTATCTGAACTGTCCTTTCGAGCGCGCGCAGTACGAGGCGTTCGTGGACGCGCTGCTGGAGGCCCAGAGCGCAAGCGCGCACATTCCGCAGGACGCCGCGCCGTATTTCGAAGCCTGCCTCCCCATCGAAGAACTTGCCCGCCGGGGACGCGAGACGCTACGCTTCGGGCCGATGAAGCCGATGGGGCTTACCGATCCGCGAACCGGCCGGCGGCCTTACGCGGTAGTGCAACTGCGGCAGGAAAATCTGCGGGCCTCCAGCTTCAACCTGGTGGGGTTTCAGAATCACATGAGATTCACCGAGCAGGCGCGCGTGCTGCGGATGATTCCGGGCCTGGAACGGGCGGAGTTTTTGCGCTTCGGCCAGATCCATCGAAACACGTATATCAACGGCCCGGAGTTGCTCCACCCGACGCTGCAGCTTCGCAGCCGGCCGGAAGTTTTCTTTGCGGGGCAGATTTCGGGAGTGGAGGGTTACGTGGAATCGATCGCCACGGGCCTGGTGGCCGGTATGCATGCGGCCGCACTGGCGATGGGCGAACAACCGGCGCCGCTGCCGCGCGAAACCGCGCTCGGTTCGCTTTGCCATTTCATTTCCGCGGCCGACGCAGCCGATTACCAGCCGGCGAATATTACCTTCGATCTGCTGCCACCGCTTGACGAGGCGTCGCGGCAGCGGCTGCGGCGCGATAAGGCCGCCCGGCATGCGGAAGTGTGCCGGCGCGCTTTGGAAGCACTCGAAACCTACCGCCACGCATATGTCTGAGCTGGCGCGCCAAACCGGGAGGTATCTGGCGGAGCTGGAGCGCACGGGCGTTTCGGCGCACACTCTGCGCGCGTATGCGGCGGATCTCGCCCAATTCCGGGAATACCTTTCCCCCCCCGGCGCCTCTCCATCGAACCCGGCCCCGCCGGAACCCCAAGCCATCGACGCGCTGCTAGTGCGCGAGTGGCTGGCTTCGCTCTATCGCGACGAATTGAGCGCGGTCACCATCCGGCGCAAGCTCGCGGCGGTGCGCGGCCTGTTCCGCTTTCTGCATCGCGAGGGCGTCATAAGGGTGAATGCGGCCCGCCTGGTGCGCACGCCCAAAGCGCCGAAGACTCTGCCGGAGGTTCCTTCCGCCGAACAGGTGAACGCCCTGATCGACGCCGTCGCGGCCGGGCGGATCGAGCGGCCGCACCCTGCCCGCGACCGGGCGATTTTCGAGGTGCTCTATGGCTGCGGCCCGCGGATCAGCGAACTGGCCGGATTGAATCTGGACGATATCGACCGCGGCGAGGGCTGGCTGCGCGTGCGCGGCAAAGGCCGGAAGGAGCGGCAGGTGCCGCTGCCGCGGAAAGCAGCCGAGGCGCTGGAAAACTATCTGGCCGAGCGACCGGTTGCGGGAGGCGCGCAAGCGAAAGCCGGGCAGGCCGTGTTTCTCAACCATCGCGGCACGCGCCTCAGCGACCGCGGCATGCGCGGCATCGTCAAGCTCTACGCCACGCTGCTGGCGGGCGACCCATCGCTCCATCCGCATAGCTTCCGGCACGCCTATGCCACGCACCTGCTCGCCGATGGCGCCGATCTGCGCGCGATTCAGGAGCTGCTGGGGCATGCACGGCTTTCGACCACGCAGAAGTATACCCAGGTTTCGCTGACCGATCTGATGGCCGTATACGACAAGGCTCACCCCCGGGCGAGGTAGCGTGACCACCGTTCGCAAAGAGATCCGGCCCATGTGGCAACTGGCATGGCCGCTGGTGGTGGCCGAGCTGGGTTGGATGCTCCAGGGCTTTATCGACCTTGTGATGGCCGGGCCTCTGGGCGCGGCGGCGTTCGGCGCGTGCACGCTCGGCAACATGGTTTTCTACCCTGTCGCCGTCTCCGGAATCGGCGTGCTCATGGGCATGGATACAGTGGTGGCGAACGCATTCGGAGCAGACGATCCCACCGATTGCCGCAAGACGCTGGTGAACGGCCTGTGGCTGGCTCTGCTCCTCACGCCGCCGATTGTGGTCCTGCTCGTCGCGCTCATTCCGCTGCTTCGCGCCGCGGGAACCAATCCGAACGTGCTGGCGGAATTCGTTCCTTACTTCCGGGCACTGCTGTGGAGCGTGCCGCCGCTTCTGCTGTACAGCGCGTTCCGCCGCTATCTGCAAGCGGTGAACATCGTAAAGGCGGTGACCATTTCGCTGCTCGGAGCCAACCTGGTGAACATTGCCGGGAACTGGGTGCTGATGTATGGCCACTGGGGAGCGCCGGCCATGGGCCTGGCGGGATCGGGTTGGTCCACTACGATCGCCCGGGTATTCATGGCGGCTTTTTTATTCGGCACGATTGTCTGGCAGGAGCGGCGTTCCGGCCGATTACTGGGGAAGATTAGCCGGCGTCCGGACCTGGCGCGGATTCGCCGGCTAGTCGCGCTCGGCTTGCCCGCGGCGGGACAGATCGCGGCGGAAGGCGTCATTTTTTCGTTGGTCACGGTGATCGCCGGGAAGATGGACGTGGTTTCGCTGGCCGCACACAGCATCGCTTTGAACGTGGTGAGCACCACGTTTATGGTGCCGCTCGGCATCAGCGCGGCCGCGGCTGTGCGCGTGGGGCAAGCGGTGGGACGCAGGGACGCGCGCGGAGTGGCCATATCCGGGTGGACGGCCATCCTGCTGGGATCCCTGTTCATGGCCAGCGCCGGCCTGTGCCTGTGGCTGATTCCGCGGTGGATTGTCGCGCTTTATAGCGTGGATGCGAGCGTCAGCCCGGCCGGTATCGCCTTGCTTCGGATTGCCGCGTTCTTTCAACTCTTCGACGGTTTCCAGGTGGTCACTACCGGAGCGCTGCGCGGCTTGGGCGATACGCGCACTCCCATGCTGGCTCATTTCACCGGCTACTGGATTATTGGCCTGCCGATCAGTTACATCCTCGGGTTCCCGCTCGGCTGGGGCGCCCGCGGCATCTGGACCGGCTTAACCGTAGCGCTCATTCTGATTGGCAGTTCCCCGGTGCTGGTGTGGCGAACGCGGATGCGCGGTCTCGAAGACGCCCGGCGGTGGGCTGTTACAATTTCCGGGTGACCCGCGTCCTGATGGTCGCATCGGAAGTGTTTCCCTTCTCGAAAACAGGAGGACTGGGGGATGTGGTGGGCGCCTTGCCAGCCGCTCTGCAGGCTTTGGGCGACGAGGTCGCCGTGGTTACGCCGCGTTACCGCTCCATCGATTTGCAGGGAGCGCGTCGCGTGTGGGACAACGACGCCATCTATTTCGGTTTGGATCGCTACGACATTTCGATTTATCTCGCGCCCACGGAGTTTCCTCTATATCTCGTCGATTGCCCTCGCTTGTTCGACCGCGAAGGGATCTACGGGGAAGACGGCGCCGATTACCCGGATAATCACATTCGCTTCGGAGTGCTGGCCCGTGCCGCCCTTACCGTGGCGCGCTGCCTGTTCCGAACAGATATCTTTCACTGCCACGATTGGCAGGCAGGCCTGGTCCCGGTCTATACAAAAGTCGTCTTTTCGACCGATCCGACATTTATGGGCATTAAGACCCTTTTTACGATTCACAATCTCGGTTACCAGGGTCTGTTTCCGAAAACCGCGCTGGCGGAAGCGGGCGTGGACGAATCCACCTTCACGCCGGACGGCCTGGAGTTTTTCGGCCAGGTGAGCTATTTGAAAGCGGGCATTATGTATGCCGACGCGCTGAACACTGTCAGCCCCACTTACGCGCAGGAAATTCAGACGCCGGAGTACGGCTTTGGAATGGATGGCGTGTTGCGCGCCCGGGCCGGGGTGCTGAGCGGGATTTTGAACGGAGTCGATTATCGCGACTGGAATCCGGAAACCGATCCGCTGATTCCGGCGCGCTACTCCGCCTCCGACCTGAGCGGCAAGCGGATTTGCAAGCAGCACCTGCTGGCGGAGTTTGGCATGCCCGCGGCCGCTATGGATGCTCCCTTGATCGGGATCGTTTCGCGCTTCACACGGCAGAAGGGGATTGACCTGATCGCCCAGGTAGCCGGGGAAATCGTCGCGGAAGGTATGTATTTGGTGGCGATCGGCAGCGGTGAGCCCGAGTATGAAGACTTCCTGACAAGCATGGCCGCGCGGTATCCCGACCGGATTGCCGTGCGGGTGGGCTTCGACAGCGGGGTTTCGCACCGCATTGAAGCGGGAGCGGACCTCTTTCTGATGCCGAGCCAATATGAGCCTTGCGGCCTCAACCAAATGTACAGCTTGAAATACGGCACCATTCCGGTGGTTCGCGCGACTGGGGGGCTAAATGATACCATCGAAGATGCCACAGGATTCAAATTCCGGGAATACTCGGGGCGGGCGCTGATGAGCGCTATACGGGCTGCGGGGCGGGCATTTTGCGATCGGTCCGAATGGGAAGCGAGGATGCGCCGGTCGATGGAACAGGATTTTTCCTGGGGGCGGCCGGCGGCGGCGTATTCGGCTTTGTACCGAAAGCTGCTGGGGCCGCGGTGAATCTTTTGTACGAAAGACAGATTCTAATGAAACAGGAGATCAAATGGCAGGTCAGAATACGTTAACCTTTACCGACGCCGGCTTCGACAAGGACGTGTTGCAGTCGGACGTCCCGGTTTTGGTGGACTTTTGGGCGGAGTGGTGCGGCCCGTGCCGCCAGATGGCTCCGACCATCGACACCGTGGCGCAGGAATACGCCGGTAAGATCAAGGTCGGAAAGCTGGACGTGGATTCGAACGGCAACACGGCCATGCGCTACAACATCCGCGGGATTCCGACACTGCTGCTATTCAAGGGCGGACGGGTGGTAGAACAGCGCGTAGGCGCCGTAGGCAAGCAGGAAGTGCAGAAGATGCTCGATCCCTACGTTAAGGAAGTCAAGCAAAGCGTAGAAGCGTAACGGGAAGGTGGGACTTGGGACCGGCGGCTGGCCGGTCCCTTCAGGTCAACCTGGAAAGTTTCCTCACATTACTCTAATCGCCGGCACTCTGCTTCTGCCGGGTACCCCCTTTGCGGATTCGTCTTCGGGAACGCCTCCGCTCCGCGCCCCCTCCAGCCGGATTGACCCCCACGCAGCGGCCACGATACAATCGGTCGCCATAGGCCCGGGCGGACTTGGTCCGCAATATACGAGTCGCGCAGGAGGGTGGATGAGCAGAATCTCGCGCCGGAAGTTCGTGGAGGGGACGGGCGCTGGAATCGTCGCCAGTGCCGTTCCTCTCAAAGCCCAGCAATCCGATACGCTTTCACCTGGGAGCGCCGCTGGCAAGCGCATTCAGGTGACGGTGAATGGCGCTCTGAAGAAACTCGAAGTAGAAGACCGCTGGACGCTGGTGGAGCTTTTGCGCGACCACCTGGACCTGACCGGAGCGAAAATCGGCTGCGATCGCGGAGAGTGCGGCGCTTGCACGGTGCTGCTGGACGGCAAGCCGGTATACTCTTGCAGCCAGCTTGCGGTGTGGGCGGATGGCCGTTCGGTGGAGACGGTGGAAGGTCTGGCGCGAGACGGCAGGCTGGATCCTCTGCAGGAGGCCTTCATCGAGCACGACGGGCCGCAATGCGGGTTCTGCACATCCGGGCAACTGATGAGCGCGCGGGCGCTGCTGAACCGCAATGGGAACCCTACGGCGGACGAGGTGCGGGCGGCCATGGCGGGCAACATTTGCCGCTGCTCGAACTATAACCGGTACGTGGAATCGGTGCTGGCGGCCGCGAAATCCAGCGCGGCGGCAGCGGGCGCCGGCAGATCCGGGAGGAAGGCATGAACACGCTCCAATCGGTCGGCCATCCTTCGGCGCGCATCGACGCGCTCCAGCGGGTCACCGGCAAAGCCATCTACACGGGCGACCGGAAGCTGCCGGGGATGTTGTACGCGCGGGTGTTGCGCAGCCCGCATCCGCATGCGCGCATCAAACGCATCGATGTTTCGAAGGCGCAGGCCCTGCCAGGCGTGAAGGCGATTGTGACGCATGAGAACTGCGACGTGGTTTGGGGCAGCGGCGATACGCGCAATAAACGCTACCTGTTTAATAACCCGGTGCGGTTTGCGGGCGATGCCGTGGCGGCAGTGGCCGCGGCGGACCGGCATACGGCGGAGGAAGCGACGCGGCTGATCGAGGTGGAATACGAGCCGCTGCCGTTTGTGCTCGATCCGGAAGAGGCGCTGAAGCCGGGGGCGCCGGAAATCCAGCCGGGCGGCAATCTTTCGCCGAACAATCAAGGGCAGCGCGCTCCGGAAGTCTACCGGCGAGGCAATATCGAGGAAGGGCTGCGCAACGCGAGCCGAGTGTTCGAAGACCACTACACGTCGGCACACATCAACAACGCGCAACTCGAGCCGCGCGTTTCCATTGCTCATTGGGAAGGCGATCACCTCACCGTGTACGCGTCCACCCAAGGCATTTCGAACTGTCACACGGAAATCGCCCGGGACCTGAAGCTTCCGCCGGAAAAGGTGCGGGTGATCTGCCAGTTCATGGGCGGCGGCTTTGGCAACAAAAACCAGGACCAGGATTTCGACCTGATGGCGGCCGTGCTGGCCAAACAGGCTGGGGCGCCGGTAAAGCTGGAGTTCACGCGCAAGGAAGACTTCGTGTGCGTTCACGGCCGGTGGCCGACGAAGCAGTACTACAAGATCGGCGTGCGGGACGATGGCACGCTGACTGCCATCCAGCTTCGCGGGTACAGCGGAATGGGGCCGTACCGCAAAGGCACGGGCGGTATTGCGGGGATAGAAATTTACCAATGCCCGCACGTGGAGCGCACCGTCTATCCGGTTTACACGAACATGGCGGTTTCGGCAAATCTTCGCGGGCCGGATTATCCGCAGGGGGTGTTCGGTCTCGAATCCCTGATGGACGACATCTGCTACTCGCTGAAGATGGACCCGGTCGAATTCCGGCTGAAAAACATGACGCGGAAGTTCAACGATCAGGTGCCGTACACCAGCATCGGCCTGGAAGACTGCATCCGCAAGGGAGCCGAGGCCTTCGAATGGAAAAAGCGCTGGCGGCCGGAGCCGGGATCGGCCGCGGGGCCGGTGAAGCGCGGCGCCGGCATGGCGATGGGTTCGTTTTTTTCGAATCTGGGCCGCAGCAGCGCCGTGATCGATGTGGATTCGCAAGGCGTGTACCATGTGCATGTCGGGGTAACGGACATCGGCACCGCCGCCAAGACGACGATGGCGCTGATCGCCGCCGAGGCGCTGGGGGTTCCGCTCGAAAAGATCGATATCATCTGGGGCGATACGGACCGGTGCCCGTATTCGGTGGGCGAATCAGGCAGCCGGACGACAACCCAGACCGGGTGGGCGGTGGTGGAAGCCGCTAAGGCCCTGAAAGCGCAGATTGCCGAAAAGGGGATGCCGCAGGGCAAGGACATTCTGTCCGCTACCGCGAATCCGAACCCCTCCATTCCGGGGAAGGCACGCTACAGTTTTGTGGCGCATTTCGCGGAAGTCGAAGTGGATACCGAAGTGGGGCACGTCCGTGTGACGAAGTATGTGGCAGCGCACGATAGCGGCCGGGTGGTCAATCCGCTCACCGCAACCAGCCAGGTGAAAGGCGGGGCCACGATGGGGATCGGCATGGCGCTGCACGAAGAACTCCTTTACGACCGCGCATCCGGCCAGCCCTTGACCGCAGGATATTATGGCGCGCGCGTTTTGACCCACCGCGACGCGCCGGATATTGAGGTGCTGTGGATCGAAACCGAAGACGCTTACGGCCCTTACGGCGCCAAGACACTGGGAGAGCCGACCATTATTCCTTCCGTGGCGGCAGTGGCGAACGCAATCTACAATGCCATCGGCAAGCGAGTGAAAGATTTGCCGATCACGCGCGATAAAATCCTGGGGGTGCTCGCATGAAATCCTTTGCCAACGTGAATGCCCGGAATTTGAAGGACGCGGTAACGCAACTGCGCCGGCCGAACGCTATCGCGGTGGGAGGCGGCAGCGATCTGTTGGGCATGGTCAAAGAGCGCCTGGTCGAGCCGGACGTGTTGGTCAATCTGAAAACCATTCGCGGGCTGGATCAAATATCGGTGAAAGGCTCGGAAATCAATATAGGCGGATTGATCACACTCGATACCCTTAGCCACGACCCGACAATCCGCGAGCATTATACGGTGCTGGCGGAAGCGGCCGAAAGCGTGGCGACGCCGCAGATCCGTAACGCGGGCACTCTGGCGGGCAATATCTGCCAGCGGCCGTGGTGCTGGTACTACCGCAATAACTTTCCATGCTTCAAGAACGGCGGAACCAAGTGCTTCAGCGTGGCGGGGGAGAACCAGTTCCATGCGATTTTCGGCGGCGGGCCGAGCTTTATAGTGCACCCCTCGGATACCGCTCCCGCTTTGGTCGCGCTGGATGCGAAGTTCCGGGTGGTGGGCCCCGGGGGAGAACGGACGGTGCCCGCAGCCGAGTTCTTCACCCTGCCCAAAGCGAACCCGGCCAAGGAGAATAGCCTGGCGGCGGATGAAGTGGTGGCTTCGGTGCATCTTCCCCGGGCGGCCAAAGGAAGCCGGAGCACCTATCATAAAGTGCTGGACCGCGAAGCCTGGACACACGCGGTGGTGAGCGCCGCGGTGGTTCTGCAAATGGACGGGGAGCGGTGCGCGCGGGCGCGGATCGTGCTGGGAGGCGTGGCGCCGGTTCCGTGGCGGCTCGAGAAGGTGGAAGCGATGCTCGCCGGACAGCGGATCACCCCAGAGTTGGCTGCAAAAGCCGGCGAAGCGGCCGTGGAAGGGGCGAATCCGCTAGCCAAGAACGGGTATAAAGTGCCGCTCACGAAGGCCGTGGTGCGGCGGACCATTCTAGGCCTCGTGCAAGCCTAAGGCTACCTTAAGAAAGCCTGACGCCGCTCTAAAGAAATAAGCACGAAGAGCCGATGTATCTGGCGTGGCCATTGTGCTCGCCATGGTAACCACGCTGGCTCTCACAGCTATAGGGGTAAGCTGGTTCGCGTTCGTCTATGCTAAATCGCTGGTCGAGGCGGCCAATCGCCGCGCCCGCGAACTGCACAGTGGAGTGGAATCTGCTGTCAAAGGGGCGAAAGCGCAAATCGAAGAGTTAAGGGCCCAGCTACAAGATTTTGGACAGCAGCCCTTAGTTTCCATGTCCCCCGGGAAACCCAGATCCGGGCTGAATCTGACGACTCGAAGCCAGGTCTTGCGGCTCCACCGGAGAGGGGAGCCGGCAGAAAAGATCGCCAGCATTTTGGAGGTTCCCCGGCAGGAAGTAGATTTGTTGCTGAAGGTCCACCGCATCGTGCTGAGCACCATGGAAGTTGGAGAGCGGCCGGCGGGGTTACGGCGAAGGGCCGGGCCCGAGCCCGAGGCGCTCGGATAGAATCGACCACGAAAGGCGGGAATTCAGGAGACGAGGAGCCTGTCTGGCCTCCGGTTCGGTGTACCGGAGGCCGCGAGCAGTGCCGCAGCGATCCGGTCCAGTGGTAGTACTTTTTCGGCGGCTCCGCGTTCGATGGCCTCGCGGGGCATGCCAAATACCACGCATGTCGCTTCATCCTGGGCGATCGTATGGGCGCCAACTTGGCGAAGTTTGAGAAGACCCTGGGCGCCGTCCGCTCCCATACCGGTTAGCAGGGCGGCGACGGCGAGCGGGCCGGCGGCTTCGGCAACGGAACAGAAGAGCACGTCGACGGAAGGCCGCTGATAGCAGACGCGCGGTCCGGTTTTCACACTCACCATGTATTTTGCGGCGGACTTCCGCAGCACCATGTGCAGATCTCCGGGCGCAACCAGAGCAAGGCCTGGGCGCAGCATATCACCGTCTTCGGCTTCTTTGACATCGATAGCACAAACTTCGTTCATGCGATTGGCAAAAGCGCGCGAAAACCCAGCGGGGATATGCTGCACGACAACTACGGCAGGCGCATTTTCGGGGAAGGCGCGCAGGAGCGTGGAGATGGCTTCGATTCCACCTGTGGAGGCGCCGATGGCGATGATGCCATCGGGAGGGAAAACCGCCGGCGGAGCGGCCGGAAGCGGGGGAGATTGCTTCGGCACTGGTATGGCGGACGGCGGCACAGGCTTGCGCAGCCGGCTGGCGGCCGCGGCTCGGATTTTGGCTGCCAGCGTCTCGCGCAACTCGCCCACCGAGTACGGTCCTCCTGGTTTGGCCAAAACCTCGACTGCCCCCGACTCGAGAGCTTCGAGAGCCGCCCGGCAGGAGTGCTGAGCGAGCGAACTGATGACCACAACCGGCAGCGGATGATAATGCATCAGTTTACGCAGGAAAGTAAGGCCATCCATGCGCGGCATTTCGATGTCGAGCGTGATGACATCGGGTTGGAGATCGAGAATTTTGTCCCGCGCCACGTAGGGATCCGGAGCGGTTCCCACGACTTGCAAGCCGGGCTCTCCGGAGAGAGTCTCGGTCAGAATCTTGCGGACAATGGCTGAATCGTCGACGATCAGGACGCGAATTTGGTCATTCCGGGACATAGTTCCGGCTCCATTGTCATGGCGATCGTGATATTCCCGTTCCAAAGAGCCAGAGAGCGAACCGCCGAGGGGCGCATTTCCGGTTCGGGGACCTGGATTAAAAGGCGCGGCGATCCGAGGCGGAAAGACGTCCGGCTCTCTACTCTGGTGAGAACGGAGCCGCAGATGATATTGGCAAGTTCACAGATTACCTCTCCGACTTGTTGATCGGAAAGCACGGCCTCCTCCTCGGCGAGGAAATCCGCGGCAATCGAGCGGGCGGCGGGTTTGGAAATGCGCAACAGCAGGCGGCCGGATGGCTCGCCGGAAAAATCCACATCCACCGAAAGATGAGAGGCGTCGCCGTTTTGGGGCGGATCCTGCGGCACGGCCTCTTCGACCGGCTGGATGAAGAACATCTGTTCGAGTACTTCTTCCGTGCATTCCGTCAGGGCCTGTTCGAGGACAACATCAGCCATGCACAACCTCCAGGCTGCGCTCCAGTTCGGCGCGCAAGACTTCGGGTCGAAAAGGCTTGGTTACATAACCTTTAGCGCCCAACTGGAGCATGCACTCGGTGCGAACCGGAGTGCCGTCTGTCGAAATGATGATTACTGGAATCTGGCGGAGGGCTTCATCGGCTTCGAGGCGCCGCAGCAGTTCTTCACCGTCCATTTCGGGCATGTTGATGTCGGTGAGGATGGCATCAACCCACTCGTTTCGAAGCACCTCGAGCGCCTCGAGGCCGTTGGCCGCTTCTAAACAGCCCGCCAGATCAAAGCCGGAAATTTCCATCACACGCCGCACGAAGGCGCGCATCGCCGGCGAATCATCTACGATTAGAACTCGGTAGGCCATTTCATCCTCCAATCCCGCGGGTTGTTGCCGGGGCGTTCCGGAGCTCCCGCTGCCGGCCGCCCTCTTCCACAAAGAGGCGGCCGGTCGCCATTTCCAATTTTACGGTCCGAAAATCGACTCCGCCGACGGCCTCGCCGCTGACCATCACGCCGAGTTTCCACAGTGCCCGCCGCGCTGCCAGGCAGTTACGCTTGCCGATCTGGAAAACACCCTGATCGTCGAGAATCTGGGCGCCGCCCACGGCCCAAACCATCAGCCGGTTTTTCGACGCGCCTTGGGAAAATACCTTATTGAGTAACAGAGGGATCCCGGCGTCGGCGAATTTATACGGGTTCTCCTGGCCGCGCGCCGGATCCATGGCCGAATCCGGCAGCATGAAATGCAGCAAGCCGCCGACCTTCGACACAGGATCGTACACGACCACGGCGACACAGGAGCCGAGCGCATATGTAGCCAGCAATATCCGCGGATCGGCGGTAGTACGGCAGTCCGCCATGCCGACTACGATGTCCCGCTCCATGCTCCCCCTCCTTTTTCCTGCGGTTTGCGATAAACGGCCGGCCTTACGTACTCAAGCCCGTGCTGGACTCCCGAAAAACTTTCCGAATGGCCCACGAAAAGGTAGCCCCCGGGCTCCAGGTTGGCGGTCAAGTTCGCGATCACCTTCCTTTGGGTATTCTGATCGAAGTAGATCATCACGTTGCGGCAGAAGATTACTGGAAAACGGACCGGCCAACTGATCGGTTCGATAAGATTAAGCCGCCGGAATTGTGCGCGCTCCCGAAGCGCGGGCTTAACCTGATAGGCCGGCGGATCGTCTGATTCCCGCTGAAATCCGGATTCCTGCCATTTCCGCGGCAAAGTAGCAATGCGGTTTGCCGGATAGACGCCCCGAGCCGCAAGCCTCAGAGCTTTTCGGGAAATGTCGCTGCCGATCACCAGAAACCGGGAAGCCGGCAGCGTTTCCTGCAATATCAGCAACAGAGTCCAGACTTCTTCGCCGGTAGAACAAGCGGCGCTCCAGATGTCAATTGAGGACCGGCGCGCTATGTTCGGGAGCACCTTCTCCCGGAGGAAGTCGAAATGATCCGCCTCGCGCAGGAATGAGGTGTGATTTGTGGCCAGAGCGTCAATCAGCGCCATTAGCGCCTCGCCGCTGCGGTCGGAAAGCACGTGCCGGTAATACTCGCGATAGGAACGAAACCCGCCGCCGCGGACCAGGCGCTGCAGCCGGGCCGACACCAGTTCTTGTTTCCCTGGCCGCAGATCCAATCCGAATGTGCGGCGCGCCAGTTCGCGAATCTCCTCGAATTCGGAGTCCGCCAAAGGGCGCACAGGGTCCTCAAAAGCGACGCTCAGCGGCTGATCAAATCTGGGCATCGCTGGTCTTATCCCGGAACAGCCGGTCGAGATCGAGGATCAATCCCACCCTGCCATCGCCGAGAATCGCTCCTCCGGCAATACCTTTGGCGGCGCGGAAGGTCTCACCCAACGCCTTGATGACGACTTCCTGTTTACCAATGACTTCGTCGACCAAAATACAGAAGCGCTGCGATTCGGCCTCGGCCAGCACGAGCACGCCATCGTTGGCGTCTTCAGAAGCGGGTTTGACCCCAAACTTGCGGCCAAGCCGCAAAACGGGCGTGAGTGAGCCCCGGACCAGCGCCATTTCGGCGCGTTCCTGTATGGTCCACAGAGTATCGGCTTTGGGACGGAAGATCTCCCGGATCGCAAAGAGCGGGACAATATAGCGCTCCTGGCCCACACCGACCACCAGACCCTCGATAATCGCCAACGTGAGAGGCAGCTTCAGCAGGAAGGTAGTGCCGATTCCAGCCTGCGATCGGATTTCGATATGTCCCCGCAGCTTTTCAATATGCTTGCGGACAACATCCATTCCTACACCCCGTCCGGAAACATCGGTCACTTGCGCGGCCGTGCTGAAACCGGGCTTGAAGATGAGTTCGAATACCTCGCTATCGGACAGCCCTCCGCCATCGTTTACAAGCCCTTTCTCGATGGCTTTGGCAAGGATTTTCTCCCGGTTCAAACCGCGCCCGTCGTCGGTTAGCTCGATTACAACCTGGCCGGCGAGGTGCTGCGCTTTGAGCAGCAGCCGGCCCGCGGCCGGTTTTCCCAGCGCAATCCGTTCCTCCGGCATTTCGAAGCCGTGATCCAGGGAATTTCGCACCATGTGCATCAAAGGGTCGGCGAGTTCCTCGACTATGGTCCGGTCCAGCTCAATATCGTCGCCGGCTGTTTGCATCTCAACTTTTTTGCCGATTTGCCGGGATAAATCGCGAACCAGGCGGGCCATGCGGCGGAAAAGGGGACCGACGGGCACCAGACGCATAGACATGGCGGTCCGCTGCAATTCCGAAGTAATGCGCGTCAGTTGGCTTAGGTTGCGCTGCAGCCGGGGGCTCTTGAGTTTGGCGAGTTCCGGATCGTGGCGGACGAGGGTTTCGGCGATCACCATCTCTCCGGCCATATCGACGAGGTAGTCCAACTTTGCCGTATCGACTTTTACGGCCATGGACTCGGATCTGGGCGCAGCATCGCGCCGGGTTTCGGGGATAGGGTTAGACGGATGCTCCGGAGTTGGCGCGCTTTGGGTCACAGCGGCGGCGAGTGCCTCTAATCCCCGGGTTTTCGCGCCCGGCTTCAGGCGGGGAATGGCTGTAATGCGCGCCAGCAGTGTCGGATCGAGATCGGGGGCCGACGACGGCTGATTTTGCAGAATCAATTCGAGATGAGTCAGCCAGCCTTTGAGGTAATCGCCACTGAGCAGGATCACATCAATGGCTTCGGGAGTGACCGTGAACTGGCCGTTGCGGGCCTGATCGAGAACCGTTTCTACTTCGTGGGCCACCTTCTGGATTTCGCGGAGTTCGAGAAAGCCGGCCAGTCCCTTGATCGTATGAAAATTGCGGAAGATGGCGTGCAGGGCCTCGGACTTGGTTGGCTCTTTTTCAAGAACCAGCAGTTGCGACTCAAGATTCGCCAAGTGCTCGCGTGACTCGATCACGAAATCGGAGAGCAACTCCGGGTCCTGCGCGATAGCGATTTCAGCCGTGCGCGGCTCATCCAGTGCACGTTGCAAGCGAACCAGTCCCTCTTGCAGGATCGCCCCCGGATCCTGGGCTCCGGCCGCTCGAATCGCCGCGAGAATACTGGCGGCAGCGCTCGCGGCATCCGCCGCGCCCTCGCGGAGGGCATCCTTTTGGATGGCCTCCAGCGCCTCGTCCCAGGCGCAGGCATTCTGGTTACCACCGGTGGCTAGAACCAGGCGCAGGGCGAGGTCTTCCACTCTTTGGCGCGTTTCGATATAAGCTGCCATTACGGGCCTCAGAAGAGGTGGTCATCGCCATCCAAGGGAAAGGCCGGGCGCCGGTTGCCCAGCGGGGCGAATGGCCTGGCAGGGGGCTGGCTGTGATCGGCACTGGCCACTTGCGGGCCGGCGGCGGAGCTCACCAGCGCCGGCTCCGGCTGCACGGAGATGGCGTGCGCGCTGCGTCCCAACAATCCTCGAAGGCGATCCACCATAGAGCAGAGGCTACTGGCTTGAGATGCGAGTTCTTCGCTGGCAGCGGCGCTTTGTTCGGCTCCGGCGGCTCCCTGCTGGGTCATGGTTTCCATGGTCCCCACGGCTCGGGCGATCTGCTCGATGCCACGGGACTGCTCCTGACTGCCGGCGTCGATCTCGTCGATCAGAGTCTTGACCTGCAGGGTGCTTTCGGTGATCTGGTTGATCGACTTGGCGACATTGTCCAGTTTCCGGCTGCCTTCGTTCGATTTACCGATCGAATCCTCGATAAGAAAGGCAGTGTCCTTGGCGGCTTGGGCGCTGCGTTGGGCGAGATTGCGAACTTCGTCGGCTACCACCGCGAAGCCCATACCCGCTTCTCCGGCGCGCGCCGCTTCCACCGCCGCATTCAGCGCCAGAATGTTCGTTTGAAATGCAATCTCATCGATAACGCGGATGATTTTGAAAATCTTCTCGCTAGACCCGGTAATTTCCTTCATGGATCGGACCATCTCCTCCAGGTTCCGGTTGGCTTCGGATACGGCCTTGGTGGCATCGGCCATCAGACTGGCGACAGCGCGCGTGTTTTCCGTATTTTTGTGCGTGATGGAAGTAATCTCAGTGGCGGAAGACGACGTTTCCTCAAGAGTGGCTGCCTGTTCGGAAGTTCCTTGAGCCAGAGACTGGCTGGTAGAAGCGACCTGGGTGGAAGCCACCGCTACCTGGCGCGAACCTTCCATTAGGCCAGCGGCGATTTGCTGAAACGCCCGGCTCGTGGTGATTACGACATACGCCGCGACCGCCCCGGCGGCGCAGGCCGCTCCCGCCAGCAGCCATGCCATCCAGTGCGAAGAGCCTGGCCCGGCATCGGCCGCCAGCCATGCCAGCCAAAACGCAATCAGCAGGTTGGCCCCGAGGCACAGCAGGAACTTGGTGGAAAAGTTGATTCTGTTTTCTGGCATGAAATTCGGCTCCGGGCTATTGGATCAAGGCTTTCAGGTGATGCAGATCCTGTGCGGAGAGGACGCGGTCGATATCCAGCAGGATCTTGACTTTGCCCTTCACTTTTGCCAGACCGAGCAGATAATTGCCGGTCGTTTCTTCTCCAAAATCGGGTGTATCTTCGATGTCGGAGGAAGCCAGCGTGAGCACTTCCGATACTCCATCCACGATCACCCCCATGAGAATGATCCCGGATTCTCCTCTGACTTGCGTAACGATAATGCAGGTGCGCTGCGTGTAGTCGGCTGCCGCCAGACCGAATTTCAGACGCAAGTCGATTACGGGGACCACCTTCCCTCTCAGGTTGATCACGCCTTTGACATGCGGCGGTGTCTGGGGCACCGCTGTAATTTCCTGAATTCCCATGATTTCCCGGACCTTCAGGACGCGGATTCCGAATTCTTCCTGCCCCAATTGGAAGGTAAGATATTTACCGGACCGTTCGTCGGCGGAGTTGCCGGTACTTACCTGTTTATCGTCAGCAACGATAGATGGCATAGTTCTCCTCTACAGATCAGACATCGAGCGCAAACACTTCGCTCTGATCGGGCACGGCTTTTGGCCTGTCTCCTGGCCGGAGAGAGACGCGGAGCAGGACATCATCCCCATCCCAACGGAATCGCTCTACAATCCATTCCGCCCCGGCACACTTGGTTTTGAAGTTGCGGCCAAATACAACCGTGGGAATACTCAATCCCAAAGAACCCAAATGACGCTCCAGGTCGCTTTTCAGGTTGCCGACGATCATATTGGTCAACTCCGCCACCGCGTCCAGCACCTCTTCGGTAACGGAATCGAAATCGGCCATCAGCATCTGGGAGCAGACGCGGCAGGCCGCATTTGGGGAGCACGTCAGGCTGCCGGTTCCGGTCCAGGTCCCGGCGATGCCGATGAACGACACAACACGATCGGTCACCTCCGGGGTGCTTTTTTCCACCGTCATGTCCTCGAATTCGATGTTTCCGGTGAGCATGGTGGAAAACACTTCCGTAACCGAGTGCCGGAGCGAACTAACGATCAGATTTTGCACGTTCATAGTGGCTGCGCCGGCTCCAGAATTCCGGCCAGCTTCTCCTTTATCTGGTCGGCGGTGAAAGGCTTTCGCACGTAGCCGGATGCGCCCAGTTTGACTGCCTCCGCCACTTTGGTTTCCCCGCCCTCCGTAGTGATCATGACTACCGGCACGCTCGCCCAATCAGCGGAACGTTTGAGCGCCGCCAGCAGCCCCAGGCCGTCCATTTTGGGCATGTTGATGTCGGTCAAAATGAGATCCACTTTGTTGGACTGCAAAAGCGCCAACGCCTCCTCGCCATCACCGGCCTCGTGGATGGTCTGAATCGCCATGCCGGTTTGCCGCAATACCCGCTGCAAGATCTTTCGGATCGCAGCCGAATCATCCACAACTAAGATGTTGGATTCCATTCGACTCCTTACAAAACCTTTCATCGGCAGAACCGCGGTTTTTCATTAGCGGGGCCGCAGAAAAAACCGCAAAATCCGGGTGAGTTCGACTAATGGAGAGCGCGCGAGGAACCGATAGAAGAGGAGGAGGTTGGGGAAGGATGGCCCGCCAGCTTTCACAACAGGAAATTGACGCGGTATTTCAAAGACAGGACCGGAAAAGGGAAGCCGCCGTCAAGTTCGATTTCCGCCGTCCGGACCGTATTCCGAAGTCCCAAGTCCGGGCCATTCACCTGCTTCACGATGTCTTCGCCCGAAACCTGGTGTCGAGCCTGTCGGCGTACCTGCGTTCCTACCTTACAGTAAACCTGGTCAGTGTAGAGCAACTATCGTACTCCGAATTTCTGGAGGGATTACCTTCACCCACCTGTCTGGTAGCCATGGGGTTACAGCCATACGACGGCAACGGCGTTCTGGAACTGAATCCCTCGCTGGTGTTCCCGATTATTGAAATGCTGTTGGGCGGGACCGGGAAACAGTCCGGCGCGATCCAGCGGGATATTACCGAAATCGAACAGAAATTGCTGGACGGCCTGCTCCGCATCATCCTGAACGATCTGCGGGAAGCCTGGAAGGGCGTCACGGAAATCGATTTTACGATCGACTCCATGGAGACCGAGCCGCAGTTGCTGCACGTGCTGGCGCCGAACGAAGCCGTGGTGGCGATCGGCGTGGAAATCCGCATCGCCGAGGCGGTCGGGATGATGAATATTGCCCTGCCGTCGATCGTGATTAAAATGATGCGCCATAAGTTCGATCAGCAATGGTCGGTGCGCAAGACGCACGCCAGCGAACAGGAACAGGCGCGTCTGTTGGCAATGCTGCGGGACGCTTCCCTGACGCTGGAGGCGCGCCTCGAAGGTCTGGAGCTATCGGTTCAAAACCTGCTCGACCTCGCCGAGGGCCACGTACTGGTGTTCGAGCGGTCCGTCAACAGTCCGGTGGAATTGATTGTGAACGGCCGCAGGCAATACTTTGGCCAGATAGTCTCGACCGCCGCCCGAAGGGCCTTTGCCATCCAGCAGGTACGCGAGCCCTCTAAGGAAGCACCAAAAGCGATCGCGGCGCCGCGGGAGACTGCTCTTCCGGCGAAGCAAGAGCCAGCAACAGATCGATAGCGGCACGCCCGCGGCGGCGGCCGTTGTCGTTCACAACCGCGACCTGTTCGAGAAAGACGAGGCAGCGCAGAAGGTCGCCATCGCGTATGGCCTGTATGCCCAGATTGCGCCGCTCCTCGTCGCGAAGTTTCTGGATTCCGTCCTGCACGCCGCGAAACACGCGGGCGGCAACCGCGTTTTCGGGAACGGTTTCGTAGTAGACGCCAGCCACCAGCGTGCGGTAGGTCCGCACGAGCGCGGCAAGCGCGTCCCTGAGGTCGGAATCCACCGCTCCCGCCGTTTCCAGAGCGGTTCCGGAAACGATCCCGCCCAGAGCCATCACCAGGGCCTGCCGCTCGTTGAGGAACTCGTCCGTTACCTTGATGTCCTTATCCGGCAACTCATCGGCGCTCTTGCGGTTTGCTTTCTCGTGCCGGCGCGCATCCTGCAGATATTCGCAATCGAGAGGACAACTCACGGTCTGTTCGCGGCCGGTGCCGCAGCAAATCGAGCAGATTTCGCCGCCCACTCCGGGGCACAGCCGCTTGGGGCGGCGCACGGCGCAAATCGCGCAGTTCATTTACCCAGTATAAGGGTAGGGCTGCTTTCAGAACGTAAAGCGCGCAATCAGCGTGCCGGTGCGCGGAAGCGAATAGAGCTGGCCGACCACGGCGTTCAGAGTGGTGGAAGGCGCGGATTGCGCGCCCGGCACCGTCAGGTTGATAACTCCAAAACCGGAGGTCAGTTGTCCGTAGTTGTTGTGGCTAACGGGGGCGCCGGGAGCCACCGTGCTGGGATTGCCGATCTGCGTGCGGTTGAAAATATTCACGAACTCGCCGCGGAGTTCTAATGCCAGCCGTTCTTTGAAACGGAATGTCCGGCTCAGATTCATATTCTCATCGGGCCGCCGCGCCTGGCGAAAATCGCCATAGAGTGTGCCCAGTGCCGGTCCGAAAGCGCCGTTAGCCGGATTGGCCCAGGCAGCCGGATTCAGCACGACATCCGTATACGGATTAATGCAGCCGCAGTTGAGGTTCTTGGTATACAGCGGCTGGCCCGGCACGCGGAAATATTCACTCCCGCCGATATAGTTGATGTTCGTGGCCGTAGGCGGAGTAAGTGGCAATCCGCTGCCGTATTGTAAAAAGGCGCCGATAGCCCAATCTTTCGTGACTGCCGCGACAAAGCGGTTGTTGAACCACTTTTGCGTCGTATATACGATATTGGTGTTGAACAGAAACGGCTGGTCGGTGGTTTGGAGCGACTTCACCGAGGGCACGTACAGGTTGGGACGGATGCCCACCATGGCCTTCGACCAGGTGAAGGTGCCGAACACCTGCAATCCGTGCGAAAGCCGCTTGGTCGCTTTCATCTGCAGCGAGTCGTACCAGGTATTGCCGGTCGGTGAATTGTATACCGTGATCGTGCTGAACTGCGGATAGGGGCGCAGCGCATTAATCAGGGTGTTGCTGGTGGAATAGCCGGAATAGGGAACGATGTTTCCCACTCTCGAGATGACCGCCGGATTGGAGAGGGCATCCCCCAGCAGCAGATTGTCGGCCGGGTTCGTATAAGGATTCAGCCCATAAGCGGAAAACACGGAGGGCGCCACCTGGTTGATGTAGCCGTAGGGTCCTACCGTGCTGCCGCCCGTGATGCTGGTGGCGCCGCCGGTCCACCAAACGCCGCGATTGCCCACGTAGGACGCTTCGATTAACGTGTTGGCAGTGATCTCGCGCTGTACCCCGATGCTCCACTGGTTCTGGCGCCCCGGCCGCGCGGCGTGCGGATCGATGTATTGCAGAAAGCCGCTGGTGGTAAAGCCTGGCAGCGGCGTTTGGCCGGGATCGAAGTTCGGCCATACGGGCTGGGGGATCGTGCCGGGGGTATTCAACGGCAAATAGTTGTTGATGCCAGTGGCGGTGTTGCTCACATTGGCCGTATTTTGCAAAGTCAGATCGAGCGCGGGGTCGTATGCGAAGCCCCAGCCGCCGCGGAACACGGTTTTCGAATCGATCTGATACGCGATGCCGAATCGCGGCCCGATCGCATACGGATAGGCCGAGCCGAAGCTACAGTGGCAAGTTGCTTGAAAAATGGCCGCTCCCAAGCGGCCGCCGGCGGCCGGGTTGGGCACATTGAGACCCAGGTCGGCGGATCGCCCGTGCTCTTCCGTGTTGAGCGTGCCATAATCCCAGCGCAAGCCGTAATTGACGGTCAACTTGCGCGTCACCTTCCAGTCATCCTGAATGAACACGCCCCATTGCGATTTACCCATGCGCGAGTCGACCGGCGCATATTGCGTGGCTTGAGTTACGTCGCCCAGAAGGAAATTGGCATAAGGAAAGCCCGTTTGATAGGCGCCGGTCACCAGGGCCGCGGGGTACGCCGTGGCGCCCGCGCCCAGATTGGTTACCGATCCCATGGACGAGTTTTGCACGCCCAGATTGGTCAGATTGGCAAAATAGAGTCCCACGCCCGTGGGTGGCGCCTGGATAAATGCCTGCCACCACACTTCGGCTCCCGCCTTGAACGTGTGATTGCCCCTTACCCATGTCATATTGGCGTTCGCGGCGGGCCGCTCAACGCGCGTGTGCGTATGGGCCAGCGCGTTCCCCAACTGCTGCATTCCGCCCAACGCCTGCGGGCTGGTAACATTGCCGGCGACGATTGTTGGAAAGTTAAAACTGCCTTCGCAACCCTGGAGATCGAGCATGGTTTGGCAGTTGACGGTTTTGCCGCTCTTGGTGTACGGACCGTCGTCAAAGAAATAGATGTACGAGTATCCCGCGCCAAGGTGCAACAAGAGAGTGGGCGTAATGGTGTAGTCGTAGTTGGCGCGCCATGCGGGGCCGCCGATCGGAATGGAGCCGCGCGCGGCGGTGAGCAGAGGCGGAAGGCCATCCGCATTGCCGTTCGGCGTGGTGTACTGGGCGTTGGTCACCGAGTTATGGAAGTACAGAGATAACTTCTGCTTCGGCCCGATAATCTGATCGACTTTGATGGAGGGAACGCTGGTGATTCGTACCCCATCGTTGAAGCCAGTGTAGTTGGTAACCAGGTTTCCATTGGAGAGGGGCGGCAGGAAGCTCTGGATCGCCACTGCAACGGGACTGAAGCGCGATTGGGGAATCACGTTGTTGGGAAACGGAGTCGCGGTTACCTGGCCATTAGCGGTGGTTCGGCTAAGCGGATCGAAGATTTCGTTGGCGAACACGGGCTGCCCGCCGACTGTAGTGATTGCGGTTGCGGGAACACCCAAAGTAGGATTGAATCCGGCGCCTCCAGCCGGTGAGATGGCGGAGAAATTCCCCGCCTGATATTGCGCGTTTGGAAGCGTATCGGGAAACGTCAACGCTTGTGATTCCTTGTAGCGCTCGTAGGCGAAAAAGAAGAATGTCTTGTCTTTGCCGTTATAGAGTTTGGGAATCCACACCGGGCCGCCGAAAGTGCCGCCCCAATCGTTGCGGCGGTTGAACGGGCGGTATTTGCCGCCGGAAGGGGCGCCGGGGGTGCCTGCGTTGAAGGAAAAGGGATCGCCGGCATTGAGCGCTTCGTTCACGAAGTATTCGTACGCGCTGCCATGGAACTGGTTGGTGCCGGATTTCATGATGATGTTAAAGAGGCCGCCGCCCGCCTGCCCGAACTCCGGCGCATAGTTGCTGGTTTGGATCGCCATTTCCTGAATCGCGTCCGCACTCGGTTGGGATTGCTGAATGGCGAAGTTGTTGGGCGGGGTCACGTGATTCGTGAAATCCAGGCCCTCCAAACGGTACGCGGCGGTGTTGGTGGGCGCCCCGTTGATGATCATGTTGAAATTGGCGAAATAGCTGACGCCCGGCAGCAACTGCACCGAATTAAACGGATTGCGGATGCCCAGGCTGCCTGCGTTAGCGGTCCCGATACCGAGGATCGGCAAGTCGTCCAACTGCTCTAGGGTGATGTCGTGAGCGATATCGCCGCTTTCGGTTTTGAGCAGAGTGGCTTCGGCCTGTACGGTAACCGATTCGGTCGTTTCACCGACTTGGAGCATGAGATCCAGCGGTATCGTCTGGCCGGCATCCACCGTGAGACCCGAGCGCGTCAGTTTCTTGAAACCGGACGCGGTGACCGTGACGCTGTAAGGTCCGGGAGGCAGGCGCGGAACCGTGTAGGCGCCCGTCTCGGTGGTGACGGTCGGATACGGCGCATTCGTTTCCGTATTTCTGACTTCGACGTTTGCTCCGGCAATCGAGGCTCCGGCGGGATCGGTAATGATCCCCGTGATGGTGCCGGTGCCGGCTTGCGCGAACAATTCAGCGGAGCAGATGAGTACACTGAGTGCGATGGTGACCGGGCGCACGAGACCTCCCTCTATGGGTGACCATGCTATAGCGTGCGACGGGGGAAAGTCAAGCTACGCGGCGGCTTTTTCGCAGTAGCCACTATCGCCGGGTCTATCAATTCGCTTGATAGGAACTATCATCGCGCCGGTATCGACTATCGCGCCGGCCATCGTTACAATTAACCCGTTTCAGTGGGTTTCCTGGTTCTCTTGCGGAGGTAAACGTCTATGATGAGCTCAGTCCGGCGGTCACTTGTAGTGTGTCTACTAACATTCGGCGCCTTTGCCCAGTCGAATCAGGGCACAATTACTGGAACGATTTCCGATCCCGCCGGCGCGGTCGTTCCCGGCGCGGCGATTGAAGTGAAAAACAGCGATACCGGCGTCGTCTATCGCGGCGGCGCTTCGGCGACAGGCAACTACGTCATCCAGGTACCGGCCGGGACCTACGAGATTAGCGTGAACGCCCCCGGATTCAAGAAATTCGTCGAACAAAATATTCAGGTGATCGTGGCTACCAGCACGCGCACGGACGTCAAACTGGAAGTCGGCGGAACGAACGAAGTCGTCACAGTCGCCGATACCGAGCCACTGCTCAAAACCGAAAGCGGCGAGATGAGCCATAACGTCACCACAAACGACGCGGATACGCTCCCGGTGCTCTCGATCTCGGGCGGCGGCGTGTTTGGCGCCACGCCTCTGGGTAACATTCGCAATCCACTGGCGGTGGCCAGCTTGATTCCCGGCGTGACTTTTTCCAATGACAACTCCCTGGTGGTAAATGGGTTGCCGAGCAACAGCGAAACCATCCGTACAGAAGGCCAGGATTCCACCGGCACCATCTGGAAAGTGGCGCAGCAGGCCAGCCAGGGCAGCGTGGATGCAATTCAGGAAGTTTCGATTCAAACCAGCAACTTTGCAGCGGAGTACGGGCAGGTGGGCGGGGGCTACTTCAACTACACGATGAAGTCCGGCACCAACCAGTTCCACGGCAGCGGATACGATTATTTTGTTAACGAAGCGCTCAATGCCGGCCTGCCTTTCTCCGATGCCGGTACTGTCACCCCGTCGAAAGAGGGGCAGCACATCCGCAATCCAGTACGGCAAAACGATTACGGATTCACGATCGGCGGGCCCATCCGCATTCCCAAAGTTTACAACGGAACGAACCGCACATTCTTTTTCTTTAACTTCGAACAGTTCCGGCAGAGTTTGACAACACAGAACAGCCTCCAAACTGTGCCGACGACGGCATACCGGCAGGGCGACTTTGGCACCGCGGGTTGTTATGTCTTCGTGGCGGCCGCGAATAGCTGTTTCTTCGCTCCCTCAGTGAGTTTCCTCGGCGGCGGGCCTGCAGTCGATTCTGCCGGCCAAGCCGTCGCCAATGGAGAGATTTTCGACCCCGCCAGCACACGGCTCGTAAATGGATACCAAGTGCGCACGCCCTTCCCAAATAATACGATCCCGCTTTCCAGATTCGATCCAGTGGCACTCGCGTTACAGAATATGCTGCCCCTGCCCAACCAACCCGGGATCGTCAACAACTATCTGGTCCCCGCCTTTGTCAATTGGCAGCACACGACCAACTTCTCCTGGAAGATCGACCATTCGCTCAGCCCCACAACTAAACTCTCTTGGTACTTCTCGCGCTTACTCACGAATTCCCCCAACGCCAATGGATTCCCAACCACCTACGGCGGAGCCACTCCGACGGCGGAAACCAACACCACCACTCGCGTGAACTTCGACGATACTCTCCGCCCCACCCTGCTACTCCACATCGGCGTGGGCTACTTCCAGGACTACGATCCGACTATTCCCGCCCAATTCAACCAAACCTCGATCGGTCTGCACGGTTATTTCGATCCGAACCTTTTCCCGACTATTTCCGGGTTGAGCAACGTCTTTAGTGGCGGCTGGGGGGCGAACCTCGGTGGACTCGGCGCTGGATTCGGCGCATTGCTGTGGGAAGAAAAGCCCACCGGTAATGCCAGCATGACTTGGGTCCATGGGAATCACATCTTCAAATTCGGCGGCGAATTCACCATAGACGGGTACCCCGAGCACAGCACCTGGCGCGCCAACGGCGATTTCGCGTTTGGCGCCGCGGAGACAGCCGATCCCTGGCAGAATGGCCAGCCGCTGACCATCGCCAATCCCAGCGGGTTCGCTTACGCCAGCTTCCTGCTGGGCCTGCCGGATAACCTGTCGCTGAGCCCCTATACGCAAACCAAACTGGGCAACCACTTTATGGGTTTTTATGCGCAGGATAGCTGGAAGGTGACTCGCAAATTTACGCTCGATTACGGCCTTCGCTACGACTTCCAGACTTACCTGAAAGAAGAGCACGGCCGCATGCAGGATGCGTCTTTGAGCACGCCGAATCCGACGGTCGGGGGCCTGCCCGGCGCCGGCATTTATGAAGGCTACGGCGGCGGGCGGTGCAATTGCTCGCTCTCGCACAACTACCCGTTCGCGTTCGGACCGCGCCTGGGCATGGCTTACCAGATCACCCCCAAAACCGTGCTGCGCGCCGGCGCGGGCCTCATGTATGGTCTGGTGCAGACCCCCGCCGGGGCTTCCTACAGCACCGCCGATTACTACGCCTTCAACGCTCCCGGATATGGAATCAGCCCCTTACCCGGCGGCCTCGCCAGCCCCAATCCCTATCCCAATCTGACCTGGCCCAACTTCAGCACCGGCAAATACCCTGTCGAAACGAATGGTCAGTTGCCCCCCGGAAATCCGTTCCTCTTCTTCGATCCTTCGGCCCGGCCGCCGCGCATTCTGCAATGGAGCATCGGCATCCAGCGCGAGATTTCGAAAGATCTGGTGGTGGAAGCTACTTATGTAGGGAACCGCGGCGTGTGGTGGGCCGCGCCTTACATGGACCAGATGACCGCCAATGGACTCACGCCCGCAATTCTGGCCGCGCACGGTCTCAACATCGCCAATCCGGCAACTCAGGCATTGCTCACCAGCCAATTGGATTCTCCACAGGCCATCGCCGCCGGATTTGGAAATCCGCCTTATGCGGGCTTTCCGCTGACCGACACCGTTGCCCAGTCCCTCCGCCCGTTCCCGCAGTGGCTTCAGCCCGATCCGTGGCTTGGGCCGCCGATCGGCAAAACGTGGTATGACTCGTTGCAGACCAAGCTCACCAAGCGCTTCTCGCACGGCCTTTCGCTCCAGGCGTCGTATGTTTTCTCCAAGGCCATGGACCTCGGCACGGGCGCGGAGACCGGGTACTACGTAGCCGGCGATCCCCTGGTCAGCGACATTTACAACTACGGAATCAATAAACAGCTCAACCAACTGACGCGACCGGACGATTTTCTCATTTCGGGCACCTACATAACACCCAAGTTCAAGTCCGACAACCAGGGAATGAAAGTGCTTTCGGTGATCGCACGCGATTGGCAAGTCGGGTGGGTTTTGCGCTATCAGAATGGCGCGCTGATTCAAAGTCCGCCTTCCACCAACCAGCTCACGGCGCAGTTGGAACGGGCGGTTCCGGATTTTCTATCCACGGATTCGAACTTCATGACGCCTGTGCCCGGAGTAAATCCGCTGGCAGTGAACCCGAACTGCGGCTGCTTCAACCCGCAGACTACCTTAGCTCTGAATCCCAATGCATGGGTGAATCCGCCGGGCGGCACCTGGGGCACCGCCGCTCCCTTCTACAACAATTACCGCTGGCAGCGGCAACCGGCCGAATCGATGAGTTTTGGGCGCAACTTTCGGTTCGGCCGCGAAGCGCGGTTCAACTTCAACGTCCGCGCTGAATTCCAAAACGTCTTCAATCGCCTCTTCCTCCAGCCCCCTTCGGTGGGGGGATTTGGCGGCGTGAACCCGCTTACTCCCGCCTCATCCACCGGAGGCGTGCTTACCGGTGGCTACGGCTACATTGCCACGCTGAACGGCACGAACTATCAGTCGCGCTCCGGCAAGATCGTCGCCCGCTTCACGTTCTGATGAGCGCTTACTGCCCCAATTTGTGCAACACGTCCAAGGCTTCGGCACGGACCTCCGGGTCCGTGCCGCCGGCCGCAATCTTCAATTGTGGAATAGCAGCCGCCGGGTTACCGCTCCGTCCCAGCGCCATGCCCAGTTCGAAATGCGCGCGCGAAAGAGCCGGCTGCGCGCGCACTGCCGTCTCCAGTTCCCGGATCGCGGCGGCCATTTCGCCCTGGTCTTCTAAGAACCGCCCGTAATCCACGCGGGCGTCAGCCAGCTCCGGTTTCAAGCGGATCGCCTGCTCGAACTGAAAGCGGGCCTCCGGCGCGTCGCCGCGCGTTGCCAACACGCGCGCCAGATTCAGCCGCCACTCTGCGATTCCGGGCTGAATGCGCAGCGCTTCGCGGAACTGGGCTTCGGCCGCCGCGTGGTCGCCGGTTCCCCATTCCACATTCCCCAGGTTGTTGTGCAGTTCCGGCAGATCGGGATCGAGCTCCACAGCCTTTTCGAGCGCCGCCCGCGCTTCGGCGCCTTTGTCTTCCTGCCAGAGAGTCCAGCCCAGCGTACCCCAGCCCATCGGTTCGCCGGGATCGAGAGCGGTCGCGCGCCGCAAAGCCGTTTCCGCCTCGGCAAGCTGCCTGGCTTCCATCAGGGCATTGCCCAACTGAATCAGCCGCAGCGAGGTGGGTTCACGCCGCGCGGCCTCCTGGAAATACGGGATGGCCTTCGTCAGCTCGCCCGCCGCGCGGTAACCTTGCGCCAGTTCCGCATAGAACCCGGTCTCGTGCGGATGATACCGCTCCACTAAACCCGCAAGGCGCGGCAAGCCTTCCGCCAGGTTTTTCCGGTCGCGCACCTGCGCCAACGCCGTGTAGAGAGCGTTCTCCGGAGTATCGGCCAACGGCGCCGGATAATACGGAACCACCTCGCCGCGGTATGCATTGGCAGCCGTCTCCTCCACCTCCGCTTTCGGGGCGAGCGGATCGCCTTGCGGTTTATGCCGCTCAATCAAGTGGTCCGTCATTACTACGTGCACCACATCGTCGGTTCGCCGCTTGGGCATGTGGCAGGCGACGCAATCGGCGCCGGCCTGGTGCGGGCCCGATGCCGCGGCCTGCTGGACAACCGCCGCATGACAGGTTTGGCAGACGCTGTTATAGTGCGTTTCGGCCGCGGCGCCGCGCGGAATGTTGTGCGGGTCGTGGCACGTGGTGCAGCGAAGTTTGCCGGCGCTCTTTAGAAAGCATTGCGATTGCCGCAGCCGGTACGCCGTATTCGCAATTTCGAAGCGGTTCCCTTGGCCATCGGCCCGGTCGAACGCAATCTGGAAATCGCCCAGCGGCTGGCCCGGCACATACGCGAACGGCCCGCGATCGAACCGCCGGATTGAATGCGGCAGATCGAGGCTGGTGGTTTCCAGGTGGCATTGCATGCAGACTTCGAGCTCGCGCTCGGCGCTGAGGCGCCTGGGATTCACAATGGCGGCGCGGATCTCGTCGCGGCTCGCGCCCTTCGACGCCGCCGCCACATGGCGGGCGCCGGGTCCGTGGCACCGCTGGCAATCGATGCCCTCGGGCACCGGCTCCTCGAAGATCAACTCCGCGCTTGCCGCGTGCGTCATGGCTTCCGGAATTTTCGGATACGCGTTGTGGCAGAACATGCACTCGTAATGCACCGGCCGCGCCGGCCCCGGATTATCCGGCGCATCGTAGCCCGGGCTCATATCCCAGTAGCCACCCTTCTCGGAATACCAGCTCAGCGGCAGCACTTCGAGTGTGTTGCGCGGCGTGCGGTGCAAGTACGTGCGCGAGTGATTTCCCGAACCGATGACGTAATCGACTTCGCGCTCATCCACATTGGTTTGCTTGCCGTCGAAGCCGATTTGCCAGCGCCGCTGGAAATGCCGGCCATCGCGCGTGACCATGGCGAAGTAGCTGTCGGAGGTCTTGTTGTAGAACGGCTTGCCGAATTCGATAGAATCTTCGGGGCGCACTCGCGCAAACGACCGCCCCATACCTGTCTTGCGATAGTGCGCGGCGATATCCGCATGGCAGGTGGCGCAAATCGCCGCATCCACGTACGCATTGGCCGAGCTGCCGGACGGGCGGTGGGCGCAGCCCGCGTAGAGCCACGCCGCCGCCCCGCCCGCCATGGCCACGGCTGCAACCGCCAGCCCTGCTTTGGTTACCCGAGCCAAGACGCGAGAGAATCCTTACGCGGAGGCCGGCATCTGGAAAGGCTCATCCGCGCTGCCGCCGTAGATGCTGGGGACGTGCGCGTTCATCGCGCGCAGATAGGCGCTCAACTGCCCGCGGTGATGAATGCTGTGATTGTTCCAGGAGCTCAGGTACATCACGCTCGGCATTTTCATCACGCCGAAAAAGTCCACCTCCTTGGCCAACTGCTCGCCGGGTAGAGCCTTGATGCGCTCGAAGCCCGCCGGAACTTCCTTCTGATATAAAGCCACGATGCCGGCCGTGGTAACTTCCAGCGGCATGGGCGTCTCTTCGTAGGTGAAATTGCCGCTGGCAATCGCCTTTGCAAACCACATCTCTGAGGCAGCCAGGTGCCACGCCAGTTCGCGCGCGGTTCGGCCCTTGTCGCCGAGCTTAAAATCCAGTTGTTTGTCGGGCACCGCCGATAAGACTCTCAGCGTGGTCGCGTACTCGCGCTCCAGGCCGCCAAGTAACATGCCTGCGATCGATTTGGCTTCCGCCGGATTCATAGATTCCTCCGCGATATGGTACCGCACCCGCATCCGGCCGGTTGCATCATATAAGTATGCCGGCAGAAACCCTTACTCTCGACGTTCGTGGAATGAGCTGCGCCAATTGCGCCCGTAGCATTGAAAAAAAACTCGCCTCCACTCCGGGTGTAACCAAGGCGTCGGTGGACCTCGAGGCCGCTCGCGCGATCGTGGAGTACGATACAGATCTCGTCAAGCCTGATGCGCTGGCCAAAGCCGTGCGCGATCTGGGCTATGAAGTAGCGGCATGAGGACAGAGGTAGCCGCGCCCGAACGCGTTGATTTGCCGCTTTCGGGGATGACGTGCGCCGCCTGCGCCCGCGCGATTGAGCGAACCCTGGCGGGCACGGCGGGAGTGGAGCGCGCGCACGTCAATTTCGCCACTCGGACCGCTACTGTGGAATTCGATCCCGGCCGCGCGCGCGTCGGCGATCTGATCGATGCCATCGAAGACCTCGGTTACGGCGTGCCGGAAACCGAGCCTGCTCCCGATACAGAAGCGCTGCTCTATCGCCACCGGTTGATCGTGGCGCTCATCTTCGCGCTCCCAGTGCTCGTGCTCGGCATGCTGCACCGCCTGGCATGGCTGCAACTGGCGCTAACGCTGCCCGTGGTGTTCTATGCGGGAGCGCCGTTCTACCTGGCCGCCTGGAGCGGGCTGCGGCATCGCTCGGCCAACATGAACACCCTGATCGCGCTGGGCACGGGCGCGGCATTCCTTTATTCTCTGTTCGAGACTCTGCGCGGCGGCCACCAGGTCTATTACGAAGCAGCCGCCGTGATCATCGCGCTGATTCTGCTCGGCCGCATGCTGGAAACGCGGGCCAGGGGTAAAGCTTCCGAAGCGATCCGCCGGCTGATGGATTTGCAGCCGCCCACAGCGCGCGTTCTGCGCGGTGCCACGGAAACGGAAATTCCGCTCGACGAAGTGCGGGTGGGCGATATTGTCGCGGTCCGGCCGGGAGAGCGCATTCCCGTGGATGGCGCGGTGGTGGAAGGCGGATCGGCGGTGGACGAATCGATGCTCACGGGCGAGAGCTTGCCGGTAGACAAAGCGCCGGGCGCACCGGTATTCGCCGGAACGATGAACCGCTCCGGCGCGTTCCGCTTCGAAGCGAAAAAGGTGGGGCGCGGAACCGTGCTGCGGCAGATGATCCAGATGGTGAAGCAGGCGCAGGGCTCGCGCGCTCCGGTGGCTCGCCTAGCCGACGTGGTAAGCGCGTGGTTTACGCTGGGCGTGCTGTTGGCCGCGGCCGCAACGTTCCTCGGCTGGTTCTTTGCCGGCCCTTTCGCGGCCGCGCTGGTGAACGCAGTAGCGGTGCTCATCATCGCCTGCCCGTGCGCCCTCGGCCTGGCGACGCCGACGGCCATTATGGTCGGTACGGGACGCGGCGCGCAGCGCGGCATTCTGATCAAAGGCGGGGAAGTACTGGAGACAGCACAAAAGATCGATACGATTCTGCTGGATAAAACCGGCACGCTTACCCTGGGCCGGCCGCAAGTCACCGCGGTTCATCCGCGGAATGGATACAGCGAGGCTGCACTGTTGCGCCTGGCGGTTTCGGCCGAGCGCCATTCCGAGCACCCGATCGCAAGGGCCATCGCGGAGGCCGCGCGCGAACGCGGCATCGAACCGGCCGCCGCGGAGTCTTTTTCCGCGGAGACCGGCCACGGTGTGCGCGCCGTCATAGAGGGACAGCAGGTCGTGGTCGGCCGGCCGGGGATCACGGTCATGGTGGATGGCAAACTGGCCGGGTCAATCGAGATCGCTGATCGGAACAAGCCCGAAGCCGCCGAAGCCGTGGAGTGGCTGAAGAAGATGGGCCTGGAAGTCTGGCTCATTACGGGCGACCGCAAAGCGGCGGCGGAAGCGTCCGCGCAGGCGGCGGGAATCGAGCACGTCATGGCGGAAGTGCTGCCCGATCGCAAAGTGGCCAAGGTACGCGAGCTGCAAGCCTCCGGCAGGCGGGTCGCCATGGTGGGCGATGGCATTAACGACGCGCCCGCGCTCGCCCAGGCCGATCTGGGAATCGCCATGGGAACCGGCACGGATGTGGCGCTCGAAGCCGGGCACGTGACGCTTATGCGCGGCGACCTCAATGGCGTGGCGGAGGCCATCCAGCTTTCCCGCCGCACCATGCGGGTCATCCGGCAGAACCTTTTCTGGGCCTTTGCCTATAACACGGTTGGAATTCCCGTGGCGGCGCTGGGCTTGCTTTCGCCGATGGTGGCGTCGGCGGCGATGGCGCTGTCGAGCGTCACGGTGGTCACCAACAGCCTGCGCCTGAAGTAATACCGATAACTGAAAGCGGAACGCTGGCAGCTTGCAGTTATAATCGCCTTTGACTCCCAAAATCGCATTCCTTTTCCCCGGCCAGGGGTCCCAGTCCGTAGGCATGGGCAAAGCCCTCGCCGCAGTTTTTCCCGCCGCCCGGCGCATTTTCGAAGAGGCCGACGAGGTGCTCGGTTTCCGGCTCTCCCGCTTGTGTTTTGAAGGGCCGGAAGACCAGCTTCGCCTCACGGAGAATCAGCAGCCGGCCCTGCTGACGGTTTCGACCGCGGCCTTCCAGGTGCTTCAGGAGTTGGGCTGGAAGCCGGATTACGTGGCGGGCCATAGCCTGGGCGAATATTCGGCGTTGGTGGCCGCTGGCAGCTTGCGCTTCGCCGATGGGCTGCGCCTGGTCCGCAAACGCGGCCAGTACATGCAGACGGCCGTTCCGGAAGGCGTAGGCGGGATGGCGGCGCTGGTGCGGCTACCTCCGGAGAAGCTGGCCGCCGTGCTGGAACAGGCCGCGCAGGGCGAAGTGGTCACCGCCGCCAATCTGAACTCGCCCGACCAGGTGGCCATCGCCGGCCACGCCGGCGCAGTGCGGCGCGCCGCCGATCTGGCTAAAGCCGCCGGCGCGCGCCATGCCGTGCTGCTGCCGGTCAGCGCGCCGTTTCATTCGCCGCTCATGCTGCCCGCGCAAGAGCGCTTGCGCGCCGATCTGGACGCCGCTGAATTTCGCGATCTCTCCTGCCCCCTCGTGAACAATTGGCAGGCGCGCGAGATCTCTACCGGCCCGGAAGCCCGGGAAGGCCTGTATCAGCAGGTTCCCAATCCGGTCGACTGGGTGAACTCGATGCGCTATCTGGCAAACCAGGGCGTCGGCCGCGCGATCGAAGTCGGCCCCGGAGCCGTGCTCACAGGTCTGCTCCGCGGGATCCAGCCGCCGATCGAGTGTCTGCGGTTTGGCGAGCCAGGGGACGCCGAAAAGCTGAAAAAATGGACCGCCGCCTAGGTGGGGCGCACACCGCAAAAACGTTCCTCCGAACCCCAGCCGCCCCGCCACCTCCGCCGCGCGGGTATAGAATGATCCGTACGAAAAGCCGGAGGTACACATCATGTCCATTCGACGAGGGACGATCTGGGCAACAGCCGCTCTCATCATCGCGACCGGCGGGCTGTCTACGGCACTTGCGCAGGGCGGCCGCGGACGGGTTCCGGAACCCTACACGCCCGCGGCGGATGCCAAAGACCTGAAGAGCGTGCTCTTCAAATGGATGTGGGGCATGGGCATGCTGCGCGGCCATGACGAACGTGACATGGTCGCAACCCTGGAATATCAGGGCAAAGGAACAATCCAGGTCAACGGGCAGCCTTGCACGCTCACCAAATATCGCATCAGCACCAACTACCAGACCTTCAGCCAGCGGATTCAGTACGCGTGCACACGGCCGAACGGCGAAACGTACTCCAACATCGAGGTCGTCAGCGGCCTGTACGCCTGGGACGAAGATACCCCGGGCGCGGAGATCGGCGGAACCAAGGGAAAGGCGAATCCCATGCCAAAAACCGTCGAGGAACGGCTGATCCGGCTGTGGGCAAGCCCCCAGGGCGCGCCCAAGGCGGCCGTGATGGGGACTACAGAGACATTCTGGTTGGGCGCAAACCCCGGCACGCTTTTCGCCGACGGTCTGATGAAGGCGGGCAAAACGTCGGTTGCGTGGCAGGGCGGCAAACCGGTGGTCACGTTTCCCGTACCCGGCGTTCCGGGGGCGACCGCCACAGCCACCATCGATCCGAGCCATTTCACGACTGAGCGCGTCGTAGTCACACAAGGCTCCGCCACCACCGAGTTCACATACAGCGGCTACCAGGACTGGAACAATCCGCTAAACAAAATCGGCGTGCTGTACGCCGGCAAAATAGAGGAGAAGCGGAACGGCGCAGTGGTCCGCGATCTCACAACCACGCAGACCGAGACGGGCAATGTGTATGTGGTCGCGCCCGTTCCGCAAAGCGTGCAGGCCGCCATCAAGCCCGCGGGGCAGATTCCGCGTGGGGTAATGGCTAAGGCCGAGCCTCATGTGAACAAGTCGGCCCCCACGCCGCACTTGGGCGAGCATCCCGACCTCTCGGGCACCTGGTCGTTCACCGACTGGATTGGAAACTATATGACCGGAGGCGGACGCCGCTGCAGCCCGTGGCAGGGCCCGGATTGCAGCCGCCAGACCAACCAGACGGAAGATTTTGAGCTGTACTCGCCCTCGCGCTTCGGCAACACCGGCCGGCCGATATACAAGCCGGAATACTGGGACAAAGTGCAGGAGCTCGACATGTGGACGAACAAGTATGACCCGGTAATGACATGCCAGCCCCTGGGGATCCCGCGGGAAGGCCCGCCGCGCCGGATCTACCAGACGGACCGCGATATTACGTTCATCTATATCGGCGGCGATGCCGGCGGCGGATATGGCGAGTATCGCGTGATCCCCACCGATGGGCGCCCGCACGGCAAAGAAGCCCAGTACGACGTTACGTATTTGGGCGATACCGTCGGGCGCTGGGAAGGCGATACGCTCGTGCTCGACGCCGTGGCGTTCACGGACGCGACCTGGTTTGGGCGCGGCGGCTTGTTCCACTCCGATCAGATGCACGTAGTGGAGCGATTCCGCCGGCAAGGCGACGCGCTGTATTATGACGTCACCGTGGAAGATCCTGGAGTGCTGGTTGAACCGTGGGTGTTGCCCACACGAACCGTAGTGCGCAATCTCAATCCCGACGCGGGATTGATCCGGGAGCGAGGCGACTGCGAGGTTCCGGAAGTTGGTCACGTGACATCGCAAATCCGGCACTAGCCAATTACCGGGAGGACGCCGATTATGAGTTCGACCAGACGCACCGTACTGGCAACCGGAGCTGTGGCTGCCGCGGCTACGGCCGTGCCGCGCGTGTTCGGGCAGCAGCCGGGCAACAGGAACGGAAAATTTTACGAAAGAGGCGCCGTTCGCATCTATTATGAGGAAGCCGGTTCCGGCTTCCCCCTGATGCTGCTTCCGGGCGGCGGCCTCAACTCGACGATTGCCTTCTTCACCGGCAACTCGCCTTTTAACGCAATCGAAGAGTTCCAGGCCGAGTACCGCATTATCACCGCGGACCTGCGCAACGCTCCCAGCGGCCAGTCCACCGGCCCTGTCGAAATCGAGCGGCCATGGGAATCCTATGCCGACGACCAACTCGGCCTGATGGACCATCTGGGCATCAACAAGTTCCTGGTGATGGGTTTCTGCATTGGAGGCCCGTTTATCTGGACTCTTCTAAAGCGCGCGCCCGATCGCATTCCCGCGGCCGTCCTGGCTCAGCCCGTAGGTTGGCGTCCGGAGATGCGCGACCCAAAGTATCCCGGCGTATTTTGGAGAAGCTGGGGCCCGGCGCTGGTGGCCAAGCGTCCGGAAATCACGGTGCAGACGACCGATCAGTTCGTCACCAGGATGTTCGAAACCAATCCCGACTTCGTCTTCACCGTAACCCGCGATTTCGTCCGCAACTGCCAAAATCCGGTTCTAATCCTGCCGGACGATGTTCCCGCGCACCCGTACGATGTAGCGATGGAGTGCGCCATGCTCGCGCCAAAGGCCGAAGTGAGTATGTTCCCCTGGAAACAACCGAAGGAACGAATCCCGCTCGCCGTGCGCCAGATCCATTCTTTTCTCAAAGCGCATCGGCCTGCTTGACCGGCGACGGCCGATAGTGCGCCGTCGCTCTTGAACCTGGGCACGCTCATCCTGCTAATCTGTAGACGTGGTTCCACGGACTGCCGGACGATGTTCAGGAACTCGCCATCAGGTCCTATGAGTTGTGGCGTCGCGACCCGCGCCACCCGTTCCGATCCTCGATCGGCGGGACCTCCAAAAGGGTGTCAGATCGGAAGGTCCCCGTCCATACGGCCGCCGGCCGCGATTCGCCCCGCCCACCTTACTCCCCGTAGCTGATTTCCGCCTGCCGCGCCGAATATGCGCCGTACACCAGGATGGCGGCCCCGACCAAAAGCAGCCCCGGTACTGCGTAGTGGCCGGAGATCGGGTCGGTCTCGACCACCAGAAGCGAGATCGGGGTCGGCGCGCTTGCGGGAAGGCTGACCGGGCAAAGTCCTTTGATGTAGAAAATGATGCTGAGCTTTTTCAGAAACGAGGGCAGAAAGGGATTGAGATTTTCCCAGACCCAAACCGCCGCCGCGGGAATCATGGGATTGCGCGTGTAGAGCCCGGCGATCAGGAAGATGGCTCCATAACCAATCGCCGCCAGTAGCGCGATCATTACATACTTGGCAAGCTGAACGAGCCCGGGGCCATCGAGCAGAAAGGCGCTCCAGGCGGCGCCCTGGTGCCGTCCCACGAAATACATCGAAAGCGAAACACTGCCGGCGAACAAGGTCCCAGCGACCAGCAGGCCGCTCACATATTTGCCGATCACCAGCCACTCCCGGCGGATAGGGGAGAGAAAGTAGTAGTGCAGCGTCTTCTCCAGCATCTCGGTGCGGAAGAGATTTGAAAACAGGCCGGCGCATCCGAAATAAATTCCGAGGTGCAGGAAGTAGGTTTGAAATAGCACCGCGAACAGCAGCGTATCGCCTGAGATGGCATGGCCGCGGCGTCCGTAGCCCTGAAAGCGCGCAGCCACGAGCGAGTGAAACAGCGTGAGAGCTATGGGAGCGAGCGCCAGCAGATACACCCACCAGCCGCGCCGCGCAAAAAACGTCTTTTTCAGTTCCAGGCGGATCACGCCTCTAATCTGGCGCAGTGCTAAGCTCATACCGCCCCGCCTTCTCCGCCAATCAGGTATTGATACACGGAGTTCACATCGTCATCGGCGGGCGCGACGGACTCCACTTCAAGACCCGAGTCGAGCACTACGCGGTTCAAAAGCAGATAGAAGCGGTCGGCGTCGGTCGTCCGCAACAGAATGCTTTTGCCATCGGGATGAATTTTGGCTTCGACCACGTGATCCTGCTGGAACAGCCGGGACGCCAGTTTGCCGGGCTGATCGCAGCGGACCAGGATCTGCATCGGCTGGTCCTTCACTTCGCTGCGCACGCCCTGGATTTGCCCCTCGGCCACCACATAGCCCTGGCTCAACAGGATAACCTGGTCCGAAATGCGATCCACCTCGTGCAAAATGTGGCTGGAAACGATCACGTGCCGGCCCTCCTCGCCCCAGGCGCGCAGCAGTTCGATAGTTTCGGCGCGGGCCATGGGATCGAGGCCGTTGAGCGGTTCGTCGAGCACCACGACTTGCGGATCGTGGGCGATGGCCTGCGCGAGCTTGATCCGCTGGCGCATGCCTTTGCTATACGCGGCCACCGAACGCTGCGCGGCATCGGTCAGATTCACCGTTTGTAGCGCGGCCGCGGTGCGCTTCCGGCACTCTTCTTCAGTCAGGCCACGAATCCGCAGAAAGGAGTAGACGAACTGATAGCCGGTCAGCCCGCGCGGGAAGGCATCGAACTGCGCGCAGTAGCCGAGAACCTGGCAGAGCCGCTCGGGAGAGCCGGGCGAGATTCCCAGCACGCGGATCTCGCCGCGTGTCGGACGGATGAGCCCGGCCATCAGATTCATGAGCGTGGTTTTGCCGGAGCCGTTCGGACCGACCAGGCTGGTAATGCCCGGCGGAATCGCCAGGTTCACGCGATTGATGCCGAGCACTTCGCCGTAGAAGCGAGAGACATCGGAAAAAGTGACAAGCCGCTCACTCACTTCGCCACCTCCGCCCCCCGAATTTTCCGGCCCAGCATATAGAGGCACATCAGACAGGCGGCGGCCAGCGCGGCCGAGCACATCCAAACCGGAATCGCCGCGCTTTGATCCACGCGGAAGAAGACGCCGCCGTTGGCGGTGGGGTGGGCGCCTTCGAAGAGCCACTCCCAGAGAGTGCCCACGACGTTCGGCGCACTCAGTAGCAGGCCCCATCTGGTATCTTCCACGCGATTGATGGCTTCACCGAATCCGGCAGCCACGAAGAACACACCGAAGAGCAGCGCGCCGGCGGCCGGTTTCCACTTCACCCAGGCGGAAAGAGCCAGTGCGAGCAGAGTGAGCCACACGATCCAGATCCACGCTCCGAAGAACAGTCCCGCCGCAATCCGCGTATGGGACAGACTCCACAGGCGTCCTTCGAGATACGCTTCGTAAGCAAACAGCAGCAGGCCGGGAACCCAGGTCATGAGCGACATCAGCAGCACCAGCACACTGGCCTTGCCGGCCACATATTCGGCGCGCGAGAACGGCCGCGCGAGATACAGCGGCAGCGCGCCGTTTGCGAGGTCCGGCGACACCAGCCCCGGCCCGATGAATGCCGCCAGAAACAGCGCCAGCATGCTCTGCCATCCGAGGAAGCTCATGAAGAATCCGGCGTCGATGGAAACGATCGCGGCCACCCGCTCCGCCCGCAGCGCCTCCAGCGCCACCACGTTGTGCTCCAGGTAGATCACAATGGCGGCGATCAGCGGGTATCCAAAGCTCGCGATATAGAAGATGTTGAGAAAGCGCGAGCGGCGCAGGTCTTCGAGAGCGTAACGGGGGATGGCCAGCCACCGCCGCCACGCCGCCGTGTACGCGCCTTCGTAGGGCCGGTAGCTCTTCTTATAGACCGCCACTGCCGGCCTCCATGGCTTTCAAAAAAATGTCTTCGAGCGAATCGCGCTTGTGAGTCAGCCGCCGGATCTGCACGTTCTGCTCGGCGGCCAACGCGTACAAACAGCGGACTTCGAGCCCTTCCGGCATGACTACCTTGATGCGTCCCTGCGCGCCCGCCGCCGTCTGGCAGCCCAGCCGGTCCAGCGCTTCGACAAAACAGCCGTTCGATTCTCCCCGGGTTTCCAGTTCCAGAAAGCGGCGGTTGGCCCGGCGCTCTTCTTCCAAATCGCAGTAAGCCGCGATGTTGCCGTCTTTCAAAATCAGCACCTGGTCGCAGCACTCTTCCACGTCGCGCAGAAGGTGAGAGGAGACAATCAGGCTCAAGTCGCCGCGCCCGCGGATCTCCTGAATGAGCTGAACCATGCGCGTGCGCGCCGGCGGATCGAGGCCATTAGTCGGTTCATCCAGAAACAGCAGCTTGGGCCCGTGGACAATGGCCTGCGCGAGTTTGGCCGCCTGCTTCATGCCGAGTGAGTAGGTTCCGAGCGCGCGGTAGCGCACCTCTCCGAGGCCGACGTAAAAAAAGGCTTCGTGAGCCCGCTCCAGGGCCTCCTTGGGTGGCAGGCCGGAAAGCTCGGCCATCAGCCGCACGAAGCGCACGCCGCTCATGGAAGCGAGGAACGCGTCGTTTTCCGGCATGTAGCCGATGAGCGCTCTCACCGTGCGGGCTTCGCGCGCTACGTCGTGACCGAGCACCCGCGCCGCGCCCGAAAACGGCTTGTGGAAACCCATTAGCGTGCTGAGCAGCGTGGATTTTCCAGCGCCATTCGGGCCAAGCAGGCCGATGGACCGGCCGGTCAGCGAAGCCTTCAGTTTTTTGAGAATTGGCCGGTCGCCAAAGCGAACCTCCAGCGCGTCAAGTTCTATAACGGGACTCATGCTTGGGAACAGCCAAAAAGCCTGTCCTTCACATCTTAGCGAGACGAGTTTTCAAGGCGGGTTGTTCCCAACAAACCGGCCATGGGCAGCATGTCTTTTGCCATACCAAATACGGCGCCACTCAGCAGATGATTCAGGCTGATGCCCAGCAGGTCGCCTGTGCTTGCCAGAGTGAGGCGGTCCGGCTGTGCGTAGGCGGTAACCAGCAGGGGTTTCAGATTGCCGAAGGAAGCGCCCTTAGGGCCGAGGAGGGGGACAAAGGGAGCGAGCGTTGTGCCCAGATTCTGGTAAACCACGGCGGAAAAATCGGTGTATGGGTCGTGGGGAAGCAGAGCTGTGAATGCCTGCGAGCGCGCTACGCCAGTCCCGTTGGCGCTGGCTTCGAGCGCCCGCGATACCAGCGCTTTAGTGGGCGCGGCAATCAGGTAGCCGCTGGCGAACGTGTAGTGCGCCTCGGCCAAAGGATTCGGCTTGCCCCAGCCAAGCAGGAACCAGGTGCGGCCATTAGAAGTTTCGTGGGAGGCGCGCAGTGGAACCCCGCCCGCCTCCGCGGCCGATTGATTGTACGCGGCCACCCATCGTTCGAACGCGGCTTCAAATCGGGCCGGATCATTGACTTCAGCCACAATCTTCCACGAAGGCACCGGAAGCGGCGGGCCATCCAACGCCACCGCGAACTCGCCGCCCAGCGTGGCCGCGATCTCGCGGCGCAGTTCGAGCCTCCGCGCGCTCCCGCCCGCATCGGGTAGCGTCCCGGCAGCCCGATCGAGAAGCGCGGCCGGATCTGTGACCGTGAACGCAGCGAGCAGCGTGGCCTCGGGCGTGATGTAATCGAGCGCACCGATGGGCGCCGGCGGCGCCAGCCAGGCTGCCATACCCGAGCGCGTTCCATCAAAGCCCAGGCTGGCACGGGTCTCGATGCGCTTCGCTACCTCGGCCTGTTCCGCAATCAGATAACGCCCGCCCAGGTCCGTTGGAATTGGCGGGCCAAAGTGCGCTCCCGCGGGCGGGTGGACGTGCAGCAGATCTGCGCAGACCAGCAGACCGGCGCCTTGTGCGTAGGCTTCGGCAATGCGCTGGTAAAAAGCGGTTTTGGAAAATGTCGAATCGAGCGATACGTTGAGCGACTGGCGATTCGGGCCGATGAGCACGAGACCATTGCGAATTTCGCTCGCCACCGGCAGTCCAATGCCCTTCAGGAATTCGGGCAAGCCGTTACCTTTCACTTCCGCCAGCACCACCGGGCCCGCGGCCGCCGTGGCGAACACCACGATCTCATCCCCCAGATATTCATTGGCGGATTGCAGCTTGTCCAGCAGAGGATCTATGGAGGCGCCAGGCCCGGCCAGCCAGTCGCGCAGTTCCGGGCTCTCCTGCGATTTCCGCCGGAAAACATTGCGCGCCTCGGCGAGATAGCCGGAGAGGTTGGGAATGGACGCGTAGAAAATGGTGGCGGCGGGAAGCAGTTTCAGCAGGCGGCTATCGTGGCGCACCTGCGCCAGCCGTACCCGGCCAAGGCTTTCGCGGAGCGCGGCCAGAGCGTGCTGGAGTTTCGTGTTGCGGCTCCAGCCCACGTCTTCGCGCACCGGAACCGGCTGCAACACATCGCTGGTAGACCATTGGTCGCCGGGGCGCAGCAAAGTCTGGCGGTTCTCGTGGCTTACGCTCACTTCGCCTTCCACCACCGAAACGCGCGAGCCCTTCACGCCGGCGCTCACGCTGAACAAAGTGCCCTTCACGGCCACGCGGCAATCGGCCGTAGCAACGTAGAGATGGCCCGAACTGCGATGCGCGGCCTGCAAAATTACGCCCCCGCGCTCCAGGTGAACCGTGATCTCTCCGTCCGCGGTGGAGGTGCGCAAGTCCGAGCGCTCGCGGATTTCTGCCGTCGATCCGTCAGCCAGAACGATGGCCGCGCGCGAACCGCGGGCGGCGCGAATTTCCGTGCCATCGGGAACGGTTTCGCCTGCATGCATGGGCCGCAGTCCATCCGCCGATACCTGGTACAACGTTCCCGTGATGGAACGGACTGTGACTTGGCCGGGCGTCGCGCCGAAATAGGTAACGGCGAACCACGCCGCGAGACCGCCGGTGAGCACTACCCCGGCGGCTACAGCGAGGCCGGCGTGAGGTTGGCGCTTCCGCCCGCCAGGCGCTTTGAGCGGCAACACCGCCACTCTTCCTTCGTACACGCGCCGGCAGGCGACGCAGTCGCGCAGGTGATCTTTGACGAGCAGCGCGCGGGCTTCGGGCAGGCGGCCGGCGCGGTAATCCGGCATCAGGGATTGAAAGGCGGCGCAGTCCCGGATGTGCTCGCTTGGCCTGGCCTCCATTTCAATAGCCAGGCGGCCCCAGACGCGCCCGGCAGCGGCATCTACCACGGCGTCCGGAATTTCTTCGCCGCGAATCTCCGAAACCGCCTGTTCGAGCGCTGGATGAAAAGGAGTGTCTTCGGGGATCACGAGATGCCTCCCAGGCGAAATTCTTTTTCGAGCCGGCTGCGCGTGCGCGAAAGAGTCACCGCGACCGTGCCCGGAGTCGTATCCAGCAGGCGGGCGATCTCCGGATTATCTTTGCCTTCGAAGAATCGCAAAATAAACATCTGCGCCTCCCGCCGGTTGAGCCGGGCGACGGCGCGGCGCAGCCAATCCCGAATCTCGCCGGCGGTGTGCGTCCGATCCGGACGGCGATGGGCCGGATCGGCCAGCACAGGCTCCAACTCTTCGAGCGGCAAGTCCCGTTTGCGGTGGCGCGCCCGCACCACGTCCAGAGCCGCGTTCATCGCGGAGCGGTAGAGAAAGCTCGCCAGATTCTCCACCCGCTCTTGCGCGGCGTCGCGTTTCCACATGCGCAAGAACACCGTCTGCAGCACATCCTCGGCGTCTTCGGCGTTACCGGTGATCCGGTACGCGGCTCGATAAACGCCCGCATAGTTTTCCCGGAAAAGGCGCTCAAATTCCGCTGCGGGCAATGCGGCCGGCTCCATCGGTTTGAGAGCGGGACGGTCTGCCGCTGGGGTCTCCATAATTTAGGTCCGCCGATCCGGCATGCGCAAATACGCCTAATCCAACGACGTGCAGGGCCGCGGAGAATTAGCGGCCACTGTATTCTCGACTACAAAAGCCCGCGCCGGCGCAATGGGCGGCCCTACCATCCCCAGCCGCCGCTCGTACAATCGACAGCCGCCACCCCAGCAACCACCGGTCGCCGCGCATCACACAAAAAAAGCCCCATGCCAGCAAGGCGTGGGGCTGGAGTCTACTGCAATCTGTCTCGGAGGATGACAGACCGTGATGATATTAACATTGGACTGCGATCAAATCAATCGTTCACTTACCTTTTGTATGGTAAATCCAGGGTCTAATTTAACGAAGCTCTTCCATCACCTGATCGAGCACCGCGCGCGGCGGTCTCACACGATTTTGCGGTAGAGTACAGAGCGGCTCGTCAACCAAGTCCAGTACTTCTAGTAAGTCTGGTCTGGTAGTGTTCACATAAAGAAGCCCGGTAAGGACTTCGCCTTTTGTTTCGGCCTCCTCGAGCGCGGCAATCGCGGCCATGCGATTGGTCGGATCGAAACCGCGGTCGAGCTTACGAATCCGCAGCCGCGATCCATCATGCAGTGGTACTTCCTGGACTTCGCCTTCCGGAATATCGACCGAAATTTCGGCGTAGTAGGGAACGAACTCCAGATCGTGCAGCGCCTCTTCATGATCCTGGATGTAGGAGTAACTCTTGGTAGAGCCCTGGTGGTCATTGAAAGTCACACAGGGAGAAATCACGTCGATAACCGAAAGACCCTTGTGAGCGATGGCCGACTTGAGCAGAGTCTGCAACTGTTTCTTATCGCCGCTGAAGGAGCGAGCGACGAAAGTCGCTCCCCAGCGCAGCGCCAGCGCGCAACAATCGAATGGCGGCAGGTCGTTCGGCGCGCCGCTCTTGAGAGTAGAACCGAGATCGGCGGTGGCTGAGAACTGGCCCTTCGTTAGTCCATACACGCCATTATTCTCGATGATGTAGATCATGGGCACGTTGCGGCGCAGCAGGTGCATGAACTGGCCGATGCCGATCGAAGCCGTATCGCCATCGCCGGTCACTCCCAGTCCGATAAGACTGCGGTTCGCCAGCAGCGCGCCGGTGGCGATGGAAGGCATCCGGCCATGGACGGCATTAAAGCCGTGGGATTGCCCCAAAAAGTACGCGGGCGATTTCGAGGAGCAGCCGATTCCCGAGACCTTGGCGACCCGCCAGGGGTCGATGCCCATCTCATAGAAGCATTCGACGATGCGCTCGGAAATCGAATTGTGGCCGCAACCCGCGCAAAGCGTGGTTTTTCCGCCCTTATAGCTCAGGACTTCCAGGCCAACGCGGTTGGTTTTCTTTTGGCTGGGGCTGGGTGTGACTGTCGTGCTCATCGCGATCTACTTTCCGTTGCTATCGGTTTCCTGCCGCGCCACTTCATCGGTTACGGTGCGGGCGTCCAGCGGCAGCCCGCCATAGTAGCGGACACTGCGCAGCCGCGCGATCAGGTCGGGCTCGAATTCCAGGCGCATCAGCCCCAGCAGTTGGGCATCGCGGTTCTGTTCGACCACGTAGACGCGTTCGTAGCGGCGGATGAACTCCTTTAACTCATCGGTAAAAGGATAAGCCCGCAGCCGCAGGCAATCGGCGGCGATGTGATGCTCCTTCCACAACTGGTCGCTCGATTCGCGCACGGCATAACCGGAGCTGCCGATACAGATCAACCCGATTCGGGATCGAGCCGGTTGCCCGTTCGACCCGGAAACCGCGCGGCTGGCTTCGATCAGCGGCCCCGGCACATGCTTCCGCATGGTTTCGAATTTGCGCGCCAGCCGGTCCATATTGTTGCGGTAATCGTCTTCCCGCTCGGTGTATTGGGCCTTTGCGTTATGACCGCTGCCGCGCGTGAAATAGGCGGCGGCGGTGTGGCGTGTTCCGGGCAAGGTGCGGTAGCCGATGCCATCGCCATCCACGTCCTCGTAACGCGCGAAGCCTCCAAGCCGGTCGAGGTCTTCGGCGGTCAGCACTTTGCCCCGCTCGATCGGTTTCTCCGGATACGGGAACGGGTCGGTCATCCAGCTATTCATTCCCAGATCGAGATCGGTCAGCACAAACACCGGAGTCTGGAACAGTTCGGCGAAATCGAAGGCCTGGATAGTCATGGAGAAGCATTCTTCAGGCGTTCCGGGGAAAAACAGCGGGTGCCGCGTGTCGCCGTGCGAGAGCAGCGCCGTGCTCAATAGATCGCCCTGCGAGGTGCGCGTGGGCAAACCTGTGGAAGGGCCAACCCGCTGCACATCGAAAATCACCGCGGGCAGTTCCGCGTAATATCCCAGGCCGGCGAATTCAGCCATGAGCGAGATGCCCGGCCCGGAAGTGGAGGTCATGGCGCGCGCCCCCGCCCAGCCGGCGCTCAATGCCATGCCTATAGCCGCGAGTTCATCCTCTGCCTGTACCACCGCATAAGTCGCCTTCCCCGTTTCCGGATCGTGGCGGAAGCGTTTCAGATAGCCTATGAGCGCCTCGACGAGCGAAGAAGACGGCGTGATCGGATACCACGTGACTACCGTCACTCCAGCGAACATCGCGCCCAGCGCGCAAGCCGAGTTGCCATCGATGATCACCTTGCCCGTATTTCGGTCGAGCCGCTCCACGCGGTAGGGATCGGTTTTCGTGAGCGAGGCCGCGGCCCAATCGTAGCCCGCCTGCGCGGCGCCCCAGTTGAGTTCCGCGGCCTTGGCTTTTTTCTTGCCGAATTGCTTGACCAGCGCGCGGCGGATCTCCGGCATTTCGATTCCGATCAACCACGCCACCACCCCGTCGTAGATCATGTTGCGCACCAGTTTGCGCAGCTTGGCTTCCGGGCAAACCGGCGCGACGAGTTTATCGAACGGCACCGGGTAGAAATGCAGATCGCTGCGCAATTGGTTCAGCTTCAGTGGTTCGTCGTAAACCACGGCCGCGCCGCTTTCCAGCTTCATCACGTCCTCGCGCGCAGTCTCGGGGTTCATGGCCACCAGAAAATCGATTTCCTTGCGGCGCGCAATGTACCCATCTTTGCTCGCCCGAATCGTGAACCACGTCGGCAGCCCGGCGATATTCGAGGGAAACATATTCTTCCCCGAAACCGGAATGCCCATCTGGAAGATGGCGCGCAGCAGCACCGTATTCGCGGTCTGGCTGCCGGAGCCGTTTACTGTCGCAACCTGAATGCTGAAATCGTTGGTTACCGTCTGCGCCGCTAAATCTAAGTGGCCAGACTCAAGGGGAGAAACCTCTACTGTCGACACTAATAAACTTCCTTTTCGGATTCCCTAACACCCAATTATATGATATGGACGCGTGGCGGGCGCCCCGCTCTACCGCGCCATTCGCAGACTGACCACCGGGCCGGGATCGGATTGAATTCCCAGAAGTTGCCGCCCGCCATCGGCCAGGACGGCGCGGAAGCTGGAGCCTTCCGCTTCGCCGGGAAATTGCCACTTGAGCTTCACAAAACAATCGTTGTCGATTTCGTATCTGCCGGCGTGCCGGAATGGAGTGGACGCGTCCGGCGCGTACCGCAGATTGCCCTTGCCATCGGCTTCCATCAGACCCACCGCGGAAATTTTTCTCTGGATCTGGCCCGTATCGATATCGATATCCCAGCCGGACAACGTGTAATGGTAAATGCCGTAAAAATCCGCGTTCGTGCAGCTTTGCGCGGTGCGCAGCATGATGCCGTTCCGCGGGGATCCCGGGTCGGATTGATGGAAGCTGACGCGGTCGCCGCCGGGCGACATCGTCCCCTCGAAATGTTGCCAATTCCCGGAGGTGTCCTGAAGTCTCCACGACACGGCGCAATCGGATTGCGCCTGGTATGTTCCGGTGACCGGATTGCCGAGCAGCAGGCCCGCGAATTTGATCGAAGCCGAGACGCCGGTAATCGCCCCGGAGCCATTGAGATCGAGCCGGCCCACGCTCGCGACCGGCTGCGGCGTGCTCGAAATGGTGGTGGTTCCGGAAAGCTGAAAACCATACCTGCCTTGAAACGCTCGCGGATCGCACACCGCGGCCTGAGCGCAAGATGCCCATGCGATTGCCAGTGACAACCAGATTGCGCGCCCCACAACCAATTAGACGCGCCGCCCCGCCAAACCCGTTCGCGCGGGGTACAGAGCCGCGGGGTAATATGGCACTGATGTTGCTCCGTGTGTTGGCGGGATCGGCCGCGTTCTGGTTGGGAGCTTGCGCTCCCCTGCTGCCCGCGCAGGCCGCGGAGGCAATTCACGAAGGCTACGCCGCGCTTCCGGGAGTGCGCCTCTTCTACCGCGATACCGGCGGCAGGGGCACTCCGGTAGTGCTCTTGCACGCCAACACCGGCAGCAGCCGGGTTTGGGAATATCAGATTCCAGCATTTCGGGCGGCGGGCTACCGGGTGATCGCCTTCGACCGGCGCGGCTGGGGCCGCACTGAGGTGGAGCCGGGCGCGAAAGACAGTACGGCCGCCGATGACCTGCGCGCCCTGCTCGATAGTCTCGGCATCCAGCGGATTCACCTCGTAGGCACCGGCGGCGGCGGGTTTGTGGCGTTCGATTTCGCTCTTTCCTATCCCGAGCGGATGCGCAGCCTGGTAGTCGCCAATAGCATCGGCGGTATTCAGGATGCCGAGTTCCTGGAACTTAACCGCCGCCTCCGCCCTCCGCAATTCGCCGCGCTGCCACCCGAAATCCGCGAAGTAGGCCCTTCCTATCGCGCTGCCAATCCCCAGGGCACCGGGCGCTGGATCGAGTTAGAAAAAATCAGCCGCCCGCCAGGCCCCCTGGCGCCGGCGCAGCCGTTGCGCAATCGCTTGACGCTCGCGTTGCTCGAAAATATCCAAGTTCCCACGCTGCTGCTCACGGGCGGCGCGGACCTGTTTGCTCCACCGCCGGTTGCGCGCATGCTGGCGGCACACGTCCGAGGCGCCGGCGTGGTCATCGTGCCCGAAGCCGGCCACTCCACCTACTGGGAACAGCCCGAGCAATTCAATAGGGCAGTCTTACAGTTTCTCGCGAAACACTGATTCTCGCGAAGCATTGAGCGCCGGGCTCGCGGAAAACATCCCATCGCGCTGAAACAGCTCCTGGGGCGTGCCACACCCGGCAATGGCGCCTTCATAGACGACGGCTACGCGATGGCACAGGTTCGCCACCGATGCCAGATCGTGCGAGACATACAGAATGGCCGCGCCAAATTCGCGATTGCACTTCCGGAACAGTTCCAGAATTTCCTGTCCGGTTGCCGGATCGAGCGCGCTGGTGGGCTCATCGGCAATCAGCAGCTTGGGGCGGTGCAGCACGGCCATGGCGATGACCATCCGCTGCGCCTGTCCCACACTCAACTCGCGCGGATAACGGCGGAGGAATTTCGCGTCCGCGGGAAGCCCCATGCGGGCCAGCAGGTCGCAAACACTCGCGCGCCCGTCGCTCCATCGTTTCGAGGGCGCTTCGCGCCGGTGCGCCCGCCACACCTCGCGAAACTGGGTTTCGAGGCGCAGGACCGGGTTGAGAGCGGTCATGGGACTCTGCAGCACAATCGAGATCTCGCGCCCCCGCAGCCCTTGCATCTCGCGCCGGCTGGCGGCCATCAGTTCCCTGCCGCGGAAGCGAATCGATCCGCGCACCGTGCCGCCCCGCAGCTCGAGCAGCCGCGGAATCGCGAAGGCAATCGTGCTCTTCCCCGAGCCGCTCTGCCCGATCAGCCCCAGAATCTCGCCTTCTTCAATTGCGAAACGCACATCGCGCAGCACGCCCGGCTTAGCCGGATAATCGGCCGAAATGGCCACTTCCACCAGAGGCGGCGTGTTTACTTCGCCTGCGCGAGATAAAGGCGATCGATATTCCATAGAAGTTGGGGGCGCAGCACCGCGGGCGCCAGGTTGCGTAACGCGGGCGAAGCGATTTCGAGCGCGTCCGTATTCAACAGGTAGAGCACCGGCGCCTGCTGCCACACGATTTCCTGCACCCGATCGAACAGCGCCTTGCGGCGCGCCGGATCTATGGTGCTTGCCTGCGCCTGCATCAGCCGATCCAGTTCCGCTTCCCACGGCGTGGCGGGCGATTTCTGATTCGGGTTCCAGGCGTGACTTACCGAAGAGCTCAGCCACAGGTTCATTTGTCCATCCGGATCCAGATCGACATTGGTCAAACCCAGCAGCACGGCCTCGTATTGGAACGTCTGGGTAATGCGCTGGATCAGGGCGGCGAAATCGAGCGTCACGATATTAAGCCGGATTCCGAGCGCCGCCAGATCCTGCTGGATCATGGCCGCTTCCCGCTCGCGCGCGCGGTTGCCGGCATTGGTTACCAGCGAAAACTCTACTGCGTGGCCCGAGGCATCGCGCAGCGCGCCGCCCTGTCTGTGAAAACCGTCCGCCGCCAGCAACTGATTGGCTAATTTCAGGTCGAATGCGTGCGGCTTCAGTTTTTGGTTGAACCAGAAGCGATTCGCTGGCGAAAACGGCCCGATTCCGGGCTGCGCGTGCCCGCGATAGACCACGCGGCACAAATCGTCGCGGTGTATGGCGTGCGAGACCGCCAACCGGAAATTCTGCGAGTTGAACCAGCGCTTGGCATAATCCGCTACCGGCGCGGCCGGATTCATGTTGAACCACAGCAGCTCGCCTTCAAGCGTCGGCCCCGCATCGCGCGTCCACGCTTTGCCGGATGCCGCCACACGGTCGAACAGCTCGGGATCGGCATCGGAAATCATGTGCAAATCCCCGCGGTTGAATCGCACGAGTTCCAGTTCCCGGTTCGGCTGAATCTCCAGGCGCACGGAGTCCAGATAGGGCAGGCGCCGCCCGCGATCGGTCTTCCAATAGTTCGGATTGCGCGCCAGCCGAATGTACGAACCCGATTTGCGTTCCGCCAGGTGAAACGGCCCGAGCACGGCCGCCTCTTTCAACTGCGACCGGCGCGACATTATGGCCACCTGGTCGAACAGGCGCGCCGCCGAGGCCACGGGCGCCGGGAAGCGGATCGCGATGGTGTACGGATCGCGCACGATGGTTTTCAATTCGCCCTGGCCGGAGCGGAAGGCATCGCCTGTGGGCGAATGCAGCGCCGGGTCCATCAGCACCCGCATGGTATAGGCGACATCGCCGGCCGTGAACGGCGTGCCATCGGAGAAGCAGACATCCTTGCGTAAATGGAAAATAATGGTTCGGCCCGCGTCTTCCGTAGTCCAGGAGACGGCTAATTCCGGCTCGAGTTCCTGCGTAACACGATTGAGCCGCACCAGCATGCCTCCGGTGAGATCGCGATAGGTGATCTCCACCACGCTCTCGGCCAGCGCGGGATTCAAGCTGCGCGGCTCGGCGCGTAGCGCCAAGCGCAACTCGCCACCCCACTGCGCCCACGCCGTAGCGGCGAAAACCAGCCAGCAGAAAAACCCATTGCGGATATGGCCCGTTCTCCCGCTCATATAACCCGCTTATCGGCGGAAACGGCCAGATGAAAACACCCCACAACCAAAATTAATATGGCGGCGGGCGCGAGCACCCACGGATTCGCCGCCACCGCCGAAACGCTTTCCAACTCCCGTAACAGGTTGCCCCAGGAGGGCATCGGCTCCGGGATGCCTAACCCCAGCAGGCCCAGGTTCGCCTCCGCCAGCAGGTACGCCGGCGTGGCAATCAGGAACTGCGCGGCCGCTACGGGCGCAAGGTGCGGCGCCAGATGGACCAGCGCGATTCGGCCCCGTCCGCACCCCGAGGCGTGCGCCAGCAGCACAAAATCGCTCCGCAGTTGCTGCCGGATGGCCGCCACCATCACGCGCGCGGGTTCCGCCCACCCCAGAACCCCGAGCAGTCCGAACGTGACGGCCGCGGCCGTGGCAGCCGCCGCATTCAGCGGCAACAGCGCGCGCGCCGCCAGCAGTAAAAAAAACCATGGAAGCGATAGCGAGAGATCGGCTGCCGCCAGAATCGCGCGCTCCCACCAGCTTCCCCCCAGCGCCGCCAGAAACGCCAATCCCAGCGCCAGCAGAACCGAGAGGAGCGCGGCCGCCGGAGCCAGCAGCAGCGAAACCCGCGCGCCGAACAGCAGGCGCGAAAGCCGGTCGCGGCCCAGCGCGTCCGTGCCCAACAGGTGCGCGTGCGAGGGCGCCGCATTCGGCAGGTCGCGGAATTGCGTGGCGAACGAATAGGGCGCCACTACCTCGGCCGGCAGCACGACCAGGAACACGGCAATCAGAAATGCAATGGCAACCCGGCGCATCACTCGGCGTGCCCCCGCGCGCCGCGCGCCACATCCGCGGCCAGATTCGCCGCCAGTGTCAGGGCGGTGATTAACAGTGTGACGTTCACAATCACCGGAAGATCCCGCGCCAGAGCGGCCTGCCACACCAGTTGGCCCACCCCCGGCGAATCGCACAGCGCCTCCACCGGAATCGCCGCGCCTATGGCCATGCTGACGGACACACCCGCTAATGCGATCAGCTCAGGGGCGACCGGCGCCACTACGTGCAGCCAAAAAATGCGGCCCCGGCTTTCCCCGAACGCGTGCGCCGCGAACACGTGCTGCGCTTCGGCCGCATGCCGCGCCAGATTCTGCGCGTAGCGAAAAATCCGCGGAAACAGAATGGCCGCGATCGCCAAAGCCGGCGGGCCGGAAAAATAAAAACAGGCGATCGCCACCACAGCCGCGGGCACGCACAGCAGCGCTCCCGCCGAAAGCGAAGCAGCCATGCGCAGCGGCCGAAAGCCAAGCCATTCGAGCAGCAGAACCAGCCCCAGCGCCGCAGCCCAGGCGGAGAAAAATCCGGCGCTCACCGATCGCAAACTGGTGGACGCCCGCTCGGCCAGCAGCTCGCGCACCGGCCTGCCCAGCGAGACCGATTCGCCCAGATCGCCCTTCGCCAGCCGCCCCAGGTAGCCCAGGTAATAAGAAACGACGTTGCTCCCGTCGCTTCGTTCCCGCGCGATCGCCTGTATGCTGGCATTGCTCAAGCGCGCATCCAGCATGCGCTCATCGGTTCCGAAGCCCGGCGCAAAACGCACCAGCGCGGCTCCCAGCAGCCCCCCGATCACCAACACCGCCACAAACCGCGCCAGCCGCCGCGCCACCGTGCCCAGCACCCTACGAAACTCCCGCGAATCGCGAGTACGCAGGCAACAGCGGAGCGCCCAGCACCAGCCACTTCCACTCCGATGCGAGGAGCATTCCCAATTCCTCCCAACTACGCTCCCCCGAGTCGTCGAGCGGTCCTGAAACCGTTGTCGCGCTGTGGTTGCCGGTTGTCTCGGCGCACATGGCCAGAATCCTCAGGTATGTTATCGGCATATTCGCTCGAATTGATTAGCGTACAGTGCGCCCCAACTGATCGAACTGCCCCAGGCGATCGAATTGGCGTATGGCGAAGAGTCCGCAACCATAACCAGGGTCTGCTTCGCCGGGTCCAGAACCACCGCCGGAGAAAGCGCCACGCCTTTCAGGCTGGCTGCCTTCCACGAGTTGCTCTTCCACGCACTTGTTGTAAGCCGGTTTTTCGAACTCGCGTGCGATGGCGGGGGTGGGCAAGGGCCGTTGTGCCCTCCGCCGCTGGTTCGACGGGTGAAGTGCACCGGTGCGCCTTCGAGTTTCCCTTTTAGATTCAACAAAACTGGTTTGATTCACCGGTGCGATCGCACCGGTGGACGGGAGGATTGATGAATGAAGGATTGGTCTACGGAGCTAACGGCCGCCGGCGCCGCGCCGTTCAAAGCTGAATCGGCTGGCCACCGCGTGGGGTTTAAACTAGCTGTGAGGCAACATGCAGCGGCGCGACTTCCTTCGCGGTATTGGCATCCTTTCGACGAATCTGGTCCTCGAAACCTCCCAGCCCCTCGCGGCCGCCCCTCCCACCGCGTGGCGTAAGTTTGAGGTCACCACCCGGATTGAGGTCTTGAACCCAAGCGGCGCAACGCGTATTTGGGTCCCGGCAGCGCTCCTCAAAGCCACTCCGTACCAGAAGACGCTAGCCAATACAGTTCAACCGGGAAGCGGTACCGCCAAACTGATCGCCCGCGGGGCCGATGGACTCGGCATCGTCGCGGCCCGATTTCCTTCCGGCGTGAAACCGAGCCTTACCGTCACCACCACCGTGATGACGCGAGACTGGGCGGTGGACCTGCTCCACAGGCGGCGCCCGCGGCCGGAGCCGAACCGCTCGGAGTTAGAACATTGGCTCCAGCCCACGAAACTGTTGCCGACCGATGGCATCGTCCGGCAGAAGGCCCTGGAAATCACCAAAGCCGCCCGCACCGATCTCGACAAAGCCCGCGCAATTTACGAATGGATCGTGGAAAATACCTATCGCAACCCGAAGACGCGCGGCTGTGGGCTGGGAAACATCCGCTTCATGCTGGAATCCGGAGATCTGGGAGGCAAGTGCGCCGATCTCAACGCCCTATATGTCGGCCTCGCACGGGCCGCCGGTCTCGCGGCGCGCGATGTCTACGGCATTCGCGTTGCCGCCTCCAGAGCCGGATATAAAAGTCTCGGCGCCTCCTCCGAAAATGTCACGAGAGCCCAGCACTGCCGCGCGGAGGTCTATCTCGGCGAATACGGATGGGTGCCCGTCGATCCGGCTGATGTGCGCAAGGTCATGCTGGAGGAACCGCCGGGAAACCGCCCCTTGGACGACCGGATGGTGGAACAGGCTCGCGCGCGCCTGTTCGGATCGTGGGAGATGAACTGGATGGCGTATAACTTCGCCCACGATGTCGCTCTGCCCGGGTCTCCAGGCCCGGCGATTGGGTTTTTCATGTACCCGCAGGCCGAGACGGCCGAAGGGCGGCTGGACAGTCTGGACCCGGACACTTTCCGGTATGAAGTCACGGCGCGAGAAATCGCGGCCACCTAGAAGCTCATTTTGTCTTTCGCCGCTTCCACCTTCCGGCCATCCACACCATAAATTGCCAGCAGCTCGCCCCACTCCCGGAACGTCCCGTGCCGCTGCCGATAATCCACGATCGCTTTGGCTTCGTCGAGCGTCAGTCCCAGCCGGTCCGCCATCTCTTCGGCGGTCGCCTTGTTGACGTTCAGCTTCGTTGCGTCATCGAGCTTCGGGTAATTGGTGGCGAGATACTTTTCGACCGTATCGATCTCTTCCTTACTGATCGACCGCACCCGCTGGCTCATGCGGATCACGATGGCCTGCCATTCTTCGGGCGTGTGGCGGTACTTGGTGAAGTGGTCCGGCAGATGGCAGGCGGTGCATTCGCGCAGGATGATCTGCTTGCCCGCGCCCTCGGGCATGGCGGGTTGCGCCCGGACTGCCAGGGGTAGCAAAACCAGCAGGTAACGGGTCATCCTTCGCTCAAAAATCATTGTGCCTGGGCGAGCTTCTGCGCGCCGGCCTGCGCTATCAACTTGCGGATGAGCGCGGCGGTCGTGGGATGCGCGCTGCCGCCGGTATTCGCCACCCCGCCGATACCGAGCGCCAAATCGAGCGGCGTCCGCCCCGACTTGTTCTTCACATCCAGCTTGGCGCCGTGTTCGGCCAGGAATTCGACGATCCGATCCGCGCCCCGCTGCGCCGCTGCGTGCATGGGCGTATCGCCACGGTCGTTGGCGGCGTTGATGTCAGCGCCCTTTTCGACGCACAGGCGGATGGCTTCCACGAATTCCGGCTCGGGCCGCTCCTGGCCGCCGGCGAAGCGCGCACCCTGTCCCGCGGCGGCCGCCATTAGCGGTGTGGTGTGATCTTCGGAGGGCCGGTTAGGATCCGCGCCATGGGCCAGCAGCAGCCGCATCGATTCGAGATCCGCCGACCGCGCCGCCCGGTAAAACGGGGTCGCGCCCGCCGGCACGCTGATCGCCCCCTGCGCCATCCGCCCGGGGAGCTTGGTCCGCAAGGGCGCGTCCGGTTCGGCGCCATGCTCCAGCAGAAACTTGATGAAGCCGAGTTCGTCCAGTTTATCGGTGACGGGCTTGCGCGGGCGGTTGCCGAAATAATCGAGGTTGCGCATCTCGACGGCGAGATAGAGCGCGCCATCGAGCTTTGCCCCATGCTCGACCAGCATCGACGCAAAATCGTAGTGATCGTTATAGATGGCCAAAAGCAGCGGGGTGAACTGGTATTCCGGCTCGGGGAGGTTCACGTCCGCGCCCGCTTCGAGCAGCGCTTCGGCCGATTCGATCGCGCCCTGGCGCGCGGCGAAAAGCAGCGGCGTGAGGCCGCCGCGATAATAAACGGCCTGCGTGCCGCCGGAGGCAACCTTGCGGAATTTGAAATCGTAAAAAGTCGAGCGGGCATTTACGTCGGCGCCCGCCGCAATCAGCAGTTTTGCCACATCGGCGTGGTTTTCCGCCACCGCCCACATGAGCGCCGTCTCGCCGCGGTACGATTCTTTCGCGTTCACGTCCGCGCCCGCCGCGAGCAGAGCCTTCACACCAGCGAGCGTTCCGGTGCGCGCGGCCGTCATCAGCGGCGTTTCCCCCTGCCCAACCGTGGCCTGCGGATCGGCGCCGGCCCTGAGCAGCGCTTCGATCATTTCACCGTTACCCAGGTTGGCCGCTTCCCACAGCGCGGTCACCCCGTAGCGATTGGCGGCTTTGGCATCCGCGCCGCCGGCCAGAAGGCGCTTCACTTGCGCCAGATCGTCCTGGTGCGCGGCGGCGATTAGTGGCGTGGTGCCGTCAACATCGGCGGCGAAGGTGGGAACCGCCAGGGTGGGAAGAGAGAGTGCCGCGGCCAAGGCGATCGAGCGTGAGAAGAGCATCGCTAGATCTCCACCCGGCCGTTGCTGTCGCCCAGGTGCTCGGCCGGTACGCCCGCGCAATCGAGCACACTCACCAGCAGGTTTGCCATCGGCGTCAGCAGCGGCACTTTCACGTGCCGGTTCCCCCGCAGCCGCCCGGCCGCGCCGCCCGCAATTACCGCCGGCAGAATATCGTGGCTGTGTACGTTGCCGTTGCTCATGCCGCTGCCGTAGAGAATCATGGCGTGGTCGAGCAGGTTGCCCTCGCCATCCGGCGAATTGCGCAGTTTTTCCAGGAAACCCGCCAGCAGCGAGACGTGATAGGTATTGATCTTGGCGTGCTTTTCGATCTGCTCCGGCACGTTCTGGTGATGCGAAACCGGATGGTGGCCTTCGTTCACGCCGATCTGCGGATAAGTGCGCGTGCTCAGCTCGCGCGCCATCATGAAGCTGGTCACGCGCGTAATATCCGCCTGCCACGCCAGCGCCCAAAGGTCGAACATCAGCTTCACGTGCTCTTCAAAGGAATCCGGAATGCCCGCGGGCGTTTCCGGCGCCGCCAGTTCCGATTCGCTGTTCTTTTTTTCCGCCTGCGCGATGCGCCGCTCGATCTCGCGGACGTTATCCAGGTAATCGGAAAGCCGCGCCCGGTCGTGCGGATCGAGTTTGGCAGAGAGGTCTTTCGCGCTGGCCGTCACGCCATCGAGCAGGCTCAGGCTCGCCTGCATGCGCGCCAGGCGCTCCGCGGCAGTGGCGCCATCGCCGCCAAACAGCCGCTCGAACACCACCCGCGGATTCAGTTCCATGGGATTGGGCGTGGTGGGGTTGCGCCACGAAATGGTATTCATG
>Ga0070737_10000697_pt1 | contig 63067 bp, 55 predicted proteins | sample Coa_R1_10_FD_66438 | JGI IMG/M metagenome (GOLD analysis project Ga0070737, IMG submission 66438) | Surface soil microbial communities from Centralia Pennsylvania, which are recovering from an underground coalmine fire - Coalmine... | ecosystem: Environmental > Terrestrial > Soil > Unclassified...
CCAGGTGAGCGTACCGGGCGATGCGGAGGCCGCAGGCGGCGCATACATCCCGGAATCGGGCGCAGCGGCAATATTCGACCCGGATGAGCCGGAGCCCAGATTTCTGATCTCCGGGTTCACCGCGATGCGGTTGATCATCACGACGCGCGGGTCGTTATGGAAGTACTTTGCCGCACGCGACGCCGCATTCTGCTTGCCCTTCTCGGTCGCAACGTATCCGTAGAGCATTACCTGCGTGCTGCCATCGGCCCCCTTCGACACCGAAGCGCCGACCAGCGGCAGATGATGCTCGCGCAAATAGCTCGTCAGCGCCTCGCTCGCTGGACGGTCAACGTTCGAGCTTTGCGCCCCGGCGTTGCCGACGATGGCCTGGAGCACGGCCGTTACGACCGCCAGCGTGGCAACAAAGACGACGAAAACATGTCGATGCCGAGTCCGCTTCATCTGCAAGTGCCTGCGATAGAATTATTATCACATCGCTGCCGGCGGCGCCTTGGAAGCTGCCATTGCCTTCCCCGCCCGCCATCGGTGCAAACGGGAGTCTCCGACGGCCGCTCGGTCGAGATTACCCACGGTCTCACAGCTCAGGAGCTCGTGGTTCAAACCTTCGACAATGCGCTGCAATCGGGCGACAAGGTCGAGGCCATGCCGATGAAAGACAAGCCCTACGTCGCGTCCTCAAATAGATCTTCCGTTCGCGAGTTTGCGGCTCCAAGGCACCCGCGGTCCCGGCTGACCGCGGACGGCCCGCTCGCTCGCGAAAGCGCAGGCCCGGCGCGGCCGCATGGTCACCACATCGGATCGTAGGGCCAGAACGACAGGTTCATCTGCTCCTGCTGGACCGTTTCCTCGTTCAATTGCGCGGCTTCAGCCTGTTCGTTCGCCATGCGTTGCTGGACGCGCAACTTCTCGAACTGTTGATAATTTTTTTCCCGGCCGATGTAGATGCAATCGCAGTAGTCCGGGTCGGCGTACCAGTAATGGAGCTGGCCGCCCTTGACGTAGTACCGCATCTTGTACGGCGTCAGCGCTTTCAGCGCATTCTCGCGCTCGGGTGTGTCGGCAGGATGCATATGGAAGCCCGCCGCCGACAACAAAGGCTCGATGTGCTCCGCTTTCTGCTGGGGAGTTTCGGCGCATCCGCTGACGACCAACATCAGCATCGCACCGCCAATCAAACCCTGAACCAGGTTACGCATGCCCGCAGTTTATAATGGTTTGCGGGGCGGGGTCTCAACCGCCGGAAAAAAAGCCGGCGGGTCCCGTCTGGAACCCGCCGGTCCGGCTGCCAATGCGAAATCGCTGATTAGTAATTGAACTCCACGTTCAGCCAGAAAGAGTGGCTGTCCCGCGGCACCGCGTTGGGCGTCGTCGGAATCCCCGCGGCCTTATCGGCCGGGAAAGTAAACTGACTGTGATAGAACATCAGATTCTGAGTATCCAATGCGAATCGCAGGTACTCGTTATACTGATAGGCTATACCGACGATATACCTCTGAAAATCGATCGGGTCGGTCGGTATCCTTGTATTCGGCAGAAACCATTCATACATGCCGAAGAAGGTGAATGGCGTGTTCGGGATATGATAATGGCCGAACCAGTCAAACCCTTCCTGGCGAGTATTGCCCCGGTTGAGAATTCCATTCACCATCGCGGTCCATGCCGTATACTGTGGTGGTCCCGATATCCCAAACTCCTGCGGAGGACCGCTGCCGGAGAAGAAATTGCCCGAGCTGAAGGCGTTCTTGCCAAGGTCGTACTCGAACGCGAGGCCGAATTGCTCGGTCTCGTAATGGATCAGATAAGCCATACGATAGAGGGCTGAGTTGGGACCCTTGCTGGTGCCGGGGAGTTGCGCGGCGTCGGGTGTCGTATTGCCGTAGCCGTAGTTAAAAAACCCGGTCAGCCCCAGGCCGTCGAAGCGCCAGTTGGCCCCAAACGGGTAGACCGAAACTCGCGCCATTCCCTCCTTGGTATTGGTCGCCTCATAGGTATGGAAGCTCGCGTTGTTGTACACGCCAACGTCGTAGTCGACGTACTGCTTCTCGTTGAAAATAAGCGGGCCCTGCGCCGAGAGTCCGAGCTGCGAGGATGACAGGCTCAGGTAGTTCCACGGCGTCAGGTTGACGAAGCGGAACTCGTACATCTGCTCTTCCCAGTCAACCAACGGGTTGGGTTGAGATCCCAGCGTGATGGTGTCGGTCTTGGCTGCGTCCCACCACTGGAACCCCTTGCCGTATCGCAGGTAGGCGTATTTTACACGGTAACTGTAATTGCCGTTGAGGCTGCTGCCGACTGCTGAGTTGGTCCCGAATTTTTGGTTCGCCGTGCCGAAAGTTCGATACAGGTTCGGGGTCACTCGCACCGTCCAGTCGTCGGTCGGCGAGAACATGAAATTCAAATAGGTTCGAGTAATGTCGAAAGAGTTCCAGTAATTGTTACCCGGACCCGGCGAATTGAACTGGGTCAGCTCCTGTGGACCGAACCCGGTATGCGTGAAAAGAGTGTAGCTGCCATAAACGAGCGTACCGATCTTGATGCGACTCCCGAAATTGCTGGCAAACGTCTTCCACGCCGGCTGCATCGCTGCGACCTTCTGTTGCAGATCGGCGTTGCTGGCCTGGAGTTGCGCATTGCTTGCCTCAAGGCGCGCTTCTGATTCCTGCACCCGCTGGTCAACCTGCTGTTGAACCTGTTGCTGTATGTCAGCGCTGCTGGCGCCCTGGATCTTAAGCGGCAAGCGGCCGTGACCGGGGCGGATAAAGACTTGTCCGGTTCGTGGATCGACATAAAGCTGTTGTGCGGTGATTCCGGATGAGAGCTGGGCAAATGCCCGAAGGGGAATCAAAGCCGTGGCGATCACGGCGAGTATCCAAATAGTCGCGACTATCGTCCTGGTTTTCATGGCTGCGTTCCGCTCCCCGAATTTGGATGAAGTGCGCTGGCGGGCGGGCGCTGCAATCCGCTCCTTGGGACCATCGGTTGGAAACTCGGCGGTGGCGGCAGCGCCTTGCCCTGCCTGATGTCCGCCAACTCAACCGTCGTGTACTTCTTGCCGTTGCACTGATATTGGGTCGGCGTCGAAATCGCTATGATGCCGCAGTTTTCGACCTGCGGCGGACCTTCCATCTTCGCGTCGCGAAAAAACGGCTTGGACAGGTCGTTGAAGTTGTACCCGAAGACCTGGTTCATATCGGCACAGCCGCACAACAGAAGCATTGCTCCTGCCATCACCCAGACTGCTCGCCTACCGCCGGTTGGATCTCTCATAAAGCAATCTCCAAATGTCTCACCACGTTGTAAGCCGTCCTTTGCAACTGAGTTCTCGCTCCGAGTTCGCGGACCGCACGCGCATCGTATCCGGGCCCTCGCTGTGCGAAGTTCACCGTGGTCCGAATACAACCGGCGCGAACGAGCCCCCTCGCTTCGGCGCGCAACTTACGGAGTCAAAATTAAGGGCGAATTAACCGAGCATTGCGGAGTATTGAAATTTGACCGATTAATTGGTGACTTGCCGATTCGACACTGAATGCCTGCGCACGTTTGCTTTTGTCCGCGAGCCGGATGAAAAATCAGCCCTGATTGAGCGGGTTTCCTTTGATGCCGGGTGCGTTGGATGGCATAACCGTCGTTGAGTTCGCGTCGAATCTGCCGGCGGCGTATGCGGCCATGCTGCTGGCGGAGCATGGCGCGCGGACGACGCTCGTCGTATCGCCCGAGCGCGCCGCGAGCCTGTCCTCGCCGGCGCGTCGCGTGTTCGATCGCAGCAAGCGTACGTTGACGCTCGATCCAGCCGCGCCCGGGGCGCGCGCCGCAGTCGAGCGACTGATCGCCGCCGCCGATGTAATCGTCACGGGCGATACGCCGGGGCGATGCAAAGCGCTCAGGGTCGATTATGAATCCGTAACTCATCTGAACCGCGCCGCGATCGGTCTTTACCTGCCGCCCTTCGGCGGCGCGGGACCGCTCGCGGATATGGAGGGCGGCGAAGAGCTGGCGGCGGCGCTTTCTGGAGTCACCGCCAGTCAATGGGCGCGCAGCGGCGATCCGGTCGCGACGATTTTCCCGGTCGTCAGCTACGCCACCGGCGTGCTCGGCGCGATTGGCGCAACCGCCGCCCTCATCGCGCGCGACCGCTCGGGCGTCGGGCAGGTGGTCGAGGTGCCGATGATCGCCGGGGGCCTGGCGTTGCAGACCGGTGCGGCGCTGCGGCATCCCGCGATGCGCCCGCTGCATCCGACCGAGGGCTCGCAGAATCCGTTCGGACCGATTCCCTGCTATCGCATCTTCGAGGCGGCCGACGGCCGCCACCTCTTTATCGCGTGTGGAAATCCGACCTTCTGGAACCGCTTCACACTCGCGATCGAGCGGCCCGACCTAGTTGTCGATCCGCGTTTTGAATCTGCGCCGTGGGGACTATCGAATGAGAATCGCGAGGCGCTGCGCGAAATCCTCGAGCCAATCATCCGGAGCCGGCCGATGGCCGAGTGGCTCGAAATTCTGCGCGAGAATGATGTGCCATGCGCGCCGGTTGTCACGCGCGCTGAGTTCTTCGATACGCCTCAGGTCCGCTACATGGATGCGCGCCGTGAGCTGCGCGATGCGCTCCTCGGATCGACCATCCAACCCGGTACGACGATCCGCCTGAGCGCCACGCCGGGTGGGATTTCGCTCGACGCCAGCAGCGATGGCTTCGTCGGATCGAAGCAACGCAATGACGCGCGGGTCGAAACGAAGCCGGCCGATGCGCCGCCTCTCGACGGTATCCGGGTGCTCGATTTCTCTTCGTATATCGCCGGCTCGTTCTGCGGAATGCTCCTCGCACAACTCGGCGCGGAAGTGATCAAAATCGAAAGCCTGCAAGGCGATTCGTTCCGCTCGATGGAATTCGCATTCATGGGATGGAACCAGGGCAAACGCAGCCTCGCGCTTGACCTGACACGAACCGAGGGGCGTGACGTGGCGAGACGGCTCACTGAGTGCGGCGATATCGTGCTCGAAAACATGCGGCCCGGCCGGATGCATCGCTTCGGTCTCGACTACGAAAGCCTGTCGGCAAAAAATCCCGGCCTCATCTATATGACTATCACCGGATACGGCAGCCGCGGCCCCGAATATAATCAGCCCGGCTTCGATCCGCTGCTCCAGGCGCGCTCCGGCATGATGGCGGCGCAGGGTGGACCAGACGGCGCGCCGGTCTACCTGACCTGCTCGCCGTGTGACTACGGCGCAGCGATGCTGGCGACGCTCGGCTGCACGCTCGCGATCTTCGCCCGGCGTCGCGCCGGCCGCGGCCAGTTCTGCGAGACCTCGTTGCTGCAGGCATCGATCGCGTTTCAGGCGGGGGAACTGATCTTTTACAACGGCCGTCCCGCGCTCGAGAATGGCTCGGCCGAATACCGTGGCGCAGCAGCGCTCTCGCGCGCCTATCGATGCGCCGACGGGCGCTGGTTATTTCTCACGGTCGACGATGAACTTCGCTGCCGGCGGCTCCTGGAGCATATCCAGTTCAATCGAACAACGGACTATGAGTCGGCGCGGAGCGAACCCGCGGACGGCGTATTGGCCTCGCGGCTCGCGGAATGGTTCGCGGCTCGCGCCTGCGATCGGGCGCTCGCGGAGTTGCGGGCCGACGGAATTTCCGCCGTTCCGGTTAATCGCGTGAAAGATCTGTTCGACGATCCGCAGCTCGTCGCGAATCATCTCTTCGCGAATCTCGACCATCCCGGCCGCGGTCCGGTGACGCAGACCGGAATCCTGATCAAATTCGCCGCGACACCCGGCCGGTTGCAACGGCCGGCGCCCGGACTCGGGGAGCATAGCGAGGCTATTCTCAAGGAGCTGCTCGGAATCGGGTCCGGCGAGGCAAACGCATTGCGCGAAATGGGCGTGCTCGGCAAATAGCGCGATGCAGGGCGCGATCGAGTATATTCAGCCATCCAAGTTCACCATGAATGGAGCCCGTTGATGCCCACTTGTGCGCTTTCGCTCTCGACCTTCTCCCGGATGCCGTACCCGGCGCTTGCGCATCTTGCACGGGAAGCCGAGGATGCCGGATTCAGCGGCGTCTACGTGCCGGAAGCCAACAACGATGCGATGCTGGTCGCGTATGCGATCGCGAAAGCGACCAGCCGCATCATTATCGGCACGCGCGTGATTAATATCCATCTGCGATCGGCAATCACCTGTGGCGCGGGCGCGCTGATGCTCCAGGAGGAATCGGGCGGGCGTTTTGTGCTCGGCCTCGGCGTCGGCCATCGCGCGCTCCTGAAGCCGCTCGGAATCGAAATGGGGAACGCGCGCGAGTTTTTGCGCCGCTACATGGAACTGCTCGTGCCGATTCTGAACGGCGGCGCCATCCCAAACTTTCCGTACCAGTTTCGTCCCGCACCGCAGCGCATTCCGGTCTTCTTCGCGGCGCTCGCGCTCGGGACGGCGCGGCTGGCCGGCGAGCTCGCGGACGGCCTGATGCTCTACATGTGCCCGCCGGATAGGATGCGCATTATGATCGATGCCGCCCGGAACTCGGCAGCCAAGGCCGGACGGGGACCCGAAACCGTCAGTGTTACGATGGGCCTGCCGGTGTTCCTCGACGATCATCTCGATGCCGCTTACGCAGCGGCGCGGCGCGACCTCGCGACCTACCTCGGACTCCAGTTCTATAACCGGATATGGGCGGCGAGCGGGTTCGAAGCTGAGGCGAAGCGGGGGCTGGACGCGGCGGAACGCGGCGACCGCGCCGCCGTCGGCGCGGCGATGACCGACGCGATGATCGACGCCGTGGCGCTCGTTGGGCCAGCCTCACGTTGCCTCGCGCGGCTCGAGCAATATCGCAACCAGGGTGCGATCACGCCGGTGCTGGTTTCACACGCCGTGCACGGCGACTATCTCTCCGCGGTGCGCGAGAACATTCGGGTTTTTGCGCCCGCAAAATAAACGCGAATCCAAAGGAGCGTCGAAATGGCTGAGCTGACGCCGGAAACCGTTATGCGCGTCGCACGTGAGTTCTACGACTACCCGATGAACGCGGAGACCGCCGCAGCGGTGGCGAAGATCGCTGACGCGATGCTGACCGACGCGCGCCGGCTGAGCGCACTCGGCCTCGACGGCGTGGAGCCGCCGTTCTCTTACGCCACGATGGTCGCCGAAGCGGAACGCCTTCGCCGGACACTCTCAGGCTCCTGAGCGTCAGCAGATTCGATGGTTCGCAGCGACCTACTCGAGCTCGATCTCGCCTCGTTGAGCGAAAAACTCCGCGCCCGCGAGGTTTCGGCGATCGACGTCACAGAAGCCTATCTGGAGCGAATCGCGGCGACCGAACCGCTCATCAACGCATACATTACGGTCACTGCAGACCTCGCGCGCGAGGCTGCGAGCGCGGCCGATGCCGAGATCGCGGCGGGACGATGGCGCGGCCCTTTCCATGGCATCCCGGTCGGGCTGAAGGATCTCTGCTGCACGCGCGGCATCGTGACCACCGGCGGCTCGAAGGTGCTCGCCAACTTCGTACCCGATGACGATTGCACGGTCTGGTCGCGTCTGAGCGAAGCGGGCGCGATATTGCTCGGCAAACTGAACCTGCATGAGTTCGCGTGCGGCGGCACCTCGAACAATCCGCATTTCGGCGCTGTGCGAAATCCGTACGATACGGCGCGCATCCCCGGCGGCTCGAGCGGCGGATCGGCGGCCGCGGTCGTTGCGCGCTCGAACCTCGCAACGATCGGCACCGATACCCGTGGATCGATTCGACAGCCGGCGGCGCTCTGCGGATGCGTCGGGCTCAAACCGACCTACGGCCGCGTCAGCCGCTACGGCGTGATTACGCTATCCTACACGCTCGACCATGTAGGACCGATTACCCGTACAGTGCGCGATGCCGCGCTGATGCTCAATGTTATCGCCGGCCACGACCCCAACGACTCAACCTCGAGCCGAGTCGCGGTTCCTGACTACACGCGTTTCCTCGGCGGGGATCTTAAGGGCGTGCGGCTCGCCGTTATCCGTGATCTTGCGGAGTGGTACGAACCCGAGATCGAGCAGTCTTTCGATGAGTCATTGCGAATCATGAAATCGCTTGGAGCGGAATTGGACGAGGTGTCAATTCCTTCCTTCAAACTCGGCGTGCAGGTGACCGGATTGGTCGCACGGCCTGAGATGCTCGACTATCACCAGGATTGGCTGCTTAGACACGCGCACGATTACAGCGACGCGGTGCGGCCGCTGGTTGAAGGCGCGATGGTGATTCCGGCAACCGCCTATATACGCGCGCAGCGGGCGCGCGCCATGATGATCGCCGAGTCATCCAGCGTGCTCGAGGCGCACGACGCGATCGTCACGCCAATGTGCATGACCACAGCACCGCGGATCGGACAGGAGCTGGTCCGCGCGCCATCGGGCGCCGAGGTCCCTTATCTGCCGACTTTTATCGCCTTTACCGGCCCCTTCGATTGCACCGGTCAGCCCGCGATCTCCGTGCCCAGCGGGCTTTCGCGCGCTGGCCTGCCGATTGCGGTTCAGATCGTCGGCCGCGCCTTCGATGAAGGTCGCGTCCTGCAGATCGCCGGCGCCTTCGAGCGGGAGCGCGGTCCGCTGCCGCCGCCAACGCTTACGGAGGGAACGGCGCGATGACCGCGGCGCATCAGGAAATTCTGTCGCTCGATGTCTCCGCATTGTCGCGGCTGATCCGCGAGCGCAAGCTATCGCCGATCGAAGTCACCGACGCTTATCTCGCGCGAATCGAGCTGACGGAACCGAAGCTCAATGCCTATCTGACCGTGACCGCGGATCTGGCGCGGCAGATGGCGCGCGAGGCCGAGGCCGAGATCGTCGCAGATCGTTGGCGCGGGCCATTTCACGGCATCCCGGTCGCGCTCAAGGATCTCTGTTGCACGCGCGCGGTGCGTACGACCGCCGGCTCGCGGATCCTCGCCGATTACATACCCGACCACGATGCGACGGTCTGGACGCGACTGCGTGAGGCGGGCGCGATACTGCTCGGCAAACTCAACCTGCATGAGTTCGCGGCCGGCGCCAGCAGCAATAATCCGCACTGGGGACCGGTGCGCAACCCATACGATCTCGAACGCATCCCGGGTGGATCGAGCGGCGGATCGGCAGCGGCGATCGCGACGCGCTCCGCCGCCGCGACGATCGGTACCGACACCGGCGGATCGATCCGAATACCCGCGGCGCTGGCCGGGTGCGTCGGGCTGAAGCCGACCTACGGCCGTGTGAGCCGCTACGGCGTAATCCCGCTCGCCTTTTCGGTCGATCATGTCGGTCCGATGACACGCACGGTGCGCGATGCGGCGCTGATGCTGAAAGTGATCGCCGGCCATGATCGTAACGATTCGACCAGCAACGCGGCGCCGGTGCCTGACTTCACGCGCGGTTTGAACGAGGGCCTGCGCGGGCTGCGGATCGGCGTCATCTACGAGCTTAGCCGCGACCTCGAACCCGCCGTCGAGGCGTCGTTCAAAGCGGCGCTCGATCTGATGGGCGAGGGACTCGGCGCGACGGTCGAGGAAGTTTCAATTCCCTACCTTGCAATGTCGGCCGCGATGACGGCACGCACCATGGTGGTGCGGGCGGAGGCGCTTGAATATCACGAACGCTGGCTCAGAGAGCACCCCGGCGATTATGGCGACGATGTCCGCCGACTGCTTGAGCAGGGAATGGCGGTGACGGCTAGCAATTACGTCCGCGCGCAGCGAACAAGAGTCCTGATGCTTACGCAGTCCGAGAGCGCGCTCGAAGATTTCAATGTTCTAGCCTGTCCGACCTGCTCGATCACGGCGCCGAAGATTGGCGAAGAACGCATCCAGCTTCCGAATGGACAGCTCATCAACGTACTGGCCGCCCTCTCATCGTTCACCGCGCCGTTCAATGCCACCGGTCAGCCGGCGATCGCCGTGCCGACCGGACTTTCGCCTAGAGGCCTGCCGATCTCGATCCAGATCGTTGGCCGGGCCTTTGATGAAGCAACGGTGCTGAGGGTCGCGCACGCCTACGAAGAGGCGCGCGGTCCCCTGCCGCCGCCATCGATCTGAACCGCTTCAGCGAAGGCGGATTTGGCAGGTGACGAAATCGTGATCGGAAAACCGCGTAGACCAGGCTGAACTCTGCGCGGCAACCACCGCGGCCGAACCCGGCACCGCCTCCATCTCGCGCAGCGCTATCCAATCGAGCTTGGGACGGAGGAACCGCGGGACCAATTTCGCGAACGTGAAGGTCGGCTGCTCGGGTACATTCGCGCCCTCAAAGTCGAAGCCGTATTCTTCCAGAGCATCGAAGAGCGGCTCATGGGAACGCGGCTGATGCCGGCGACGGCGCTTCAACGGGATCGAACGGGCGACGCCGATCGGTATACGATAGGCGCCGATCTCGATCGTGGTGGTGTTCAGGTCCCCGCCTATGACCGCCGGCCCGTCGGCCGGAAGTGCTTCGGCGATGGTTCTTACCTGGCGGGCGCGAAACTCCGGGCCTGCGCGGCTCTCGAGATGCGCGACGGCGACCAACAGCGGTATCCCATCGATCGAAATGGCCGCGATTACGCCGTTGGGCGCGCCGGGAAGATGGGCGAAATCGCGGCGCGGGTAGCGCGGCGTGGGAATTACACGCACCTCCTGGAGCGGCTCGGCGGAGAGAATCGCGTTGCCGATGAAACGGCTGACCGGTTCGCCCGGGCCAGTCGGGACGCCCCAGACAGCGCCGAATGCGAAGCTCATTCCCATCGCGTCGGCCACCTCGCGCGCGAACTCGCGACGCGCCGAGTGTCGCACGCGCCATCCCGCCTCACACAGTAGGATCAGATCGGCGTTGGCGAGCGGGGGACGCCTGAGCCGCGCGACAATCGCTTCTACTCGTGCGCCGCCCTTCGCGTTAAAGACCACGACGCGAATCGGAAAGCGGCAGCGGCGCGATGGCCGATTGACGACGATCGGTGGAAAGTGCGGGCTGTGATGCGATTGACTGTGGGAGGTCGCCAGCTCAGCCATTGTCTCGGATCAGTCGCGCAATTCAGCTTCAAGCGCATCAATCGACGTGAGCGGCGCGGAGCAGGTCCGGTCGCGGCATACGTATGCCGTGAGCTTGCCATCGACTGCCGGGCGTCCGCGCGCTGCTTCCGGCAGAAATCCGCCGCCATCGGCTACAAAAATCGCGCGATTCGGGATGTAAAGCTTGCCGATTCGCGCGAGCCATTGCGTCAACTCATCCTGACCTGCCGAGCCGCGCACCAGCACGATTTCAACCGCTCCGCGCTGGTAGAAATCGACCGCCTCAATCAGATGGGCGAATGCAAATGGCTGCTTGGCGAGCTGATCGCCGTACAGGCGAATTACCCGCGCCGCCTCCGTGAGATAGCGCTCCTCGCCGGTGTAGGCGTGGAGCCGCAGCAGGGCCATCGCCGCGGCGCTGTTGCCCGAGGGCGTGGAACCGTCGAACGACGGCTTGGCTCGGACGATAAGCGCTTCGTGGTCGTCCGAGGTGAAGTAAAAGCCGCCGCGATCGCGATCGAGAAAGCGCTCGAGCATGACTGCAGCTAGCGCTCGGGCCTGATCAAGATAGCGGACGTCCTGGGTCGCTTCGTACACGTCGATCATCGCGCCCGCCATCAGCGCGTAGTCTTCAAGATAGGCGTTCAAGCGCGCCGCGCCGTCCTTGTACGAGCGATGCAAGCGATGGCCATCCCACAGCCGCGTGATCGCGAACTCTGCGGCGCGGACTGCGGCGTCGAGATAACGCCGTTCGCCGAGCGCACGGTAGCCTTCGGCCAGCGCGCCGATCATCATCGCGTTCCAGGCCGCAAGAATTTTTTCGTCGCGGCCCGGTTTAACGCGCTTTTCGCGCGCCGCGAACATTCGCGCCGTAATCTCGTCGAGCGCCAGCCGCATCTCGGCTTCCGATTTCTGGAACAGTCGCGCGGCCTCGCCGAGGTCAATCGTGCGATGCAGGATGTTGCGGCCTTCGAAGTTCCCCTCCTCAGTGATGTCGAAGTAGCGCTCGGCGATCGGACTGCGGTCAGGACCGAGCAGTCTTCTCACCTCGTCCACGCTCCAAATAAAGAACCGGCCTTCCTCGCCCTCGCTGTCGGCATCTTGGCTTGAATAGAAACCACCTTCGGGGTCGGTCATTTCGCGCAGAACGTAGTCGAGGATACGCTGCGCAATGTCGAGGAACTCCTGATCTCGCAGCGCGCGTCCCGCATCGAGATAGAGCCGCGCCAGCAGCGCGTTGTCGTAGAGCATTTTTTCGAAGTGCGGCACCAGCCATCGATCGTCTACGCTGTAGCGATGGAAACCGCCGCCGAGCTGATCGAAGATGCCGCCCTTCGCCATCTTCGTCAGCGTATGACTGACCATGTCGGCAAAGGTGAGGTCCGCATCGGCATCGACCACGCGCAGAAACAAAGAAAAGACGAAAGTGTTCGGAAACTTCGGCGCGCCGCCGATTCCGCCGTTGACCGAATCATAAGCACCGGCGAGCGCCCGCGCTGCCGCCTGGGCAAGTTCTGCGCGCGGCTCGCCCTCCGACGGTTCGATGTGCGAAAGACCTCGTAGCGCTTCGGTGAGGCTCGCTACGTTTTTGCCGATCGTATCCGACTGCTCGCGCCACGCTTGCGCAATCGCGGCCAGGACACGCCCGAATCCCGGCATCCCCTGCCGATCGACAGGTGGAAAATAGGTGCCGCCGTAAAACGGCGTACCTTCGGGTGTGAGAAAGACGGTGAGCGGCCATCCGCCGCGACCGGCGATTAGCTGCACGGCGTCCATGTAGATCTGGTCGAGGTCGGGACGCTCCTCGCGATCGACTTTGATTGGGACGAAATCGCGGTTCATCGCACGCGCGATTTCTTCGTTCTCGAACGACTCGCGCTCCATCACGTGACACCAATGGCACGCCGAATAGCCGATCGAAAGCAGGATCGGACGATGCTCCGCTTTGGCGCGCGCCAGCGCCTCCTCACCCCACGGATACCAGTCGACCGGATTATGGGCGTGTTGGCGCAGGTAGGGACTTGGCTCGTTGATGAGCCGATTGGGCTTACGGCCGGCGCGATCGCTCTGATGGTCCGTCATAGTGGGGATGCCCGCGGATTTTCCGATCGCCAATGGCGCGAACTGAATGGAGAACGTTCCTGAAGTGTCCAACCTATCATGCCGCGTGTGGGCATACTACGCGTCTGGTCGTGGCGGCGCGATCGTAGTTCTTCGCACTTCCCGCAGCTCATCGGTCTCACCAAATCTTCCGGTCCTTTTAGCAGGCACGCTGAATCAGGCACCGGTCTGGAAGAGGGTCAATGCGTGCGCATAAAATTTCGGCGGCGCCAATGACACGACCCGAAACCAGCGTTAACGAAACGATGCTCTCGAAGCCTCGCCCCTTGAGCGAGGACGCGACGGCTGTATCAACCGACATCGTTTGGCAGCGAGCGGCCGTCGGCGTGATGATTCTGGCGGCGGTGCTGTTCCTGGTTCGCCTTGGGACGCGCGCCCTGTGGGCGTCGGAGTTTCGATGGGCCGAGATTGCGCGCGAAATGTTGGCCAACAACAACTATTTCTGGCCCACCATCAACGGACGTGTCTATTACGACAAACCGCTTGGCACCTATTGGCTGGTAATCGCCGTAGCGCATCTGAGCGGCAAGATGGATGAGGTTGCGGCGCGTCTGCCATGCGCGATTGCAGGTTTGATCGGCGTCGCCACCCTGATGCTCATCGTGAGTCGGCTTTACGACTGGCGTAATGCCGCATGGAGCGGCTTCATCCTCGCGACTAGCTACAGTTTTGTTTTTTTCTCGCGTCACGCGTCCGCTGATGTCGAAACTGTCACTGGCGAACTGATCGCACTCGCCCTTTTCTTGCACAACGAGGAACGGGGCGGCGGATGGTGGCTCCTCGCGTTGTGGCTGGTGATGGCGCTGACGTCACACATGAAGGGATTGCTCGGCTTCGTCCTGCCGATCATGGTAATCGGCGTCTATTGCTGCTGTCGGTACGGGGCGAGCGATCTGTGTGGCGGTCTATTGCACGGCAGTGTCGCACGACGTTTCAAATGGCTGGTCGAGCGCAACCGCTGGTTGTTCAACTGGACGACGATCCCGGCTGCGCTAATCGGAATCGCGTTTTACGCTACTCCATTCGTGATCTCGAACCGCTTGATGCATTCAGATCGCGGGCTTTACCTGGTCTATCGAGAGAATGTCCTTCGATACTTCGAGCCTTTCGACCATCGCGGGCCTATCTACCTGTACGTCTACGTCATCTTCCTGCTGATGGCGCCGTGGTCGGTGCTTCTCCCCGGCGCGCTGGCGCAGATCCATCGCGTGCCCGCCAACACGGCGAAGGAAGCGGAGGGCGATCGCTTCGCGATGGTCTATTTTTGGACCACTTTCGTTTTTTTTACGTTGTCCGGCTCGCGGCGCAGCTATTACTTGGTGCCGATTCTGCCCGCTGCTGCGATGATCGTCGCGCGTTTTGTGACCCAGTCCGCCGAATCGCTCGATAGCGTTGCATCGTGGCTGACGAAGGTCGGCTATTGGATTCTCTCCATCGCGACAATGCTTGGATTTGTCGCGCTTTTTCCGCCTTCGTGGATAATGCCGCGGCCGCTCGATCAATTGCCGATGCTGCCTGAGCCTGCGATTTACGCGCTCGCTTGGGTCGCTTCGGTCATCGGCGCGATTTACGCCCTCAAGAAAATGACGCCGATGCGAATCGGCGTTTCGGTCGGGATTATCGCCTATCTTTCGATGGTTTACCTCTATATTTTTGCGATGCCGGCGGCGGAGGCGTACCGCGGTGAGAGGCCATTCGCTGCCGTAGTGATGAAGGCCGTCGGACCGCAGCTAAATTCGCTCGCCTACTACAACAATCTCGAAAGCTTCTTCTATATAGAGCCATTCATGACCCATCCGCTATTCCTCGATCCCGACACGTTGCATCATGCAATTGACAAAGGCCGGGTACGGTGGGTGATGGTCAGGGAACGCGACCTTCAGAAGCTCAAGCTCGACGGTTCGGTCGTCGCGCGCGAGGAATCATTCCCGTGGCAGGGACAACGCGGAATTCGCGATGCAGTCGTGCTCGTAAGACTTAAGCCCAAAAATCCGGGCTGAGCTGTCAGAGCCGCATCGGCATCACGACGTACGTGAACTGGCTGTCCGACGGCGTCGTGATGACGCCCGGACTTACTTCGTCAGTCAACCCAAGCACCACGTCACTGCCGGATTCGACCACGCCCAGCATTTGCAGCAGATAAGTGGCGTTAAAACCGATCGCGAATTCTTCGCCTTTGAAATCGACATCGATGGTCTCGCTCGCCTCGCCCATCTCGGGGCTAGTCGATGAAACCGTCAGCGTTGCGGCTGAGAGTCCGAGCTTAACGCCGTGGTATCGTTCGTTCGAGAAGATCGCCGCGCGCTTTATCGCTGCCGTCAGCGTGTCGCGCTCGACCCCGATCTGATAGCGGCTTTGCTTTGGAATGACGCCTTTGTAATCCGGAAATTCGCCCTCCACCAGGCGCATCGAGACCTCGGTTGATGATCGCTTGATGTATGCGATTTGATTGTCGATTTGGATTTGAACGTCGCCCTCTTCGGTGCGATCGAGGAGACGCCGCAGCTCGACCAGCCCCTTGCGTGGAATGATGACCCCCCCTTGCATCGAGAAGCCGCTCACTTCGCGATCGATCATCGCGAGCCGATGACCGTCCGTTGCGACCATCCGCGCCGAACCCGGCGCCGGCGATTCGATGTAAACGCCCGTCAGGTTGTAGCGCGCTTCGTCGGGGCTGACGGCGAAGATGGTCTTGTCGATCATCGTTGCCAGCAGTCCCGGAGCGACCGAAATCTCGGCCTTTACGGTCTTATCGGATTTCGCCTCGGTCTTGTGAGGCATGGCTGGGAAGCTGCGCGGATCGAGCCCCATCATCTTGAACCGCGCGCGGCCGCATCGAAGCTCGACCCAATCATTTTCCAGGGACTTAAGTTTGACTTCCTCGCCGCCGGCTTCGCGCACGATTTCGAAAATTTTTCGCGCATTAAGGGTGATCGTTCCGCCGCCGTTCGATCGGCATGCAAGCGCCGTGCGCACCCCCACTTCGAGATCAGTCGCCGACAGATTCAGGCTGCCGTTTTCCGCTTCGAGCATTACATGACCGAGAATCGGAACCGTGTTGCGACGTTCGACGATGCCCTGGACCAGCGCAAGTCCATTCAGCAATGAAGTCCGATCGATCGAAAGTTCCATTTAGTCTGTCCTATTACTAATCATAATTTGATCATGATGATCAGTAAGATCAGTAGGTCTTGTTCATATGTTATGACATCAGTCAAACACTTGAAAATAAAAGCAATTTGCCTTCATCACGGATGTGGGGTCGGAGTCCGTATCGAAACCGTACTTTCGGATTCGAAATTTCCCTTGTAGATAGGTTCTGATTTATCCACATCTTGTTCACAAAGCTGTTAACTTCATCGAGAATTTATGCCGCACGGCTCATGACCTTGAGCTCGCGGGCGATTCGATCGATCGAATTGCGAAACGCTGAATCGTTCGAAACGCGCCGCGCAATCAGGTTGTAGGCGTGGATGACCGTCGAGTGGTCGCGGCCGAAAGACTCACCGATGGTTGGGAATGAGCTTTCAGTCAGCTTGCGGCATAAATACATCGCGACCTGTCGGCAGAAGGCGATGTGTTGCGTCCGTTTCTTGGATTTAAGATCCGCAAGCCGGATGTGGAAGAAGTCCGCCACCGCCTTCTGAATCGCTTCGATATCCGGCTTCAAATCGTGGTCGCGAATCAGGTCGCGCAACGCCTCGCGTGCAAAGTCGACGGTGATAAGGGTCTTGTTGATCGATGCGAGCGCCGCGAGCCGCGTCAGACATCCCTCAAGCTCACGCACGTTCGATGAAACGTTCTGCGCGATATACAGAGTGACGTCCGGCGCCAAGTCAAGGTTTTCGAGGACTGCCTTTTTCTGCACTATCGCCACGCGCGTCTCGAGGTCGGGCGGCGAAATATCAGCGATCAATCCCGATTCGAAACGGTTCCGCAGCCGCTCTTCAAGCTCCGGAATGTCGCGTGGAACCTTGTCCGAAGTGAGTACAATCTGGTGGCGCTCGGAATGAAGTGAATTGAAAGTGTGAAAAAATTCCTCCTGAGTTCGCTCGCGTCCCGCCAGGAACTGAACATCATCAAGGATCAACATGTCCACGCGGCGGAAACGGTCCTTGAATTCGCCCATCTTGTCGCGTCGGAGCGAGCTGATGAGTTCGTTCATGAAAACTTCTGCCGGCATAAACAGCACCTTGCGGCGGCCGCCCCCGGTGGCGATAACATGGTGACCGATCGCGCTCACAAGGTGAGTCTTGCCGAGACCAACCCCGCCGTAGATGAAGAGCGGATTGTATTTCTCGCCCGGCATCGTGGCGACCGCCTGCGCCGCAGCGTGAGCGAACTGGTTGCCGGAGCCGACGACGAATTCAGCGAAAGTATAACGCGAGTTCAGATGATTGGGCGTCATGCGATCGCGCCGTTCTTCAGCACGGTCGTTCCGCGGTGGCCGCGCTGTGGCGACCGCGGGCGCAGAACCGTTCCCATTACCGTTGCCGTTATGCTCGGATACGGTGATCTTGAGCTCGAGATCCTCACCCACTTCTGCAGCGAGCGATCCGCGGAGCACGTCGAAATAGCGATCCTGCACCCAATCGCGGAAAAACCGATTGGGCGCTTCGATGACCGCGGTTCTTCCCTTCAGGCCAAGGAAGTTCAGCGGGCAGATCCAAGTCTCGTATCCGACCTGTCCTAGCTTGTCACGCACCCTTCCCGAGGTTTTTTCCCATAATCCGTCCATTGGTCCCCCTCCGCGGCGGGCGACCGACCGCGCACGCGCGCGCTTCGGTCGAATGAAAAATTACACACAACTTTATGCACATCTGTGGATAAATAAATTTTTCTTTGTTCCAACCATGATCTTCGTTGATCAAGCGGAGCGCCTATCAACTTGATTCTGGATGAGAGCGGAATCTGAGAGCTTGTTTTTCAGGAGATCGATTACAGAAGAATGCCAACCCGTTTCGATCGCCACTCTGCGCCGCCCCAGCGAAAACGCGCGACAATTTCCAATCACGCGCGCGCAAATTTAACAACGAAGCAATCTTGATAAACTCTTTTGCACGCGGGTACAAGTGAAACCCGCACGGCGGTCAAAAAGCGTTGATTTTCTGACGCAATATTCGGAGCGGATCGCTCAGAAGCGATCGCCGCGCACGCGGAGATTTTTCAGCTATGCTCTCGATGGCTCCAGGAGCGCTCAAGAACGTGCGGAAAAAATCCCTGCGCGCACACGGACAGAGTTCGCTACCATCGCACTCAGATCGTTCGACCGGGTTTCCGATCGGAGGAGCGTTGCAAAGGGCGTTCAACCCATGTCAATCGCGAGGCAAGCGACGCCGTACAATTGCAGAAGGTGAGAGAACAGTTTTTAATGCTCGAAAACCGTCGCAAATCGAATTTTGACACCACCGCGAAATCGATGGCCTCGAAATGAACACTCGCGAAAAATCCGATCGGCTGCACAAGCGGGCGGCAAAAGTGATCCCGGGAGGCGTCAATTCTCCCGTCCGTGCCTGGAAAGCAGTCAATGCCGCGCCGGTCTTTATCGCCGATGCGGCCGGGGCCTACGTAATCGATCAGGACGGCAATCGATACGTCGATTATGTGGGCGCATACGGACCCGCAATCCTTGGCCATGCTAATCCCAAAGTCGTCGCTGCCGTCCATGAGCAGGCGCGCCATGGCTTCGGCTATGGCGCTTCGATCGAAATCGAAATCGAACTCGCAGAAACCATCGCGCGCGCGGTACCTGCCGCTGAGAAGGTCCGTCTCGTCAGTTCGGGGACGGAAGCCGGGATGACGGCGCTGAGAATCGCTCGCGCCGCCACCGGCCGGGCGAAGGTCATCAAGTTCGATGGCTGCTATCACGGCCATAGCGATTCTATGCTGGTGCGGGCGGGATCAGGTGGTATGACGCTCGGTCAACCTGACAGCGCCGGAGTGCCCGAGCCGATCGCATCGCTCACGATGGTCGCGCGGTATAACACGTTGGATGACGTGGAGCGATGTTTTCGGACTGCGCCGAACGAAATCGCGGCTGTAATCGTCGAGTCTGTCCCCGCGAACATGGGTGTCGTCGAGCCGGCTCCCGGGTTTCTTAAAGGGCTCAGCGATCTCGTGCATCGCCACGGCGCACTGCTGATCTGCGATGAGGTCATCACGGGTTTTCGACTTCGCTTCGGTGCGGCGTGTGAGACCTACAAGGCCGAACCCGACCTGTTGATGTTCGGCAAGGTGATCGGTGGAGGGATGCCGATTGGTGCGATCGCCGGACGCGCCGACTTGATGGACCTACTGGCACCGGAGGGTCCGGTCTATCAGGCCGGCACCTTGTCGGGTAATCCGCTTTCGGTGCGCGCGGGGCTGGAGACGCTGAGAATTCTCGCCGCTCCCGGAGCGTATGAGACGCTTGAGGCAGCTTCGGCACGACTTGGCGACGGTCTGCGCGACGCGTTACGCAAAACCGGTATCCGCGGATGCGTAAATCGCGTCGGCTCGCTGCTCACGATGTTTATTGGCGAGGATGCGGTCGTCGATGCGGATTCCGCGCGCCGCGCGGACGCGAAGAAATTCGCCACGTTCTTTCATCGCATGATCGAGAGCGGAATCTATCTCGCCCCGTCCCAGTTCGAAGCGATGTTTGTATCGCTCGCACATGGCGGCGAGGAAATCGAGCGGACGATAACGGCAGCGGATCAGGCGCTTGCCTCCGGGCTCGAGCCCTGATGATATAAGTAATGCGAAAATGGAGCTGATGCTCGATTTAGCGAAGCTTTTAGTTCCGAACGCTAAAGGAACTCAACTTGCTTCGCAGACCTCTATGAATGAGCCGCGCAATAGCTCTCCCGGCAACCGGGGGCAGAGTCTTCGCCTGGCCGCGATCGGCGTCGAATTCTTCTCGACCATCCTTGGGCTGGTCGTTGCCGGCTATTTGCTCGATACCTACTTTAATCTGACTCCATGGCTCGGCGTGATCGGTCTCATCCTCGGGCTGGTTCTCGGAATCTATCGACTGATCATCGGCCTCAGGCATCTTGACCGGTAACCCATGAACGGCGCACCGAAATCCGTCACAATTCCTGGTGTCGAACGCACTACCGCGATCGTTGGCGTCATCCTCGCGATCGCGCTCTACGCGACCGCGGGCCCAACGATCGCTTTCGGTGCGATCACCGGCAGCACCTTCATGATCGTCAATTTCTTCCTGCTGGCGATCGTCGGGCGTGCGATGCTCGCAATGAGTAGCGAGAGCGGTGGCCTCTCGTGGCTAGGGATCCTCCTGATTCCAATCAAGCTGCTGTTCTTTATCGGCGTCTCGTACCTGATCGTTAGACGCTTGGAAGTGAATCTCGGCGCTTTTATCGCCGGCGTCTTGACTCAGCCGGCTGCCATCCTGATTGAAGTCTGGCGCACGGCGCCGCGAGTTAGATCGATTGCGCAACCCGAAATCAAAGGAAATCAGGTTTGAATCCGGTCAATTTCATTGACATTTTGAGCTTCGGCGGGAGAATTCCGCCGGTTGTGGTCGGAACCTGGATCGTGATGGCGATCCTGCTGGTCTTCGCGCTCGTTGCGCGGAGCGCGCTCGCCGGTGCGGCCGATCCTGCGGTTCCGGATGAGGGCCTTACGGTCCGCTCGGCTTCCGAACTGATCGTCGGCGGGATGGCGGCTTTTGCGCGCGATCTGCTCGGCGAGCACGACCTCAATACCTACGTCGGATTCTTCGGCTCGCTTTTTCTTTTTATCCTAGTGGCGAACTTCCTTGGCTTGGTGCCCGGGATGGAGCCTCCGACCAGCGACACCGATCTGACTTGGGCGCTCGCGGTCATCTGCTTCGTCTACTACATCTACCAGGGCTTCAGGATCCAAGGCAGCAAGTTTCTGAAAAGCTTCCTCGGTCCGGTCTGGTGGCTCTCGTGGTTCATAGTGATCATCGAGATCATCGATAATCTCGCGCGCCCCTTTTCACTCGGCATCCGTCTCTTCGCCAACATGTTCGCCGACCATCGCGTGCTGAATGTTTTCACCGGTCTGACCAAGCTGATCGTACCGGTGGTGTTCTATGCACTGGGCTCACTGGTCTGCGTGGTGCAGGCGTTCGTTTTCGTCCTGCTGGCGATGGTCTACGTGATGCTGGCGAGTCACGAACACTAGTCGGGGGCCGGTTAAGCCAGGAGTCAAATTTTCGCGGCCAAGTTCCGTCCGGTTCGCGGTGTGGAAGAGGATAGAGGGGTTAAAAAAAGAGCCATGGCCGGCGCTGATAGCCGCGGAAAACAAGGAGGAAGGGTAATGTTTCGAAAGGTTTCCGGATGGTTAGGCGCCGCGGCGGCGATCGTGATCGCTTCGCCGATGCTTGCGATGGCGCAAACAGGAGCAGCAGGAGCCCCCGGCGGGGGCGTGCGCGCCGGATTGATCGCGCTCGGCGCGGGCCTCGCGATCGGCATCGGCGCGCTGGGATGCGGCATGGGTCAGGGACGCTTGGCGGCCTCCGCGATGGAGTCGTTGGGGCGTAATCCCAACTCCGAGCCGCAGATCCGCACGTGGTTGATCATCAGCCTGGCATTCGTCGAGTCATTGAGCCTCTACGCGCTGCTGATCGCCTACATTCTGCAGGGCAAGATTTAACCGGCCCGGTCAAGACGAGATGCAAATGGGGCCCTCTTGGGCCCCATTTCATTTTCGATTTCCATCAAATCCCACCCACCCATCCGCTACAGAATACGAGTCACCACCGATAAACGACGCATCTTTGAGCCGCGCGTCGAGACGGCCGAGCGTCGCATCGAGTTCGCCGAGCGCGTTACATCAGGCGGCTAGAGCGTTGGTTTCGCCGTCGTACCTCGATGCGTTCGATTCCCGTTCGCTTCGGTCCGACGTGTCAGTCGCGCCGATGCGTCCCGCGCAGGACATCGATCGGTTCGCGACGCCGTTCGCGTCGGAGCAATACGTACATCGCGCCCGCCCCGCCATCGCCGGGTCTCGCCGTCGCGAAAGCCAGAACGTAGCCGCTAATGGCGCCGTGTGACAACCAGTGCGCGGTTGCGTGTTTGAGTATCGGATGGCCGCCGGGCGAGCCGCGTCCGCGGCCGTGAACGATCAGCACGGCGCGGCGACCCTTGCGCACTGAATCGACGATGTAATCGACCAGTGCGAGTTTGGCGGCGTCGCGCGTCATCCCGTGGAGATCGATATGCCCTTGCATCGCAAACTCCCCTCGGCGAAGCCGCGTCACCAGCCGCGGGTCGATTCCACGGCGCATCCCTTCGACGTAATCCTCGGTTTCGGTCAATTCGAATGGCGCCTGCCCGGAGACCAGGTCGGAGAGTTCGGCCATCACCTCGGCCTCTTCGCTGACGATGCTGACCGAAACTCGCGGTTCAACCGCGATCCGTGTGCCGGCATGCGCCAGCGGCCGGGCGCCATCGACGGCCTGCCGGAACAGCGCGGCGTCAGTGACGACAGATGCGGTCGCGGCGGGTTTGGGAGGCGCTGCGGGAGGTTCTGCCGGTTTGCGGCGCGCGATCTCCTCGCTCTTCTGGCGCATCAGCTTCGGAAGCTCGCTGAGCGGCGAGCGGAAAATCGGCTTGGATGACGGCGTCTTGTCCTGACGCTGACTGCCTTGGCGGGCGGGTTTGCGCTTGCGTGCCACTACGCCCCTCCGCTCTTATTTTAGCTGGTCGCGGACAGTCGCCGATACGGCGGCCGGCCGCGACCCGTGCGATGGAACGCAAGCCGGCGAAATCCGAGCTCGAGGCGGCGCTTCACAAATGGTGGCGCAGGACCATCCGATGCCGCATTTGTGCGACGATCGCGCCGTGGCGGAAATTTCCGCCGACCAGCCACGGCACTCCTCGCCACGGTTTGATGATTCTCGGCGAAGCACCCGGCCGCGTCTCGCTCGACAACGGGCGCGGCTTTTCGAACCCGCGTAATCTCACGATTCGCCGCGCCTTTGCCCGGGCGATCGCGCCGCGCAAGCTCGAGCTCGAAGAGATGTTCTATCTCACCGACACCGTCAAATGCTGGCCCGCCACTCCGAGTGGTGCGAATCGCGCGCCGCGCGAGCGCGAGATGCGCAACTGTGTCGCACGCCATCTGAGCGTCGAGCTCACAATGATCCGGCCGCGGCTCATTCTCGCTTTCGGAGCGCGCGCGGCGCGGGCCGCCCTGGGCTATCCGGTTGTGATGAGCTTGGCGCACGGCACGGCGCATCGTAGTGTTGACGGCGTGCGCGTTATTCCCCTGATGCATCCGTCGACCGCGAATATTGCCGGGATGCGGCGCGCGGGCATCGCTTCAATCGCGGACTACGAGGAGCGGCTCGCCCGGTTGATGCACGGAGAGCTGCGACGGCTGCTGCAAACGAGGTGAAACGATGCGTCGTGGGTTAATCATCGGCGGTTCGATAATCGGGCTGATCGTGATCATCATCGTCGCAATCTTCGCCTACGCGGCCCTCAATCTGAATTCGATCATCGCGGCGAACCGGCAGCGAATTCTGGATAAGGTCAGCGACTCGCTGGGACGGCCGGTCGCGGTTTCGGCCATCAAGGCGACGCTCGGATGGGGTGTGTCGCTCGATCTGAACGGTCTGACACTCGCCGACGACCCCGCGTTCTCATCTCAGCCGATGGTCGCCGTGCAGGATGTCTATTGCCGGCTGGAGCTGCTCCCACTGCTCTCGAAGCATGTCAGGATCGTTCGACTCGACATTCAGAATCCGGAAATACATGTGATTAGGAATGCCGCCGGTGAACTCAACATCGCGGCTGTTGGGAAGAAGTCAGCTAATAAACCGACCGAAAAGCCTCCAACACCGTCGCGTGCTCCACAAGCTTCGCCGATGGAGGCGACGGGCGGCCCGGCACAGGCCGGGGCCGGTGCACTCGGCGCGCTGGCTCAGCTTTCGGTCAACAGCCTCTCGATCAGCAACGGCACGATCGTCTACCAGGATCCAGCCTGGGGACCAAATCCCCTCTCGATTCGCAAGGTCGATCTGGACATCGAGAACTTCCGTCTGTACGCGCCGTTCAATCTCAAGCTCGCCCTGGCGGCGCTCGGTAACGATCAGAATTTGAAGCTCGACGGCCGGGCCGGACCAATCGTCCGCGACGGCGGCATCGATATCGATGCAATTCCGCTCGCGTTCGCGGTCGATGTCGGGCCAATCGCGGCCACGGATTTGAAATCAATCAAGCCGCTTGCCAAAGCGATTCCCCCTGAACTTTCGATCGACGGTCCGATCTCGGCCGGCGTCAAAGTTTCCGGTACGGTCGGTGCGCCTGCGTTCGACTTCAACACCGACCTCAGCAAAGACCACGTGGTGTACGCCGGGATGCTCGATAAGGTTGCCGGCGTCGCGCTCACTGCGGCGGCGTCGGGCTCGCGCGCTAACGGCAAGCTCGCCATCAAGGAGGCGCATCTGACGCTCGCCGATCTCCAGCTCAAAGCCGCCAATCTGATGATGGAAAACGGGCTCTTCGCCGCGCGGCTAGACAGTAACCGCTTCGATCTCGGCGATCTCGGACGCACGGTGATCGCACTGCAGAAGGAGAAACTCTCCGGCCAGGCGGAACTGCACGCCAATGTGGCGATGGCCGCGAAGAAGCCCACCGTCGATGGCACTCTCACGCTGGCCAACGTCGCGCTCTCGCCGGGCGGTAACGTCCCAGGGCTTAGCGGTTTGAGCGGCGATATCAAGCTGAGCGGCAATCGCGGCGATGTCGGCCCGCTCAATTTTATGCTCGGCGGGCAGCGCGCGACGTTGGTCGCGCACGCGACCTCGATTCAGCCGCTGGTTGCGACCTACGATTTCAGCGCCGACCAGATTAAGACCGCCGGCCTGATTCCGTCGCGGCCGCCCGACGAGATCCTCAACAATTTGAAAGTGAGCGGTACTGCACAGGGTGTCACGAGCGCTCCGGCCATAACGGCCAACCTAAGCTCCTCCTCCGGCAACGTAAACAACGTCGCGTACCAGAATCTGAAGCTCGACGCGCAATATGCCGACAAGCGCGCCACCATCCGTTCGCTGGCGCTCGGCGCTTTCGGGGGTACGATCGGCGCAGCCGGCGCGGCCGAGTTCGCGTCTGCGCCGCGGTTCAATATCACTGCCGATCTCAACCAGGTCGATCTCCAGCAGGCGCTGGCCTCGCAGAAATCGAAAGCTGCCGATATTGTTCGCGGAATCCTAACCGGCGACGTCAAGGCCAGTGGCGCGGGCCGGAATTTAGATGAAATCAAGCCGACGCTGGCCGGGAACGGACGGCTCGCAGTGCGCAATGGCAAGCTGGTCGGCGTCAACGTGGTCGCGACCGCGCTCCAGAAGGTCGACAACGTCCCCGGAATCGGCGCGCTGCTCCCAATGTCCGCGATCCAGAACCATCCGGAGTTGTTCAAGAATCCCGACACTGATATCGATCAGGCCGACCTGAGCTTCGTCATCGAGGGTCCGCGCATCACAACCCACGACCTGACAGTGCGCGCCGCGGACTACTCGATGCTGGGCGACGGATGGTTCGATCTCAACAAGCAGATCGATATGGCTGCGCAAATTATCCTGAGCCGGCAGTTCAGCAGTGAGCTGCGCGCAGACAAGAGAAATATCGTCTATCTGCAGAATCAGAACGGCCAGGTCCAGATCCCGCTCCGGGTGATGGGTGAGCTGCCGAAGCCGAGAATCCAACCTGACGTGGGTGAAATCGCGCAACGTGCAGCATCGCAGGCGATCCAGCAGAAGGGCCAGAATCTGCTCGGCAAATTTCTCGGCAAGAAGGGCGGTGGGCTGGGCGGACTGCTTGGTGGCGGAGCCGGCGGCGGAAGCGGCGGAGGCGCTCAGCCGCAAGCGACCCCGGCGCCATCGAATCCACTGGGCACGTTCAAGAATCTTTTTTGAAGGTTCAGGCACCGCAGGCGCGCCGCGATCGAGATGATAGTGCGCTGTTTGCGAGCGCTTTCCTGTTTATCGTTTGGCGGTCGAAGCTTCGGCGACTCGAGCGTCGGCTCGTTCGATCCGATCTCCCACGGCTCTGAATGAGCCCATAGGACAGATCCGGTCGGTAATCCGGCCGGAGATTCTCTCATTTGAGAACGGTAATAAAAGATTAATATTGCATCATTCTAGTTGAGTCTGCTAAGACCCTGTGAGAACAAATCGAACCCCCGAAAGGCTGATTGATAGTGGCGACACTGTTATCAGGCATCTTCGAGGCTTTGTTCGATTATCTCGGCCCCCAGACCTGTCAACCGATCGTGGGTCTCTATGTCGGTGGCGTGATGTTCGTCTATCTCGCCGTCAAGTACACCGAACAGCGACGCATGTTCAGGTATTACGCGCTGATCGCGCTCATCCTGATGGCCGTCGCAGCCTGGGCAGTAACCGTTTGATCTGACGTTTCGACGCCTGGCCGGCAGCCGTTCAGAGCGTGGCGATCTCGCGATGCAACCGCAGCAGATCGCGAATCGTCTCGGGCTTGCGCCGGCCCATCCCGCACTCCGTAGCAATCCCGAAATCGCTGACTACGGTGCTTGCCGCCGCGATGCGCCGTTTTGCTCCGTCAAGTCCGTCAGTGAAATGCACCAGACCGAGGTAGAGTTCGGTGCCCGGCTTGAGCTTGAGGCCGCCGAGCGGCGCGAAGTAATCGCGATCGACACGGCCGCGCGGCACGGGCAGATGCACCCAGGTGATCGGGCGGCTGATCATCGTCGCCAGCCGATTCGCGAGCTCGACCGCCGGCCCGGTATGCTTCGGCTCGACAAGGTGTTTGTGACCGGGATCGCCGTAACAGAAATGCAGTCCCATCTCGACGTCCGCCGGAACGCTGTCCGCGGCGCGCGCAATGCCTGCCACGATTTCATCGCGCGTCGCGCCCGCTGCGAATAACTTCCGCATCGCCTCGGGCCGCTCGGAGACGGTGTCGAACTCGATCATGTCCGGCGCGATGTCCCATTGGATCGCAAGGTCGCGATGCGGTATCGCGCGCGCCATTTCGTCGACCTCTTCGAACATCCGCCGCTCGTAAATCCGCCACAACGCCGGGAACGATGCCGGTGCACTGAAGCTGAATGCGACCGCGAACGGCGTTGGCATGCTGACCTGCATGCGCGTCTCTTTCGGAATCTTGCCCGCCGAACGCAGCCGCGTGAAATCCTTGTACGATTCGATCGCCCATCGAGCGTAACCCAGCGGTCCGAATTTAACCCCTTCCGGACCGTTTCCGGGTTTGATGCCATAGAGCGTGAATTCCGGCACACCAGGTACGGTCCGAGTAGCGGCAGGCTCGAGACCGACCCCATCGCGGAACGGCTGCGCCTGACATCCAACCCAATTGAGGCGGACCGCGCCGGTCTCGCCATCGGGAATTCGACGAGCAAGCTCGCCGAGCGTCGCGCCGGCGGCCTCAAAAACTTCGGCTGCTGAGCCGAGTGGAACGCTGCCCAGCAACAGTACGGGCCGTGACTTCGTCGATGCAGCCATCGCGATTACCTCCTGCGATTGATGCTCTCAGCGCCCTATCTACCAGAACGCTGAATATCGGCAAGAGTTGATGTCGGTGGTTGTGCCGTGCGCGCTGCGGCTCAGGCATCAGCGCCCGTTGGGATGAATATCGCGAAGATGGCGCCGCATCCCTTGCCCGCGCTCATAGCGACAATCGTGCCGCCATGAAGCTCGACCAGCGCTTTGACGATGAACAAGCCGAGGCCAAGGCCTCCGCAGCGGCCTTTCGGCGCGCCGTCATCCTGCGCGAAGCGGTCGAAGATGTGAGGCAGCAGAACGGGATCGATCCCCTCCCCAGTGTCCCTGATCCGCAGTTCAGCTCCACCTTTGACCGACTTCGCCGCGATCTCAACTATTCCACCGCGCGGAGTGAACTTGATGGCGTTGCTGATCAGATTGGAAAGCGCCTGCTGGATCCGGTCGGAATCCGCAAACAGTGCAATCGATGATTCGGAGAGTTTCGTGATCAGTCGGACCCCGCGTTCCTCGGCGGCCGGATTCATCATGTCGACGACGGCGCGGACGATCTCAACCAGATCGACAGGGGTGCGATTAATCGCCAGTCGACCGCTGACGATGCGGCCCGAATCGACCAGGTCGTCAACCATATTCGCTAACGTATGTGCCGCGCGTTCGATTACGCGCACCGAGTGCTGAATCTTCCCAGAGGCATCCGCATCCTGGGCGAGCAGGCGGTTCGACAGCACGATCGCATTGAGCGGGGTGCGCAACTCGTGCGAAACCATTTCGAGAAACTCGTCCTTGCTGCGGTTTGCTGTTTCCGCCCCGTTCTTGGCAATCTGAAGCTCACGCTGAATCGCCTTAAGCTTGGCCAGGATCAGGCAGATGGCTGCGCTCTCGATCGTAAAGGACGCGAGGTTGGTCTGATCTCCACGTGAGGCAACTACAAACGAGCCCGACGGCGGTAGCCCCCATACGACAAAAATCTCGCACAGCGCTGCAGTAACGAATCCCGGGCCGAGGTCGAACAGCCACGTGCTGAGTGCGATTGGCAGGTAAAACGTCGCATATGGATAAAGCGACGCATCGCCCAGGAGTTGGTCGAGGACTGAACGAAAGCCGATCGCCAGCAGGGCGAAGCAGATCGCGCCGAGATAGCGCATCAGGCCCTTGAAGCGAATGATCTCCCACGACCCCTGGGTCGATGGGACCGAGAACAACCTGGTCGAAATTTGCGCGATCATTTTAGAATACCTCGATGACAGCGCTGCGCTTCCGAGCTGCAACAGCCCTTCATGCTTTTTGATCACGACGAGAATCGGCGACGGCACAATCGCCAGTTCTCTCGCGCGATAGTTTCCGAAGTGCGGCGACTCATTCTCGCATTGCATCCTCGCACGATAACGCGAACGTCGGCGTGCTAATTCAGTCGGTGGGAGGATAAAATCAGTAATTCAGGTTTAAAACTAGTAGTGAGAAGCTAGCAAGGAGAAGGGGATATCGCAAACAGTCCGAAACCCTCGATCGGAACGTGTCCGATCGGCATGCAAACCCGTTCGTCCGTCATATTTCGAGGCCGGCGGGATTTAGGACAGCCGCTCCGACCTTCCCGGTGTCCGAGAAGGCCTTATGCTGCCGAGGAGCCGCGGCGCGGGCGCCTGCCGATCGCCTCCGTGAGGCGGGCGACCGTCGCCGCTTTTTCGGCGACGCGGCTGCGCTCACGCTCGGCAAACTCCGGCATCACCTCACGCGCGAAGAGTTCGTATGCGCCGCAGAGCGCCTGATGCGGCATCTTGCCGCCCTGGCCCATGAAGATGATCTGATCGATTCCGGTATCCTCGAAGCCGCGGAGCAGCTCGCGCACCTGATCGGGCGTGCCGATGCAATCGGTCTTGCCGAGCGGCAGGTTCACCTCACGCGGATTATTCCGATACTCGTCCCATAAATCGGTCTTGCCCGGCTCGTGATCGGTGAGCGTCCAGTAATGCGCAAGCCCGTAGGGAAAGAAGCCCTGGTTTTCGCCGGCGATCTGGCGAGCGCGCTGCTCGTCGCGATCGCAGAAAAACGGATACATAACTGCGATATTGGGATTGATCGCCGCTCCGATCGGCTCGCACTCCGCTTCGAGCGTGCGATAGTAATCGCGCGCCCATCCCGCCGCTTCTTCCGGCGACATAAAGGCGAAACACAGCGCACCCATCCCGAGCCGCGCGGCGGTCAGGATAGTTGCGTGACGCGTACAGGCGAGCCATAGCGGCGGATGCGGCCGCTGATAGGGCTTCGGCACCAGGTTTCGCACCGGCAGATCGAGGTATTTGCCGCGGTAGCCTTGGAACGGGACCTCGACCAGCAGCCGCGTCACCGCTTCTACGCCCTCGCGCCACATCGCGCGCTTCTCTTCCATCGGGACGCGGAAGCCCTCGAGCTCGCTGATGCAGGCGCCTTCGCCGGTGCCGAATTCGATGCGCCCGTCGCTGACGAGATCGAGCGTCGCGATCCGCTCGGCGACGCGCGCCGGATGATTGATCAGCGGCGGCATCTGCACGATCCCGTGGCCCAGTCGAATCCGGCTGGTGCGCTGCGTGACGGCGGCCAGAAAGATCTCCGGCGCCGAAGAATGCGAATACTCTTCGAGGAAGTGATGCTCGGCCACCCAGAAATAATCGAAACCGAGGCGATCGAGCAGCTCGGCCTGCGTCAGAGTGTCCTTGAAGTAGCGATGCTCGGTTTCGAGATCCCAAGGCCGCGGCACCTGGTGCAGATAGAATGCGCCGAATTTCATGATCGCCTCCTGTTCTGGCGGCACGACAAAGCCGTTGCCTACCAAGGGGTCTCAAATTTCCCGAGCAATTGCCACTTCAAGTCTAGCCTTCCGGGCCGAGCATCTTTTCGGGGCGCATATGCTTGTCGAACTCTTCGCCTGACATTAGCTTGAGCGCGATCGCCGCATCGCGCAGCGTGGTCCCCTCGGCATGCGCTTTCTTGGCGACCTTGGCCGCGTTGTCATAGCCGACGATTGGCGCAATCGCCGTCACGAGCATCAGCGAGTCGTGCACGAAATGATGCAGCCGGCGGCGGTTCGCCTCGATCCCAAGTGCGCAATGTTCGGTGAACATGTGGCAGGCGTCAGCGAGCAGCCGGATCGAGTTCAAAAGGTTAAAGATGATAACCGGCTTGAAGACGTTGAGCTCAAAATTCCCCTGTGAACCGGCGAAGCCGATTGCCGCGTCGTTGCCCATCACCTGCACGCAGACCATCGTCATAGCCTCGGACTGGGTCGGATTCACCTTGCCCGGCATGATCGATGAGCCCGGCTCGTTCTCGGGCAGGAGCAGCTCGCCCAGGCCGCAGCGCGGACCTGAGCCGAGCCAGCGGATGTCGTTGGCGATTTTCATCAGCGAGCAGGCGAGCGTCCTGAGCGCCCCCGAGGCCATCACCAGCGCATCGTGCGCGGCGAGCGCCGCGAACTTGTTCGGCGCGGAGCGAAACGGCAGCCCCGTCAACTCGGCGATTACCTGCGCGGTGCGCTCGGCGAATTCGGGATGGGTATTGAGGCCGGTGCCGACCGCGGTGCCGCCGATCGCAAGTTCGTAAACGTCGGGCAGGATCGCATCGATGCGTTTCAAATTCGCATCGAGCTGCGCAACATAACCCGAGAACTCCTGACCGAGCGTGAGCGGCACTGCATCCATCAGGTGGGTGCGGCCGATCTTGATTAAATCCTTGAATTCGCGACTTTTCGCATCGAGCGCGTTGCGCAGCTCGCGGACGGCCGGAATCAATCGATGAACCAGTTCCTCGGCCGCCGCGATGTGCATCGCGGTCGGGAAGGTGTCGTTGGAGGATTGCGACATGTTGACGTCGTCGTTGGGATGGAGCGGCTTTTTTGAGCCCATCTTGCCGCCTGCCATCTCAATGCCGCGGTTCGAGATGACCTCATTGGCGTTCATGTTGGTCTGCGTGCCACTACCGGTCTGCCAGACGCGCAGGGGAAAGTGATCGTCGAGCTTGCCGCTGATGACCTCATCGGCAGCGGCGATAATCAGGCGCGCTTTCTCGTCAGGGAGCTTGCCGAGCTTCTGATTCACGATCGCAGCGGCCTTCTTGAGAATTCCGATCGCGCGGATCAGAGGGCGCGGCATCCGATCATCGCCGATTGCGAAATGGATCAGCGAGCGCTCGGTCTGCGCGCCCCAGTAGCGATCTTGGCGGACCTCGATTGGGCCCATACTGTCGGTTTCGGTGCGGGTCTGGGTGACGGTAACTGAATCGGTCGGTTTCATTTCAATACCACCATGGTTTGTGCTAGGCGTTGGCCCCAAGTGTCAGCCGGTTATTGTAACCGAGAATTCGATCGTGCAAAGTGGCCGATGCGCAAGCGTTGCGCGATTCGAAGATTCGGCCGGCAGTGCGGCATCGCGCGGACTTTAATTGGCCGTCGCGCCGCGATAAGTTCAGTCCCTGGAGGAGAAGAGAGTCAGCCATGCCATGGGTTATAACCCGCCTTTGCATTGATTGCCTGGATACCGGATGCGTCAGCGTCTGTCCCGTCGATTGTATCTACGAGTATGTCGGGTCGGACAAGGAGCATTTTCCCAACCAGCTCTACATAAATCCCGACGAATGCATCGACTGCGGTGCGTGTGAACCGGAATGCCCGTGGCAGGCAATCTTTGAGGAGCCGGCAGTGCCCGAAATCTTCAAAGACGACATCGCGCTCAATCGAAAGTCAGTCGAATTGAGCGACCAGTTCAAGGTGAAAACTTTCACCGCGACCGAGCACCCCACGCCCGAGCAGGTCGCCGCCAACAAGAAGAAATGGGGCCTCGATCCCAACGCCTGACGCGTCGGACCGGTCAAATCATCGCATCATCGCAGCCGGGCGGGAGATCCTGTCCGGCTGCCGAGCATTTGAGACCTTAAACAGGTTTTGCTCGACCGCGCTATCAGAGCTGCAGCGTGACGATGGTCGCGCCGGCGCCGCCATGATGCGGCTCGGCTTCGCGAAACGAAGCGCAGTAGGGCGAGTCGGCCAGGTAATCGTGAATCGCCTTGCGCAGCGCGCCCGAGCCGATTCCGTGCACGATCCTGACTTCAGCGCGATTCGTCAGATAAGCCTGATCGAGGAACTCCTCCAGCCGGCGGAGCGCATCGGACGTGCGCATCCCGATCAGGTTTAGTTCGCCGGCCTCCGATGGCGCTGCCGCAACCGTGACGGTGGGTCCGCGCGCCGGCGCGGGCGCCACCTTCGCGCGGCGCAGGCGATCGGGCGAGACCTCGATCCGGAGCGCGCCGCGTCCGATCACCGCGCGATTCTGATCGAGCTGGATTAACTCGCCGCGCAAGTCGCCCACCTCGACCTGATCGCCGACGCGCAAGGGCGCTTGCGGAGCGTCCTCCGGCCCCGATCTACCGCGCGCCTCGGGAGCGAGCCGGGCTGCGCGTTCCGCGGCTGCGCCGACGATCGATTTGAGCGCGGCGCGCGGCCGCGCCTGCTCGCGCAGCTCGCGGGCGAGGTCCAGCCCCTGGCGGCGCAAATCCGCGATCAGGCTCTCGGCCTCGCCGCGAAGCCGCACAGTCTCAGCCTCGAACTTCGCGCGCGCCCGATCAAGCTCGGCGCGGGCTTCGCTCTCGCGCCGAAGGAGCTCTCGTTCGCGCCCGGCGATTCGCTCGCGTTCCGCCCGGAGCGCATCGCGCTCGCTTTCAAGCTGACGCAGCACCCGGTCAAGCTGGATCGTCGTTTCGCCGCGCGCCGCCTCAGCCGCGCGGATGATCTCGTCGGGCAGCCCGAGCCGGCGCGCCACCGCGAGGCCGTAGCTTTCGCCGATAGCATGCGGCCGTAGTCGATAGAGCGGCGTGAGCCGTTCGGGATCGAAATCGACCGCGGACGCTTCAAAACCGCCGCTCGTGTAGGCGTGCAGCTTGACCGCTGCGGAATGGGTCGCGATGCCGAGCAGGCAGCGGCGCTCGCGAAAGTAGTTCATCAGCCCGATGGCGAGCGCGGCGCCTTCGGCCGGGTCCGTACCCGCGCCGGGTTCATCGAGGATGACCAGTGCCGGCTCAGCAAACGATGCGACTATCTCTCGCAGGTTCGCGATATGCGCGGCGAAGCTCGACAGGTTGCGTTCGATCGACTGCTCGTCGCCGATATCGACGAAGCATGAGTGGAAGACCGGAAGACGAGCATGCTCGGCAGGAACCAGCAGGCCCGCCTGCGCCATCATCGCGAGCAGCCCGACGGTTTTGAGCGCGACGGTTTTGCCCCCGGTGTTCGGCCCTGAGATCACGATGCCGTGCTGGTCGGCGCCGATTCGGACATCGATCGGCACCACCTCGCGTCCGCTCGCGATCAGCATCGGATGCCGCGCGCCGGTGAGCTCGAGCCCGCCCTCGACGATCTCCGGCTCGCTGCATCCGAAACGCTCCGCGAAAATCGCCGACGCGTTCAGCAGGTCGAGCCGCACCATCGCGTCAAACGTCATCCGAAGCTCGCGCACGTAGCCGCGGACCATCGCGGTAAGCGCTGCGAGGATGCGCCGCTCTTCGGCTTCGGCCTCGCGCTCCAGCATCATCAGCCGGTTGTTCAGCTCGACCGCCCACAGGGGCTCGACGAACAGGGTCTCGCCCGAAACCGAGCGATCCTGCACGATACCTTCCAGCTTCTCCGCGTAGTTAAGGCGAAGCGGCAGGACGAAGCGCCGATTGCGCACCGTGACGAGATAGTCGGAAACGAACGGTTCCATCCCGGGGCTGTTGAGCGCCCGAAACAGCCGCGCCTCGAGGTCCAGGCGGCCCTCGCGAATCCGGTTGCGCAGCCGGTTGAGCTCGGGACTGGCATCGTCGAGCAGGCCGCCGTCGTCGGCGAGCGCAGCGAGCATCGCATCGGCCAGCTCTTTCGGCGCAACCAGCATCGAGGCAAGGGCGGCGAGATGCGGGAATGGTTCGACGCGCGAACGCATGAACGCGGCGACATGCCGCGCCGCGATCACGAAATCGCGAATCCGGACCAGCGATGAACCGTCGAGCACCGCGCCGCCCCGAGCGGCGGCGAGCAGCAGATCGCGCTGATCGGTGAATTCGCCGACAGGCAGCGCGCCGGCATGGCCGCGCAATTCGACCAGTTCGGCGGCGATGCGCAAGCGAGCGCGCACCTCATCGGCATCGGTCGCAGGAGCGATCGCGGCAATCGCAGTGCGCCCCGGTTCGGAGGCCGCGAGGCCCTTGACAATCTCAAGTACCTTGTCGAATTCGAGCGCCCTTAAATCACGTTCGCGCATGGCAGGCTGCCGGGGCTTCGCCCGACATCTTTCAGACCGCTAGTATCTAGCCTAACTCAGGCCCTGGCAGCGAGCAGCAGGTCATCGATGGAACGGATAGAGACGCGCATCAATCCGCAGAGCGAAGATTTCCGCCGTAACCGCGAGCTGATGGAGGCGGCGACGAAGAAGCTGCGCGAGACCATCGCGCGCATCCGCCTCGGCGGCCCCGAAGCCTCGCGCGAGCGCCATGTAAGGCGTGGCAAACTTTTGGTGCGCGATCGCATCCGCGGCCTGCTCGACCCGGAAAGCCCGTTCCTCGAGCTGTCGACGCTCGCTGCGTTCGGGATGTACGACGATGAAGCGCCGTCGGCCGGCATCGTCACCGGCATCGGACGCGTCCATGGACGCGAGGTGATGGTGGTCGCAAACGACGCGACCGTAAAAGGCGGCGCCTACTATCCGATAACCGTGAAGAAACACCTGCGCGCGCAGGAGATCGCGACCGAAAACCGCATCCCGTGCGTCTACCTGGTCGATTCAGGCGGCGCGTTCCTGCCGCTCCAGGACCAAGTCTTCCCCGATCGCGACCATTTCGGGCGCATCTTCTATAACCAGGCGCGGATGTCAGCGATGGGTATCGCGCAGGTCGCAGTCGTGATGGGCTCGTGTACGGCGGGTGGAGCGTACGTCCCCGCGATGTGCGATGAAAACGTCATCGTCAGGAACCAAGGGACAATCTTTCTCGCCGGGCCGCCACTGGTGCGCGCCGCGACGGGAGAGCAGGTGAGCGCCGAGGAACTGGGCGGCGGCGATGTGCATACACGAATTTCAGGTGTGAGCGATCATCTCGCCGACGATGATCGGCATGCGCTGGAGATCGCGCGCTCGGTGCTCTCGAACCTCGGTCCCGCGCCGACAGCTTCGATCGTGCAGGGCGAACCCGAGGATCCATATTACGATCCGGCCGAGCTGTACGGGATCATCAGCAACGATCCGCGCAAACCATTCGACGTGCGCGAGGTGATCGCGCGAATCGTCGACGGCAGCCGGATGCATGAGTTCAAGGCGCGCTACGGCGCCTCGGTAGTGACCGGCTTCGCGCGGATTTTCGGCTACCCGGTAGGAATCGTCGCCAACAACGGAGTGCTGTTCAGCGAATCCGCGCTTAAGGCGACGCACTTCATCGAGCTATGCTGCGCGCGTCAGACGCCGCTCTTGTTTCTGCAGAACATCACGGGGTTCATCGTCGGCAAGCGCTACGAACAGGGGGGCATCGCAAAGGACGGCGCCAAGATGGTAAACGCGGTCGCCAACGCGCAGGTGCCTAAGTTCACGGTGATCATCGGGGCCTCGAACGGCGCGGGCAATTACGGGATGTGCGGACGCGCATATCAGCCCCGGCTGCTCTTCATGTGGCCCAACGCGCGCATTTCCGTGATGGGCGGCGAACAAGCGGCGAATACGCTGCTCACCGTCAAGCTCGATCAGCTCAGGGCGCAAAATCAGACCATGAGCGCCGAAGAGCAGGCCGAGTTCATGCGTCCGACACTCGAGAAGTACGAACGCGAATCGAGCTGCTATTACTCGACGGCGCGGCTGTGGGATGACGGCGTGCTCGATCCGGTCGAGACTCGCAACGTGCTGGCGCTCGGCATCGCAACTTCGCTCAACGCGCCGATTCCGCCCGCCGCCACCTTCGGCGTGTTCAGGATGTGATCGACAATCGGGTCTCACCCCTTGCGTTGCGCGCCGGCGGCGGTGAGCAACGAGGCGAGTTCGGTCAAATCCTGATCATTGTAATACTCAAGCTCGACGCGGCCCGGAGTGCGGCCGCGCGGCCGGACAATCGTGACTTTACGCTTGAGCGTCCGCCTAAGCGCCTCGGCCAGCGCCGCCATGTTCGGATCGCGCCCGGCTCCATCGCTACTGCCGCGATGCGTCGGCGCGCGCCGCTCCTTGTGCGCCATCGCTATCTGCTCGGCGCCACGCGCCGTGATGCCTTGTTCTGCGATCCGGTTGGCAGCCGCGATCTGCATCTCGGCCGATTCCAGGGCCAGCAGCGGACGCACCTGCCCCGGACTTAGCCGCCCCGCCTCGACCATCGCGAGCACCGGCGGCGGCAACTCGAGAAGCCGCGTTGCGTTACTGACGTATGGTCGGCTCTTGCCGACGCGCGTCGCAATCTCCTCGTGCGTCAGGTTGAAATCGCGATTAAGCTGGCTGAGCGCGCGCGCTTCATCGATCGGATTCAGATCCTCGCGCGCCAGGTTCTCGACCAGCGACATTTCGAGCGCGGCGCGATCATCGAGCGCGCGCACGATCACCGGTACCGTCGATAATCCCGCTTCGCGCGCCGCACGGAGTCGCCGTTCCCCGGCGATCAATTCGTAGTGCGGCATCCCGTCGGCGCCGGCGTTCGGCTTGGGGCGCACCACCAGCGGCTCGATCACGCCCTGCGCTTCGATCGCGCGGCGTAGCTCCTGGAGCCGTTGTGCGTCGAAATGCCGCCGCGGTTGAAACTGCCCGGGCTCGATCCGATCCACTGCGATCGTCATGAGCGCGCGATCGTCGGAAGACTTCGTTTCAGGCTGTGGCTCCGGATGTGGCGGCGAAATCTCGACCGTGCTTTCGAACAGCGCGTCGAGACCGCGGCCCAGGCTTTTGCGGATCATGCCAGTACCTCCGGGAATTCAGACAAACGTGATATGCGGTGGGTCATGATTCGGCAGATGGTTGTTCGGTGCGCGCCGCGACCTCGGCCGCCAGCCGCCGATACGCCTCCGCGCCGGCCGAGCGCCCCTCATACTCGAAGATCGAAAGCCCATGGCTCGGACTTTCGGAGAGCCGCACGCTTCGCGGAATGACGACCGCGAATACCTGGTCGGGAAAATGGCCGCGCACTTCGCGCTCGATATCACGGCTAAGCCGGTTGCGCGAGTCGAACATCGTGAGGACGATTCCTTCGATTCGCAAGCCGGGGTTGAGTGCCTGGCGCACCCGGCGAATCGTGCCAAGCAGGGCCGAGAGCCCTTCCAATGCATAATATTCGCATTGCAACGGGATGAGGACCGAGTCCGCGGCGACGAGAGCATTGAGCGTGAGCAGGCCAAGGGACGGCGGCGAATCAATTAGAACATAGTTATATTCTACTCTGGCTGATTCTACAATGTGCTTGACGCGCAGTTCGCGCGCTTCAGCCGTGGCCAGCTCAATTTCGGCGCCGACGAGATCCGCGCCCGCCGGCGCGAGCATCAGGTTGTCGCGTACCTGGCGGATGATCGCGGAGAGCGAGAGCCGCTCGATCATCGCGTCGTAAATTGAGACACGCGGCGCGCCAGGCTTGAGGTCGCTGGCATCCCGCGTCAATCCGGAGGTCGCGTTACTCTGAGGATCGAGATCGATTAGCAGGACGCGCGCGCCCGATTGAGCGAGCGCTACGGCGACGTTGATCGCGGTCGTCGTTTTACCGACCCCGCCTTTCTGATTGGCTATCGCGATGACGCGCCCCACGGCCACCACCAACTCATCCGACTCATCGCGCGACGACCATAGGAGCGGCCGCCGGCCTGATCCTTATCGCCCGCTGACGGTCATCGTTTCACGTGAAACGATGAATCAATCAACAATGCTGGATTATAGAATCAATTCTCGGGGACGAAAGCAAACCGCGGCCATCGACGAAGCCGCGGTTTTTACACAGGCGAGAATTCCGAAAAAGCGATCAGGCCTTGCGCCACATCACGATGGCGCGCGGGACGGTCTCACCGCGGCGAGCGACCTCGTATGGCGCGCTTGCGGCGAGTTCGAACCCCACAATCCGACGTGCCGTCAGATCGGCGGCCTGGCGCGGACTCGCGTAGAGCATTGCGAGGCCGCCGCGCTTGAGGGCTGCTTTCGCGATTGTGTGAAAATTGTTGACGCCATCGAGCGCGCGGGTCATTACCAAGTCGAACGCGGAACTGAAGGTCGACGGCGTGATGCGATCGCCTTTGACCGTGAGATCGAATAGCCCGAGTTCCTCGGCCGTGACGGTAAGGAAGGTCGTCCGCTTGCGCCGCGCCTCGCATAGTGTGAAGTGTGCCCGCGAAGCTGACGCCAGCACAAGGCCGGGAAAGCCCGCGCCGCTCCCCAAGTCGAGCACCTCCATCCCCGGCTGTAGAGCGCGGCCGAGGTTCGGGAGCTTCCCCGATGCGGCGAGCGCGACGGGCATGAGGCTGTCAATCACATGGAACGCGAGATCATCGACGTCATGAGGGCGCGAGGTGAGGCTCATCTTCTCGCCCCAGATCGCGAGGAACATCGCGAAGCTTCGGACCCGCGAGAAGAATGCTGGTGTAAGATCCAGCCCGAGTGCCCGCGCTTCATCCTGAACGATTCGGCTGACCTCAGCGCCTATCGACTCTGGATCGGACGGACGACGCGTGACCGCAGATGAATGTTGGACCGGGACGCGCCGCGTTTCACGTGAAACAACACTATGCCGCTCTGCCACCATCGCCACTCCTCAGATGTACCGCTAGAATTGAAAGCGCCGCTGGCGTGATTCCCGGCATCCGAGCGGCCTGACCGAGCGACCCGGGTCTGGTTGCGTTGAGCCGTTCCCGGACCTCGGTTGAAAGCCCGAGCACCCGCCCGTAGTCGAACCATTCTGGAATCACGGTATTTTCGAGTCTTCGAAACCGCTCGATCGACTCCAACTGCCGGCGCACGTAGCCATCGTACTTGATTTCAACCTCAAGCTCTGCCGCCTGATCGACCTCGAGCGTCGACGCTCGATTCGCCATTCGCATCAGCGCGGCATACGAAACCTCAGGTCGCCGCAGCAATTCTATCGCACGAACGGACTGCGTGATCGGCGACGTGCCGAGCGTCGTAAGCTCCTGATTTACCTCATTATTTGCATCGATAATAATTTCAGAAAGTCGTTCTATTTCTTCTGTGACGGCGGCCGTCTTCTCTGCTACTCGCGCGCTCGCTTCCGAATCTAGCAGGCCCAGCCGTTCACCGATCGGCGAAAGCCGCCGGTCGGCATTGTCCTCGCGCAACGTCAGGCGATACTCGGCGCGCGAGGTGAACATGCGATACGGCTCACCGCCGATCCCGCGCGTCACCAGATCGTCGATCATCACCCCGATGTACCCCTGGTCGCGGCGGAGCACGAGTGGAGTTTCGCCACGAAGCTTCAAGGTCGCGTTGATTCCGGCCATCAGCCCCTGTGCGCCGGCCTCCTCGTAGCCAGTGGTGCCGTTGATCTGACCAGCGAAGAACAGGCCGGAGACGAGCTGCGTCTCGAGCGACGGCCGAAGCTGGCGTGGATCGGAAAAATCATATTCGATCGCGTAGCCGGGTCGCATTATCTCGGCCTTTTCAAGCCCTTTTATCGAGCGAACCATCGCGATCTGCACATCGAGGGGCAGGCTGGTCGACAAGCCGTTGGGATAAACCTCGACCGTGTCGCGCCCTTCAGGCTCAAGGAAAATCTGATGCCTTTCCTTGTCGCGAAAGCGCATCACCTTGTCTTCGATCGACGGGCAGTAGCGCGGGCCGCGACTGGTGATCACGCCCGAGTACATCGGCGAACGATCGATCCCGCCACGGATGATCTCATGCGTGCGAGCGTTGGTATACGTCAGATGACACGGAAGCTGCGCACAATCAATCTCTCTGGTCCGAAACGAAAACGGAGGTGGCGGATCGTCACCAGGTTGGAGTTCGAGCTCGGAGTAATCAATCGTCCGCGCATCGAGGCGGGGACAGGTCCCGGTCTTGAGCCGCCCGATACGAAAGCCGAGCTCCGCCAGATGTGCGCTTAGCCCCATCGCGGCGAAATCGCCGGCCCGCCCGGCCGGATAATTTTTCAATCCGACATGTACGAGACCTTTTAAGAACGTACCGGTGGTCAGGATCACTGCCGGCGCTTGAAAAACTTCACCGATTTGCGATTCGACGCCACGCACCGCGCCGTCCTCCACGATCAGCCGCTCGACCGAGGCCTGCCGGATGCTAAGGTTGGACGTACGCTCGAGCACGCGCTTCATCCGCGACCGATAGGCAGCCTTGTCGGCCTGCGCACGGCGGGCGCGCACGGCCGGTCCCTTGCGCGTATTCAAAAAGCGGAACTGAATTCCGGTCTCGTCGATAGCGAGACCCATTTCGCCGCCGAGCGCGTCAATTTCCCGCACCAGGTGGCCTTTTCCGATTCCACCGATCGCCGGATTGCACGACATCTGGCCGATATGATCGAGGTTGAGCGTGAGCATCAGCGTCGCTGCACCCATCCGGGCCGCTGCGAGCGCTGCCTCGATGCCGGCGTGGCCGGCGCCGACCACTATCACGTCGTAGCGCATAGGAATTCGAGTTGCTGATTATCGCCGATCGCAACCCCGCTCGCAAAAGCTTTGCGCAGGTTAGGCGGCGACGAGGTGATGGTCGACTTGCCGCACTCTTGTGCCGGTCAGGGGGATGGAAAGCTGCGTCTCCCAGACCTAGCTATACGTAGAATTAGACTACGAATTGTAGGATGACGAACCACGGATAGCCAGGACATCACTCCGCCTTGGATTCCCGGGCGAAGGCATCGTCCCACGAAGAAGGGATCTAATTGTTGCCGCGCAGCATCCAGCGGATGAATCGCGTTGGTCCCATATGCGGCGCGACCGCGCGCGTCGTGTCTGCATCAGCGCCGGCCCTGACGAACGTTCGTAGCGCGCCGTCGTTTTCCCACACTGAAAGGGTCCAGAAAATGCGCGCGCAGCGGGCGCGCGAACAACGCGAAGCCAACCACTCCCGGCGTCTGTTGCAACTGAGCAACGATGCGCCGCGTATGAATCAGAAAATTGGGAATTCGCCAACGCGAGCGCAGCAGCGTTATTTCCCGATACAGAACTCGCGAAAGATCACGTCGAGCACGTCTTCGACTCCGATCGCGCCCGTGATTGCGCCCAACGCGTCAGCAACCGCGGTCATCTCGACCGCAACGATCTCCGGCGGTATCCGGGAAAGTACTCCTTCCTGCGCGCGCCGGAGCGCCTCGAGCGCCCGTCCCAAAGCCTCTCGATGCCGTACGCGCGAGATTGCAACATCGCCGGCGCCATCCCCTCCGGACGTCGCTTCGATTTGCGCAAGCAGTGCAGTTCGCAGCGCATTCACGCCGATGGCCTCGGTCGCTGAAAAATCGATCACCGGCGCGCGCAGTCCGCGCGCCCGCAAATCGCGTTCGTTGATTTTTGCCGGCAGGTCGCTCTTGTTGAGCAGCGCGATCGACGGACGCCTCTCAGTCAGCGCGATGACGCGGAAATCCTCATCGACAAGGGCACTTGCAGCATCGAAGACCGCGATCAGCAGATCGGCGTCGCGCGCCCGTTCGAGCGCGCGCTCGATGCCGATCCGTTCCACGTCGTCTCCGGACTCACGGACACCCGCTGTATCTTGGAGGATAACCGCATAGCCGTCGAGCTCGATGGTGTCCTCGATCACATCGCGAGTGGTGCCGGGAATCGGTGTGACGATCGCCCGTTCCGCACCCAGCATCAGATTCAGGATGCTCGACTTGCCGACGTTGGGTCGTCCGACGATCGCGGCGCGGATTCCTTCGCGCCGAATTCGACCGCGCTCGAAACTTGCGTGCAGCTCTGCAACGTCACTGGCAAGCGCCTCGATCGAGGCCGCAATCTGCTGCGGCTGAGGCAAATCGAGGTCTTCATCGGCGAAATCGATCGCGGCCTCAAGATGCGCCAGGATCGAGACAGTCTGCTTCCGCATCCGGTCGACGCGCGCCGCAAGCGCGCCGCCAAGCTGCGCGATCGCAAGGCTCAACGCGCGCTCGCCACGGGCCTCGACCAGGTCCCGGATCGCCTCGGCGGCGGTCAGATCAATGCGGCCGTTCAGAAACGCACGCCGTGTGAATTCACCGGGCTCCGCGTAGCGCGCGCCGGCGGCGATTGCGAGGCCGAGCACGCGCCGCACGAGGTAAGGCCCGCCATGGCAGTGCAATTCTGCAACGGACTCGCCGGTAAGTGTCTGTGGCGCCTCGAAGAACACCGCCATCGCGCGATCAATCACCATACCGCGCGTCGGATCGCGAATCTCGCCGAGCGTCAGTCGCCGATGCGGCGGTTGCCTCGCAGGCCGCAACGGTTTGGATGGCGACCAGATTTCCAGCGCGATGCGATGTGCATCAGGGCCCGATAGACGCACAATCGCGACTGCGCCGCGTCCGGGAGCGGTCGCCGGCGCGACAATTGTGTCTTCGACATACATCTGAGCGGCCTGCGAAGAGCTATCGTAAGACGCTAGTTTGACCGTCTAGCAATGGCAAGCTAGTTTGCGCGTCGAACTCGGAAACCATCTTCAGGATGTGCAGATGAAAACCTCTTACTCAGTTCAACTGAACAACCGACTCGCCTTCGCTGTTCCTTCGTACGGCTTTAAGGGGATGCTCCGGCTGGCGGAGATGGCCGACGACTCGCCGTTCAACGCGGTGATGGTCGGCGACAGTCTGTTCGACAGTCCACGCTTCGAACCGATCGCGACGCTTGGCGCGGTTGCGGCGCGGACGCGCCGGGTAAAGCTTGGCGCTGCTATCATCCAGCCGCACTTTCGCCATCCGGCGATGCTCGCATTGTCGTGGGCAACGCTTGATATCGCGAGCGAAGGGCGGACCGTTCTCGCATTGGGAATCGGCGGGGGTACGCCGCACGGTGTCGGCGCGGAATGCCGCGAGGTCGGGATTACACCCGGCGAACGGGGTAAGGTTCTCGAGCGATGCGTTGGCGAATTGCGGGCGATTTGGTCAGGGACGCACCCGCGAATCAATCAACCGGTACGCCCGATACAGAAGCTCCCGCCGATCTGGATCGCGGCCGGTATCTACCAGCCAGGCTCAGACGAGTTCTCGGCGCAATCGGGTAACATTCCGGATGAGGGTCAGAAGTATCTGCCGGGACCGCTCGATCGCGTAGCGCGCCTTGCCGACGGCTGGCTCACGATCATGGCCACGCCCGACGAGCTTCGTCGATCGCTCGCCGTGCTGCGCAAGGCGGTTGCAAGCCACGGCCGCAAGCCCGAAGCGCTCACCGCGGCGACTGACATCTGGATTAATGTGGGACCCGATCCCAAGGTCTGCTTCGAGCGCATCCGGAGTGCGATGAGCCTGTACTTCAATGGCGACCCGGTCTCAGATGGCACGCTCAATCGATGGTCCGTTTACGGACCGCCCGAGATGTGCCGCGAAAAGCTGGCCGCGCTGGAGGCGGCCGGGATGGACCATATCGAGCTGGTGATCGGCGAGATGGAGCCGTTCAAGCAGTTCGAATTGGTCGTGAACCAGGTGCTTAGCTAATCACAAACCCGCTTGCCCGGAGTGTCGCGGTATGGTTCGATTGGGAAGCTGACTCGCCGCTACATTCCGGCATTTTCAGGACCAAACCCAGGACCGGCCAGAGCGGCCGGCAAAATGAGAAAAATTGGCCCTCAGCGATGAAAAGGACCTATCAACCACACAATCGCCGACGCAAACGGACCCACGGCTTTCGCGCCCGCATGGCGACGCCCGGCGGACGCGCGGTGCTCAAACGCCGCCGCGCCAAAGGCCGCAAACGACTGGCCATCACGATTCCGCCCAAGCAACCCGGCTAACCTCTCTGCCCGCGGCCGAGAGCTTCCGCCCTGAGGATCGTATCCGCCGCCGTGCAGAATTTCTTACGCTGCAGCGTCATGGAATCCGCGCGCAGAGCCCGCATTTCGTGGTGTACGCGATGCGCATCAGCGAACCGACGTGCACGCGCCTGGGGATCACGGTCTCGCGGCGGATCGGCAGCGCAGTGGTGCGGAATCGAATCAAGCGCCGCGTCCGTGAATGCTTTCGACGCACGCTGCGCGCGATGATGCCGGCACAAAGCGGAATGATCGTGATCGCGAAGCCCGGCGCCGGCGCGATCGATTCTGCTACAATGGTGCGTGAGCTCGCTGCCGCGATCTCCTCGATCGGTCAACGACTGTGAAGCCGCGATTTTCCACCGCTCTCGCGATTGCAATACTGGATGTTTATCGGGCGATCGTGTCGCCGTTGATTGCGGCCGTGCTGGGCGATGCCTGCCGGTTCCATCCGAGCTGTTCGGTCTACGCCCGCGAGGCGATCGCGGAATACGGACTCGGCCGCGGCGGATGGCTTGCGATGCGTCGACTGCTGCGATGCCGTCCGTGGGGCGGGTGGGGCGAAGATCCGGTGCCTGCGCGGGACCGCATTGCGAGCGCATGAGGAGAAATAAGAACTAATTGGATACCCGGCTATTGATCGTTGTGATGCTCTCGGTGGTGCTGATCTTCGCCTACCAGGAGCTGGTGCTTAAGCGGCTCTATCCGCCGCATCCGAATCAACAGACCGAAAGCAGCGCCTCTCCCAGCGCCGCGACGGCTCAAGGGAGCGCGAGCGCCCCAGCGACCGCGTCGATTCCGCAGCTCATCGCGAACTCGCTGGTGAATGCGACCCCGGCGACGGCGCGCGATATCGAAATCGAGAGCCGGCTCTACGATGCGATCGTAACAACGCAGGGCGGGCGCCTCAAAAGTCTGCGGCTCAAGCAGTATCGCGAGACCGCCACACCCGGGAGTCCATGGTATCAGATGGTCCGCGACGGGCCGGGAGCGCGGCTGCCCCTCGGACTGGTCGTGAATCGTGGCGGAACGACGCTTACCGATTCGGGACTGATCTATACGGCCGACGCGCCATCGGAAATCAAAGCCAATGGCGTTGAGCCGGTAACGCTGGTGCTCACCGCAAAGACTCGTGACGGCCTCGAAGTAACGAAGCGCGTTACGTTCGGTGACAGCTATGTCTTCAATCTCGATGTCACCCTCGACGGCGCAGCGGGCGGCGTGTCGCAATCCGGGTTCAGCATGAGCCAGTCGCTGGCGACACGCGGTAGCGGTTATCGCGACATCCCGGAGCTTCAGGCCGACGTCCAGGGCAAGGCGCTGACCGAGAGCGAAAAGCAACTGGAAAAGGCGAGCGCGACCGCGAGCGGCGTTATCACCTACGCCGGCTTCGGCGATCGGTACTTCCTATCGGCGTATCTTCCGATCGACCCGCGCGCGGGCACGTTGGTGATGACCTACAGCGCGGACCAAGCCCACGCCCGCCTGCTGTTCGACCATGCGACGCATCTCAGGACCGACGCCTACTTTGGGCCAAAACAGCTCAACATCCTGGAGGGCGTGAATCCCGCGCTTTCAAAGGCGATCGATTTCGGCCTCCTCGGCGTGATCGCGCTGCCGTTGCTGCGGGCGCTCCAGCTTTTCTACCACTTTTTGCCGAACTACGGGGTTGCTATCATCCTGCTGACAATTGTGGTGCGGCTCGCGACGCTGCCGATGTCGATCAAGGGGCAGCGCTCAATGATGCGGATGCAGCGGCTCCAGCCGCAGGTCGAGCGCATCCGTGAAAAGTTCAAAAATGACCAGGAGCGGCTGAACCGCGAGATGGTCGATCTTTACAAGCGCAATCATGTCAACCCGCTCGGCGGATGCCTGCCGATGGCGATTCAGCTTCCGATCCTGTACGGCCTGTATGAGGCGTTTTTGAACGCGTTTGAACTCCGCCAGGCGCCGTTCATCGGCTGGATTCACGACCTGTCGGCGCCCGACTGCCTGACGATACCTGGAATGCCCGCGATACCGATGACCAACCTGCACGGCATCCCCGTGCTGGTCATCCTGCTGGCCGCGACATCGTTGCTGCAGCAGTGGCTCTCGCCCAAGCAGCCGGATCCGAATCAGCAAAAGATGATGATGTACATGCCGGTGATCTTCAGCCTTATCTTCATTAGCCTGCCCGCCGGCCTGACGCTCTATTATCTGTCATCGAACGTGCTGGGCATTCTCCAGCAAGTGTTCCTTAACTACGAATTTCGACAGACTCCACCAGCAACCGCATGAGCACCAGGATTTCGACCGAACAGACCGCTGCTACCGTCGAGGCTGCGATCCGGCAGGCGCTCGAAGAACTCGGCGCCCATGAAGATGACGTGATTATCGAGGTGCTGAGCACGCCGCGCTCGGGCGTGCTGGGACTCGGCGCGCGCCAGGCGCGCGTGCGAGTCACGCGCCGTCCGGCCGAGGCCGCGAGCAGCACGGTCACTTCGCCGCCACCCGCTCCACCGCCCTCGCGGACCGAGCCGATGCGCCACGCGCCGATGCGTCGGCGCGAAGAGCAGACAGCGACGTCACCGCCGGCCCCGGTCGCCGAAGATCGTCCCGAGCCGCAACGATCGCGGCCGCAGCGCGAAGAGCGACAGCGCTCACGCGGCGAACGGCCGTCGCGGGATGATCGACCGCGCCGCGAAGATCGTCCGCCGCGCGAGGGGCACGCCCCGCGTGGCGAACCGCCTCAGCCCCGCGCCGCCGCAACTGGAAACGATGCGGCCGAGGCCGAAAACCAGGGGCCGGACATGCGCCGCATCGAGGATCGCGCCGAGCAGACCCGCGAAGCGACAGACATCCTGCGCAGTATCCTCGACCTGATGGGCGAGAAAGGTGAGATCACCGAGGGCGAGCACGATCCCGAGTGCATCGAACTGCAAATCAAGGGCGACGGCTCCGGAATCCTTATTGGACGCCACGGCCAGACCCTCGATGCGCTCGAATACATCGTAAATCGCATCCTTGCACGCCGCGTCAGGGAAGCAGCGACGATCGTGCTCGATACCGAATCGTATCGAGCCCGCCGCCGCAATCAGATTCATCGGATGGCGCTGTCGAAGGGCGAGCAGGCCAAGCGCGAGCACGCGACCGTCAAGCTCGATCCGATGCCGCCACGCGACCGGCGCATCGTGCATTTGGCCCTGAGGGATGATCCGCTCATAACCACGCGCTCACAGGGCGAGGGTTACCTGCGATCGATCGAGATCAGTCCGGTCGGCGGCGGAGCGCCCCTACCCCGTGAAAGCGGTTCTCGCGAACGCGGCCGTGATCGCGAACGGGGACGGGAGGAGCGCAGCCGTGAGCCAGCGATCGGCGAGCAGGGCGGCTTCAAGCACGGCCAGAAGCGGATTGTATAACCAGAAGCGGATTTTCTGATCGGGTCGCCGATTCCTTCATTCTGACCATCGCGCCAAACGCTCGCAGTACGTTCGCGGCGAGAGCGAGCGACTATTAGGTAGTCCCGGGAAGGCACCCAGGTATCCGTCGTCCGCGTCGCTGCGATATAAGATGCTTCGGCGGCCGAGCGGATGAAAATCGAGAACGCGATCAATATCGAAGACCTGCGCCGGATGGCGCGGCGGCGATTACCGCGCATCGCGTTTGACTACATCGAGGGCGGCGTCGAGGATGAGCGATGCCTCGCGCGTAACGAGTCGGCCTTCGCACGTCATCCTCTTTTGCCGCGCTACCTGGTCGACGTCTCGCAGATCGATCAATCGACGACGCTCTTCGAACGTACTTATTCGCGCCCGTTCGGCATCGCGCCGACCGGGCTCGCGGGTCTGTTCCGCGCCGGCGCCGATCTGATGCTTGCGGAAGCGGCCGCCGACACCAACATCCCATTCGTGATGTCGGGCGCGGCGACCGCTTCGATTGAGGCCGCGGCGCGCATCGCGCCGGCGCACGCGTGGTATCAACTCTATTGCGCGCGCGACCCGAAGATCAGCGAGGACATGATTCGGCGGGCGCGCGACGCGGGCCTCGCCGCGCTCGTGCTCACGGTCGATATCCCCGTTAATGCCAAGCGCGAACGGAACCTTCGCAATGGCTTCGCGCTGCCGCCGCGGCTCACGCCGGGCGTGGTGGCCGAGGCGCTGACGCATCCCGGATGGATCGCCGAATATCTCCGCCACGGACAGCCCCATTTCGAGAACTGGACGCCATACGTGACGAACGGTGGCGATCCGAACCGGTTGTTCGCCGCGCAGACGCCCGCGACCGTCACCTGGCGCGACCTCGAAAATTTCCGGCGGCTCTGGCCGCGTCACCTGATCCTGAAGGGGGTCATGCACCCTGACGACGCAGCGCGCGCGATCGAAGCGGGCGTCGACGGAGTTTGGGTATCGAATCACGGCGGGCGCCAGCTCGATCAGGCGCCAGCATCGCTCGATGCGCTGGTGGCGATTCGCGAGCGAGTGGCGGGTCGGGCCGCGCTGATGTTCGACGGGGGCGTGCGACGCGGCGGCGACATCGTGACTGCGCTGTGCCTCGGCGCGCAATTCGTGTTCGTCGGCCGGGCCACGCTCTATGGTGCGGCGGCGGGCGGGATGACTGGCGTGCGCCGCGCGCTCAAGATTCTCACAGACGAGATCCACCGCGTGATGGCGCAAATCGGATGCGCACGCATTGCGGAACTCGACGAGAAGTGCCTGATGCGCAGGACCTAAGCGCGGTCGGAAGGAGTTTTTTTCAACCCTGTAAGAAGGGCGCCGCATGGCGCCCTTCTACCGTCCATGGTTGTCCGGCTACGCCGCCCGTCTCAAGCGCAAATGCGGTGCATGAACTTCTCGGGAATCGGCTCGCCCCATTGCGAGTTAAGTCCTTCCTCCGCGCTCAACACGTTCGATCCGTTACTGGCGTTCAGACGATCGCTGTCGGCCCAATGCTCGTGAACGCGGCCCCATGGATCGGCCCAGTAATCGTATACCTGACTGCCGAGGATGTGCCGGCCGACGCCCCACATATGCTCGTACTTGCCGAGCTTCATCAGATACTCGTGATCGACAAACACCGCATCGATGTCGGGGACCTCGAACGAAAAATGGTTGAGCCCGGCCTTGTCGTGCTTCATGCAGAAGAACACATGATGGTCGACATAGATGTCGCCGCGGTCGCAGCGGTTGAACGACGCGATGATGTTGTCCCTGCTCTTTACGTAGATGTCGTCGGAAGAAATAAAGCCCAGGTGCTCGCGGAACCATTTAAGAGTTTCCGCGAGGCGCGGCGTGCCCATCACACCGTGCGCGATGCGTTTGACGGTCGTGGGCGGCTTCGGCACGCGCATCAGGCGCCCTGCGCGGCGCAGCGGCTCATCGCCGGAATTGGTGGGTTCGCGATGCACGTCGAGCGGCTTGAGTTGCTCGATCCCCCACACGACCTCGATCTGATAGCCATTGGGCTCCTTCAATCGCACGCGCTTTCCGCCGCCGGGCTCATCGATGTTCTCGATGCCTGACGCGCCGGGCGCCTTGGCGATTTTCTTTAGGTCATCCTCGCTCGCCGCATAGAAGGCCATGCCGATGAAGGCCGGGTCGCCCTTCTCGGTGACATGAATATGATGCGGGGAATCGGAGCCGCGCATGTAAAGCGCGTTGTTGGTTCGTGCCGTCGTGATGAAGCCGAAGTGCTTGCCGAATTCCTCCTGCAGATCCAGATCGGGCGAGCGCAGCCGCCCATAAGCGATATCGGTTACCTTGATCAACGCCATTGCGATGCCCTCCGCACTTGGTTCGGGTTTTATAATCCTGCCGTTCAGGACAGATTTTGTTTGAGAAACGACACCATCTTCGGCCACAGCTCGAACGCCTGCTTCTCGCGATAGCGGTCCGGCCTGTGATCGGCGAAGAAGGCGTGGCCCGCGCCGGCGAAGGATTCCATCGTGACCAGGTTGAGCGTACCCTCGCGCTCGAGCCGAGCGCGCAACTCGGCTGCATGCGCCGGCGATGGGTTCTGATCCTCCGCGCCGAACACTGCGTAGACGGGCTTGCTGAGATTCTTCACCAGGTCCACGACCGGAGTCGGATGGAGCTTGCTCGTGCCGGTGTCAGGGGTGATCGATCCGCCCCAGCAATCGACGGTAGCATCGACCTTGTCGCTGCTGCAGGCGAACAGCAGTGCCGACCGACCGCCCATACAGAACCCGACCGTGCCCACTTTGCCGTTGCACATGGAGAGGCTGCGCAAAAGCGCGGCGCCGTTCTCGAGGTCGCGCACCGTCAGCCGATCATCAAGCTGCTCGGCCCGCTCGCGCACCCGCGATTCGTCGGTGCCGAGTGCGATGCGGCTGAAACAGTCGGGGACGAGCACGACGAAGCCGACGTTGGCGAAGCGTCGCGCGACGTCGCGGGCATGGTCGCTCACGCCGAAGATGTCATGGACGATCATCAGGCCCGGGTACTTGCCGTTCTCGCGCGGGCGCGCGAGGTATCCGCCGATGCGGGCGCCTTCACTTATGAAGCTCACCTCCTGGGTGGCCAGGAGTTCAGGACGTTCAACTTGACCGGCTACGGCTGCCATCTTGCGATGCCTCCTGAATCGTTATTCCGGCGTGGCCGTTTCTGAATCGCTTATACTCTCAGATGGCACGCAATCGCCAGAGCAGATGATCATCGCAGTCCGATGATCTTGTGCGTCTGGAGAGTCAATCGCCAGCGTGGATTGTCCATACAATAGCGCGCCGCCTCCGCGCGGTTCGCGGCCAACTCGAGGCCGTCCATCGGTTGCAAGAGCAAGTGGCGGAAATTGAGCTGCTCGAGATCAAGATCGGACGGCATCAAGCCGGGTTGCGGATAAACCAGTTTAAGTTCGTCGCCGCTGCGCTGGACCCAGGGAGCGCCTGCCTTCGGACTTACGCAAATCCAATCGAGGTCAGGAATCGTGATCGCGATGGTACCGTTAGTTTCGATCGCGACTTCGAAGCCGCGGCGATGAAGCGCGCGAACCAGATCGTTGTCGAGTTGAAGCATCGGCTCGCCACCGGTCATCACGACGAAGCGCCGGCAATTCCCGCGAAACTCCCGCTCGACGATCGCCGTCAGTTCGTCGAGCGTGTAATTGACGCCGCCGAGAAAGTCCGTATCGCACCATCGAGAGCACGAGCCCGGCCCGCGCGCACGATCCTCCAAGCGTCCCGTCCATAAGTTGCAGCCCGCGAAACGGCAAAAAACCGCCGCCCTTCCTGCGTTCGCACCTTCTCCCTGGAGCGAATAAAAAATCTCCTTAACGCGATAAGCCCTGCCCATGAATTGGAAAAACATAACATTTTTGTGACTTTTTTGCCCGTATTTCGGCTTATTCGGAGCCGGGAACAGCGCTTAAAATTGCTTAGTTTATCGGTCCAAAGCCCGCATAGATTGTTTGCAACGAACATAGAACCGGCATAGGATTGAATACTGCTGGCGTGGCCCAAATTCGCACAGCCCTTTCGACGGAGGTGATGAACATCCAGAAACTCTCCGGCAAATTCAGAAGGCTTCCGGGCTACAGGAGTCATATGAAAACAAAATATTCAAAGGGCCAGACGGCGGTGATTATCGCGCTCGTGTTGCCAGTGATCGTTGGTGCGGTTGCGCTCGGCGCCGATTTCGCCGTGATGTACTTCAATTGGTTGCAGTTACAGAAGGCAGCTGACTCAGGCGCGCTCGCCGGCGCCGGATATCTGCCCAATGACACCACCGACGCGAACACCGCGGCGACATCCTATGCTCAGATGAATGGGCGAACCGGTGACACGATTAATGTGACGGTCGATGGTTCGAGCTTCCCGAGTTGGGTCGAAGTCCGGATGTCACGACAGGTTCCTTATTTCTTCGGCCGCGTGCTCGGACTGACGAATGCCACTCTCAACGTGACGGCCAGGGCTGGCATTACATCGGTCAGCGGTAGCAACGGACAGGGTGGTCACACGCTCCCGATATGGATCGATTGTCCCACGGGTCAGTCATGTCCGGGGACGCTAGGCACCACTATATCGCTTAACCTCGGGGGATCGAGCGGCAGTTATGGCGCCGGAAACTGGGGAATCTTGCAGCTACCCGGCATGTCCAACAGCAATGGCAAGCCGTACATGGAGAACCTGACGAAGACTGGATGGGTGTCGCCGGACCCGACCAATCCACTTGACAACATCACCTACAATCCGGACGGACAACCCGGCTGCACCGTGTCATCCTGGTGTATGCCGGTTAATACCGGCAATGCCGCTCTCCAAGGAGCGGTGGCGGGCATCCAAGATAGGATCACGCAAGGCTCGGCCAATTACCCAAGCGATAATCCCGTCCCTCCGAGCGTCGGTCCACCAACAACGACTCCCAATGCGAATGATCCGCGGGTGGTCATAATCCCGGTAGTAAACGCGACTGGCGTGACAGGCGCCAGCACTCCGGTTCCGATATTGAACCTTGCCACGGTCTTTCTCGATAGCGTTTCGCAGACCGGACCTCAGAGCTGGGTCCTCAACCTGACGTTCGTCCAGGTTGATCCCAACGGCGGCGGCGTCCCAGGCGGCACTACTCAAACTTGTGTTCAGGGGGTCGCTGGGGTCTGCACAGTCGTCCTCGAACAGTAGCGACGCTGGTCGAAACTCAACTTCGCGCCATCTGCGAGTAAATGACGGGCGCCACGCCATCGGGCGGGCGCCCGATTCATTTATTGTACGGCGAACCCGTCGTAGACAGTTTTATTTTCTCGTTGCGCTGCTGCAACGACTACACTCGTGTGCGCTTCGCTTTGTCCGGCAATATTGTTTTTAAATCGCTTCTGCCTGCAGAGTTTTCCCGGCATGGAAGCTGCTCCTGCCCTCCATGGAATTTACCGTCCGCCGATGCGGCTGGGGAAAGGACCATATGAGGGGCAAGAGCAAAGGCCAGACGATGGTCATCATCGCACTCGTGATGCCGGCGTTGCTGGGCGCGATTGCGCTCGGCACCGACGTCGCGATCTTCTACTTCAACTGGGTTCAGCTACAGAAAGCGGCTGATGCCGGCGTTCTGGCTGGAGCGAACTACCTGCCTGATAATCCGACTCAGGCGACCAACACCGCCAATGCCTACGCGGAAAACGACGGTGCGGCGGCATCCGAGATCCAGTCCACGACGGTTAGTCCGGACGATCTGACGATCTCGATGACCTTGAAGCGCACGGTGCCGTATTACTTCGCCAAGGTGCTCGGGCTGTCGAACGGCACGGTTTCGGTCAGTGCGTCGGCCTCTCCGCAGTACGCGCCGAGCACTGTGAACGCCACCTCGCCGTCGCAGGTTCCGCCAGGCGGAGACAACAATGGCAATAACGGCACCTATTGCGCGAGTACCGGTAGCTGCGGGCTCGTCCCGATCGGTCTCGATTCGAATACAAAATATTCGGACGGCAGTTCGATAACCCTCCAACAGGGTCAGGTCGGTCCTGGTAATTGGGACTTGCTCGCGCTCGGCGGAGTCGGCGGCAGCAATCTTAGGACTAACATCGCCAATGGCTATAACGGGATGGTCAGCGTGGGCGATTGGGTCACCACCGAGCCCGGCAAGAAGGTCGGTCCGGTTGACCAGGGCTTTCAGGATCGGCTTACGCTCGCGCAGACGGTCGATCCGAACGGCACCTTCTCGAATCACACGCTTAATGATCCACGGGTTCTGATTGTACCGGTGGTTAATTGGGAAGGTCAGAATGGCCGTTCACAGGTGCAGGTGACAGCCTTCGCCACACTATGGCTCGACAGTTACAGCGGCGGCCAGGTCAACGTGCATTTCATCAGCCAGGTGATCGCCGATAGTTTCGGCAGCCCCGGAGCACCATACTTCGGCTCACGCGGGCATCCGATTCTCACGAAATAGGTTGGCATTCTGCTCCGACGATGAGCGGTTTCAGGTGGAGGAAAGAACAGGAGACCAACTGACGATGGAGACGAAAACTGTAGGTAACCATGGAGGACGTTTCATCGATAGCGCCGCAATCCGCCGAATGATTGCCGGCGGCGGAAAGGCGCAGGCCGCGGTCGAGTTCGCGATCATCCTGACGGTCGCGCTGATCGTGCTGGTGATCGGCGTTCAGTTCGCGATCATCGGCAATGCCGCGCTCGCACTGGGGCAGGCAAATTATCAGGGCGCCCGATGGGCCGCGGTGAACCCGAGTGCGACCCAGTCGCAGGTCAACAGCTATATCCTTTCGGTCGCATCGCCGACCATCAGTGCGAATAACGGCAGCTATCTAACTACAACCTTGAGTCCGGCGCCGCCTTGCGCGTTTGGCAATTCATTGACGGTCTCGCTCACCTTCGATGTTAAGCATCTGATCGCGGTGCCCAATCCGTTCTTGGGCATTAGTTTTCCAACGTCGCTCAGCAATTCAGAATCTGCCTTCTGCGAAGGATGACAGGGGAGGGAAAAAGATGAAACCATTACGCTACCTATCGGTCCTGCTGCTCGCTATTGGGATGACTTTCACCAGCGCGCGGGCGTCGAACAATGTGACCATGCAGGTGACGAACAATACTCCGTACACGATGACCGAGTTCTACGCGTCGGGCAGCGACGTTTCGAGCTGGAGCACCACTAACCTGATCGCCGGCCAGTCGCTGGCTCCCGGACAATCGATGACCATCAATGTCGGCAGTGCCGATAACTGCACCTTCGACGTGATGGCAGTGCTGTACGGCGCATCGCAATACGCCTACCAGTACTCGGTCAATCCCTGCCAGGGACAGGGCTGGACGATAACCCAGGGACAGTAAGCGGGAATTTCGTCGCTTAGCAGCCGGCAGCGCGTCACGCTGCCGGCTTGCGCTTCCGTGGGCGATTCATCTCAGCAACGCGCCGATGAACCGCTCGCATTCCAGATGGAATTTCGTGATCACCTGATCCGAGCCGCACGTCATCCCGAAATCTACGCCCAAGTTGTGCTCGAAAGAACTCGTCAAGTCCAAACTAACAGACCCGATTCAGTGCGCCGAGGTGATCGGCACGATCCGATAAATCGCCAATTCCGGTTGCGACGCAAAGGTCTTGATCCGAAATTGACGGGCATCCGGCAGCTCCGGCTTCACCTCGCCTTCCTTCCAGCTCACCAGCCACCCGCCGCCCGCCTCACCGACATCGCGCTCGATGATCGCGCGGGCCGCCGCGGGATCGTGCCCCGGAATCGTCACGCGCGGATTCGGGCCGTGAAAATAATAGTTGAACGGAATCGAGTAATAGCCGAATGGAAACCCGCCGTTGGGGACTTTGCCCGCCGCGCCGTGCGCGACAAAGCCGGTCTCAAAAAAGATTGGCTGCGCGGGCGATTTAGCCGCATCGATTGCGCTCACCAGCGCCGGCCACGGTTCGCTGGCGACGTGTGTATAGGGCATCATCATGATAAAAGCGATTGCGAATCCGGCGGCGGCCAGGTTCCGCAATTTGGTGCTCCACAGCGCGAGGATATCGGCTGTGAGGATTGCGAGGCCGGCGAACGACGGCAGCACGTAACGCGGCGTGAACATCGGGCGCATCACAACCGATCCCGCGAGTAATCCGATTAACGGCAGTAGCGACCATGCGGCGATCCATCGCAGCGGCTCAGCGCGGGCGTTCTCGATTCTGGGCCCGAAGACCATCGCGACACCCAAGACGGCGGCGAGCAACGCCGCCGCGGCTCGCTCGGCGATCGAGTAATGCCGCGTGCCGATCCAGTCGAGCCAATGGCCGGAAACGAGCTGATGACTTTGCGTCATCGCGATCGGCAGATACGGTGCGAACAGGACCGCTGTGACGACCATCGCAATCCACGGATACGACGTGGAGCGGCCGCGGAGAAGATCGCGCAGCAGCATCCCGCCCTCCACGCCGAGCAGCAGAATCCCGCTCATGTGTGTAAACAGCAGCGCCGCGCCGAGCAGGCCGCACCACAGGGCGCGCCCGGCGCTTGGACGTTCGCGCACCCGCCACATTGCGATTAGCTGCGCCAGCGCCATGAATAACAACATCGCGTAACCGCGTGCGCGGTAGGCGAAGATCATCGCGAGCGGGTTGAAACACCAGATTGCCACCGCCGCAACGCCCGTCTCCGCATCGAACAGGTCGCGCCCCGCGATGTAGACCAGCCCGATGCTCCCGATGGCGAAGAGCAGCGAGAGCGAGCGCAGCGCCATCTCACTCGCGCCGAAGATCCCAGTGTAGTAATGCAGCGCAATGTAATAGAGGAGCTGCTTGCCCGGGTCATACAAAACCGGGATTGCGATGATCGCGCGGAGGCTCGGCTTGGCAGCCGCCCACGCGCTGAACGCCTCGCTCGCGCCGAGCGGCTCGTGGCCGAAACGCGAAAGGTAGGTGACGATACTGCCGGCGATCAGAACGGCCAGTGTGATTCGCGTGCGAGAGAAAGCCTCATCGATCGCAACTGGCTGCCCGGCCGTCGACTCCATCCCCCGCTCCCGCGCCTTTTATATCGGAGCGTGACAAGCGAATCCACGCGGCCTGATTGTCAGTCGGTCGGCGGGAACGCGACGCTCGCGGTGCCGATCACAAGCCGTTCGGCCTCTTCGTTCTCGATCCAGACATCGATTTCGACCGATCGCGCCTCGCGCTCGATATGCGTGACGAAGCCGTGCAGCGTAAGCCTGCGTTCGGGAAGCACGATTGCGCGGTAGGTGGTGCCGATGCGCGTCAGACGGCCGGGTCCGGCGCCGAGCCAGTCGGTCACGAGCTTGCTCAGCAGGCCCAGGCTAAAGTTCCCCGGGATGATCATCCCCGGCAAGCCTTCGGCGCGCGCCGCTTCGTCATCGTGAAAGCGGCCGGAGTCCATCCCACACGCGGCTGCGAAAGCGCGGGCGCGCGGCTTTTCGATCACGATCTCATGCGGGCCGAGCGACTCGCCGACCGCGACGGAATCGAAATGCCTGCCCGTATTCGCGCTCATCCGGGCTCGCCGGGGTTGCGATGGACGAAGCGATGGTCGACGTGGGCGACGGTCTCTCCGCGTTGGTTGGTCAATGTGGATCGCAGCACGACGAAGGTCATCGTGCCGCTGCGCCCGGTCTTTTCGTACATCTCGCGGACAACGGAAGTCAGCGTGATCGAATCGCCGGCGCGAATCGGCGCGAAGAACTCAACCTCCTTGCCGGCATCGAAGCCCCGCCCGAACCGCGGTGTGTAATGAAAAAAAGCCTCGGTATTGCGGAACGTGACGGCAAAGGACGGCGGCGCAACGATTGCGCCATCGGGCCCGGGCCGACGGTAGTTCTCATCGCCGAGCGCGTCGCAATAGGCCGCGATCGCTTCGGAGGTCACAACCACTGGCTCGGTGGCCTCGAACTGCTTGCCGATAAGCGACTGATCGACGGCCATCTCTACGTTCCTGCCATTTCGGGAGCGGCGCGGCGCGGCCGCGGACGATTCGGCCGAAAATCAACCGGCTCGTAGCGCCCCGACTTGAGCTCGCGTACCAGCTCGTCGATCGTTCGGACATCGGCGTCGAAGCGCGTCGCGCAGAGTCCGATCAGGCTCACCATATGGCTGTCGGATCCGCCGATCGCGCGATAGCCGTAACGATCCACCAGCGCCGCCGCGCGTTCATTTTCGCCCTTGCGCGAGCCGCCGTTGAGCAGTTCCACGGCCGTCACATTTTCAAGCGGCGGCTTGGTCTCGTAATGCTCACACAGGCCGACGGTTGGACGCCCCGGATGACATGGCACGACCACGCCGCCCAGCTCCGCCACGCCGTCGATCACCTCCTGCGCGGGCAGCCGTACGTTGCTGAAGTCGAAGCGGCGCAGGATGTCGTCGTTTACGCCGAAGACCAGCATATGGCCGTAGTCGGTCTCGACTTCCGACGCGCGCAGCACCATCACGTCGAACTGGTCTTCGAGCGCGCGATAGTCGGCGGCGCGATTGTACTGGCGATGCTCGGTGAGCACGATGCCGTCGAGGGGACGCTCGGCGCGCCGCAGCTTGATCCAGTTAAGATAGGCCCCGACCGGCGCGCGCGAGTCGTCCGATGCCTCGCTGTGACTGTGCAGATCGATAATCGTCGCCATCCGGGATGCTGCCTTTACGGTACCGGCCGGAACTTCGCGAGTGTCACTTCGGGCGTAACGTCGTCGAACACCACCGTCACCGGCATCCCTATTCTAACCTGTTCGGGCGGGCAGTCGACAATATTGGTCAGAAGTTTGAGGCCCTCATCGAGCTCGACATACGCGAGCACATAGGGGAGCGATTCGCGAAAACCGGGCGTCGCGTTCTGCCAGGTTGTCGTGAACGTGTAGACCTTGCCGGCGCCGCGTGAGCGGAGCCATTCGGTCTGCGACGAGAGACATTCGGGACATAGCGCGCGCGGGTAGTAGCGCGTCGCGCCGCAATCGCGGCATCGCTGGAGGTACAACTCGTGGCGCTTGAGCGCCTCCCACCATGGACGATTTTCCTCATCCAGATGGGGCAGCGGCTTGGCGTAGGCTTTCGATTCCGCGGCCATCGGGGCTCATCCAACCTGATTCGACAGGATCAACGTCGCGCCGGAATGACGCGTGCCGAGATTTCCGCCAGTGCCATGCACGAGCGCGATTTGGCAATCGCGGACCTGGCGCGCGCCGGCCTCGCCGCGCAACTGGCGCGCCGCCTCGATCAGCAGGAACATCCCGCGCATCCCGGGATGATTCGACGACAGCCCGCCGCCGTCGGTGTTGAGCGGAAAATCGCCGTCGAAGCGGAGCCGTCCGCCACTGACGAACGCGCCGCCTTCGCCGCGCTTGCAAAAGCCGAGGTTCTCGAGCGTGACGATCACGGTGATCGTGAACGAATCGTAGACCATCGCGAGATCGATTTCGCGATGGCTCACACCGGCGCGCTCGAAGGCGAGCCGCCCCGATTGCGCCGCTGCGACCTCGAGGAAATCGCGCGTGCCACGCGCCGTATGGCGCACCGCCTCGCCCGCGCCGAGCAGGTAGACGGGCGGCTTCTTCAAATCGCGCGCGCGCTCGGCCGAGGTGACGACCACCGCGCCGCCGCCGTCGCTAATCATGCAGCAATCGAGCAGATGGAGCGGCGACGACACGATGCGCGACGCAAGCACATCGGCGACCGTGATCGGCTCGCGATACTTCGCGTCGGGATTGAGCGCGGCGTGCTGGCGCGCGATCACCGCGACCTCGGCGAGCTGCTCGGGCGTAGTGCCGTAGTCGTGCATATGGCGCTGCGCAATCATTGCGTAGGAGCCGACCGTGGTCGGTCCGAACGGCAGCTCGTACTGATCGCAGGGTTCGCCGCCGCCGGCCACGCCGCCCGTGCCGATCGCGAAGCGCTGCGAGGCCGCCGTCGAGCCGTAGACGATCAGCACCGTCTCGCAGAGGCCGGCCGCGATCGCGGCCGCGGCATGCGCGGTATGCGCCACGAACGACGAGCCGCCGATCGCCGTCGAGTCGACATAGCTCGGCGTCAGGTTGAGGTAGTCGCAGAAGCCAAGCAGGCCCATCCAGCCCATCCCGACGCCGGTCGTGCAGAGGCCGTCAACGTCCTTGATCGTGAGGCCCGCGTCGTCGAGCGCGCCACGCGCGCTCTCCGCCATGATCTGGAACATGGTCTTGTTCGGCGCGAAGCGCGTCGGATGTTCCCATGCGCCGACGATCGCGGCCTTGCCTCGCAGGCTCATCGGGCAATCTCCGCGAGAAATTTTTCGAGCGCCGCGTTCACTTCGGCCGGGCGTTCGATCGGCGCGTTATGCGCGGCATCGGCAATGACCACGACCCGCGCCCCTCTGATTCTGCCCGCGATAAATTCGGCGTCGCCCGGCGTGGTTACGCCGTCCTCGGCGCCGGCGATCAACAGCGTCGGTTGGTCGATCCTCGTGAGCGAGTCGCGGAGATCGGCGGTATTGCACGCCATCAGATCCGTGTAGCGCACGCGCGGGTCGGTCTTCACCTGTTCCATCCACGACTCGCGGACGACGGAGAAGTTTTTCTCGACCGTCGCCTTCGCGAAGCCGTCGTTGGTGAAGGCCTGCGCCGCGCGTCCGACGGCGACCGCCCGGAGCGCCTCGAGCCGTTCCGATGGCAGGTTCAGCTTCGCAGCGGCGGCAATCAGCACCAGTGCATCAGCGCGCGCCGGATGCCGCGCGGCCAGGTCAAGCGCGATCATTGAGCCCATCGAGCGCCCGACGATCACCGCCGATCGCATCGCGAGCGAATCCATCAGCGCGACAGTGAAATCGGCATACTCGCGAATCGAGCCGAAGCCTTCGAGCCCGGTGGAGCGGCCGTGGCCGGGAAAATCGAACGCGACGGGGCTATGCGCCGCGCCGAAGTGATCGATCTGATGATGCCAGTTGTGGCCGTTCGAGCCGGCGGCATGGAGGAAAAGCAACCGGCGTCCACGGCCAAGGTCGGGCGCAACACCGGGCAGCGTGGTCGCGCCCGCATAATGAAGATAGATCGCGTGGCCTGAGACGTCCCAGTACTTGGTCGGCATGCCCGAGATTCGCTACTGTGCGATTTGGGTTAGCTATGCGGTTTGAAGCGCGCTTGTCAAACGTTTGCGCTTCCATTCGATGCGCCGCGCGCGCTACATCGATAGGCACTGGAGGACGCCATGGAGACCATCCGCTTCGACGACCTCGAAAAGCTGCGCTCGAAGATCAGCGATCAGTTCGGCCCGTGGAGCAAGCCGATCGCGGTGACGCAGGAGAAGATCAACCAGTTCGCCGATGTGACCGGCGACCATCAATGGATTCACGTCGATGTCGAGCGTGCCAAACGCGAAAGCCCGTTCAAGGGACCGGTCGCGCATGGCTTCCTGACGCTCAGCCTGATTCCCGCGCTTACCACGTTTGACGATTCGGCGACGGCGTGGAAGGTCACCGGCTATCGCAACGTGGTTAACTACGGCGCGAACAAGCTGCGCTTCGCTCAGCCGGTGCCAGCGGGTGCGAGCGTGCATGCGCGCACGCGGCTGCTCGCGGTCGAGGCGCGCCCGCAGGGGACGCAGGTGACGACCGAGGTGCACATCCACGTCGTCGGCCAGGATCGGCCGGCGGTGATCTACGAGTCACTGATTCTGTACGTAAAGTAGCGGAAGACTACGCGCCGCGGCCGAAGAACACTGCAACGCATCAGATTGGGCAGCGTCACTCGATCTGATAAGTCACGCTGACTTCGGCGGTGTAGCTGACCTCGCGCGGCGTCAGGCGCGGCAGAGCGTTCGGAATCGATGCGGCGCCGAGCGCTTTGGCGCGCTCCGTCAGCGCCGTTGTACTCTCGTCGGCGCTGTCGCCTTTGGCTTCGACGACAAACGACAGCAGCATCGTGTCCGGCTTGGCCTTTGCCTCGCCCCGCCCGTTCACTTCGATCGTGCGGCCGGCTGCAGCGGCGAAGGGTGCCGCGCCGAAAAAGATGATTACAAACAGCGTCCCAAAGCCGGCCAGGATTCTGCGTCCCACTCTTTCTTACCCCTCTCCTTTTGTCCGATGAAATTCAGGCTTGCGATGCGCGCAAGGTTTCCGCGGCGACACGATGCGCTTCCAAGGCGCGCGGAATCTCCTCGCGCTTGCGGCGACCGAAGCCGCACGGCGCGCCGAGTCCGAATTCCGGGAGATAACGCCGCGCCACCTCGATCCGCCGGCGCAGCGGCTCCGCGTCCTGCTCGTGATCGTGAATCATGCCGAGGTAGATGCGCGCGCCGGGTATCTTCAAATCGCTGAGCGGCCGATAGAAATCGTCGTCGAAGCGATTCGCCGGCCCCGGCATATGGATGAAATCGAATCGGCGTCCGGCAACCGCGGCCGCCGCGTTGGCGACCTGAACACAGAGCCCGAAATCCTTGGGCATCACCATCGGCCATCCGCCGAGCGTGCCGTAGCAGAGATGGAGCCCGAGCCAGACGTCCTCGGGAATCGCGCTCATCCTGAGCCGTTCGATCTCCCCAACGAGCCGCTCGAGCTTGCCTTCGCCCGGCGTCCACGGCAGGAAATTTTCAAGGTCGACCATCTCGCTCGCGCAATCCCATTGGATCGCGAGGTCGCGCGCGGGAATCTGCCGCACGATAGTCGCGATCTCGTCACGCATCGCGGCTTCGTAGCCCGGCCCCACGCGATCCCAATCCGCGGGATCGCGAAACTGGAGATACAGCACGCTCAGCGGCAATGGGATGCAGACCTGGAAGCGCGCGGCGGCGGGAATCACGCCCTGCGCGCGGAGCGTCTTGAAGACAAAATAGGAATTGGCCGCGTCGTGCGCGTAGCCGAGCCGCCATCCGGGATCGCCGAAGCGCACGCGCTCGACTCCGGGACGAACGCGGAAGCTCCAGTAATCGTGGATGTCACGGGGACGCCAGCTTTCGACCCCGTTGATCGGTGCAGGCCGGGTGAGCGTCTCGATCTCAGGATGACCGTGCATCACGCGATAGGCCTGGAACGTGATCCATCGATGACGCTCGCCGACCTCGCCGTCGGGGAAGCAATCGAGCGATGGGCCCAGCTTTTCAGCGAGCGCGCGCATCACTTCCTCCGCCGTATCGAGCGGCACGCTCCCGACCATGAGCAATTCTTTGGTTGGCCCCGCCATCATGCGCCGCTCAAAT